>Ga0209573_1000272_pt1 | contig 122468 bp, 89 predicted proteins | sample TNRBio252014_DNA_FD_185870 | JGI IMG/M metagenome (GOLD analysis project Ga0209573, IMG submission 185870) | Wastewater treatment Type I Accumulibacter community from EBPR Bioreactor in Madison, WI, USA - TNR Reactor_6/25/2014_ DNA (SPAdes)... | ecosystem: Engineered > Bioreactor > EBPR >...
TGCCGCGCGCCATGCGGTGTCCAGCTATGTGTTTCCTGACTGCGGTGTGGCCGATGAGCTGGCTCAGAAGGCGGTGGAAAACTGCAAAAACCGCCTGCGCTGGCAAAAAAGCCTCAATCCCGAGTGGTTGCCGCCGCTGGTGGACGAGGTGCCGAAACTCGTGCGTGAGATCGCGGCGATTTACCATCCCGGCAAACAGGAGGCGCTGCTCGCGCCGGGTCTGAGCCAGTTCTCGCGGGCCGTTCACCTTGCGGCGATGGATGTGACGGAATTTCTGCAAACGCGCTCCATCGGCAGGCTCGTCGATGTCAGCGCCAGCACGGCGCTCAAGACCTGGGAGATGACGCACAAGATCGCCACTCACGAGCGAATGCAGACCGCGAACAAGTGGTACAAACGCCTGCTGCCCTACTGGCAGGTGCTGCGCTTCAAATCCCCCATCATGTGGGCCAGCATGGCCGTCTCCAACGTCGCCGCCCGCACACTCCAGCCAGCGGTGATCGACATCATCGCCAAACGCACGATTGATCTCTACAGCGGACGTTTGGGCAAAGGCGTGGGCACGGTTCCAACAGCGACGCTCACACTGGTGGACAAAGAAGCGCCGCCGGGGGCGATGTGAGTCTCAAATCATTCTGTTGCCTGAAGTCATGCGATTACCTGAAGGCAACTGCGTCTTGAATGATCTGGAATGAGGAGACTTCACCGTATTGGTTTTTGACTTTGATGCTCGAAGATGTCCGCTCAAGAAGGGTCCACTCGTAGTTGGCCGCATGGAGAACGCCGGATTTGATGCTCCATTCCGCAAGGGGGAAGAGCCGACCAGCAGTGAAGGGAAAGCCTCCATCTTCGCTGAAGCTGCACCAAAAGTCGTCGTTTGGTTCCGTCGATTTGAGTTCCAGTCCAACGACACTCTTTTTTGTCCAGGGAATACCCCCTGCTGTCGAGTGCCTATGAACAGCTCGGCAGCCTGCTGTTAGCACAATGAGACAGGCAATTGCTGATTTTAGAACGGAACTGATCATTTGCGGTGTTCTCCTCGATGAAATCACTTCTTCTTGCTCGTCTTCGACTTCAAACTGGCGAGGTAGGCCACGACATCGCGGATCTGCGGCTTGGTGAGGATGCCGAGCATGGGAGGCATGACGCTGATGGGTGGGGTGGCGGTGGCGATTTGTGCGCGGGGGATGCTTTGGGTTTTGCCGTCCGGCATACGCAGGGTGATTTGCGTGGCGTCCTCCTTGTCGAGAGTGCCGGAGATGGTTTTGCCGTCCTTCAAGGCGATGGAGACGAGGCCGTAGCCGGGGGCGACTTGGGCGATGGGATTGAGCAAGGATTCGAGGAGGTATTTCCGGTCCTTCTGACTGCCGATGATTTTCAAGTTGGGACCGACCTGGCTGCCTTCCTTGGCCTCGATGGTGTGACAGGCGATGCAGTTGGCGCCGAGGTGGTTGGTGACGATGTCGCGGCCAGTGGTGACATCGCCGCCTTCGAGCAGTTCGTCGTGGGTGGCGTATTTTTGTGTGTAAGCGTCGAGCTTGGGCTTCAAAGTGTCGCGTGTGGCGGCGGCTTCGATGAGATCGAGCTGGATGGCGGCGGGAACTTTGTTTTGCGCGAGTTTGTCGAGCCAGGTGGAGAGGACTTCATCCGCCTTCGCATTCGCTGCGGTGGCGAGGAGGTCGAAGACGAGCTGTTTGGTGACTGTGTCGGCTTCGTTGAGCGCATTGGCGGCCTCGGTGATGGTGCTGGCGGGTTGGTGGGCGAAAACCTGCTTCAATCCTTCGCGCCGCAGTTCAGGCGGTGAGGCTTTGGCGGAGGCGAGATCGAGGGCGGTGGCGAATTCGAGCGCTTGGGCGTGCTGGGAGGCCATGAGCTTCAAAGCCTCAGCACGCAATGGTGCGCGCGCGGTCTCATCGGCGATGATTTGCAGCAGCAGCTCGGGTTCGACGCGGAGCTGGAACTGCATGAGCAGTTCGACGGCCTTGGCCTTCAATTCACCGTCTTGCAAGGCCATCAAGGCATCAAGATGCGGCTGCACGACTGTCACGAGGGTTTTGGGATCGCGTGCGGCGATGGTGTGAGCGTGACCGTCGATGCGGTCGAGACGCGGCGGTGAATTCCAGACGAGAAGCACGTCGAGCGCCTCGGATTGAAGCTCGGAGGGCTTGAGAGCGGCTTGAACGACACGTTGCGCGGCTTCGGCGGTGCCGAGGCGAAGGCAGGCGTTCAAACCGCGACGGGAGTTACGGTTAATGAGCGCTGGAAGTGCCTCGGGGATGCCGGTGTCGTCGTGAATGGCGCGTTCGGCTTCATCGGGGAATTTGGAGAGGAAGTCGGCGACTTTCGGCGAACGCTGCCGTGCGAGAGCGAGGAGGCTGCAAAGGCCTTTGTCCTTCACGAGCGTGGCTTCATCGGCACAACCGGCAAGACCGGTGACGAGGGCGTGGCGCATGAAGGGATCGTTTTGCTCTTTGGTGGCGAGTTGGAGCAGTTTGGGTGTTGCGGAAGGCTCCTTGAGTTTGCCGAGGGCGATGGAGGCGTGGAAGCGGACGCGTGAGATGTTGGAAGCGAGCAGTGGGAGAAGCGTTTTGCCGTCGGTGGGCGCGTCACCGAGCATTTTGGCGGCTTGGGTGAGGATTTCGGGATCGGAGTCGGTGAGGAGCGCGGTGAGTGTGCTGGCTTCGACTTTTTTGGCACGCAGACCTTGGCCGAGGCCCCAGATGGCGTGGACGCGGGCGAGCTGTTTTGCCTTCTTGTCAGCGGCGATGGCTGCGAGGGTGGTGAAGTCACCGCTTTTCACCAAAGCGAACTGGGTTTGGAGGCGGACGCGCTGGTCGGGGTGGGAGAGATGCGATGGATGGGAAGAAGGAGAGGCGAGGAGCTTGGCGGTTTCGAGGCGCTCGGTGCTGCCTTGGCCGGTGGGATCGTCGGCAGTCCAGATGTGGCCGATTTCATCCAGCGGGTAGCCGCCGCTCCAGTCCGCCATGATGAGCGATCCCTGCGGTGTGAAGGCGAGTCCGATGCCCATGATGCCGCTGTGGATGACGCGCTCGTTTTTCATCGCGAACGTGGAGCCGCTGGGGACGATCTGAAACGCGGTCATCTGGCCGGAAGGGAACTGGTTGAGGATAAAGTGGCCGCGTAGCGAAGCTCCGAGCGCGGTGCCGGGTTCGTGGATGAAGCCGGCGGGGCCGTTGGAGTAGTTTTGCAGCGGCGGGGTGATGAACTTGGGCTGCGTGGCATGCGCGGGCTTCCACAAGCCCTCGCGCATCCAGCGGCTCTCACTTTTTTGATACTGGTGGCCGCAGCGCCAGCCGGAGTCGCTGCGCTCGGTGATGTACACGAAGCGCTCTTTCTCTCCGGGGAGGTCGGCGTCGTTGTCCACGCCGAACATGTTGCCGAAGTCGTCGAAGGCAATCTCCTGCACGTTGCGCAGACCGTGCGCGAAGACCTCGAAGCCGCTGCCATCAGGCTCGCAGCGCAGGACACAGCCTTCGTGCGGGTAAAACCACTTCACGCCTTCTTTGCTGGTCACGTTCACGCCTTTGTCGCCAATGCTCCAGTAGATGCGGCCGTCGGGGCCGATGCGCGGGCCGTGCATGTCATGCCCGGCATACGCGATGTGCATGCCGAAGCCGTGAGCGACGATTTCGCGCTCGTCGGCGACGCCGTCGTCGTTGGTGTCGCGCAGGCGCACGAGGTCGGGCGCGACGGTGACATAGACCCAGCCGTCATGATACAAAATGCCTGCGGCGATGCCGGTGACGACGCTGTTGAAGCCTTCGGCGAAGACGGTGATTTTGTCGGCGGTGCCGTCGTTGTCGGTGTCGCGGAGCTGGTAGATGCGCTCGCTGTGAACGGTGAGGTCTTTCCAGTCGATGGAGCCGTCCTTGTTGTGATCTTTGAGGCCGCCGCGTGGCAGGCGCAGCTTGCCGGGAGCGAGTTCGCGCTTCAGGAAGGCTTCTTTTTCCGCGACGCTGGTGAGCGAGACATCGTCGGGAATCCACATCGTATGCTCGCGGATGTCGAGATCGGCGACTTTGCGCCGCGTGGTGGCGGAAACATAGACGCGTCCCTGCGGATCGACCGTGACGGCGACGGGATCGGGCACGTTGAGTTTGCCGGACCACTTGTGGAGTTCGAGCACGGACTTGGGAGCCGGTTTGGCGGCTTTTTTCTCAGCTGCGGCGCATGGCAGGGCAAGCAGCGCGGCTAGGGCGATGTGACAGAGTTTTTTCATGAGAAAGGGGCGAGGAAAAGGGTGGGGGAACGTTTCTTCTTGCCGCTGCAAAGCGGACCCGTCAAAGTCGAGTGTGCGTTTGAAAATTACGAACGTCATTCACCAAACTCCAACCCAAATCCAATCATGAGTCAGATCGTTCCTCTTATCAGCTCCGGCATCGCCGGTCCCCTCGGTGTCCTTCATCTTCCCCGCCTGTGGCAGAAAGCCTCGCTTGCCGCCGCAGGCAAACTTCACGCGGATTATCCCGGCATCGGCTGCGGCTATGACCAGATGACGCTCGACGCGCTGGGCATCAACATTGAAACCTTCAAGGCCTTCATCGCCACGAAGCCGAGCTACCCGCAGCTTGAGTCGTGGATCAAAGCCCAGCCGGGTGTGAATCTGACCAAAGGCAACATCTACAAGCACAACGCCTCGATTCGTGGTTACATCCACGATGACGCCACCCGCAAGACCATTCTCGATGCTGATGGCATCGCCGATGACGGCAGCGTGAACCCTGGCGCGGTGGATCTGAACAATCTGGACGACTGGCACATCTTCTGGGCGCAGGAGATCAAGTAACGCGTTTGATTTTTTGGCGAGGGGCGCGGGGTGAACAGCCCTGCGCCTTTTTTTGCGCACGTGATGGGAGAGATGAGAAAAAAGGAAGGATGCCGCGCCGACATTATTCGGCTCTTTGCCCTATGCCCTTTGCTTTAGATGCCTGCTTCCATCACCTTCATCCAGCGGGAGCGGAAGGAACGGTTTTCCTCCATGAGCTGGGCTGCGATGGTGGCGGAGAGCTGGGTGAGACCATTGAGGCGGGCAAAGGAGGCGATGACCTCCTGCCTGCGGTAGTAATCAGTGGAGTCGGTGACCTCGGCTGAGAATGCCTGGGCGATTTCCACGAGGCATTCGGGCGTGAGGCTTTCAAAGGGGAGGGAAAGCGTGCCGCGCTCCAGTGTGACGCTCACGGTGGCTCCATCAGCGGTGCAGGTGATGCGCCCGGTCATCTGGCCGCCTTCGCGGCGTGTGATCGTGCCGTTCCAGCCCTTGGTGGCGAGATCCGTGACGACCTGACGGATGAAGTCACGCGACTGGGTGTGGAGGTAAAGCCGGCCGTCGAGGGCGCTGCGTACGTCTTCCGTCTCAAGCCGCGTGCCACCGAGAAGGTCGATGGCGCGTGAGTAGTCGTAGCCTTGCACGAGGGAGGGAACGAGGGCATTGACTTCGCCAAGCAGCGCGAGATCGGCCTGCCGGCGTTTTTTGTCCGCCTCCATCTGCTGCTGCTGCTGCTCCAGGGTCATGCGGGCGATCTCACGCTTGAGTCCGGATTCCCACTCCTCGATCATGCTGCGGAAGGCGCCGCTGGTCTTGAGTTTGCCCTTGGTTTGCCTCACGTCGGCGAGCGCGGTGCGGAGCTCGTCGATGTTTGCGGAGCTGCGCGGCTGCAAGGCAGCGCGGACGAGGGCAAAGTCTGGCTGGTAGTGCTCCGCCAGCTTGCCGTAGAGCGCGATCCAGTCGAGCGAGGTGGTGGCCTCGGCATCCGTGTCCTTGCGGCGTGTGTCTGGGAGATGCTTGTTGAAGTGGAGCATTTCCTCCGAGCCAAGCAGGGCGTCACCGAGGTGCCACTCGGCGAGGCCGTGGAGCAGGTAGCCGAGGATTTCCTCGTTGTCGGTGCGGTAGCCGAGTGAGGACAAGGGCACGCCGAGCGCGAGATTGCGCGACATGCGCTCTTTGATTTTCGAGAAGAAGGGTGCGAGGCCGTTCACGGAGGAGTCCGTGGAGAGCTTTTGAAACTGCGCCACGGCATCGGCCTTGCGGCCCAGAATGATGTCGCACAGCGCCGCGTTGAAGCGCGCCCAGTTGGCGGTGGAGGCAGGCACGTCTTTCGACTCGGCGAGTTTGACGAATTTCGGACGTGCCTGGGCAAAGTGACGTGACTCTAGCATCTCATTTCGCGCCTCGGCGAAGCGTTCGGACACCGTTTCCTTGCCAGCGGTCAATGTCACGCCTCCACCGTCGAGGTCACGTTCATTGTCAGGAGCGATCTGGATGACTTTCTGCGTGGCGCGGCGCTCGCCGCCCTCGCGCAGCAGCCAACCGATACCGTAGGCCAGCGTCACAGCGGCGGCGATGGCCCCGAAGAATTTCGCGCGGCGTGAGAAAAGCCTGCGCTGCACGCCACCTCGGTCGAGCATGCCCTCGGCCAGACGCATTTCATCGACGACCTCGTTGTAGTTCGAGAAACGTTCTTCCGGGCTGTAGCTGAGCATGCCGTTGATGACGTGTTCGGTGCGCGGGGAAAAGCGCAGGCCTGAGTCGCCCAGCGTGACGCGCTTGGATTTGATGCGACGGAGATCCTCGATGGAATTCGTGTCCGCCTTGTGCGGCGGACTGCCCGTCATCGCATGATACAGCGAGGCTCCGAGGCTGAAGATGTCGCTGCGGTAGTCCTCCTTGTTGTCGATGACTTTTTCCGGGGCCACATAATACGGCGTGGCCCAGATCTCGCCGGAGTGATCCACGTCCCGGTTCGCAAACAGCGCCAGACCGAAGTCCACCACCTTCGCGGTGCCTGTTTCGGTGAACAAGATGTTCGCCGGCTTCACATCGCGGTGGATCAGGTTGAGCTGCTGCGCCGCCCGCAGGCCCTCGGCCACCTCGCGGCCGATGTGCAGCGCCTCGGCCTCCTTCAGATGGCCCTCGCGTTTGATGCGCTGCTCCAGGCTGCCGCCGCCGACCAGCTCCATGGCGATGTAAAAATAGCCCTGGTCATAGCCCACGGAGTAGAGCTTGATGACGTTCGGATGCGTCACATTCGCGGTGATGTGCGCCTCTTGGCGAAACTGCTCCAGGCGTACGGAATCGCGGGAATACTGACGATTGAGAATTTTCAGAGCCACTCGGCGGCCTAGAGTCTCGTCTTCCGCCTCAAACACCCGGCTCATCCCGCCTTCGCCGATCTGGCGCACGATCATGAAATGGTCAAAACGCCGCCGCACACGCACCATCTGCCCGCAGAAAGGGCACTTCAGTTTCGTGAACGGCTCCAGAGACGTGACGTCGATCTGCTTCTGGCAGACCGGGCAGGTGCTCAAAAAAGTTTGTTCTGGAGGGGCGAGAATCAAAGTTGCGGGTTTAATTTTTTAACGATGCAGGGACGCATCCCATATGCCAGAAATTACAGATTGCCTTATTAATTCGAAACTTGAGTTTGTACCATGGACTGGACCGTCACTGAAACCGTTGAAATCGGGGAGCGTTTCGACAAGCACCTCGCGGGGCGCTTGCCCGAGATGTCGCGTTCGCGGCTGCAGGACTTGATCAAAGACGGCCACGCCACCTTGAACGGTAAGCCGGTCAAACCTGGGGCAACGATGCGGGCAGGGGATGTGGTGAGTGTCACGGTGCCCGAGGTAGCTGCGGTCGAGATCAAGGCCCAGGACATTCCTTTGACGATTTTGTATCAAGACGCCGACATCGTGGTGCTGGATAAATCCTCCGGCCTCGTCGTCCACCCGGCGGAAGGAAACGCCGACGGCACGCTGGTGAACGCGCTGCTGCACCACATCGCGGACCTTAGCGGCATCGGCGGCGAGATGCGCCCAGGCATCGTCCACCGCCTCGACAAAGACACCAGCGGCTGCATGGTCGTGGCGAAAAACGACACCGCGCACCGTCGCCTCACCGAAGCCTTCTCTGAACGCCGCCTCACGAAAATCTACCTGGCCGTCGTCAACGGCGTGCCGAAGGAAGAAAGTGGGCGCATCCAGAACTTCATCGGCAGGCATCCGGTGGATCGCAAACGCATGTCCGTCCTGCTCGACGGGGCAGGGAAGGAGGCCGTCACCGAATGGAAGCGTCTCGCCGTGGATCAAGGCTGCGCCCTCATCCAGTGCCGCCTGCTCACCGGGCGCACGCATCAGATCCGCGTTCACATGCGCGAGACAGTGCAATGCCCCATCCTCGGCGATCCCATCTACGCCCAGCCCGCCAAGCAGCGCGTGCGCGTCCCACGCCTCATGCTCCACGCCTGGAAGCTCGCCTTCAATCACCCCATCCACGACCAGCCCATGGCCTTCGAGGCCAAACTGCCGCCTGAATTTGAACCGTGGATGAAAATGACGAAACCAGAATGACGAATGCAGAATGAATGACGAAGTCTCAAGGCTTCAAACCACAGCGAAGCAGCCGCATCTGGTTTTGTCATTCGACATTCGAGCTTGATTCGTCATTCCTCATTCTGGTTTCGTCATTCATTCGTGCCCTCGTTCCTTTATGCTAAAACTCCACGCCTACTCCGGCTGCTCCACCTGCCGCAATGCCATCAAGTGGCTCCAACAGCACGCCATTCCCTTCGAGGAGATCGCCATTCGCGAGACACCGCCAGCCCTCGCCGATTTGAAGGCCATGCTCGCCGCCCATGACGGCGATTTGCGCAAGCTCTTCAACGTCTCCGGCCTCGACTACCGCAGTCTCGGCCTCAAGGACAAGCTGCCCACGATGAGTGTTGATGCCGCGCTGAAACTCCTCGCCGAAAACGGCAACCTCGTGAAGCGCCCCTTCGCCTTCGACACGAAAAACAAGGTGCACCTCGTCGGCTTCAAAGAACCCGAGTGGCAGGCCGCTCTGACGTAAAACGAACTTTCAGTTCGTTCGCCTGGCGTGCCGCATCGTTCAGCCGGGGACGAGTTGGAAAACTCGTCCTACTTCACCGCCGCCGCCTGCTCCTTGAAGAACTTGGCGATCAGCGCCGGTGCCTCGTCCGGGAACTTGTGAGTGCCGTCATGGATGAAGGCCACAAACGGCGCTCCAACCTTCGAGGGAAACAGCGTGCAGTCCTTCGCCCACGATTTTCCTTCGGCCTCGCATTGGTTGATCTGCTTGACGCGGTTCATCGCCATCTCCTGCCACGCATACTTCACCAGTTCGTCATTCGTTCCTGCGATGTGCATCGCCGGTTTCGGCTTGAAGGCCGTCGCATCCGCCATCCGTGCCGAAGCCGCCGCCGAGGGAGCCACCGCGCACAGCACATCCGGGCGCGTCTGCCACAGCAGGTAAGTAAACCCGCCGCCGTTTGAGTGCCCGGTCGAAAACACCCGCTTCGCATCCACCTTGTAATTCTCCTTCAGGTTCGCCATCACCGCGTCGAACAGCTTCAAATCGCGATCTCCCTCAGCTCCCGCGCCATGCTGCCAGCCGGGCTTCTTGCCTTCGGGATCAGTCAGCTTCCCTGGCGTGTTCAGCCCTTGCAGATACACCGAGATCGCCTCCGGCCAGTGCTTGTGCATCGCAAACGAACGTCCGGCATGAAAAGCCGTGCCTCCATGCCCGTGAAACACAAACACGACCGGCGTAGGCTCCTCCTTGGCCTTCGCGGGCGCATAAACAAAGCCGCTGCGGCTCACGCCATCCACCGCCAGCTCCAATTTGTGAAAACCTGCCGGCAGAGGGGCCTGCGCCCGGCACACGGGTGAAAAAGCGGCCAAGGCCGCCAGAAAAATCGAAAGTAAGGGAAAGCGTTTCATGTCGGCAGCCATCAACCCGGCCGCAGCGTCCTGGTTGCGGCTGAATCAACGCCCTGACAGGCAAGATCGCTGCTATTTCACTTTCTTCCCTGTCTTCTTCTGTGGCGGTGCCGTTGGGTCTTCATTCGGGCTGCCATGCCACTGCGGGGGCATGTTTTTCGCGTTCCAGTCGTTCCAGGCCTTCGCAAGCTCCGCTACAAGCTCGGGCTTTTCCGTCGCGAGATTCTTCGATTCACCGATGTCAGTGCTCAAATCATAAAGCTGCCATCCCGACTGCGTTTTCGCCTCCATGTCGCGCACATCGACGAGCTTCCAGTTTCCACGGCGGATGGCCTTTTGCGGGCCGAAACGCCAAGCGAGCATTTCGTGCGGCGTGGCGGTGTTTTCGCCTTTGAGGTGCGGGAGGAGGTTCACGCCTTCGACCGTAGAACGAGTTTTTAACTCGTTCCCAACGGGTTGAAAACCCGTTCTACGTTCCGTCGCAGCCACTGCCGTCGGCAGCACGTCCATGGCGCTGACAGCATGCTCATAAACTTTACCCGCAGGCAGTTTCCCGGCCCAGCTCACGAAAAAGGGCACGCGAATGCCTCCTTCGAGCGTCTGGCCTTTGTCGCCGCGCAGGGGTGTGTTGATGCCGGTGTTGTAGGCGAAGAAGGGCTTCCGTCCGCTGCCGCCGTTGTCGCTGAAGAAGAACACGAGCGTGTTCGGGTGCTTCGCTTTCAATTCCGCGCTGATCCGGCCGATGGCGTCGTCGAGGCCAAGCATCAGCGAGAGATAACCGCGCCTGCTTTCATCGGTGACGGAGGCCGGGATGCGGCTCTTGAGCTTCTCCGCGATCTCCAGTGGCGTGTGGACGGCGTTGTAGGCGAGGTAGAGAAACCACGGCTTCGCCGCGTTGCGATTCATGAAGCTGAGCGCTTCATCCGTGAACAGATCCGTCGTGTAGCCATCCAGATGCTGCACCTCTCGACCGCGATAGATCATGTCGTGCGAATGGGCGGAGCCGAACTCAGGTTCAGCATCCTTGTGGAGCAAAAAATTGTGCCCGCCGACGAGAAAGCCGAAAAACTCTTCAAACCCACGCGACTGCGGATGATGCGCTTCATCAAAGCCCTGATGCCATTTGCCGACCAAGGCCGTCGCATAGCCCGCGTCGTGCATCACATTCGCGATCGTGCGCTGATCGAGCGGCAGACCAAGCTTCGCCTCGTCGCCCACATGTGGATTGAACTCGTGCCCGAACCGCGTCTGCGCCTTCCCCGTCAAAAATCCCGCCCGCGACGGGCTGCAATATGGTGCAGTCACATACCCATTCGTGCAGCGCACCCCCGAAGCTGCCAGCGCGTCGATATTCGGTGTTGGCACCTCCTTCCCGCCATGCACACCGATGTCCGCGTAGCCGAGGTCATCGGCGATGATGACGAGGACGTTGGGCTTGTCCGTAGAAGCCTTGGCAGAGTCGAGTTGTTCCGCAAAGAGCGAAGGGCAGAGGCCGAAGAGGAGGAGAAGGCGGTTCATGGGTTGGGAGGAATTTTAGTGTTAGATTTTGTTCGTTTCTTGGATGGCAGCCCAATCATGTCGAAGATTTCCAAATACCATGCGACTTTCATTACGAGTGCGTATGCAATGATTCCTGCCAGCAAGCCACTTTGCCACTCGTAGGCAATGGTCACGATGACAGCGATTGCCACCGCAAGCGCGATGGCAATGACTTGAGTGATGAAAAGCCAGACAAGTGCCAAAACGCCAAGCGCGGCGATTGCGGTCAGTGTATCTCGGAGATTTTTAATCCAGCAGTGCATGCTGGTGAGCCTGTCTGAAAAGCCTTCGATTGGCAATCGAAGCTACTTCGCAAACATCGCATGCTCCTTGTTTCCGCCACTGAGGACGTAGGCGAGGAGATCGAGGATCTCGTCTTTCTTGAGCATGGCGAGCAGCATCGGGGGCATGGGGGAGACTTTGCTGAGTTCGATGCTCTTCACTTCTTTGCGATCGACGTTCACGCGTTGATTGGGGTCGGTGAGGTCGGTGTTGAGGGTGACACCGTCGCCGCTGAGGTTGACCACGACGCCAGTCATGATGCTGTCGTCGTTTTTGGTGACGACGATGGGGGCGAACTGCTCGTTGATGACGTTGCTGGGGTTGATGATTTGATCAAGCAGGTCATGCGGGCTGTAGCGTCCGCCTGCGCCGGTCAAATCTGGGCCGGTCATGCCGCCAGCATTGCCGAAGCGGTGGCAGGTGTAGCAGGCGGCGGCGCTGAACATCTTGCGGCCGTTGTCATAGCTGCGGCCTTTCATGTCGGTCTTAGCGGCGGCGCTGAGTTCGTCGAGCGTCCACATCGTCGGTGTGCGGCCGATGAACATCGCGCCGACGTTTTCGATGGCGGATTTCACCTCGGGCTTCTTGGCGATGAGTTCGGCAAACTGCGCGGTCTCCTCCGGCGTGAAGGTGGCGAGGGAGTCTTTGCGGATGAAGTCGATGAAGATGGCGAAGCTGCTGCCACCTTTGTAGTTCGCGGCCTTGAGGAAGAACTCGAGCTGCTGCTTGCGCAATTCAGGTGTCCAACCGGTCTTGAGAAAGCGCAGGCTGCGGGCGTATTCGACCTGCGGCTCCTGGCTTTCGGCGGCGGCGATTAGCGCCATGCCTTTGGTTGCGGTGTTCGGCGCCTGGAGGTAGGCGAGCGTCTCGGTGAGCAGCCAGTTGAGCTCAAAGTTGTCGGCGGGATAGGCGGGATCGAGCTTCGCGATGATCGCGGCGACGGTGGTGTCGTCAGGATTGCCAAAGCGATGCAAGACGATCTCAATGAGGCGCACATAGCCGAGGCGTTGTTCGGGCGTGAGCTTGGCAAAGTCGTGCTTCAGCAGTGCGGCGAGGATGGCGTCGCGGGATTTGGAATCGGGCTGAGAGGACGGATCGGTCCGATGCGTCGGGCACACGCCGGTGCGGCGCGTGAGAGCTAGCAACGCCTCAAGCTGCGCGGTGACATTGGTCTCGGCGAGCGCTTTGTCCTGCCATTCGGCGAGCGGCTGGTGCTCCAGCGCGGTGCGGGCGGCTGCGCGGACGTAGCGGTCACTGTTGGAAAGATAAGGCCAAGCGATTTTGATGGCTTTCGGGTCTTGCTTGCCGTGGAAGGCTTCGAGCTTCATACGATCCCCTCTGGCAACTAGCGGCATCAGTCCGACTGACGACTCCTTGCTTAGTGAAGGTTTGAAGCGTGCTGTTGATTCTTCCCCCGTGTAAGTCACCCGATACAGTCCGCTCTGCACACGGCGCCCACCAATCGTGAAATACATCGCACCATCTTTGCCGATGATGGCATCGCTGACCGGCAGCGGGCCGCCGGTGACGAATTCTTCCTTCGTGGCGGTGTAGGTGCTGCCGCTGGGCTTCAGATGCACGGCGTAGATTTTGCCCCAGCTCCAGTCGAGCACATAAAAGGCCTCCTGGTATTTCGCGGGGAACTTTGCGCCATATCCAAACGTGGTGCCGGTGGGTGATCCGGGGCCGATGTTCAGCGTGGCGGGAAGGTTGTCGAAGTAGAACTCAGGATACTTGCCTGCGCCGTTGCGCCAGCCGTATTCGCCACCGCTGACGACGTGATTCACGCGCGTAGGGCGATACCATGACGTGTTGAAGTCATACTCCATGTCGGCGTCATAGACGAACAGTTCGCCGTCGCGGTTCACGCCGCCGTCGTAGATGTTGCGGAAGCCGCTGGCGAAGATCTCGAAGGTCTTTCCATCCGGCGTGAAGCGATACACGATGCCGCCGGGAGCCATGACATGGCGGTTGTGACCGCGACCGTCCGGCATGCGCGGCAGCAGGTGGTCATCGCCCCACAGTTTCGCCACAGGCGAGCTGTCCGGCGTGCCGGACTTCGGGCCTTCTTTGAGCACGGCGTTGTTGCCGCTGATGAGGTAAAGGCCCTTGCCGTCCGGCGTCTTCAAAATGGCATGCACACCGTGGTCGCTGCCCGCGTCGAACTCGCGCAGCATCTCGACTTTGTCCGGCATGTCGTCGCTGTTGCTGTCGGTGATGCGGTAGATGCCGCTGGGGATCTTTTTCTCGTAATCGTTCACGCCGACATACAGCGCCCCGAAGGCAAACAGCATGCCGTTCACGCCGCGGATGTCCGCGGGCACCTTTTCGATGTCGCCAGCGCTCAGCGTCTGGCCTGCGGCAGGCGCTTTGAAGCGGTAGAGCATGCCATACTGGTCGCTGACGTAGATGCGGCCTGCGTCATCCGTCGTGAGGTTCACCCACGAGCCCTGCTCACCGCCTGGCACGCTGTAAATCAGCTCCACCTTGAAATCCTTCAGCGTCTTGATGTTCGAGACCGGCGTGGCCACATTTGCGCCGATGGCGGGTCCTACGGCCTGCGGGCGGTTCGCCTTCTTTTTAGCTTTTTCAGCGTCTTTGCCCTTCGCGGGGGCTTTGGGAGCTGCGGGAGCCTTCGCCTTGCCTTTGCCCGGCGCTTTCGCCTCGATGATCTGCGCGTCGCTCGGGATCGCGGACTTCTCAAAGGACACCACGCCGCCCTCGGGCAGTTCTTTGAGCATCACGTCCTTGATGTGGACCTTCATCGCCGGTCCGCGATGAATCTGGAAGGCGATCAATCCTTCCAGCGAACGCTTCGCCAGCTCGAAGTCGAGCAGGTCGATGGTCACCTGACCGTCGATCTTGTGGATGAGGTGGTTTCCCTGCGCGATGACGGTGTACTCGTGCCACTCGGCGATGTCCACCTTCACGGGATCGTGTTCGGAGGCGAGCCAGCGCCTGCCCTCGGGGTCGATAACGACGCCCTGGCCGTTCTGCACGATGATGCCGCGGCCCTTTTCCTCATAGACCATCGCGTTGTTCGGATGCGCCGGATGAATGTCGCACTGGTAGCCGCCGATGGACCACTTGCCGTTCTCCGGCAGTTCTTTGCTGCGATACTGGATGCCCGTGTTGTTGCCCGCTTGCTTGATCTTGGCCTTCAGCTCGAAGTTCTTCACCTTCCCACCTCTCCAGATGAGAAACTGATTGTAGGCGAGCTGCTCCGGCCCCGTCGTGGTGCCGACGATTTCGCCATTCTCCACCTTCCACAGCTCAGGATTGCCATCCCAGCCGGTGAGGTCTTTGCCGTTGAAGAGTGGCTTGAATACATCCTGGGCGAAAGCCGGGGACAGCAGGAGCATTGAGAGGAAGACGAGTCGTTTCATGGTTGGTCGCGTGGTTAAACGCCCCAACCTCTCCGATCATGCCAGCAAAAGCTGTGTCGGATCTGGCAAGGTGGGGAACTCGTCAAGTCTTGGTCAACAGTCAAAATGTCCGTCAAGAAGGTGTCGCCCCGACTTCCTTGACTCTTTCTTGACCGGCGCAGCTTTGACCACGCCTTGACCGCCCCCTGCTCTACTTTATCCGATGCAGCTTCAGCAGCTCGTCCGTCGTGTAAAGCAGCATGCGGCCTGGGTTTGTGGTGCCGCATGTCAGCCTGTCGAAATATTGCTGAAACCTATGGAGTGAAGAATAACCATCTGTCCCAGGTCAAAAAATGCTTGTCTGGGAGCAGGTTTCCGCAGCATAACATCCCTGCATGGGAAAAATCTCCACTCAGCGTTTCCAGGTCGATCTGGCAGGCATTATCAGCGTCCTTTCCGAGCATCTATACAGCACTCCCACCGTCGCTTTTCGCGAATTACTGCAAAACAGCGTGGATGCCATCGCCGCACGCGTCTCAATGCAGCCAGGCCATGCAGGCGCTGTTTCCATCGAGTTGATCGAAAATGAGTCCACGCCCACGCTTGTCGTCGAGGACAACGGTGTCGGCCTCACCGAGGAGGAGGTGCATCAGTTTCTGGCAACTATTGGCAGTTCGTCGAAACGCTCGGAGACGCACGGGGCGCGGGAGAAGTTCATTGGGCAATTCGGAATCGGCATGCTGTCCTGTTTCGTGCTCAGTGATGAGATCGTGCTCATCACACGCTCTGCCGTGATCCCTGACTCACCGTCGGTGGAATGGCGGGGGCGCGGTGACGGCACCTACGCTGTTCGTGTTCTGGATGCGGACCATCCGCCGGGCACGCGGCTGTATTTGAAGATCAAAAGCAGCCACGCGCAGCTCTGCACACCACGCATGCTGCAGCAGTGGTTCACTCATTACGGCGAATACCTCCCGATTCCCATCGAACTCATCGCGGGCGGGAAATCCACGCGGGTCACCAGCCCTGAGGCCCCGTGGGGCCATGGCGGCATGCAGCTCATGGATCAGGCCGGCATGTGGGAGATAGGGACGCGTTACTTTGGCTCTGAGTTCATCGACATGGTGCCGCTTCGATCTGTCAAAGGCGGCCTGGAAGGCGTGGCTTTCATCTCTGGGCAGTCACGAAGCATGCACGCGAAGCCTCAGCACCGCCTGTTTCTCAAGGGCATGCTGCTATCCGATCAAACCGAGGGCCTCGCGCCGGATTGGGCCGTCTTCGTGAACATCGTTGCGAACACGACCAAACTGCAACCCACGGCGTCGCGGGAGTCTCTGGTCGAAAGCCCCTTGCTGGACGAAACACGCGAGGAAATCGGTGCCTGCATCCTCGCTTACTTGCGCCGGCTTGCCGAGAGCGACAAGGACAAGCTGGCGATGCTCATCCAGACACATCATCTGGCCCTCAAATCGCTGGCACTCGAAGACGACGACGTCCTGCGCTTCATCGCCCCGTGGTTTCACTTCGAGACCTCCATGGGACGCATGAATTTCGAGGAAATCCGCCGTCAGGAGTCGCCCCAATACTGCACCTCCGTGGATCGCTATCGCCAGCTTGCTCCCGTCGCCTCTGCGGAGAATCGCTGCCTCATCAATGCCGGTTACGTTTTCGACGCCGACCTCATGGCCGCGCTCGCCGCCGAGTTCCCCGATGTAGGTCTCGATTCTGTCAGCGCGATGAGCTTCACGGATCAACTTGGCGAAATCCCGGCGAATAAAGCGCACCTTTTTGAGCATCTCGTCGATGTGGCCGCTGAAGCGCTGCGTCCTCACCAGTGCCGCGTCGAAGCCCGCGTTTTCCAACCTGCCACGCTGCCTGTGCTCTACGTCCAAAATGACGCAGGCCACTCCAAGCGTGCCCTGGAGCAGTCCAAGGAAGTCGCTGATGAATTCTTCAGCTCGCTGCTCAGCGACATCAGCAGCCGCATCGCCGCGGATGCCTTCCACGTCTGCTACCTGAACGCTTCCAACCCGCTGATTCAGCGACTCACCAAGGTCAAAGACGACCGCCGCCTGCGGATCGTCACCGAAGTGCTCTATTTGCAGTCGCTTCTTCTCGGCCAGTATCCCATCACCTCCAAGGAAACCCGTCTCCTCTCCGACGGGCTGCTCCAGCTCATCGAGATGGGGTTGCACAACCAATAACTGCCATGCCCGAAATTCGTACGCTTCTCCGCAAAGTCGAACAAATGCCCCACGGCTCCGCCAAGGTCGAAGCGGCCCGCGAACTGTGGAATCTAGCCAGCCAGGACGAGGATGCCTCGCTCCGGTTTGAAGTGCTCTGTGAAACCCTGGAGGCGGCTGTGTTTGGCGGAGCATCGGACTACTTCCTCGCCTTGATTCCTCAGATGGTGCGCCTCAAGCGCGATCATCCCGAGGCCATTGACCTTTTCGTCTATGTGTGGCGTCTCAAATGGCTCGCCACCGACATCACCGACTATCCCGAGGTGCCATTGGAGCGCATCCGACAGGCGGAGGCGGAATACGAGCGCGAATTAAAGAGCGCTGGTGGAAGCGCGCGCACGGCCATCTACGTCCGGTGGAAAAACGCGGTGCACATGGGGCGCTTTGAGGGCACGGACCCGCTCCGTGAGGAATTTATCGGCATGAGACGGGATCATCATGCGGACTGCCTCGCTTGTGAGGCCAACACTCTCGTGCGTGATGCCCTTTTCCATGGCGACCATGTCGAGTCCGAGAAAAGGGCCGCAGGCATTCTCGCCGGGAGGACGCGTTGCGCCGAGATCCCGCACCTCACCCTTTCCCACCTGGCCCTTTCTGCTGAATTGAACGGCGAATGGGACAAGGCAGCGGCCTACCACCAAAAGGGTTACCGACTCGTCCGCTCGAACATTAAGTTTGTCGCCGAGGCCGGGCTGCACATGGCCTACCTGGCCGCTTCTGGGGATGTGGAGCGCGCCCTGCGTCTTCTCAAGACTCATATTGGCTGGTTGGAGCAAAACCGCACACCCATCTCGCACTATCACTTCCTTCTCGGAGCTGCCGCAACCTGCCAGGCTTTGACCGAAAAACGTAAGCGTGCTCTGAAGCTGACCTTGCCCGCAAAATGGCTCATCGCCTGGGGAGACAAGCCGCTCTCTCTGGGGGAGTTGGCAGAACGCTTTGAGCAAGAGGGGCGCGCTCTCTCAAAAGCCTTCGACCGCAGGAATGAAACCGCGTGGCACAGTCAAAACTTCGACCAAACTCTCGTCCGCATCCGTGAACATCGTTCATCGCGGCCCGTGTCCCTCGGTCAGGAAGGCCACTCCAGACCTTCTTGACCTTTGCTTGACCAAGCGCAGCGCTTGACCGCTTCTGCCTCACTTCATCGGATGCAGCTTCAGCAGCTCATCCGTCGTGAAAAGCATCATGCGGCCGGGATTTGCGTCGCGGACGGTTTTGACTTCGGCGGGAGTTACGGGGTCGGCTTTGTTGCCGAAGTGGTTGCGGACGAAGGTGAGGACGTTGGTGAGACGTCGATACGCTCTGGGTGGTGCTGCATGGAGTCACTCCTCCGCGATCAGCCTCGGCCATGCACCGCGCACGCTACCATAATGAGGAGCTTCCGTGGCCGCGTCGAACTTGGCAGATGTCACCGCCTCACCTGAACCGTCCACAAACACCGCGCCCAACGTCTCCGGCGGAAAGGTGGCGATGAGCTGCTGCGCGCGCTCCACTGCAGCGAGCCACTTGTGTTTGAGTTCTTCCGGCGTGGCAGGCTTTGCCCAGCTCACTTTGGCGAGATCCTCGGCCCGAAAGCGGGCGGTGCGGGAGATTGTGTTGATGATCCACTCCGGAGTCAACCCTTCATCCTTTCCACTGGAAGCCCAAATCAGTCTTCCCAGCGGAATGTAGCTTTCATCCAGGTGAATCAGGTCCACGAAATCGCGAATTTTGATCCGCCCAGCGCAGGCCAATACCTTGTTCGTCGCGGCGTCAAAATCATGCAGGCGAAAACCGAGCACCTCATCTGAAACGAGGGGGAAAAAGCGAAACGCGGAGTCCCAGGCCCATTCCATTTTCATGTTCAGCGCCCCTTTGCCGAGCATGGCACGGGCAAAACTACCGCCCAGGACATGACGCGCGTCAAATTCGACCGTGAAGCCCGCCATGCGCAAAGCCTCCGCATCTCGCTCCGCCGCGCGTCCCACCTGCTCCACCGCATCATGAAAAAGGTCCACATCGTCCGAAAACCGCGTCGAGTCCTGCGCTCGATGAATCACCGTGGCTCCAGCCACATAGCTTTCCTCCGATCTCAACGAGCGGATCACCTGGAAGACCTCACGCTGGACATCGGTTAGCGGCATAGCTCGGCAGCTCGTTGGTAGCCCTTGTGGCCGCCGTTGAGCTTCAACTCCTCAATGATTGAGCCGATCAACTCCCTGCTTACCTTGAGATGGCGCGGCATGAACCAAAAACACTTGGGATAAAACTCCTCGAACGCACGCTGCGCCTTTTCCAACGTCTCGTCGGAGACGTGGGAAAAGTCCGTGGGCCAGTATGAAGTCGCGTTCATGGCCACAAAGTCCGCCAAAGTGCGACTTTTGCAAGGTTGCGGAGGCTTCGCTCACTTCATCGGATGCAGCTTCAGCAGCTCATCCGTCGTGAAAAGCATCATGCGGCCTGGATTCGCGTCGCGGACGGCTTTGACTTCGGAGGGAGTCACGGGGTCGGCTTTGTTGCCGAAGTGGTTGCGGACGAAGGTGAGGACGTTGGCGAGTTCCTCGTCTTTGAGCATGCCGGCGAAGGGCGTCATGGGCACCTGGCCGTTGTACTCTTTGCCGCCGACTTTGATGGGGCCCATGAGGCCGTACATGACGATCTTGATGAGTCGGTCGCGGTCGTCGGTGACCCAGGGGCTGCTCACGATGCTCGGGAAGGCGGGATCGATGCCTGCGCCGTTCGGCTGATGGCAGGTGACGCAGTGGCCTTCACGGAAATAGACCTCTTGTCCGGCGGTGAATTGTTTTTTGGCCTCTGCGCTGAGATGTGCGGGCGGCGGCACAACGGGATGCTCAGGCCGCACGATTTCGGCGATGCCAGCGAGACGATCCGCGGCGGTTTTGGCGGCGTTTGTGTTCCAATCGTCGAGCGGGAGCTTTGCGGCGATGGCGACGATGTTTTTCGCGGCGGGGATGTTTGGCAGCCATGAGGCGGCGACGATGGCTTCGAGGCGCACGCGGCCATGTTCGTCGCTGGCGGCTTTTTCTAGCAGGCCGACGTGATCGGCGATGCGGTGTGTGTTGTAGCGCAGCACGCGGACGGCGGCGGAGCGGGCGTGGAAGTCGCTGGAGGCGAGCATTTCGCGCAGCAGGCCTTCATCGACGGCGTTGAGGCCCCAGGTGGTCCAGAGGGCTTCGAGTTTGGCGTGCGTGTCTTTTTGTTCAGCGGCCCAGGCTTTGACGGCGGGCAGGACTTCGCTGACGGGATGAGCGCGCAGCTCACGGCGGGTGCGGTAGCGCTGGCGCAGTTCAGGAGCCTTCAAATTTTCCAAAAGGGCGGTCACAGGTACTCCAGCGACGGGCGCGGCTTTCACGAGCGGGCGGCTCGGATAGGTGATGCGGTAGATGCGGCCGTGGGCGTGGTCGCGCAGGGGATCGCGGGCGTTGTGCTGCATGTGGCCGATGAGCACGTTGTGCCAGTCGATGACGTAGAGGCTGCCATCGGGCGCGAATTCGAGATCGACGGGGCGGAAGTTGCCGTCGGTGCTCTTGAGCAGATCGTGGCGATGCGCGGTCTTCCAGCCGGTGCCTTCGTCTTCGATTTTCACCTGCTTGATGCCGAGGAAGCCGATGGCGTTGGCATAAATGATGTCACCTTGCACATCGTCGGGGAAATGGCGGCTGCTCACGATTTCGAGGCCGCTCGTCGGCCGCACGTTGTGGCCTTTCGGCACGAGATCGGCGGTGGAGGGCGTCTTGCTGCCGAAGGTGGGCTTCACAGAAACTGGCAGACCCCAGTTCATGCTGGTGCCGGAGGTGTGGAGGAAGAAATCCTGGCCCCATTGGTCAAACACGAAGCCCCACGGATTGGGGATGCTCATCTGGATGGTGCGCTCCAGGTGGCCGCGCTGCGGGCTGTAGCGGTAGAAGCCGCCATCGACGCAGCGCACGGGGCCGTAGGGCGTCTCGACATTGGTGTGAAGGAAGACGCCCTCGCACAGCATGAACGCGCCGCTCGGATCAGCGGTGTAGGCGCTGATGGCGTGATGCGTGTCATGCGTGTCGAAGCCGCCGAGGATGATCTCCGTGCTGTCGGCCTTGTCGTCGCCATTTGTGTCGCGGATGAGCACGAGGTTCGGCTCCTGCGAGACATAGACACCTTCTGGTGCGAATTCAAAACCGATGGGCAGGTGCAGCTTGTCCGCGAAGACGGTTTCCTTGTCCGCTTTGCCATCGCCGTTCGTGTCCTCGTAAATGAGCAGCTTGTCGTCTGGCAGCGCGTCGCCAGGACGATAATGCGGGTAAGTCGGCATGGTGGCGACCCACAGGCGGCCCTTGTTGTCGAAGCTCATCTGCATCGGGTTCGCGAGGTTCGGGAACTCTTTTTCGGAGGCGAAAAGCTCTACCTTGTAGCCTTCCGGCACGCTGAGGGACTTCAGCGCCTCCTCGCCATACAGATATTTCTCGCTGCCGTTCTTCGCGCTCGGCACATAGTTCGTCGGCACCGGTGGAAGCGCATGCGTCTTGCTGTCATCGACCTTCAACTCGGTTGTTTTGCCCGTGGCGACGTTGTGGATCAAATCATCGCGCAGCGCGGCCATCTCGCGGGTCTTCTTCACTTCATCCGGGTAATTCTGCGGGCCATACGGATTGTAGCGCTGGCCGTGCGTGTGGACGCCGTTGAGGATGTTGTAGTCGTTGTTCCAGAACCAGTCCTTCTCCTTCACCGCCGCATGCACCTTGGCCGGATCAGCCTTCGATTCGCGGCTCTGATGGCCGTAGAGGCCGGTGGCGAGCAATTCGCCGATTTTCTCGTAACCCTTCTCATTCGGCACAAAGCCGCCCGTGGTGAAGGACTCTCCGCCTTGCGCATAAACGGCTTTCGTGGGCGAAAAGAGGTCGATGTAAGTGAGGCCGTGCTTCTTCGCGATCTTCTCGATGGAGGCCGCGTAGAGGAGCAGGTTCGCGTTTTCGTTGTCGCCCTTCGGCAGATCGCGTTTCGCGCTCTGGTCTTCATACGCGATGGGGCTGACGAGCACCACACGCGGCGCGGTCTTCCCGTTGTAGGCTTTGCTGAGCGTGTGGACGACCCATGCGTCGAGTTCCGCCTCGAAATTGCCCACCTTGCTTGCGCCGTCGAAGGACTCGTTGTAGCCAAAGAAGCCGACGATTGTGTCCGCCTTCAAATGCGTGAGCCACTGGTCGGGCGTGGGGTAAAAGCCCTTGCCGTTGTGGATCTGCTTGTCGGGATGGAATTTCTCCGCGCCAGGAAACGCCCACTGCGACACACGCGCCGGATGCGGCCTGAAGCCCGGCGTGTCGCCCACATGGCCCATGTTGCGGAAGAACAGGTCTTGATTGGGATAACGAAGCTGCAGTTCCGTCTCGATGCGGCTGTACCAGGTGTCACGCTCGGCAAGGCCATTGCCCACGAGCACGATACGCTCGCCCTTGCTCGGCGGCGCGACGTTTTGCGCGCGAGCGGTTGTCGCGGCAGGTGGTTCGGCGTTCGGAGCATGCGGCGCATTGTCCGGCTGAGTCGGCTTGGCGGCTTTTTTGTCACCGGGCAGACCCAGGGAGGGGCTCTTGCCCGTGGCGAAGTCACCGGGCTTCAGATTGCGCTCTTTATAATAGTCGCTCTTCAGCGCGGAGTACATCGTAGGGCTGAACGGATCGACAAAGGCCACGTCCGCCTTCGCAGGCACTTCGAGGCCCAGCAGGTGATGTGTGGCATTCACGATGAGGCGGCGCAGGTCTTCATCGGCAAAATCCACCGAGGCACCCATCGTCGTGCAGAAGGATTTGCCCGTCGTTTTGCCATCCGGCGCGGTGTACTCAAACAGCCAGGCCAGCGCCTGCATGGGATCGTTTTTTGGTCCTTTGACGGGGTAAGAGCGGTCATGCAGGCTCTCCGTCACCGCGCCACGCAGCAGGACGGTCGCTTTGCTCAGGTCCAGATTCTTCACCGCATAGACATCAGTGGTGCCAAAAATCTCCTCCACACCGCGCAGCACCGGATGTTTCATGTTCGCGGTCTCAAACACACTCCGCGTGCCTTCCTTTTTGTGCGCGCCGTGATGCGCCACCCACTTCTCGCCGAGAATTTTCAGCCCGAACTCGCTCCACTTGAAGTCACCCGTCTTCGCACCGCCGCTGAAGGCATGCGTGGCGGTGCGGAAGCCGATCACCGGTTTCCCGGCATTGAGAAGCTTCGCAAAGTTCGCCAGATGCTCGTCCGGGAGCTGGCGGAAGCGCGTGCCGATGATGAGCAGGTCCGCGTCGTTGAGCGTCTCCGTGCCACGGATGTTCTTCTGGTTGTTCGGGTCGATGTAGCCCGCCTTCTCGTCCGTGGAGAACAGCACGATGCAGTTGAAGCCATGCTTCTTCGCCAAAATCTTCGCCAGCATCGGCATCGACTCCTCCGTGCGGTATTCCTCATCGCCCGCGACAAGCACGATTTTTTTGCCACCGCCTGCGCCACCGGGATTCGCGGCGATTTCGAGATAATCCTGCGCGGACGCGACCGGGCCGAGGAGTGCGAGTGAAAATAGGAGATGCTTCATGGTTGGGAAAAACGAAAAGGGTCCGATATACCGCACCAGAAGCCGGAACCGGACAAGAAAAATGTCATTTTCCGCATCCGGGCCATTCCTGGCCCGATTCGAGGAAACGGGGCAGGAATGCCCCGGCTAACTTCGCCGGCCATCTTGGTGTGATCAAATCACGCCACGATCTCCTTCAGCACGCCGGAGCTATCCCCGTGCCGCTCGACGTTCACGCCGATGCCGTGGAGCAGGGTGAGCCAGGTGTTGCACAGCGGTGTGTCTTTTGGCGCGACGATGTTGTGGCCGAGCTTGATGCCGGCGCCGCCACCGGTGAGGAGCGTGGGGCAGTTGTCGAGATTGTGCTCGGTGCGGATGTTGCTGCCGTAGGCGAGGGCGACGTGGTCAAAAAGCCGGCTGCCATCGGCTTCCTTTGTCGCCTTGAGTTTGTCGATGAGTCCGGCGAGCAGTTCGCTCTGCACCAGATCGCGCTGCTGCGAGGCGGCGAGCTTTTCGCCCATCGTCGAGTGGTAGTGGCTCATGTCATGCGGGGCCACTTTGATGCCGATGCTCGTCAGCAGCGTGCTCACCGGCTGGCGGTAGGTCAGCACGCGGGTGCTGTCCGTCTGCATCGCGGCGACGATGATGTCATACATGATCTTGATCTCTTCCTTCCCCGCCAAGCCTGCGGAGGGCTCAGGGATCGGTGCCTTCGGCTGCGGCACGCCGATCCATTGCTCGTCCTTGCTCAGTCGCGTCTCGATGTCGCGGATGCCCTGGAAGTATTCGTCGAGCTTGGCCTTGTCCGTCTTGCCAAGACCGCGCTGCATGGCCTTCGCATTCTCCATCACCGTGTCGAGCACGCTGCGCTTCTGCGCGAGCATGGCCTTCTGCTGCTCAATGGGCGTTGTGTCCTTGGAAAACAGCCGGTGAAACGCCTCCACCGGGCCTTTGTGGCCGCCAATGGGCTTGCCGCTCACGTCCCAGGCCATCGAAAGCCCCGGCCCATGTCCCGAAGCCTCCGCATTCTCGCTGCCATTGAGCTGCAGCGAGGCAAAACGCGTGTCCATGCCCAGCTTCGCCGCCGCCAACTGATCTGCCGAGATGCTGTTGTGAAACGTCTGCCCCGGCTCCGCGAAACGGTTCGCGCCCGTGAGCCACATCGTGCTGCCCCAGTGCCCTTCGTTCGAGTATTTGTTCCAAAGCCCCTGCACGATGGAAAAGTCCGCCTTGTGCCGAGCCAGCGGCTTCAAGCCCTCCGGCAACGTGTAATCCTTCCCCGTCCGCTTGATGTCCGGAAACCACGTCTCCGTCGTGATCCCCCAGCCAAAGCCAAGAAACACCAACCGCTTCGGCGGTGTCGCTGGAGTCGCTGCGGAAGCAAAGCGACGAAATCCCAACGACTCAAGCGCGGGCAATGCAATGAGCGAGGTGCTGGATTGGAGAAAGTGACGGCGGGTTTTCATGAGGTGATTGAGTGGCTGTTGCGAATAGATCGAAGATGTGACAGGAGTCAGACGGAATGAATGACACTACCAACGAAGCCGAAGCGGTTCGCTTGCGGGCGCTGAGGGCGATGAGTCCAACACGTCGCCTCACTATGGCCATGGGGTGGAGTCAGTCTGTCCGTGAATTGAGCCGGGCTGGTCTGAGGCGGCAGTTTCCAGATGTGACCGAGCGGGAGCTTCATCGAATGCTGGCCGAACGCGTTCTGGGAGCCGACCTGGCGTTCAAAGCTTATGGTCCGCTGATGTCGCATGGATGACACCCTGAAAGCAGCGATGGCAGCCGCTTCCATCCTCGAAGAGATGGGGGTGCGCTGGTTTCTCGGCGGCTCGCTTGCCAGTTCCGTCCACGGCATCCCTCGGGCGACCTTCGATGCCGATATCATGGCTGACCTTCGACCACAGCATGTGCGGACGTTTCTCAAAAAACTCGGTGAAGAGTGGTATGCGGACGAAGGCGCAATCATGCAGGCACTGAGGAATCGTTCGTCTTTTAATCTGATCCATTTTGCCACGGCTATGAAGGTCGATGTGTTTCTACCCAAGCTGCGCAAGTTCGATGGAGGCGAATTTGCGAGGTCGCGAAAAATGCTTGTGGCAGAGGGAAGCGACATGGAAGCCACCGTTTGCTGCGCCGAAGATATCGTCGTGGCCAAGCTGGAATGGTATCGGCTTGGCGGAGAGGACTCGCAGCGCCAGTGGACCGACGTCCTCGGTGTGCTGCGTCTCAACGAAGGCAATCTCGACCTCGAACTGCTACGCGAAAGCGCCGAAGAAGTGGGTGTTTCGGACCTTTTGCAGAAGGCGCTGCAGGAATCTGTGATGTAAGTTCTCGCCTTCATTTCGTCCGAAACTCCCGGCTCGCGACCAGTGCGTGAATGAACTCCCTCATCGCGAAATCTTTCTTCCCAGCGTGTTCGATCATCTCACCGATCAGCGGCTCGTCGCGGAAGCCGATGGGGCGGCCGAGCGCGAACTCGATCAAGGCTTCGCTGAAGCTGCGGGCGAAGGCGTTGGACTTGCTGGCGATGATGTCGCGGAGGGTGAAGAAGTCGGTGAAGGACGGGCCTTTGAAGAAGGCGGCGGCAGGCTGGATGGGCCAGCGTTTGGTGCTCTTGGGGTCGGGTTTGCCGTTGGCGTCGAGGGCGGTGTAGCTGTCCTCCGTGCGCCATTGGCCGGCGGCGTCGAAGTTTTCCAAACCGAAGCCGATGGGATCGATCTTACGATGGCAACTGGCGCATTGCGGGTCCTCTTGATGGGCGAGCAAGCGCTCCTGCGTGGTGAGCACCTTGCCCGCGAGTCGCGTGATGGCGGGCACGTTGGCAGGAGCAGGCGGCGGGGGATCGTGCAGGAGCTTGCGCAGCACCCAGGCACCGCGCTCGACGGGGCTGGTGCGCTCGCCATTGCCGCCCATGAAATGAATGGCCGCCATGCCGAGCAAGCCGCCGCGTGGCGAGTCCTTCGGCAGCGACACTTTTTCGTAGCTGTCGCCCTTCACACTGGGGATGCCGTAGTAGTGGGCGAGCACGCGATTGATGACGACGTAGTCGGCTTTGAGCAGATCACGCAGGCTTGAGTTGTGCTTCAGGATGTGCGCGATCGTTTCGTGGATCTCGCCCTTGGCGGCGACCTTCGTGCCGGTGTCAAAACGCGGATACAGGGCGCGATTCACCTCAAAGAAGTCGATGCGATCCAATCCGAGCCATTGATGCACAAAAGATGTCAAAAAGCCCTCCGAGCGCGGATCATCGAGCAGACGATTCGTTTGTGCCGCGAGCACCTCGGGCTTCGAGAGATCGCTCTTTCGCAGTTCGGCATCCGGCGGGGCGCTCCAGAGGAAATAGGAGAGTCGCGTGGCGAGTTCCGCACTGGTCAAAGAGCGGCGTTTTTCATCGGGTGAAGGCTCGGCGAGGTAGAGAAACATCGGCGAGGCCAGCACGACGGACAGGGTCTCCTTCAGCGCGGCGACGGGCTTGTCACCGGCTTTGCGGCGCACGTCGTAGAGGCGCATCAAGCGCTCCACATAGTCCGCAGGCGGCGTGGTGCCGCGAAAGGCCTCGGTGGCGAAGCGCTCGAAGGCCGCACGCAGTTCGGCAGCGGCGGCCGCGGGCGATTTGTCATCGAGCGGCAGCTTCAACGCGGCAAAGCCGGGCGGCACGGGCTTCGCGGCATTCGGCAGGCGTTCGACTTCGATCCAGTCCACCCACAACGCCAGCTCGGGGCCGATGCCGTTGCGCTTCACGGCCTCGGCACGTTTGCGTCCACCTTCTTCGTTGGTGTCCCAACTGCCTTTCTCACGGAAGAACAGCGAGCGATTCTCTCGCGTCATGTTTGCACGCGTGAGTGTGAGCAGGATCTCGATGGTTTGCGGGTTTTCCATCGTGCCGGTGATCTCGTAGGTATTCAGCACCTTGCCCGTGCGGGCATGAATGCCGAAATCGAGGAAGCGACGCTCCGCTGGCGCATCCTTCACCGCTGCGGCTCGCACGCGGACGACGTAGTCGCCCACCGGCCAGTCAAAAGGCACGAGCAGCTCGATGTAGTTCACGTTTAGCTCCGCCGGATGTCGCGTCTGCACGCCCAGGTAAGCTCCGCGATTCACATCGGGCATGCCGATGTAATACTCGTGATACTTCAGCCAGCCCGCGCCGAGCGAATCGTTCGCGAGGTCGGCATCGTTCTCGCCTTTCTTATCAAAGCCAAACGTGTGCGGATTCGGCGCACCGGGGATGCGAGCCCACTCGCGGCGGAGGCGTGACACATTGTTCTTCACCTCCTCTTGGATCCTCGCGACGATTGCCTTATTCTCCGGCTTCGCGGCGGCCTCCTCGACGGCCTTAACCCACTTCTGCGCACGCTCGCGGGCATCGATTTGATACTTCACAAAGTCCCGCACCTTCGGCGTCGTCGTCTCGCCTTCGTAGTGCAACTTCTTCGTCACGCTCGCCGCTGTCTGCCACGCAAACGCCTCCTCCAACGCCTCGCGACCGAGCGCCTGATACTGCTCGATCTGGTTCGCCGACATGAAGAGGTTTGAGCCGACGGTATCAAACGCCCCCGAGCCACCATCCGGCGGCAACTCCGCCACATTGATCTCAACACCGAGCAACTCCCGCAGCGTGTTTTTGTATTCGCGACGATTCAGTCGCCGCATCGTGATCACCCCGTTTTGATCTCCCAGGCTCCGCCGGGCAACGACCATGACATTGGCCAGATCATCGAGGAAATCAGCCTTCGCGTCGTTCGGTGGCTGCTTTTCGTCCTCCGGCGGCATGTCGCCCGAGTTCATCGCATTCAGCACCTTCTGCCACTTCTCGGCCGTTTCGACATTCGTGATCGCCAGCGGTAGATCATCGACCCGGAACTTCCCTTTTTGCTTCTCCGGCCCGTGACAGCTCACGCAGTGTTCTTTGAAAAGAGCACGGTGTTTCTCCGGCATCGCCGGATCGGCGGCATGAACTGCCAGTGGAAAGAGAAGGAAGAATGCTACTTGTTTCATGACCTTTAGAATCGACCACCATCCACCATGAACTGCTGCGCGGTGCAGGCGGCACCATCATCGGCAGCGAGGAAGAGAACCATCTGCGCGAACTCGTCGGGCATGATGCGGCGCTTGAGGGCTTGATCGCGCATGGTGCCTTCCTCGCCTTCGGGTGACCACCACTTGGTGAGTTGTCGCTCCGTGGGCACCCAGCCGGGGAGCACGGTATTCACGCGCACGCCATGCGGGCCAAAGGTGCGAGCCATGGTGCGTGTGATGCCTTCCACGGCCGATTTGGCGATGGCATATCCGGGGAAGAAGTCCTCCTGCATCATGTAGCTGCTGGAGCCGATGTTGATGACCGAGCCATGCGCTGCGGTGATCATCTGTGGTGCCAGCGACTGGATGGCGAAGAAGTAATGCCGCAGGTTGGTGTTGATACGGTTGTCGAAATACTCCGGCGTCATGTCCTGCCAGTCGTGGCGGTCATCATTGGCCGCGTTGTTGACCAAAACGGTTACACTGCCGAGATCACGAATCGCCGCAGCACAAGCGGCCTTCAGCGCTTCAATGTCGAGCAGATCGACCTCATAAAACAACGGCGCATGAACCGCGCCCGCGTCGATGCAGCGCTGAACCGTGGCCCTGGCATACTCCACGTTTTTATCCACAAAAGCCACGCGACTGCCCTGTCGTGCAAACTGCTCCACCAAGGCACTTCCGATGCCATCCGCGCCTCCAGTGATGAAGACGGTGCGATCAACGAGTGATGGATAGCGGGCGTATTGGGGAGTCATGAAGAAGCGATCAATTCAGCAGCAGATGAAACACACGCAGCGCCGTGCCGGTGCCTTTCGGGTCGTGATCAGCAGCAAGGCGAACTTGGGCGGTGTGGGGGCCGGGTTTGAGGTTGTCGTCGAGGATGAGCGCCCACGGCAGATGCAGTCCGGCACTCCAGTGCGTGAAGGTTTCGAGCGGGCGATACTCGCCGCCGTCGATGCTGAATTCGATGCGTCCGGCATCCGGTCCGGCGGCGATGAAGAGGCCGCAGCCGGTGCCGGTGAAGCTGAACTCAAACTCGGCTCCAGGCTTCGTGCCGACGAGTGCAGGCGCGTTCACAAAGCCGGCTCGTGTACCTTTGCCGTCCGCAGGCTTCCACGCAGACTCCAGCGTGAAGCCTTCGAGAATCTTCGCCTCCGCGATGTTGCCGAGGCGACCTTTGGCGTAGCTTTGTGCATCGACCATCGCTGGAAGAGCGTGTGTTTTCGCGGCATCGGCCACCGGTTTGCTGAAAGCGGTGTCGAGCATGCGGGCAATGCTGTTGGCGTAGAGCTGATGACCGAAGGCGGAGGGATGCAGGCCTTTGAAATCCTTGTCCCAGGTGAATTCGCCCGCGTCGATGCGGTCGGTGACTTCGAGCGCGAGATTCAGCGACGCATTACCATACGCGACGGCCACTTTCTCATGCTGTGCGATGGACGCAGGCACTTTGCCCTTGTGGTAGTCATCCATGTGCGGCGGCATGACGAAGTGCATGTGGATGATGTCCGTGAGCGGATTCGCCTCGCGAGCATGCCGCACCACGCCCTCCATGCCACGCAGCATCTGCTCGGGCTGATTCGGGATGTTCGAGCTGTCATTCACCGCCGCTTCGACAAAGAGCAGATCGACCGGCCCTTTCGACAACACATCGCGCTCCAGCCGGAACGCATGCGGCACCGAGCCCATCGAGCCGATGCCCGCGGCGATGAATTCAAACTTCGTCTGCGGAAACTTCGCCTGGAAATACTTCATCGCATGATCCCGCCAGCCACCGCCGGCCGTGATCGATCCACCGAGGAAGGCGATGCGCCCCGTCTTCTCCTGCGCGAATTTTCGCTGCGCATTCGCCAATCCACCGCGCAGCTCGAAGTAGTCGTGCCCCTTCGGCAGCTTCGATGAATCATAGCGCGTGCCGGTGAGCTGCTGATCGAGCCACGGCGTGATTTTTTCCGCCCACTTTTGCCCATGCGCACGCAAACCGGGGCCGCTGAAGTGAACGCCGAGTCCTTTGCGCTCACGCAGCGGACCCTTCAGCGCATCGCTGTCAGGTCCGGGCTGCGCGAGGCCGTCTTTCCAGAGCGCGGCCTGGGCGGCGCGGATGTCATTGCTGCCTTCATCGCCCGGCACATGGTAGCTGGCCTGCGCCACGAACCACGGAGCCTCAAAGCCGGTGTCGCGTCGTGAATCACGGATGATTTTTTCCAAATACTCGCGGTAGAGCCTCCCGGCGAGTGTGCGCGTCTTGTCCTTCTGATTCGCATCGCTCTCGCCCTGATGCCAGAGCACTGCACGGAAGCCATTGTGCCCCAGCGGCCTCATGCGGGCGATGAAGGCATCGTAAGCTGCACCGTCACTCGCCCACTGGCCGCCCAGCAGTTTGGCCACCCGCTTTTCGATCGTCGGCGGATTCGGAAACGTCGTGCCTTTCGGCAACCACTCACGCACACTCGTCGCACCAATGCCGCAGGCGACGAAACCCACCGGCACGTCAAAGCGCTCCACCAACGCATCGCCCAGCGCTGGCATGAAGCTGCCCATGCGACCGCTCGCGCCCGGCTGCGGATCATCTGCGATCTGCCACTTCGTGCCATCAAAGGCCGCCACACGCCGCGTCTGCGTTGTTTGCTTCTCCTCGCCATGATTCGCCGAGTTTGACTGCCCCGCGACGACAAAAACCTCGCCAATGCCCACATGCTCCACCACCGCCGTCGCGACCGCCTTGCCATCCAGCATCGCTCTCACCTCCAGCCGATGCCAACCACCCGCCGGAGCCGAAACGCTGACCGAAAACTGCTCCTTCTCGATCTGCGCACTCAAAGCCTGCCACCTACCCTTCGCACCGATCTTGGCTTCAAACTTGGTGTTACCCGCATCGAGCCCGCTTTGCGTTCCACGAATCAAAATCGTCCCCTCCGTGCTCGAATGCCGCTGGATCACCTGATGATCGAGCGGTGAGGTGAGGGTGATCTCCGCAGCAGTGGCGAGAACTGGCAGGACGAGGAGGAGACGGAGAAGTCGCATGGGAAAGGGTCAAGAAGGTCAAGTCGTGGTCAAGAGATCAAGACGGCCCATCTTGACGACTTCTTGACCTAGCGAAGCTCTTGACGGCACCGACACGACTTTTGAGGCATGACCACAGCCTAGAAAGGCTATGCTACTTCGCGTGCAGAACGCCGCGCATGATGATGCCGTGGCCGGGGAAGCTGCACACAAAGGGATAGTCACCTGGAGTGGCGAGAGTGAACTCCAGCACTTCCTCTTTGCCCATGTCGAGGAGCTTGGTGTGGTACAAAACGTCGTCGCTGGCGGGGATGAAGCCTTTTTCGAAGCCGGCGGCGCCCATGACGATGGCGGCGTTCATCACGGCGTCGGCTTTGCCGGGTTTGGTGACGAGGAGGTTGTGCGGCATCACGTCGGTGTTGGCGAAGGTGAGCTTGATCTTCTTCCCGGCCTTCACGTTGAGTTCCTTCACGTCATACATGAGGCGCTCGCGGATGGTGCCGATGCGGATGGTGGTCAGCTCGGGCGTGTCGGCGAGGATGCCGGACTTCTGGGCTTTCTCTTCGACTTCTCCGGCGATGACGCCGCCTTTGGTGCTGGCCTCGACATTGAACCAGAGTTGCTGCACGACGTTGGCGGCGTTGCGGGCGTGGAGTTCGGGGGAGGTTTGCAGTTTGGCGAGCAGAGCGGTGTCGCGGACGTTGTGCTGCTGGTGGAGCCAGAGGGCTTCGAGAAGGTGGTGAGCGTCTTCTTTCTTCGTGGCGTCGAACTGCTTCATCCATTCCTTCGTGGCGGCGATGACTTCGGCGGTGGGCCGCTCGCTGAGTTCGACGCGGGTGCGGTGGCGCACGCCATCGGCAGGATGCTTGAGGTTTTCGAGCAGCGCGGGGATGGGCTGGCCGTCGATGGCGACGGGTTTTTGCAACTCGCGGCCTTTGGCGGTCATGCGATAGATGCGGCCGTGTTTGTGGTCGCGGTTCGGGTCACGGACGTTGTGCTGCATGTGGCCGATGATGACGTTGTGCCAGTCGGCGATGTAGAGGACACCATCTTCGCCGAAGACGGCATCGCTGGGGCGGAAGTTCTTGTCGCCGCTCATGAGCAGGCCGCGGGATTTGTCCTCTGTGACAGTGCCATCGGCTTGCGTAACTTTGACGGTGAGTTCCGCGCCAGCAGGCTCGCCCCAGACCGATCCGGCCTCGGCATTGCGGGCGAGGTCGTAGTGCTTGATGCCAAGGAAGCCGATGACGTTGCAGATCAGGAAGTCGCCCTGCATGTCCTCGGGGAAGTGCGTGCTGCTGACGATCTCGCTCGCGGTGACGGGACGGACTTCCTTCTTCAAAAGCTCGAACATTTTGAAACCGTTGCCTTCGGGGCGAACTTGGTAAGCACGGCCGCCAGTGCCGTCAGTGGCGTAGTGGTAGCCCCAGGTATCGAAGGCGATGCCGTGTGGGTTCGGCGAGTTGTCAGCGTGCTTTGCGATAGTGAAGCGGCGCGGATCGAAGCGATACATGGCGCTCGCACCAGCCTGCAACGACGGCCCATACGGATGCTCGTGATTGTGGACCATGAAGACGCCGCTCTGCCAGTAGATGCCGCCATCGGGACCCATGACGAGGTTGTTCGCGCCATGATGTGTGTCGGCAAAATCGACGCCTTGCAGCATGATGGTGCGCACGTCGGCCACGTCGTCGCCATCGGTGTCTTTGAGGAAGATGATGTCCGGCGCGCAGGTGACGATGACGCCGCCATTCCAGAACTCAAAGCCGAGCGGATTCGCCACTTTGGCGAACTCGGTGACGCGGTCCGCCTTGCCATCGTTGTTATCATCATGGCAGATCACAAGCGCGTCGTTCATGCCCTTCAACGGCTCCCAAGTCGGGTAAGTCGGCCACACCGCAGCCCAGATGCGGCCCTTCGTATCGACCTGCATCTGTACAGGGTTGATGAGCTGGGGGAACTTGGCTTCATCGGCGAACAGGCTCACTTCAAAGCGCGGATCAAAGGCCATGTGCTTGATCGCCTCCTCACCGCTGATGTATTTCAGCGTGCCTTCCTTCACAGCGCTTGATGACTTCGACTTGCCGCCGACATTCGAGATTACTGGCACGGGCGCAGGCACATTGCTGTCATCGACTTTCAAATCACCGCCCTTTGAGCGTGCCCATATCTTCGCGTCGCGATTTCCGGTCATCACATCAAGCATCGTCAGCTCATGCTGGAGCACCACGGCGTTGGTTTGATCATCGGTGAAGGCCAGCGTCGAGCGACCGCCCCACACGTCATTGCCATCGCGTGCGCGGTAACGGGCGTTCCAGTGCATGTCCTTGTCCAGCACGGCCTCGCGCAGCTCCTCCATGGATGGCGACGCGTTCACCTGCTTGCCGAGCAGCGCCTTCGCGATGACTTCCGCGAGCTGGCGATTGCCCTCGGCGGTCATATGCACGCCATTGATCGTGAGCGGCTCCTTCGCCGCTTTGAAAAGCTCCAGCGAGGGATGGAAGAGATCGACAAAACCCACGCCCGCTTCCTTCGCGGCGGCTTCGGTGGCCTTCGTGTAGGCTTCGAGCTGCGGATTGTGCTCCGCGCCGTTCGGCACGTTCGGATTCTTCGTGTCCTCATGCGCGATGGGGCTGAAGAGCACGATGCGCGGGAAGGTTTTGCCGTTCGGCTTCGTGCCGCGCACATACTTCACGAAATCGACGAGCTGCTTTTGGTAGTCGGCTGGTTTGTTCTCGAAGGACTCGTTATAGCCAAAGAAGCCGAACACGACATCCGGCTTCACATGCCGCAGGTAATCCGTCATGTGCATGTGGCCGCTGCTGCGCGGGAAGGAGTTCGGGCGGTCGCCGCTCGCGCTCATGTTGCGGAAGCGCACGCTCTGTTCTGGCAGGGCGCTTTGCAGCAGCGTCTCCATCCAGCCATCGTGCTGCATGCGGTCAGGCAATCCGTTGCCGAGGATCGCCACGGTGTCGCCTTTGCTGAAGGCGAACGGCAGCGTGTCCTTGTAGTCCGCAGGCACCTCGACGAGCTCCGGCTCCGGCTTGCCGCTGCCACCACTCGCAGCCTTCACCGCTGGCTTGCCCGGTTTTCCGGCGAAAGTGAGATAGGTCGTCTTTCCGCCGCCTTTGACATCAATCGTCATCGACTCCGGCGCTTCGACGTTTTTCAGCTCAAACACCGCTTTGCGGCCTTCATCGAGCAATTGCAGCGTGAAGCCGCCCAAACGCTCCGGGAAGCCCTGACGGCTCCACAAGCTGATCGTGTCCACCTCCTGCGCCGTGCCCAGATCGACCTCCCACCAAGGATTCGGCTGATTCTCCTTCGTGTGCGTCATGCCCTTGCCCCAGGCCGGATTCTTGTCGCCATCCAGCGCCCGGCTGGCATCGCCACCGTTCGTTGTCGTCGATTGCGTGGCCTTGGCCCCCTTCGCCACATTCTTGCCACCGCTCATGATCTCGATCTCGGCGATTTGCAGGCAGCGTTTGTCGCCGGGAATCTCGATGCGGACAAAGCGGGCCGGTTTGGCCTGCGCAACGGCGGCGAGGGCGACAAAAGAGAGAACGAGGAGTGATTTCATGCGATTGGGAGACTTTTAAGTCGCCTCTTTGCCGCGTGTTTTTGCGACAAAAGAGACGAATCCGAATCTCTATCCCGCACGAGCGGCTGAAACCGGACCATATCTGCCTCGAATGCCTGCTTTTCATCGAGATCATTGAGGAAAGGCATATTTCGGTTGTTTATCAGCGCTTAAAACGCATATTATCAGCGTATTAAGCGCTTAATATCAACGTAAACAACCATGTCACGACTCGCACCGGAAACACTCCAGCAGGCTTTGGACGCCCTCGCGGGTTTTCTGGAAGCCGATGGAGCCAAACCTGAAACCCTCGTCGTCATCGGCGGCAGTGCCCTGATCACCCTCGGCATCGTCTCCCGGACGACCAAGGATGTGGACATCATGGCGGGAGTCGATCCTGAGCGTGGTCTGGTGGATCCCCGGCCCATGTCCGAGGCACTGAAATCGGCGGCTGAAAAAGTCGCCCGCGAACTCCAACTTGATCCCCATTGGCTGAACACGGGTCCGGCGGATCAAGTCCTGGCCGGTTTGCCGGAGGGCTTTCTTTCCCGACTCAGCCGCCATGACTACGGGGCCTGCCTCACGATTTACTACCCGGACAGGTTTGACCTCATCCATCTGAAACTTTTCGCCATCATGGACCAAGGCCCCGGCCGCCATGTCAGCGATTTGCAGGCGCTCAAGCCCACGGAGGAGGAACTGCTCCACGCCGCCCGCTGGGTGCTCACTCAGGACGCTGGCGAGGTATTCCCGCAGATCGTCCGCAACACCCTCACCGCCCTCGGCCATGGAGAAGTCGCTCACAGACTTTAGAAGCCGCTGCCTGGAGGCGGTGCTCGACTTGCTCTGGCGGCAGTGGTGCAGCCTTGGCGTGTCGGGTCATGCTCCACCCGCAGAACCAGGACGCCTGATCGATCTGGAGGCGCTCGTGCTCGCCACCACCTCGCTCGGTCGCCATGAGCCGCGCTTGTTTGATGAAGCCTTCGACTGGCTGGCCTCCTACGGTTCACTGATCAACTTTCAACGTCTCGCCAATCTTCAGCGCAGCCATGAGTTGGGCGACGAACCTGTGCTAGAGGCCATCGCCGAATGGCTGGCGCAAAAGACCTCTCAGCCCCGCTGGAAGGCTGTCGCCAAAAGCAGACCTCAAGCGAAGTCGCAGAGAACTCAGGCACCGCTTTTTTCCGGCAGTGGAGGCCCCGTCCCTGCAACGCTGGATGAAATCTTCCGTGCCCAGGGTCTGGAGCGCAGCGTTTTCCAACCGCGTGGGATGAGCTGTGCCCCGCAGCCGCTGCTTCCGCCGAATCTCATGGCCTCGCTGCGGGCGCTGATCGGCGTCAGCGCACGTGTGGAGATCATTCTCTTCCTCGCGGGCAGTCAGACGGCGGTTAAGGCGGCAGACATCGCCCGCGCCACTGGCTACGCCCCGCGCACCCTCCAGGCTGTGCTCCAGGAAATGCTGCTATCTGGCCACCTGCTCAGCCAGGAGCCGCCCGCTCGCACCAAAGCTGCATCCGGTGGACGCAGACACTGCAGCTACCATGTGCAGCCGTCCGACTGGACCTTCCTCACCTCTGGCAAGCCGCTGCCGAGGTGGACTCCCTGGGCCGCGCTCTTTGCGATCGCACGGAGCGTCATCGCCGCCATTCCAGCCCCAGGAGAAAAGCCCCGCCATGCTGTCGTCGTCTCCTCCAGATTGCGTGACACTCTTGTCGAGCAAACTCCCGCTCTCGCGGCCGCAGGTCTTCTCCCCGAACTCGACCTCCGCCCCGAAGCCCCCGGTGCCGAACTCCTTCAAACCCTCGCCGAGCGTCTCCCCGCGCTTCTCAGCGCCCTGTAATCCTCACGGCATGACCGGAGCCATCCATCACTGTTCCATGCCGACATTTCGATCTTTATTTCCGTAGGAAGTCATCTTCACTGGCAAGGAAGTCACGCTGGCGAGATGATCGAGGAAAGCTGCGGCAGAAGAGATGGGTGAGCGATCAAACACAGGCGTGGCTTTGAGCAAAAGGGCTGTGAGTCTTTGCTGGTGCTCCAGATCAGGCTTTGCGGCTATGGGGAGGCGGCTGAGCGGTCCGGCATCGGTTTGATAGGCGTGGCACCATTGCAAATTCACGCCACGGGCGAAGACATCCTGATGACTGACGAGCAGGCCGGAGAGACTGCCGATGGACTCCAAGGCATAACGCAGGAGCACGGCATCTGGGTGGCCACGACGGAAGCGGCCCTGCCAGCCGTGGGCGGTGTTGTGCGGCTCTGGCAGAAGGGCGTCGAGAGAGGCGTCCTCGGTCGGCAGCGGGCCTGCGCCGTGGCGGGTGAGGTAGGTGCGCAGCACGCCGTAGTGCTCGACCTGCGTTGGGATGCCGAAACGTTTGAGCACCTGCTCCACGGCGGCTGTGCTGATGCTGCTCCAGGTCGTGTGCGGATGAAAACCGCGCCATTCGTCCAGCAGCACACCTTGTGCTCCTTCGAAGAGGACGGTACCTGCTTGCGTAAGCCGTGAATGGATCGCCTCCGCCGATGCAGGCGGGCATTGGCGGGCGAGGGCGCGTGCGGTGTTCAGCCATTCGGTGGCGATGCGTTCGCTTTGCAGCACAAGCAGCTCTTCCACATGCTCGGGTGAGCAAAGCGGTTCGAACTCGGCTAACAAGGTTTGGCGAATGGATTGTAGTTTTTCGAGTGCCGCGCTGGTGTGAGTAAGGTTCGCATAGCGCAAAACCTGATCCGAATGCTCCAGCGCATGACGGACGGTTTCGCCGACACCGACGCCGCAGGTGCCGTGGGCAGCGGAGCCACGCAGAAGCTCTCGCAATCGGCCAGCGGCTTGATGAAAGGGCGTGGTGATGCGGCACTGGCCGTCGATTTGAAGACGTGACAAGGCATCACTCACTCCAGCGGCTGCCAGGACGTGTGCCTCGACCAGCAACGCGGTGGGATGCACGATCACGGGATCGAGCAGCAAGGTCTGCACTCCTGGCACAAAGGTGGCCGCGCCGAACTGCGAGAAGGTGTGGTGCGCATCTGGCGTGACCACAGTATGCCCGGCCTGGGCACCGCCATTGAAGCGCACAATGGTGTGCGCCTGCCAGCGACGGGCGAGAGCATCGACAAAGAGCCCTTTGCCGCAGTCGCCAAAGCCGAGGCCCAGCACCGATGCGTAGCGCGTGGCATTCACAAGACGACGCAGGCTCAGTCAAAGAGGCGTTTCCACCAGGGGCTGGCTGTCGAAGATGACGTCGCGGGCGCGGCGGTGAGGCCGGGCAGCTTGAGCAGGGTGGCGTAGTCGCGAATGGCTCGAATTGTGGAGCCGACATGCTCGCTGCTGACACCATCGGAGCTAAGCGCCGCCGCCAGGGCATCAAGGTCGGTGACGCGGCCCTCGGTGAGGCCGACAATGGCGGCGGCAACGATGCAGGTGTCCTTCGGCGACTCCATCTGGATGGTGTGATCTCCCAGCAGTTCACGCCAGCGCGCCGCGACTTTTTTGCCGCGCTCCGGATCAGGGATGAGGAAGAAGAGGTGGTAGCTCTCGGCTGCGACGGCGATGACCTCCTCGATCGGGATGTCCTCGTCCAGCTTGTCACCGATCAGCGCCTCAATGTGATGGCGCGAGACGGCAGGATACGGCAGCTCGTCGCCGGTGACGAAGAGGTAGCCCTTCTTTTTCCGCTTCACCATGTTGTCCATGTCCGTGTGCTGCGCGGCGACATAGAAGGCCAGCTCGTAGCTCTCGTGTCCGGTGCCGCCGCCGCCGCCTTCGATGTAGCTCCATGTCAGCCACTGGTCCATCAGCTCGGCGGTGCTCTCAAACTGGCCCACCTGAAGGGACGCATGATCGGAGTTTGCATCGCCGATGGCCATGAACATGAGCTGCGGATGGGCGATGCCGCAGGCGGTGATGAGCTTCATGAACTTCGGCAGTTCCTCCTTCGCGAGCATCTGTGGGATGCTGCCCATCGAGCCCGTGACATCCAGCGCGAAGGCGATGCCGAGCGAGTCAGGATGATCCTGGCTGTCGCGGCATTCGCGCACTTTCAGCCCTTTCGGGTTCATGAGCGCGTGGCATTGCTGCTGCGTAAAGACTTCCGATCCGGCCTTGTGCGCACGTCCAGCGGCCAGCGCGGCGTGTGCGGTGAAAGAGTAGTTTCCGTAGCCCATGGTGTGTTGGTTTGTGTTGGGTGGTTAAATGAACGATCAAAGAACAAGCGGCACATAGGCAGGCGGGCCAAAGGCGGCCCGCGCCGCGCTGCGCAAGGTGGCATCGAGTCCCGCAGCGCCCTGCTGCTGGCAAAAAGCGGCATCGCTCGCGGCCTGCCGCACCAGTGAGGCTAGCTCCGCAGGCGCTTGATTCATCCCGCCGTCTGTCCCGAGCAGCATCTGAATGATGCGGGCGCTGCGCATCAGGTCAGCGGCCTGCGCATCATTTCCAGCGGCTTTCCGGGCCGAGGCCCAGCCGATCAGGCGCACCGCGTGATCGGCGGGATGCACGAGAGCGTGCTCTGGACGCACATCCCCATGCGCCCAGCTACGCGCATGCAGGAAGCCCAGCATGCCGAGCATGCGGCGCCAGATCCAGACCATGTGGCGTGGATCAAGCCCCTGCGGGAAACGCTCGTGAAGCGCTGCAAGGCTGCCCCAGTAGCCGTTGGGAGCCTTGAGGATGAGCGCGTGCCCAGGCGTGCCGCCTTCGATCACACCAATGGCCACGACTTCAGGCAGCAACTGCGAAAAATAGGCGTCCACACCGTCGCACGCCAGAGCCTGCAGCTCACGCAGCACGTCGGCCTCACACGAATGAGCATCGGCGGCACGGCTCGCGGAGGACATCTTGACCACCGCCAGAAAGGGCAGCGGCCCGACTCGTTGCGCGAGGTACACCTCGGACACCTCGCCTGCGCCGAGCCGTTCCATCAAACTGTAGCCTTGTCCGCCGCAGAGGATGACTTGACCAGCCGCCCCTGATTGCCTCGCGCGGAGCAGCGCTTGTCGAAAAGTGTCACGCGTGACCAACGACTCCGTTTTCGTGATGAGCGCCCCGCAGGAGCCGCATTTCACGGAGCGCCAGAGAGCCACCCTCGGCAGCGGTGCCGAGCATTGGGGGCAGGTGACCGCGACCCACGCCATCAGCGCAGCCCTCCTCGCCGGGGATGATGCTCCAGCACCGCCTGATGCGGCTCATGGTTGTGGGAAGTGTTCGCCATCGGACTCATGCTGCTCGATTCCACGATGACGATTCGCCTTCTCCCGGCAAGCGGGGAGTTGAAGCGCGTGCAACTTCCTTAGCGTGCCATCGCCCCGATTTCCTCGTCGATCAGCGCACGATCCCACAGCGCGAACTCATCCATCGCGCCGCTGAGGTGGCGGATGGCGACGCTGCCGGCTTTCCGGCCGTCGTTCCAGTTGCCGAGCTCGGCGATGCCGATTTTCAGCGGCGAAGAGTCTTTGAGAGGCAGGCGCACCAGCAGGCTGCCATTTGCGTAATGACGCACTTCCTTCGCCGCAGGATCGAAAACAACCGCGAGGTGCATCCAGCGGCCGAATCGCTCGGGCGTGAAGAAAACGGGCGTGTCATAATCCACATGCCCCTTGCCGGCCGAGCCAGCGACGCCGAGGCGGATTTTGCCCTCGCGCACGATCTGCCAGTGAATTTTGCGGTCGCCCCAGCCTTCCGACATGAAGAGGGAGTTGAACGCGCGGTCGAGGCCGTTCACGCGCACCCACACGGCCATGGTGAGCGTTTTCGTCTCGCTGGGAACACTCAGCCGCACGCGGTCGCTGACGTTGCGAAATTCGAGCGCGCTCTTGCCGGGCCAGCGTCCCATCGTCCATGCGGCACCGACGATGCTGCCGTCCTCGCCTGCGTGTGCGTGATTTCGCAGAGAGCGAGCGGTTTCGTCGTCTTGAAAGTCGAAATGAAGCTTCAAACTTGGATCGGCGTTCAGCTTGGCACTTTGCGCCTGCCAGCGCTCGAACTGTGAGCGATCCGACAAAGCGGTGCGGGCATTGATTTCGTTCAACGAGGCAAAGCTCGACGCATTCGCGGCGAGAAGCTGCGAATCGGCCGCGAAGGCCATCGCCTGGCCTTCTTTGAGTGATTTCATCGACTCGGCGGCCTTGTGCAGCTCGACCTCGCCTTTGAAGACGTGGACCTCAGAGCCTGCGTCGCTGACATCAAGGCCGAACTCGGTACCGAGATCGACGATGGTGCCTTTCGGAGTGTTAATGCGGAAGCCTTTGGCTTGCGGCGGCACGTTGGCGCTGAGTTTGCCGCGTGTGCAGGTCGCCTCGCCGCTGGAGATGAGCTGCAGCTCGGCTGGGCCTTCGATCAAGACGCGTGCGCCTTGATAAAACTCGATCTGCGCGATGCCGGACTTCCATTTGAGCAGCCCCGGCGAAAGCGGCGTGCCCGGTGTGATCGGGGCGGATTCCCATTCGAGGTTCACGCCGCGTGTGAGCACGGCGACGGAGGCGGTGGTCTCCTCCACGTCCGATTTCAGCCTCGGTAGCACGATCCAAGTGCCGAGCAGTGTGATGCAGGCCGCCATCGCGGCCACGCTCGTGACGGTGGCAAAGGTGAAGCGGCGTTTTGGCAGCAAGGCGGGCCGGATGATGTTATTCGCGGCCAAAGGCTTCGTGGCGCGCAGCATGGCGTCCATCTCGAAGTGCTGGATCAGTTTTTCACCCAGTTCTGGCTGCGCTTTGAGCAACTCATGCAACTGCTCCGCCTTGGCATCGCTGAGCGTGCCTTCGAGGTAATGCTGAATCAAGGTGTCTGAATCAAGCATGCGCGTGGCCTCCCTGGTTCATGGATTGCTGGATGCACTCGCGCAGCTTTTCGCGCACACGAGAAAGGGCGCGGCAGACGGTGTCCACCTTCATGTTGATCTGCTCCGCGATCTCCGGCGTGCCGATGTCATTGTAATAATAGAGTTCCACCAGCTCGCGGCTCTTCTCCGGCAGCTTTTGCAGGCAGGTGCGCAGCACGCCGATCTCCTCCTCATAGCGCGGCGGCTTCTCACGCTCATCCGCCAGCAATCGAATATGATCCGCCAGCTTTTGCACCACCTCCGGCTGCTGCCGCGTGCGCTCCCGCCACAGCCGCATGGCGATGTGGCGCGTCATCGTGGCGAGAAGCGGGCGCGCGTCGTTGCTGAGATCCCACTTCGACTCCTTCGCCATGAATTCGAGAAACACCTGCTGCGCGATGTCCTCCATGAGGCCGGGCCACGGGGCATATTTCAGCGCCACGCCCTTCACAAAGTCGTGATGGGAGAGAAAGACCTGGGCGGCGTGGGTTTCGGCGAGATTCATGCGATCCCACTATCTCACGCGAGAAGGGGAAACCGGACAGGAAAATTCTCCGCCCCCAAGATCGCCGGTTTATCTTCCCACCGCACGCTCCAGCTCGTGCTGCGCCTTGTTGAAGGCCGCCACCGCTTGAACGCGGCTTTGGCGGGCGCGGGTGAGTTCTTCACGGGCGAGCAGGCAGGCGCAGCGGCGGCGAAATCGCGCTTCTCTTGTTCCTGACGAATCGCGGGCTTGGCGCGTGAGACCTGCGTTCTGACGCGGAGCAGGTCGGCACTGCAGGCGGCGCCTGCGGCAACGGAGGCCGACCCGAAGGGCTGAGCGAAGCGAATCAACGAATGACTAAGGTCATGGTGTCGAGAGGCCTGGACGGCTCGTCAGGCAGACGCCTTTGGGTTCAAGGGCGCGTTTGTTTACTCCCCGATGCTGCCATGGCCCCGAACCCGCAATGCGGCAGCGCGGGGCGGCGATTCGATGTCTTGCCAATCCTGCTTCTCCTGCCAGTGTGAGTTGTTTCTGCCTCCGCATCCTCATGAACGTCCACAAAGCCGCGCAAACTCTCGTCGCAGTCCTTGCTCTGGTCGGTTGCCTTGTCTGGGCGGCGGACAATGACAACACTGGCGGCAATCCCACGAATTTCGGCATCAAGGACGGTAGCGTCCCGGAGAATCCGCGCGAGTACCGGCGCAACGGTTATGACATTTATCCCACCTGGCCGGTGAGCAAGGAGATGCCGAATGACGTATTCACCTTCGCCCGCATCCGCTACAATTCCGCTTACGGTGGTCGAAGCGGTCGCGGTGGTTGGGGACGCGGGGGGGGGCGTCAATGGTCCACGGACTACCCGGATTCTGACCTGAACATGTCCTACCGCCTGCAGCAGCTCACCTCGCTCCAAGTGAACCCGAACGGTGCGGTGGTGGACATCGACCCCGAGCAGATGCGCCATTATCCTTTCCTTTACATGATTGAGGTGGGCCACATCGACCTCGCTGAGGAGGAGGCCAAAACGATGCGTGAGTACATGCTTAACGGCGGCTTTATCATGGTCGATGACTTCTGGGGCACCGAGGCCTGGGAGAACTTTGAAGTCGCGCTCAAGCAAATCTGGCCGGACCGCCAGATCGAGGAGATTCCCCTGGAGCATGAGATCTTCCACATGGTCTTCCCGCTGAAGGTGAAACCGCAGATTCCGCACATCCGCTACGCTGAGTACGTCATCCAGCAGGGCATCACCTGGGAGTTCGACAAGCCCGGCTCCGAGCATGTCCACTATCGCGGTGTCTTCGATGACAAGCGCCGCCTGATGATGATTATCTGCTGGAACACGGACACCGGCGAAGGCTGGGAGCAGGAAGGCACTGATCCGTGGTACTTCCGCGAGTTTTCCGAGAAGTACGCCTATCCTCTCGGCATCAACATCATCTTCTACGCGCTGACGCATTGAGCCTGCGGCTCCGGCGACGTGTCAGCGGCGGTTCTTGTCGTTGAAATGGGCCACGACGCGGGCGGCTTCGCGGTTTTCGGCCTTTTCTTTGAGATCCTGGCGCTGGTCGCCATGGCTCTTGCCTTTGCCTACGCCGATCTCGAACTTGATGCGGTGGCCTTTCCAGTAGGCGCGGAGAACAGGAAGGGCGAGTCCCTTTTGCTGCGTCTGGGCGAGCAGCTTCATGATTTCGTTCTTGTGCAGGAGGAGACGGCGGGTGCGGCGCGGCTCGTGGGTCTCGTGGCTGGCCTTGTCGTAGGTCTGGATGTCGCAGCCGTAGAGCCAGACCTGACCGCGATCGACCCGTGCGAAGGCGTCGGAGATGTTCAATTTACCGAGGCGGATGGATTTGACCTCGGTGCCACGCAGTTCGATGCCGGCCTCGTATTTTTCGAGGATGTGGTAATCGCGTGCGGCTTTGCGGTTGGTGGCGATCTCGGTGGAGGTCATGCGGAGGGGCGCTCGGTACAAAAAATGGGTTCCATGTGTCGCATGGAACCCACAAAAAGATCAGACTGCCGGGGGAATCAGAGGCTGTCGATGGTCTGCACGGTGATCTTGCCCTGGATGATTTCCAGCAGGGCGAGATCTGCCTCGCGCAGACCGGGACGGCGCTCGACGAGCGGGGCGCGGCCCTGGGCGATCTGGCGGACGCGCTTGGAGACCATGTTGATCAGAATGGGCGGGTCTTTGATGATTTGCGCGGCTTGTTCGACGAGGTCAGCTCTCATGGCAGGGAAACGGGGTCTGGGATTGGGGCGCGGAGAATAAGGGAAGCGGGGCGGGGCGCAACTGATATGTTCCTGGTTTTCCCCTTGCGGAACCGGGGGCGGTATTGTCTCATCGGCGCTCGATTTCAACCATGAAGAAAGCACTCATCACCGGCATCACAGGGCAGGACGGCTCGTATCTCACAGAACTGCTGCTGGAGAAGGGCTACGAGGTGCATGGGATCATCCGCCGGGCGTCTTCCTTCAACACGGGGCGCCTAGAGCACATCTACCAGGACACGAGCAAGCCTCTGCACCTGCATTACGGGGATCTGATGGACTCGGTGGCGCTGGTGAAGCTGCTGTACGATCTGAAGCCCGACGAGGTGTACAACTTGGGGGCGCAGAGCCATGTGCGAGTGTCGTTTGACGTGCCGGAATCGACCGGAGACATCGTCGGCCTGGGAACGCAGCGCATTCTGGAGGCGATCCGCGAGACAGGGCTGGTGGGGAAGGTGCGCTTCTATCAGGCTTCGTCCTCGGAGATGTTTGGCAAGGTGCAGGAGGTGCCACAGGTGGAGACGACGCCGTTCTGGCCGCGCTCACCGTATGCCTGCGCGAAGGTTTATGGCCACTGGCTCACAGTGAACTACCGCGAGAGCTACGGCCTGCACGCGAGTAGCGGGATTCTTTTCAACCACGAGTCTCCCCGCCGTGGGGAGACCTTCGTGACGCGCAAGATCACCCGAGCTGCGACGCGCATCAAAGTAGGCCTGCAGGACAATCTGCTCCTGGGCAACATGGACGCGAAGCGAGACTGGGGCTACGCCAAGGACTATGTGGAGATGATGTGGATGATGCTCCAGCAAGACGAGCCGGACGATTATGTGATCGCCACGAACGAGACGCACAGTGTGAAGGAGTTTGTGCAGGAGACGTTCGGACTGTTGGGGCTGGACTGGGAGAAATTTGTCAAATACGACGCCCGCTACGAGCGCCCGGCTGAAGTGGACCTGCTCATTGGCGATCCAGCCAAGGCCCGCAAGAAGCTGGGCTGGGAGCCGAAGGTGAAGTTCAAAGAGCTGGTGAAGATCATGGTGGACGCCGACCTGACCCTGGCGCAGCACGAACTGGCGGTGAAGAACGCCAAGGCGGCGATGTGAAGTGTGAATCCTTAAAACATAAAGCAGCATGAAAAAGATCGGCATCGGCATCATCGGCGGCGGCCTCATGGGCCGCGAAATGGCCAGCGCCTTCGCGCGCTGGTGCTCCCTGACGGACGTGGAGGTGCAGCCGGAACTGGTGGCGGTGGCCGACCTCGTGGAGGATGTGCGGAACTGGTTCCAACGCATTCCCTCCTGTGCGCAGATCACGGCGGATTATCACGCCTTGCTGGCAAATCCGGCGGTGGATGTGGTCTATGTGGCGGTGCCGCATCACCTGCATGAGGCGATTTACTGCGATGTGCTGGCGGCAGGGAAGGATCTGTTCGCGGAGAAGCCTTTCGGCATCGACTTGGCTGCGGCGCGCAGCATTGCGGACGCGGTGAAGGCTTCCGGGCGTTTTGTGCGTTGCAGCTCGGAGTTTCCCTTCATGCCCGGCGCTCAGCGTGTGATCCAAGCGGTCGCCGGAGGCAAGCTGGGCCGTGTTCTGGAGGTGGTTTCAGGATTCCATCACAGCAGCGACCTAGACGCCTCCAAACCAGCGAATTGGAAGCGCAAATCAGCCTTCTGTGGTGAGATCGGAGTGCTCGGTGATCTGGGCATGCATGCATGCCATATTCCACTCCGCCTGGGCTGGCGTCCGGAGCGGTTGTTCGCCCAGCTTCAGAAAGGCTATGCCCAGCGGCCAGATGGCAAGGGCGGGATGGCGGCGTGCGACACTTGGGACAACGCCTTGCTGAACTGCTGGGCGAGGATCGGCGACCACGAGGTGCCTATGCGTCTGGAAATGAAGCGGATGGCTCCCGGAGAGACGAACACCTGGTTCATCGAGGTGCTCGGCACTGAGGGCGGGGTGCGTTACAGCACGAAGGAGCCAAAGACGCTGTGGTTGTTTGAAAACGGCAAAGAACAGTTCTGGAAAAAGACCGATCTGGGCTTTGGCATGCCGTTCAAGGCGGTCACAGGAGGCATTTTCGAGCCTGGATTCCCAGATGTGATCCAGCAAATGTGGGCGGCCTATCTGACGGAGCGTGCCGGTTTGCTGAACGGCCGTTTCGGCTGTGCCACGGTGGAGGAAGCCGTCGCCACACAGGAAGTTTTCGCCGCAGCGCTGGAGTCCCACGCCAAAGGAGTCGTCACGGCGCTCTGAACTGCGCTCAGGCGCTGGTTTCGGCGGCCTGGATGATTTGAGGAAAGCTTGCCAGTTGTACCAACTGGATGCCATAACGATTCGCAATCGCGTCCGCTTCGGATTCCGGGTAATCCTCGCGGAAATAGACCTCTTTTACGCCGTAGGCGCATAGCATTTGCATGCAGCTTGTGCAGGGTTTGGTGGTGCAGGCCACGAGGCGGACGTTTCCACGCGTGAACAGGCTGCAGAGGTTCACTTCGGCGTGCAGCATGTATTTCCGCCTAGCATCGCGATCAGCCCAGAACTCGGGGGCTGCGTCGTAGCCTGGGGCAAGGCCGTTGTAAGCGGTGCCGATGACGCGGTTGTCAAAATCGATGGCAACCGCGCCGACTTTGCGAAACGGGTCTTCAGAACGCAGGCTGGCCACATGGGCTAGAGCCATGGCGTACTCGGGGATGGACAGGCGGCTTGCGGCGGGTGCCAGACTTTTCTCCGTATGCATCTCCGCATGTGGTGTTCTGGGGGGGCAGCGTCAAGTCTTGCTCAAGCCACAAAGTGAGTAGAAAAGGAAAATTCAATTGAACATGTTATAATGAACAGTATTTGAGTGACGAATGGCTAATCACTCCCGAATTCCACCGCTTCAGAGGCTCCTTGGAAAGCTCCGTCACATTGTTCTACTGTCACCACCCACGGACAGACCTCGCAGGTCGTGGGAAAATGCTGCTGATCGAGAAATTCAATTGGAACTCGATTTCACCGCTCGAAGCGAAGATCGCTGGCGTCACCGCGCATGATTGTGGTGGGATGTGCCACAAGATGAGGGTTTTGTCACGGTTTAGGGCCAAACGATTGACTTTCAGGCGACAAATGGGGCAAAAAGGAATCAATTTTAGGATGGACAAGCGAGTGCGAAGTTGCTTCTATCGAACTTTAATCTCTCGACCTAACTCCCCCGTTATGCTGATCAATCATTCTCGTCTCCATTCTATCGGTGCTCTGTCGCTGGTGATGTCCATTGCCGCAGCCTGCTTCCTCCCGCAAACTGCATCAGCCCAATTTGGCGTCTCGCCATCCCAGACCAGCAATTTTTTCAATGATTTTCGTGGCCGCTCCAGCAAAATGAAGGCTACTGCGCCCGCTGCTCGCAGCGGCGATGTGGTCTATGATTATGAGAGCGGTGCTTACAAAAGCCAGGAAGACCAGGAGGGTTTCCAAAGTCTTCAGCAGCTTCTGCGCTCAGATCGTGAAATATCCCAGCCGTCCATTCGAAGCGGCAGTTCGGCTTTCGCAGCGCGTTCTGTGGGTGACTACACCACCTATTCAGGCCAGTATTCCCAAGCGCTGAGCTATTTCGCTCCCTCCTACACCTCGGACCCGTTCCTTTCCGGCAAGCGCAACATGAAGCTTGGGCCGGTCAATATCGGCCTGGGACTATATCAGGGATTTGAATACAACAGCAATGTTCAGCGCGCCCCGGTGGCTGTTTCTGATTTTATCAGCAGCACAATGTTGAACGTCAGTGCCAATTATAGGCTTACTCAGCACAATGTTTTGAGTGTCACCGCGGGTATTGGAGTGGATCACTATTTTGATCACCCAGAATTCGCGGCCTATGGTAACGGTAGCTATCTCTTGAACATTCTGCCAGGAAGCACGCTGGCTTTCGACATCAAGGCTGGGCCGGTTTACATCACGATTTATGACCGAATCTCAGTGCGCCCGGCTACCAACAATGCCTTTGTCGGTGGGGCCAACACAGGCAGCTTCGGCGTGTTTCAGAATGATTTTGGTATCGCCGCCAACTGGCAGATCAACTCCGCCTGGGCTCTTTTGCTGAACTACACCAACACTTGGTCCAATGCGCTTGGAAGCAACAACGACCAGTTCGACCGTACCATGAACTCGCTGCATGCCTCGCTGACTTACAGCCCCACAGCAACCTGGATATTGGGCACGGAGGGTGGTGTCTCTCTTCTTGATTATGCTCAGCCAACCTTAAATGGTGCCAGTTTGTTTAACTGGGGCATGTTTGTGAGCATGCCGCTTGGCAAATCGACCACAATCAAGCTGTCGGGTGGTGTTCAAATCTTCGAATTTGATGATCCGACGGTGCTGGCTCCTGTTGGCCCCGGAGACAACACCGATCTGAGCAGTTACTACTATAATTTCAGCATCACCAATCAGCTCAACGCTAGGTTCAGCCACACCCTGACCATTGGGCATGAGTCATCTATTAACTTGTCGTCCAACTTCGTCACGGCTGATTTTGTCAATTATGGCTTGTCCATGGTAGCTTGGAAAGGGGGGCGCTTCTCCGTGTCAGGTTATTATGAGCGTGCTGAGCCGTCTTTCTTCAACCCTCTCTTCCCCGGTGCGCAGGCTGACGTCACCCAATACGGCCTTGATTTCTATTACACTCACCAGATCTCGTCCAAATGGCGCGCGGGGGCTGGTTATCACTTCGGTCGTGCGGATTCAACGGCTGTCGGCCAGGACAACGACCAACATGGCTTTGCGTTGGATTTGAACTACACCCTTTCTGCAAAGGCTGGCATGAACTTCGGTTATCGTTATTTTATCACAGATACAAAAGGGGCCAACAACGACTCGACTCAAAGCCGAGTTATTCTTGGATTTAATTACAATTTCTAACGTTTGGACTTTTTGTCTGTCCTAAGTTGGAGCTCGGCTGCATGTTATTTTGCCGTCGCTTCACTGGCCCCATGTTACCCATGAAAACTTTTTATTCGTTCATCATTCTGGCTTTGGCCGTCGCGCCAGTTAACGCGCAAGATGCTGGTTTTCGAGTCCCTGAGTCTCCCAAATCCTCCCGTGCAGCCACTCAAACAGGGGCTGTCAACGCAGGGGCGGCGGTTCTGACCTCAATGGATGTGTTGGACAATAACCGCCCCATTTCGGTGGGGGACACGATCAGCATTAAAATCATTGAAGACCGCCGCGAGGCATTACAGCAGCAAGTGGCTGTTACTGGCGAAGTCCAGGCTCCTTATGTGGGGTTGGTTAGCGCCAGAGGCAAGACATGCCGTGATCTGGCCTACAACATCAAAAGAGAGCTTGAGAAGAACTTCTTCACGAAGGCGACCGTGGTCATCGCGATCGACAAGCTGAACGAGCGAGACCAAATTGCGGAAGGCGCGATAGATCTGGAGTTTTATGTCATGTTTGGCATCGTTGCCCGACAAGGGAAGTACGACCTTCCCACCAACGAGGACATCACGATCAGTCAGGCTATCCTACGCGCTGGCGGTTTTGCCCAGTTTGCCAACAAGGAGCGGGTTAAAATCGTTCGCAAGACGCCTCAGGGAAACAAAACCATCCTGGTCAACGTGGATGGCATCATGCGAAAGGGAGATTTGGAACGTGATATTTTTATCCGAAAGGATGATGTGATCATTGTTGAGGAATTGAGCTGGAATTTTTGATCACTGCTCTCCTTTATTGGCGCAAGCGCCCTGAAAAAGCGACGACGGCTGCTCTTTCACTTGCCGTCGTTCAGCCTAATATCGAACATGCGGCCTGTTTAAAAATCCAATGGCTTTGACCTTCGCTTTGAGCGAATCTGCCTGCCTATCATCAAGGACGAGGCGTGTGGTCGATATTTAGCCTCCTCCAATCCCTACCGCATCATGGAAAACACCCTCAATCTCCCAGGCCAGGCGCAGTCCAGCACCCTGAGCCGCATCCACGAGGCCTCGGCCAAGTTTCAGCGCTATAAAATCCTGCTGCGCCGTCGTTGGTGGTTCCTGTTGCTGACCGCCAGCATCGGCGTTTGTGTCCAGGCGCTGCGCATCACCGGGCGCCCGCAGGAGTTCCGTTCTCTCGCCAGACTCGTGGCAGGCGGACAGATGGTGGCGAATGACAACTACTCATGGCGGGAGCAGCAGGCGGACTTTTACGGCACCATCATTGAAACGGTGGAAAGCGCGGAAATGAAGCGTCGTGCGTTGGAAAGGGTGCGCGCGCTTCACCCGGATCTAAAGGATTCCGATGTGGAGATTCGAGTCGCGCAGACCAAGGGGTCCGCAATCTTCAACATTCTCGCAACTGGTTCCGAACCTAGATACACCAAGATTTTCCTCGACGCTCTTTTGGATGAGTTCATCGCATTCCGCCAAAACATTCGTGAGCAGGCGCAGGGCAAGGTGCTCCAGCAGTTTCTTCAGGAGGTGGTGAACAAGCAAAAAGTCATGGAGGAGCGCAACGATAAGCTGACGAAATTTAGCGCCGCCAACAATGTCATCACCATCAACAACAGCAACAACACGGCCGCTCAGTTTCTGAACAACTTGCAATCCCAGCGTGAAAGCCAGCGCACAATGCTGGCCGAGTTAAGACTGGCCCTGGCCAATGTCGATGCTGCGATGCAGTCCCGAGAGCGCTCGCTGAGCGCGGGAGCTACGCCTGGCGCAGCCCCGCTGCCTGCTGAAACGGCTCCTCCCAGCGGCGTAAAATCAGAAAGCGCTCCAGGCGGCATGGGCATGACCATGGCCGAGCAAGATTATCTCCGCACCAAGTCAAAAATCACCGAGCTGAAAACGAAACTGGATTCTCTCCTGCTTCAGTTCAAGCAGCAGCATCCAATGGTGCAGGATGTTTCAGAGGAACTGGCCACTCAAAAAGCACTTTTGAATTCTTATTCCCAGCAAATCCAGGACGAGATGCGGGCGCAGATGTCGGATGTGGAGCGTCGTGTGCAAGTGCTGGATGCCCAGATTGTCGAAAAGGAAAAGGAAGCTCTCGATCTGGGGGCCAAACTCGCCACATACAAGCAGCTCGAAGAGGACGCTAAAGCGGCCAAGCTGTCTTGGGAGAAGATGTTTGAGAAAGTGGAGCAGTTCACGATCACCGCCAACACGTCGGCTGACTATGTGGGAATCCAGGAACCTGCCACAGTTGCTGCTGAAAATGTTGAGGACTGGGTTATGCCCATCGTGGTTGGCCTCGTGGCTGGTATTGGCGCTGGGATCATCATCCTGCTGCTGTTTGATCGCCTGGACGACCGCATGAACTCCTTCAGCGAGTTCCAGTCATTGTTCCCTGGCGAAGCGGTTCTCGGTCAGGTGCCTGAGCAGCGGAATCGTGGTGATGTGGCCCTGCTGCGTCCCAACGATGATCGCCATCTTTATGCCGAAGCTTTCCGCAACGTGCGCTCGTCTATTCTCTTCAAGAACTGGCAGGGCAAGCCACCCAAGACCATTCTGATCACCAGCGCCGTGCCGAACGAGGGCAAGACCACCGTGACTTCCAATCTTGCGGTCACCATGGCCTTGGCTGGAGCACGCGTTCTCCTCGCCGACTGCGACCTTCGTCGCGGTGGTGTGAGCGAGTTGTTCAAGCTGCCAGCCACTCCCGGACTCAGCGAGGCTCTGCGTGGCAAACTCCATTGGAGGGATGCCGTCCAGGAAACCAGCACACGCAATCTCGACCTTCTGGCCCGTGGAGAGGTGTTTGACCAGACTTCTGAAATGCTCCTTTCCAAGACCGCCGAGGAGATGCTCAAAGAGATGGGCGAAGAATACGATTACGTCATCTTCGACAGTGCTCCGGTTCTGGTGGCCGACGACACCGCCAGCTTCGCGCCCAAGCTCGACGCCGTGCTGTTTGTCGTCCGCATGTCTTCCACCATGGCCCGTCTCTCCGGCAAGGCGCTCGACCTGCTTTACGAGCGTCAGGTGAACATCGGTGGCGTCATTCTCAACCGTTCGAGCTCGAACTTGAAAGAGTACACTTACTACAACTACGCCAGCTACTACTACGCTCCGGTCAAAGGCGCTTCTGCGTCGGCAGAGCCTGCCGCTGCGAAGTCCTGAGCTTAAAGTCACAAAAAAGGCGCGGGAGCATCTCCCGCGCCTTTTTGATTTAGACGGATTTAGTTTCAAGCCAGCGCGGCCAGCTTGGCCTTCACGGCATCGAAATCGGGCAGATCCTTCGGGGTGGCGGTCTGCTCGGAGTATTGGATGACTCCACTCTTATCGACCACGAAAGCAGCGCGGGCGGAGGTGTCACCGATGCCAGCCAGACCTGGGAACAGCACATCGTAGGCTTTGGTGGCCTCCTTGTTGAGGTCGCTGACCAGCGTGATGCCGATCTTTTCCTTCTGCGCCCAGGCTTCCTGAGCGAAGGGGCTGTCCACGCTGATGCCGATGACGTCGGCGTTCAGATCACTGTAGCTGCTGAGACCGGCGGTGATGTCGCAAAGCTCCTGGGTGCAGACGCCGGTGAAGGCCAGCGGGAAGAACAGGATGACCGTGTTCTTGCCAGCCGCAGGCAGCGTGACATCGGCCAGGCCGGAGGCGGATTTCGACTTGAGGGTGAAGTTGGGGGCTTGGGAGCCGATGGAGAGTGCCATAGAAGTGTTTGTTGGTGGGTTGCGTTCAGACCGGGCGGCCTGGAGTGCTGGTATCAAGGCCAGACTGGCCTCCGGGTCAATCTAACGTTGTTCGAGCTTCACGGGATGCCTGTCTTGACTGTGCCAGGGCGGGCGTCGTTGCTGAGATCCCACTGCGACTCCTTCGCCAGGAATTCGAGAAACACCTGCTGCGTGATGTCGTCCATGAGGCCGGACCACGGCGCATATTTCAGCGCCACGCCCTTCACAAAGTCGTGATGGGAGAGGAAAACCTGGGCGGCGTGGGTTTCAGCGAGATTCATGCGATCCCAACTATCTCACGCGAGAAGGGGAAGCCGGACAGGAAAATTTGCTGCCCCAAAGATGGCCGGTTTACTTTCCCACCGCCCGTTTGAGCTCGTGCTGGGCCTTGTTGAAGTTTGTCACCGACTGCACGCGGCTTTGGCGGGCGCGGGTGAGTTCCTCACGAGCGAGGAGGTATTCGAGCACAACACCGAGCTGGCTGGCCTGACGCTCTTTGGCGAGTTTCACCATCTCTTCAGCCGCTGCGACAGCCTCGTCGTTGATGGCGATCTGATCGCGCGCGCTCTGGGACTTTGCTGCGGCTTCCGCGACCTCGCGACCGATGGCGGCCTTGATTTGCCCGGCCTGGAGTTGCGTGGCCTCTTCCTGCGCTCCCGCGATGATTTGACGCTGCCTGTCGAAGAGGCCGCCGGGGCCGATTTTCCAGCCGAGGCCGATGTACATGTTCTGCGTGTCGTCGAAGTTGCCGAAGTCAGCATTGAAGCCGCCGCCAAGGCCGCCGACGCCGTAGCCCGCCTGCACACTCGGGATCATCGGGGCCACGCGGGCACGATCTTTTTCCAAAACAGCGGCTTTGTTCACGGCACCGACCGCTTTCATCTCGGGACGATGTTGCGCGGCCTGGGAGATGAGCGTGGCGACGCCGGTTTTGCGGTCGAGCAGGCGCACGGGCACAAGATCGGCCTTCGCGGGGCGCAAGGCAGTGTCGGCGGGGAGTCGAAGGATTTCCGCGAGAGCGGCGGCGCTGAGATCACGCTTCTCCTGATGCTGGCGGATGGCGAGTTTTTCGCGGCTGACCTGTGTCTTCACGCGCAGCAAATCTGCGCGGAAAGCTGTGCCGGCCTCCACCGCTCCGCCGATCTGCTTTTCATAGTCCTGCGTGATGCGCAAATCATCCTCAATGATCGTCAGCGAGGCCTCGGTGGTCAGCAGGTCGTAGTAACGTCCCGTCGCCTGCGTGACGATGTCGCGACGAGCTTTTTCGGCCAGTTGCTCGGCGGCGAGTGCTTTCTGCTTCGCGGCCAGCGCGGAGTAGTACATGTCGCCCGGCGACCAATCGATCATGAGATTCGGTCCGACGGTGTAGTGCTGCTTGCTCACATCAAAGACCGCGCCCGCGATGTCCTGCACATTGCCATCCGTGCGCCGGTAACCCGCCCCCAGCGTCAAACTCGGCCAGAAGCGCTGCCACGCCAGCTTCGACTCCGCCAGCGTCTCCGTATGCTTTACGCGCGCGAGCTGGATTTCGTCGTTGTTTGCGCCTGCGAGCTTCATCACGGTTGGCAGATCGACGTGAACGGGCGCGGCGCATGCGAGAGAAGCCGTGAGAAGGAAAAGGGTGAATTTCATGTCGTGGCTTGGTTCAGGGCTTGATCGAAACAGCTTGTTTGTCGGTGAGCACCATCGTGCCCGGCAACAGGATGAATTCATCGGCTTTCAGCTCGGGCACTTCGACGTTCACGCCGTCGTTGAAGCCGGGTTTGATGGCAGTCTTCACGGCCTTGCCATCCACATGCTTGAAGACAAAGCTGTTGGCCTTCTCCTTCACGAGTCCGGCGACCGGGATGATCGTGGCGTTGTCATGTTGCTCGACGGCAAGGCGCGCGGTGGCGAACATGCCGGGACGGAGCTTGCCAGCGTCGTTTTTGAAATCGGCCTCGATGAGCATGGTGCGCGTGGCGGCATCGAGCGTTCCGGCGATGCGGGTGATCGTGCCTTTGACGATGGTGCCGCCGAGGGCGTCCACTTTGGCTTCGACCTGCTGGCCGACTTTGAGCAGGGCGGTTTCAATCTCGATGACGGGCACTTGCAAGCGCAGGGTGCTGACATCGGTGAGCTGGAGCAAGGTGTCGCCCCCTGCGGCGGCGAAAGCGCCGGGATCGACGCGGCGGTCGGTGATGGTGCCTGCAAAGGGCGCTTTGATCTGCGCGAGGTCGATGAGCGCGTTCGTGCGCTCCATGCCGGCCTTGGCGATGGCGAGCTTGGCTTCGGCATCATCGACGGACTGGGGCAGGATGAGGTCGGGCGACTTGGCGCGGGCCTCGTGGAGGCGTTTCACTTCGATCTCGGCGGCGGCGACTTCGGCGCGGTGGCCGATGAGGTCGGCCTTGAGTTCGGGGACTTCGATTTGAATGAGCTGCTGCTGTGCGGTGACGACATCGCCTTTATCGACGGTGATTTTCTCGATGTAGCCGGCCACCCGCGCCTTCAACTCGACCTGCTGCCATGGTGCGAAACTAGCGGGCAGGCTGATCCAGCGGTGGATGGTGCCTTTCCGCGGCTTTGTGGCGGGAAGGTCGAGCGCGAGGGCGCTGGTGGCGAAAAGGGTGAGCAGGAGAAGCTGTTTCATAGTGCAGTCAAAAAGAGTCAGTTCGGTCAAAATCAAAAATCAGCCTTCAAACAACGCGCTCTCCTCGTCATCAGGATCGAGCGAGGCGGAGGTGGCCTTCTTGCTGGCGAGCATGGCGAAGACGGCGGGAAGGATGAACAGCGTGGCGACCGTGGCGAGCGCGAGACCGCCGACGACGGCGCGGCCGAGCGGCGCGGTTTGATCTCCGGCATCGCCGAGTCCGAGGGCGAGCGGCATCATGCCGGCGATCATGGCGAAGCTGGTCATCAAAATGGGTCGCAGACGACTGACAGCGCCCACGATGGCGGCGGCGCGGCGGTCGCCCTTCGTGGCGAGGCGCGCACGGTCGGCGAAGGTCACGAGCAGGATGGCATTCGCCACGGCGACGCCGACGGCCATGATCGCACCCATGGCGGACTGGATGTTGATCGTGGTGCCGGTGAAGAACAGCGCGAGCACCACTCCGGCCAGCACGGCGGGCATGGTGGAGACGACGACGATGGCGAGGCGCAGCGACTGGAAGTTTGCGCAGAGCAGCAGGAAGATCACGACGATGGCGATGACGAGGCCGCTGCTGAAGCCTTGGTAAAGCTGCTCGTAAGGCACGACCTGGCCGCGGATGTCCACCTTGGTTTTTCCATCGGGCGCGGGGCCGACCTCGGCGATGGCTTTGCGCACGGCCTTGATGGCGCTGCCGAAATCCACGCCCTGGATGTTCGCGGTGATGCTGGCGACGCGCACCATGTTGTAGCGCTCGTAAGTGCCCACTGCGGTGCCCTGCTCGATCTTCGCCAAGTTGCGCAGCAGCACAGGTTTGCCGCTGCTGGAGCTGACGGGCGTGTTGCCGAGGTCTTCGAGCGTCTGCGTGCGCTCCTCGGGAATCTGCACCTGCACATTGAAGCTGATGCCGGTGCTCGGGTCAGCCCAAAACACGGGCGAGGTGAATCGGCTCGATGTGGTGGCGGCGACGAGGCTGCGCGTGACGTCCTGCACGTTCACGCCGAGCAGACCGGCGCGTTCGCGGTCGATCTGCACATTCACCGTGGGCGCGTCGAGCGTCTGCGCGATCTGCGCGTCACGCAGGAAGGGCAGCTCGTTGAGTTTCGCGAGCAGCTTCTCCGCGTGCTCCTTGCTCGATGGCAAGCTGGGGCCGCTGACGGCGACTTCGATCGGCGTGGAGGAGCCAAAGCTCATCACGCGGCTGACGATGTCCTGCGGCTCAAAGGACACGCGCACATCGGGCAGTTCGCGCTTCATCACCTCGCGCAGTTTTTCCTGAAGCGCATCCACGCCCGCCGCGCCCGGCTTGAGTTGCAAGGCCAGCCAGCCCTCCTCCGGGCCGCCATTCCAGAGATGCACCAGATTCACCGGGAAGCTGGCATTGTGAACACCGACCATGCCGATGGAAAACTCAATCGGCGCCTCGTCGGCGATGATTTTGAGGATCTTCTGCGCGATCTTCTCCGTGATGCCGACCTGCGTGCCGCTGGGAGCGCGGAAGCGGATGGCGAACTGGCCGGTGTCCGTCTTCGGGAAAATCTCCGAGCCGAGGAACGGCCCGAAGCTCACGATGATCAGCGTCGCGCCGCCAAGATACGCCGGCACCAGCACCCAGCGCATGGTGACGGCGGCTTTCACGATGCCCTGATACATCCTTGCAAAGACACCAAGTCGCTCCTCCACATGCTTCGTGTTCTTCGGCAGGAACCACACGGACAGCACCGGCACCAGCGTGCTGGAGAGAATGAAGGACGCGAACATCGCAAAGCCCACCGCGAGCGCGAGCGGCACGAACAGCGCCTTCGCCGCGCCGATCATGAAGAAGGCGGGAATGAACACCGTGAGGATGCACAGCATCGCCAGCAGGCGTGGCAGCGTGGTCTCCAGCGTGCCGTCGAGGGCGGCGCGTGCCAGCGGCTTGCCGCGCGCGAGATGTGTGTGGATGTTTTCAACCGTCACCGTGGCCTCATCGACAAGAATGCCGACGGCAAGCGCGAGACCGCCAAGCGTCATGAGGTGAATGTTCTGCCCGGTGATCCACAGGCCAAAGGAGGCGGCCAGCAGCGAGAGCGGGATGTTAATGACGACGATGAAGGCGGTGCGCAGGTCGCGCAGGAAGACGAGCACCATCAAACCGGTGAGCACGGCTCCGAGCGCGCCTTCTTTGAGGAGATCCTGGATGCTGCGGTTCACCACCGGCGTCTGGTCAAACTCAAAACTCACCTTGATGCCGTCCGGCAGCAGCTTTTGGAATTCGGGGATGGAAGCGCGCACTTTTTTCACGACCGCGAGCGTGGAGGCCTCAGCGCGTTTCGTGACAGGCAGATAGACCGTGCGCTTGCCGTTTGCCAGCGCGTAGGAGGTGGTCACATCGGCGGCGTCGGTCACGGTGGCGAGATCGCGGATGAACACCGCGCCCGCTTCAGTGCGCTTCAGCGGCACGGCCTCCAGATCCTTCACGTTGGAGACGATGGCGTTGGTCGGCACGATGGGATACTTGCCGTCGAGGTTCATGTTCCCGGACGGGCTGATCGGATTGCCCTTCGCGATGGCCTCCACGATGTCATCCGGCGACAAACCGTAAGCCTTCATGCGGTCCGGGTTCACATTCACCACGATGCCGCGTGAGCTGCCCCCAAACGGCGGCGGCGCGGAGACGCCGGGCAGCGTGGCGAAGGCGGGGCGCACCTTGTTGAGCGCTTGGTCCTGCATCTGATTGAGAGTGATGTTCGGATCATCCGTGGAGAACACCAGATGCCCCACTGCCACGCTGCCCGCGTCAAAGCGCATGATGAACGGTGCCACCGTGCCCGGCGGCATGAAGGCGCGGCTGCGGTTCACCTGCGCCACCGTTTCCGACATCGCCTGGCTCATGTCCGTGCCCGGATGGAACTGCAGCTTCATGATGGAGGCACCCTGGATCGACTTCGACTCCACATGCTCAATGTTCGCGATGTAGAGGAAATGATACTCGTAACGGTAGGTCAGGTAGCCCTCCATCTGCAGCGGGTCCATGCCGCCATACGGCTGCGCCACATAGATCGTAGGAATGCCCAGCGGCGGGAAAATGTCCCGCGTCATGCGCTGCAGTCCGATCCACGCCCCCAGCGAGACCGCCACCACGGCGACGACAACAGTCCAGGGATGGCGGAGGGCAAAGCGGGCGAGATTCATGCGAGAGAAATGACGAAGCCTGAATGGCGAATGACGAAGGTGGCTGAGCGGGCGGCGATTACGGGCACCGTAAAACGAGTGGATTCAAGTTTCTTTCCCTCGAAATGGCGGCTTTTTTTGCCGGGCGCGACTGACCGATCCGGGGCTTTTAGCAGGTGATTTCAGCCGAAGATGAACTCCGAAAGCGGCTGCTGTTCATTTCTGTCGTTTCGCGTGACAGTTGAGGCTGAGCGTCGCTTCCGGCTCGGCCTCAAGGCGTTCCAGGTCGATGTCACCCTGGCACTCCGCGCACCAGCCGAGGCACCCCTCATCCAGACGTTTCCGCGCCATGGCCCGATCTGTGATGCGCTTCTGCTTGAAGATCAAACCAGCCGCATTCAACGCCTCGGGCTTGTGCCTGCACGGTGAACTGATAGTGGTTCAAGCTCATGCGCCTCCTAATTGTCGAAGACGAACGTAAAACTACCGCTCTTCTCAGCGCCACGCTGATGAAAGAGGCTTTCGAGGTCGTGTGTGTTGATGATGGGCAGTCAGGACTGAAACGTGCGATGGGAGGCGGGTTCGATGCACTGCTCGTGGACATCATGCTGCCAAAGCTCGACGGCCTCAGCCTCGTGCGTGAGCTGCGCCGACAGGGACGTGCGACGCCGGTGCTGATGCTATCCGCGCGTGGCGAGGTGGAGCAACGGGTGGAGGGGCTGGATGCTGGCGCGGATGATTATCTACCGAAGCCTTTCGCGATGTCGGAGTTAATGGCGCGGCTGCGCTCGCTGCTCCGGCGGAACAGCCAGCAGAAGCCGACCGTGCTCTCAGTGGCGGATCTCACGTTTGATCAGGCCTCGCGCGAGACGAGGCGAGGAGGCAAACGCATCGAACTTTCGGCACGTGAGAGTTTGCTGCTGGAGTGCTTGCTACGCGCCGAGGGGAGCGTGGTTAGCAGGCGCGACATCATCACCGCCGTTTGGGAGTATGATTTTGATCCGGGTACGAATCTCGTGGACGTATATGTCCGCCGCTTGCGGGACAAGATCGACCGCGACTTCCCTCTAGCCCTCATTCAAACCGTGCGCGGCCTTGGCTACGCGCTGCGACTCCCATCATGACTCTGCGCCGACGCATCCTCTTGTATTACTCCATCACGCTCAGCCTTTCGCTGGTGATCGTGGGTTTCTGGAGCTGGTTTGAGTTCAATGAGCAGCGCGATGAAGCGCTGCATGGCGGCGCGGAGGCGGCTTTGAAGCATGATCCTTTGGAGGAGACGTTGGAGATCATTCTTTATGGCGGTCTGCCAGCCATCCTGCTCGGAATCCTCGGCGGCGGACTGCTCATGCGCCGGGCCTTGCGCCCCATTGAGGAACTCACCGAAGCGCTGGAAAAGACAGACGTGTCCAATCTCTCCAACCCCGTGCCGCGCAGTGGCAATGGCGATGAGTTGGATCGCATGACCGCTGTTTTCAACCGCATGAAGGAGCGTCTCGGGCTTTCCTTTACCCAGGCGCGTGAGTTCACGCTCAATGCCTCGCATGAGCTGAAAACGCCGCTCACCGTCATCCATGGAACTCTGGAGCAGATGGCGACGAATGAGCAGGCGGCGGAGGTGGACCGGGAGCGTGCGGCGTCCTTGCTGGAGGAGGTGCAGCGGCTCTCCTCCATCGTCGGGCAGCTCTCTTTCCTGGCTCGTGCGGACGCCGGACTCCTGCCGAGTGCCCGCGAACCCGTGGCGCTGGATGACCTCGTGCGCGATCTGGCCGAGGAAACGATGATCCTTGCCTCCGGTGCGGAGATTTCTGTCACGCTCGGCAAGTGCCAGCCCGTGTTCGTGTCCGGCGACAAGATGCGCCTTCGGCAGCTTTTGCTGAACCTCGCGGACAACGCCGTGAAATACAACGAACGCGGCGGCAGCATCGGGATGACGTTGGTTCGTCAAAACGACGATGCTGTGTTCACCATCACCAACACAGGCATGGCGCTGCCAGCGGAACTCCGCGCCCGTGTGTTCGAGCGCTTCTTCCGTGGCGACCTCGCGCACAACAGCGCCACCGAGGGCAGCGGCCTCGGCCTCAGCATCGCCAAATCCATCGTCGTGGCGCATCAGGGTGTCATTGGCTACGACGTATTGCCAGATTGTCGGACGCAGGTTCGGGTGCGGCTTCCGCTGCTCAAAGTCTGAACTGGTTTAAGGTCGGTTAAGAGTGGCTTTGAAACTTACCGTTGTTGCAAGGCTCGATAAGCTGCCGGGGGCGCTTCAAACTTGCGTTTGAAATGCTGACCAAAGCGCGAGACATCGCGGTAGCCGACGCGTTTGGCGATGCGGGCGATGGGGAGGCGGGTGGTGGTAAGAAGTTCGGCGGCTTTTTCGAGGCGGAGTTTTTGCAGATAGGCCTGGAAGCTGAGGCCGTGATGCTGGCGGAAGAGGCGGCTGAGATTCCCAGCGCTGGTGAAAGCAATCTTCCGCGCCACTTCGGTGAGTTTCAGTGGACTATGCAGCCGAAAGGCGAGATGGGCGGTGGCTCGTTGGAGCGGATCACCTCTCGGCTCGGTCACGGCTCGGGATTTTTCGGCCACGCGAAACCACACGGCCTCCACATGGCTTCGAGCCGCGTCTTCCGCAGCGGCTTGATCGCCAAGGGCGATCGTTTCCACCAGATGCTCGTGCTCGTCTGCAAGCACACGGGCGTCGGGATAGTAGTCTTCAAAACCCTGCCCGTGAAAATGCAGCAGACCGTCCCACGCGAGCCGCCAGGCACCCTTGAGCTTCGGGACTTGCGCGAGGTCGATGATGGTCTCGTGCAGTTCGAGGTCGGCCTCGCGAAAGCTGGCATAGTCGCGCACTCGCAGCGCCTTGGTCAGTCGTTTGAGGATGGATCGCAGGTGTTTGAGATGTTGCGGTGAGTTGGCGGCATGGCTGGCCGCATGACGGGCGGCAAAGCCCTCCAGCAGCGAGCGGAGTTCGGAGAGGTGGCGCAGTTCGGCAGTGTTTATCATGGGCAAATAGGCGAAATCAGGCATCAGGCTATGCGGCAGACGCCAAAGGCATCCATGGCGTCTCACAGGAATTGAAAACGGTGCAGCAGGCGCGTTTCATCACGCCACAGGCACTCTACTATGCCAAATCAACCATCTGACTTCCAGCCATGATCATGCCCGACAAAGTTCCTTTTGGTGTTATCGCACCGATGACCACCCCATTCTCCGCCGATGGCGAGTTGAATGCCGAGTCCATCCGCAGCCAGGTGAAGTTCCTCGTCCGAGAGCGCGCGGACAGCCTCGCCGTTGGCGGTTCCACTGGTGAGGGGCAGACATTGGCCCCGGATGAACTCCGCGCCTGCGTGAGCGAAACACGCGAAGCGATGCCTGCGGACATGCCACTGGTCGCCAGCACGATTTGTGACAGCACCCGGCAGGCGATCCGTGCGATCAAGGCCATCGCCGGGCTCGGAGTGGACGCCATCCAGCTCACGCCGGTGCACTACCTCTTCCGCCCGGACGATGAGATGATGATCGAGCACTTCCGCGTCATTCACGAGGAGACAGGAATGCCGTTGATCATCTACAATGTGGTGCACTGGTGCTATCTCTCGCCGGAGCTGACGGTGAGACTGATGAACGAGGTGCCGGGCGTGATGGGCATCAAGCAAAGCGCGGGCGATTTGAAGCTCTTCGCCGATCTCATGATCAATGCGCCGAAGGATCGGAAGATCTACAGCGCCGTGGATGCGCTGATGTATCCGTCCTTCTGTCTCGGGGCACCCGGTGTGATCGCGGCCACGCCGTCCGGCATCCCCCGTGCCACGGCGGTGCTGCGCGATGCGGTGGCAAAGGGTGATCACGCGAATGCTCGTTTGCTGCATGAGGCAATACTGCGCTTCTGGAACTCGATGGATACTTTCAATTTGCCCGCCTGCATCCGCTACGCGCAGTCTTTGCAAGGCGTGGACGCTGGCTTCCCGCGCATGCCGATGCGCCCGGCCACTGAGGCGCAGCAGGCGAAGATCAAACCGGCGCTCGAAGCCGTGGTGAAGCTCACGGAGTCACTCAGCTAATCCATTTGGATCACCCCACATGCCTCCCCTCGTCAGCATCGCTCTCATTCTGCTGTTCCTGGCTCTGGCGCTGGGTTCACGGCGTGTGTGCTGGCTTGGCGGCCTCGGCTTCACCTTCGTGGTGCTGGCCACGGGTGTGGCGGCGATGACGTTTCCTTCGGCATTTGTTAAGTGGGGAGACTTCGAACTGAATTCTGCAATCACTCCGCTCGTGCAGGTGATCCTGCTCGGCATGGGTCTCACGCTCACGCCGGAGGACTTTCGCCGCGTTTTCACCATGCCGCGCGGCGTGATCCTCTGTTGCGTGCTGCACTACACCATCATGCCGCTGGGAGGTTGGGGTTTCGCTCATCTGTTCGGATTGCAAGGCGCTGTCGCCACGGGACTCATCCTTATAGGCTCTGTGCCCAGCGGCACATCGTCGAATGTCATTTCGCTCCTTGCTCGCGTGAATGTGCCGCTGTCCGTCACCGTCACCGCCGTCTCCACGCTCATCTCACCCCTGGTCACGCCTTTTGCCATGAAGTGGCTCGCGGGCGCTGAAGTGCCCATCGACGCCGGAGCGATGATGCTCTCCATCCTGAAAATGATCATCGCCCCGCTCTTCATCGGCCTGATCGTGCAACGTCTGCTGCCCATGCTGGCGAAGTGCCTCGTGACCGTGCTGCCGTATGTCGCGATGTTTGCCATCTGCACCATCATAGGCGTCACCATCGCGCTCTCGCGGGAGCAACTGCTCACCATGGGCCTCGCCATTTTCGCCGCCGCAGCTTGTCACAACGCCACAGGCTACCTGCTCGGCTACTGGGGCGGACGGATCAGCGGATTGAATGAGATCGACGCCCGCACCTGTGCCCTCGAAGTCGGCATCCAAAACGGCGGCATGGCCACCGGCCTCGCCTTCAATGTCCTGCAAAGTCCTGCCGCCGCGCTCGGCGCTGCGGTGTTCGGCCCGTGGAGCGCCATTACTAGTTCTGCGCTGGCCTCGTGGTGGCGTCGCCGGAGCGAAACAAACAACCTGCGAAAATGAAAACCGTGCTTTCTCTGCTTCTGCTCGCGTGCCTGCATGCCACAGCCCTCGCACGCGACACGCGCCCGAATCTCCTCTTCTTGCTCACCGACGACCTGCGCGCTGATGATCTGGGCTGCTTTGGCAATACTGTCATCAAAACGCCGCATCTCGACTCCCTGGCGGAGCGCGGGGTGCGCTTCACGCGGTTCTTTGTCACCAGTTCGGTCTGCATGGCGAGTCGTGCGAGCTACTTCACCGGGCGCATCGAGCGCAGCCACGGCTGCAACTTTTACTACCGTCATCTCGCCGCTAAGGACTGGGCGCGGAGCTATCCCGTGATGCTCAAGCAGGCGGGCTACCGCACCGGATTCATCGGCAAGTTCGGCGTGATCGTCGAGGGACGGCAAGACGGACTCGCGCCAGAGGACTTCGACTCCTTCGATGGCTTTCGCGGCCAGGGTGACTACTTTCCGCAGGGCAAGGAAGGGCCGCATCTCGATCACCTCATGGGCGAGGAGGCGCTGCGTTTCCTGCGCGGCGCGGCGGAGGACGGTAAGCCCTTTTGCCTCTCCATCAGCTTCAAGGCCCCGCATGATCCACTGACGCCTGATCCTGCCTTTGCAGAGCTGTATGAGAACGAGCGGCCATATCTCCCCACGCCACTTCCCTTTCGCGAGATAGATGGTCTGCCACCAGTCTTCGGAGAATCGGCCTGGTATGCTCGGTTGAGCTGGCAACAACACTGTTCCACCGAGGCGCGACTGCATGAGTTCATCCGCCAGCGCTATCGCCTCATCGCCGGAGTGGATGTGGCGGTGGGGCGCATCCTCACGGAACTCAAAACGCTCGGCTTGGCGGACAACACCGTCATTCTCTTCTCCTCCGACAACGGCTACTACTACGGCGAGCACGGCCTGAACACGAAGTTCTACCTGCACGAGGAGTCCATCCGCGTGCCGCTTATCGTGATGGACCCGCGCCACTCGCAACGCGCCGGGGCCACCGTGGACGCGCTCACCACTAATGGCGACATCGCACCCACGCTGCTCGCGCTTGCCGGACTTCCCGCGCCCGAGGTCATGCAGGGGCGCAGCCTGCTGCCGCTGCTGCGTGGCGAAAGACCCGCGTCATGGCGTGAGGCGGTGCTTTGCGAGAACCTAGCCAAGGAGCGCCGCCCGATGTGCGACGCCATCCGCACCCGCGATTGGAAATACATCGCCTACTTCGAGACGCAGCCGTTGCAGGAGGAGCTTTATCATCTGGCCGAAGATCCACGCGAGCAGCGCAACCTGGCCAGCGATCCCACGCATCAGGCGATGAAGCAAAAGCTCGCCGCGCAGTTGCAGGCGATGCGGGTGGAGCAATCGGGCACGCCGGACGGCTTCCCCGCATGGATTCAATCGCAGAAAGAAAACACCGCCAACTGGCAGGGCTATCGGGATGCTTACCAGCGCCTCACCCGGCCTTGATCTCATCAAAGTGTCCCAACCTCCCCCACCATTCATGAAACACCGTTCGATCCCGCTTACCTTGGTTCCCCTGCTTCTGACAATGGCCTGTGAACCTGTTCAGGCCGAGACTGCCCTTCACTGGCCGCTGGAAACTTCCAAATCCGCCGGCTTGCTTATCCACGGCCAAGCGGAAGCCGTCGCCGGAGCGGCAGGCAAGGCATTGAAGCTGGATGGCCGCTCCGTCATCGAGCTGGCGGACTCTTCGCATCTCAACGCCGGTGCTCAAGGCTTCACCTTCACGGTATGGTGCAATCCTTTCCTCACACATGGAGAGCAGCGCATGATCGCGGCCAAGAACCTCTACAGCAAAGGCGAACGCCAGTGGGGTTTGATGGTGGATAGCGACGGCAAGTTCCGCCTGTATGTGCAGCAGGGCGGATGGCAGAGGGCGACAGCGAAGACTGAGCCAAAAGCGGGGCACTGGTATCAGCTCGGTGTCGTGCTGCGGGAAAAGATGGCAGAACTCTGGGTCAACGGTGCGCTGGAAGGCACGGTCGCATTGAAGCAAACGATCCCTGCCACTACCGCGCCACTCACGCTTGGCGGCGTTCTGGATGGCTCGCCGCGTCAGATGTTCCTCGGTGCGCTGGACGAGGCGCGTTACGAGCCACGTGCATTTTCGGCGGCGGAGATGAAGGCTCTTTATCAACCTGTGACGGCTACTCTGCAAGTGCCCAAACCGGTAAAACCAGTGACACTTTGGGATGAGACGCTGCCCGTGGCGAAAACCGCCGAACTGCCCGTGCTCCAAGGCGTGCGCTTTTCCGTCATCAAACCCTATGAGTTTGAGAAAGACGGCTACCGGTTCCTGCACGGCGTAGGGTTGGGTTTCCACAAAGGCAAGCTCTACGCCAGCTTCGGCCACAACAAAGGCGGTGAAAATACCGACACGGAGGAAGCGCGTTTCTGCGTCAGCGAGGATGATGGCCTCACCTGGAGCGCGGTGCGCACCATGGACTCCGGTGAAGGCCCCGTCGGAGTGAGTCACGGCGTTTTCCTCTCGCACAAAGGCACGTTGTGGGCCTTTCACGGCTCCTACCGCGGCACCATGCAGGGCATTCACACACGGGCGTATCGTCTGAACGAGCAGACCGGCGCTTTTGATAACCTCGGCGTCATCATCGAAGGCGGCTTCTGGCCCTTGCAGGAACCGGTGCGCATGGACGACGGGAACTGGATCATCGCAGGCATCGCGGCGGGCGTGTATGAGGAAAAGGGAACGCATCCCGCCGCTGTCGCCATCAGCCATGGCGAAGACTTCATGAAGTGGGACCTCGTGCGGATTCCACCGGTGTCCGGCCTCGGCAATATTTGGGGAGAATCCACCGTCATCGTCGATGGCAGGAACGTGACCAACATCTCCCGCTATGGAGCAGAAGCCCGCGCCCTCACCGCCACGAGCGAGGACTATGGCCGCACCTGGACCACGATGCGCCCGAGCAACCTGCCCATGGCCACGAGCAAACCCGCCGCCGGAGTGCTCAGCACCGGCCAGCGCTACCTCGTGTGCAGCACCAGTGCCGATGGCGGCAAACGCCGCTCCCCTCTGACCATCGCCGTCTCAAAACCCGGCGAGACGAAGTTCAGCAAAGTCTTTGTCATCCGCCACGCATTGTTCCCCGCGGGCCCCGGCGAAAGCCACGGAGGAGCCTCCCTTTCCTACCCCTGCGCCATCGAGCATGAGGGCAAGCTCTACGTCGGCTACTCCAACAGCGGCGGTAAAGTCGGCCGCATCGGCGAAGGCAGGGAGCTTTGGAACAACAACAGCGCCGAGATGGCGGTGATCCCAGTAGCGGAGTTAAACCGCTAAGTAGGCGCTGGCCTATCTCGGCCTCGGGCTTGCTGCCAGCCTCCTCTTGAGCGTTCTCTATTCTTTGGTAAGCCCCCTGGCTCGACAGCAGTTTGTCAACAGGTGCAACTTTTGCCATCATGTAGTCCCAAAGATGAAAAAGCTGTCATAATCCGTTCCGCTATTGGTTTGTCGGAGATGCTTCTCTTGAGCGGTCGTTTCACGCCCACTCCATGAGACTGTCTTTTCTGCTTCTCCCTGTCGTCACCCTGGCTCTTCCTGCCTGCGTGCAGTTCAAAGCACGTCCGCTGGCCGCCGAAAGCACCAGCGCGGACTTTTCGGGGCGTTCGCTGAATGATGCAGGCTTGAAGACCTTTCTGGCCGAGAACAAGGCAGCAGGCGACTCGTGGTCAGTGGATCGCCTGTCGCTGGCGGCGGCGTATTTTCATCCCGATGTGGCTTTGGCACGGGCGGAGGCCGATGAAGTGGCGGCGGGCATCAAGACGGCTCAGATGAGGCCCAACCCAGTTTTCACCTTCATGCCGCAATACGCGAGCTTTCGCGCTCCTGTGTTCACGCCGTGGTTCCTGGGGCCGAGTTTGTCCGTGCCCATCGAAACGGCAGGCAAGCGATCGAAGCGCACGGAGCAGGCGCTCGCTGCTGCCGAGGCTGCTCGGTGGCGTGTGTCCGCCCGCGCTTGGGCGGCCCGTTCCCGCGTGCGGGCCGCGATGCTGGAGTTGCATGGAGCACGCGAAAACATCCGCCTGCTGGAAACCGAGCAAACGCTGCATGACGAGGCCATCAAGAAACTCACTGCGCAGATGGAGGCGGGGGATGTGTCGCCCTTTGAACTGACACAGGCTCGTCTCATGCTGAATCGCACGCGGCTGGCTTTGCAGGATGCGCGGCGCATCGCTGCCACCGGCGAGGCGCGGCTGGCAGCGGCGGTCGGTCTGCCTTTGAATGCGATCCAATCGGTGAAGCTGGATTTCTCCGCCTTCCATCGGCTTCCCGAGTCGGGAAACAGTCGCAGGCTCGCGCTCACCCGCCGAGCAGATTTGATGGCCTTGCTCTCCGACTATGCGGCGGCGGAAGCGGCGCTGAAACTCGAACTCGCCCGGCAGTATCCCGACGTGAACGTGATGCCCGGCTACGACTACAACTCCGGCCAGAACCGCTGGCAGCTAGGTTTGAACGTGCAGTTGCCCTTGAATCGAAATCGGGGCCCCATTGCGGAAGCCGAAGCCCGGCGCACCACGGCGGAGAAACGTTTCCTCGCGCAGCAGGCGACCATCCAGGGTGAACTCGACATCGCGCTCGCCGCTTACAATGCCTCGCGTGCCAAGGCCAACACGGCCATGCAGCTCGCGCAGGAGGCCGACACCGCGTCTGGCACCACGCAGAAAATGGTCGAGGCAGGCAATGTTTCCGCGCTCGAACTCACCCGCCGTCAGATTGAGGCCAGCGCTGCGAAAGTCGCGCTCATGGCCGCCAACCTCGAAGCCCAAACCGCCGCCGGTGCGCTGGAAGACGCCATGCAATCCCCTCTCCGTTGATTTATGAAACGACTCCTTCTTCTCCCGCTCCTCGCCCTCCGTCTCCAGGCTGCTGATGCTGGTGGCTCCGCGCCTGCCACGATTACGAAAGAGGGCGACCTCGTCATCCTCACGCTCAAGCCGGAGGCCGAGCAGGCGTTGCGGCTCAAAACCACCGCGGTCGAAAAACGCACCATGCCCGCAGTGCGCCTTTTTTCCGGAGAAGTCGTTACACCGCTCGCTGCGGAGGGAAAACCTGTCGCGCCCGTGCTTGGCGGCACTTTAGATGAAGTGCTCCGCCTCGCCGACCTGCAAGCTGCCGCTGATGGCCGAATATTGCAGGCCCAGGTGCAGATCGACGCCGCCAAGATTGCCGTGGAGCGTGCTCAAAAAATGCTCAGTGCTGAAGCAGGCAGTGTGCGCGGCGTGGATGAGGCGAAGGCCACGCTTCAGCTCGCCGAAGCCGCGATGACCACCGCCAAAGCCCAGCGTGATTTACTGGGATCGCCCGTTGGTCAGGGCGGAGCCAAACGCGCCTGGGTGCGGGTCGCCATTTACAGTGGCGAGGCCTCGCTGCTGGATGACAAAGCCCCCGCCAGCATCCGCTCTCTCGTGTCCACGTCTCAAGCGCAGAGTGCCAAGCCTGTCACCGGACCTCCCACGGCGAACGCGCTGACCAATACGATTGATTGGTATTACGAACTGCCCGCCGACACCCCCTTGCGGGCTGGTGAACGTGCTGCTGTCGAGATTCCCACCACCGACAGCAAACAGGACGCGCTTGTCATTCCCTTCAACGCCGTGCTGCATGACATCCACGGCGGCCAGTGGGTGTATGCAAAAAACGGCGAGCACAGCTACACGCGCAAACGCATCCAGGTCGCGCGGCTCTCCGGTGCGAATGCCGTGCTCTCCAGCGGCCCACCCGCAGGCACGCAGATCGTCACCGATGGTTCCGCCGAGCTGTTCGGCACGGAGTTCATGACTGGCAAGTAACTGCACATTCTCACTCCCATGCTGAACTCCATTGTCTCCTGGGCGCTGAACATGCGCGTGCTCGTCGTGGCAGCCGCGCTGGCGCTGCTGTTTGTCGGCATCAATGCCACGAAAAACGCGCCGCTGGATGTCTTCCCCGAGTTCGCGCCGCCGCTCGTCGAGGTGCAGACGGAAGCTCCCGGCCTTTCCACCGAGGAGGTGGACTCCCTCGTCACTGTGCCGTTGGAAAACTCGCTCAACGGCCTGCCTTTCCTCAAAACCATCCGCTCAAAGTCCGTGCTCGGACTTTCGTCCGTGGTGATGATCTTCAACACGGGCACCGACATTCTCAAAGCACGCCAGCTTGTTCAAGAGCGCTTAAATCTCGCGCAAAACCGCCTGCCCGCCGTGGTGAAGCCGCCCGTGCTCATGGCTCCGTATTCATCCCTCAGCCGTGTGTTGAAGGTGGGCCTCACTTCCAAGACGCTCGATCAAATGGCGCTCAGCGAGCTGGCCGTGTGGACCATGCGCCCGCGCCTCATGTCCGTGCCCGGTGTGGCAAACGTGGCCATCTGGGGCCAGCGCGACCGGCAGTTTCAGGTGCTCGTCGATCCCCAAAAACTCCGCGCTGCCGGTGTCACGCTGGATGCCATCACGAAGGCCGCAGGCGATGCCGCTGTCATCAGCGCGGGTGGCTTCATTGACACGCCGAATCTCCGCCTGCCCGTCAACCAACTCCCTCTCATCACCACGGCCGACGACCTTGCCCGCACTGTGATCGAGTTCCGCAACGGCGCTCCCATCCGCCTCGGCGATGTCGCAAAGGTGCGGATCGGCCATCCGCCGCTCATCGGTGATGCAGTCATCAATGATGGCGATGGCATCCTGCTCATCGTCGAAAAGCAACCGTGGGGCAACACGCTGGATGTCACCACTGGCGTCGAGAAAGTGCTGGAGGACATGAAGCCCGCGCTGCCCGGCGTCATCATCGACAGCACCATCTTCCGCCCCGCCACTTTCATTCAGCTCTCCATTGATCATCTCACCGAGGCGCTGTGGCTCGGTTGCCTGCTCGTCGTTGTCGTGCTCGCGCTGTTCCTCGGCGACTGGCGCACCACCATCATCAGCATCACCGCCATCCCGCTGTCCCTCGCCATTGCCCTGCTGCTGCTACGCTGGCGTGGCGAGACGATCAACACCATGATCCTCGCGGGCCTCATCATCGCCCTCGGAGAAGTCGTGGATGATGCCATCATCGATGTGGAAAACATCCTGCGCCGCATGAGGCAAAACGCGCTGCTCGCCAATCCGCTGCCGAAGCTCAAAGTCGTGCTCGATGCCTCACTGGAGGTCCGCAGCGCCGTCGTCTATGCCAGCGTCATCATATTGCTCGTCTTTGTGCCCGTGTTTTTCCTGCCGGGACTCGCAGGCACCTTCTTCCAGCCGCTCGCACTTTCCTACATCCTCGCCATCACCGCCTCGCTCGCCGTGGCGCTCATGCTCACACCCGCGCTGAGTTTGATGCTGCTCAAGGTGAAGCCCGGCACTCATCGGGACGCGCTGCTCTCACGCGGCATGAAGGCCATCTATCGCGGCATTCTTCCCGTGTTCGCCCGCAGCCCGTGGCTTGCTATTTTGATTTTGATTGCCGCCTTCACCGGCACCGGCTGGGTCTGGCAGACACAGCTCAAGGAGGAGTTCCTGCCCAACTTCAAGGAGCGTGATTTCCTCATGCACTGGCTCGAAAAGCCAAACACGAGCGTCGAGGCCAGCAAGCGCATCACCATCGCTGCTGCCACCGATCTCATGAAAGTGCCTGGCGTGCGCAATCAAGGCGCGCACATCGGCCGTGCCGAGGTGGCGGATGAAGTCGTCGGCCCCGACTTCACCGAGCTGTGGATCAGCCTCGATCCCGCCGCGCCTTACGATGAGACGATTCACAAGGTTCAGGCCGTCGTCGATGGCTATCCCGGCCTCACCCGCGACCTGCTCACCTTTCTGCGCGAGCGCATCAAGGAAGTGCTCACCGGAGCCAGCGCCAGCGTCGTCGTGCGCATCTTTGGCCCGGAACTCGACCAGCTCCGCACCCACGCCGCCGAAGTCGGCGAGGCGCTCAAAGATGTGCCTGGCGTCAGCGCCTTGAAAGTGGAACCGCAGGTGCTCGTGCCGCAGATCACCGTCAAACTCCGCCCTGAGAACGCCGCGCTGCACGGGCTCACCGCCGGGCAGGTCCGCCAGGCCGTCACCACGCTCGTCAGCGGGCGAAAAGTTGGCGAAGTCTATCAGGAGCAGCGTGTTCACGATGTCACCGTCTGGAGCGTGCCCGGCGTGCGGGCCGACTACACCACGCTGCGCGAACTTTTGATCGAGACACCCGCTGGCGGCCATGTGCGCCTCGCCGATGTGGCTGATCTCGCCATCGTGCCCACGCCCAACGCTATCAAACGCGAAGGGGCCACCCGCCGCATGGACGTGACGTGCAACGTCGCCACCGGCCAGGCCCTCGGTGATGTCGTGCGCGAGATCGAGCAGCGCCTCGGCAAGATCACCTTTGCCCGTGGCTACCATCCCGAAATCCTCGGCGAATGGGCCGAGCGCCAGTCCGCCCAAAGCCGCCTCATGTGGCTCTCGCTCGCCAGCCTCGCCGGCATACTTGCTTTGCTCCTCGCCGATTTCCAAAGCCTGCGCCTTACCCTGCTCATCGCGCTCACCTTGCCCTTCGCCCTCATCGGCGGCGTCATGGCCGCATGGCTTGGCGGCGGCGTGCTATCGCTCGGTTCCCTCGTCGGCTTCGTCACCGTGCTCGGCATCGCCGCGCGCAATGGCATCCTCCTCGTCAGCCACTACCGCCATTTGCAAACCGAAGAAGCCCAACCCTTCGGCCTCGATCTCATCTTGCGCGGCAGCGAGGAGCGCCTCATCCCCATCCTCATGACCGCCGCCACCGCCGCGCTCGCTCTGCTGCCCCTCGTCTTGAAAGGTGATGTCCCCGGCAACGAAATCGAACGCCCCATGGCCCTCGTCATCCTCGGTGGCCTCGTGACGAGCACTCTGCTGAACCTGTTCCTGCTCCCGGCGCTGTATGCGCGGTTTGGGCGGCGTCATGCAAAGTAGCTGCCTTTAAGTGAGGCCAATGCTGACAGGCAGGGAATCCCACTGTATGTTTGTAGTTCATGTTTTCTGCCCGCCCCTCATTGCTATCGGATGTGACGCACCTGCTGCGCTGGACCGTTCTCGCTGTGCCCGTGGCGCTGGTGGCTGGCACTGCGACGGCGTTCTTTCTATGGGCGCTCGATGAAGTGACAAAGCTTCAGTGGGCCAATCCGCAGTTGCTCTGGTTCCTGCCACTTGGCGGGGTGGCCGTGGGCTTCTTGTATCACTACATGGGCAAGGGCTCCGACAAAGGGAACAACCTGCTCATCGACGAGATTCACCAACCCGGCGGCGGCGTGCCCACACGCATGGCCCCGCTGGTGCTGCTGGGGACACTCGTGACACATCTGTGCGGCGGCTCAGCGGGACGCGAAGGCACGGCAGTGCAGATGGGCGGCAGTCTGGCGGACATGCTGGTACGGCTGCTGCGCGTGGGGCGGGAGAACCGGCGGCTGATGCTCATGTGCGGCATCGCGGCAGGCTTTGGCGCGGTGTTTGGCACACCGCTGACAGGGGCCATCTTTGCCATGGAGGTGCTCGTCATCGGTCGCATCCAATACGAGGCCCTCATTCCGGTGCTGGTGGCGAGTGTGGTCGGCGATGCCACCTGCACCGCGTGGGGCATTCACCACACGGTGTATCATCTGGATGTGGCGGCGAACGCAGGATCACATGCGCCGCTGGAAGTGCTGCTCCTCGGCAAGGTGGCGTTGGCTGGTTTGGCTTTCGGCTTGGGCGGATGGCTTTTTTCCGAACTGACTCATTCGATGCAGCGCGGCTTCGCCAAGCTCGTGCCCTATGCGCCGCTGCGTCCTGCGGTGGGTGCGATCATTGTTATCATGCTTGTGTATCTTATCGGCACCCGGGACTACCTGGGGCTTGGCGTCGAGGCTCCCCCTGGTGGTCAGGTCTCTATCGTTGCCGCTTTTCATGAAGGTGGTGCCACCTCGCTGAGCTGGTTGTGGAAGACGCTGTTCACCTCGGTCACGCTTTCGAGCGGATTCAAAGGCGGTGAAGTCACTCCCTTGTTTTTCATCGGTTCCACGCTGGGGAACACGCTCGGCGTGCTGATGCATGAGCCGGTGGCGCTGTTCGCCGCGCTGGGATTCATCGCCGTTTTTGCCGGGGCTTCCAACACACCCCTGGCCTGCACGGTGATGGGGGTGGAGCTGTTCGGTGCCCACTACACCGTGTATTTCGCCGTGGCCTGCTTCATCGCCTACCTTTTCAGCGGGCACTCGGGCATTTATCTGTCGCAGCGCATTGGCGTGACTAAAAACGGTGGCGATGAACATCTCCACGGGCAGTCTTTGCGGCAGCTCCGTGCGCCTGTGACCGCATCCCCGGCTGCCGCATCCGCTTCCCGCGCGGAACCCGAAAAATCCATCCCTGCTGATTCATGAAGACACCACCGCTTGCCGCCCTGCTGATTCTCTTCGTGCTGGCAACCCTTGTCACATCCCTGGCATTGGCCTGGGTGAATCCCGACGCATCGAAGGCTTCCTTCGCGCTGCGTTGGGGAGACCACGCCTGGCGACACGGCTGGGCAGCCGGTCTGGCAGTCGCGATGGCGACTTTCCTTCTCCGGCGCTAGGCCGGATAGAAAAATGGCTTGCTGAAAAGCGGCCCGGTCTGGCAGCAGGCCATACCCTGTCTCACGGCTTGATCTGTCCTCGCTGTTTCATCATCATCTTCAGCGCTGAAATGAGCAGGATGAAGCCAATGAAGACCTGCAAGGCCGAGCCGGACACATGCCCCAGCAGTCGGCTGCCGATCCATCGTCGCAGTCGCGGGAACTGAAGTAGTCGGTGCTGTGGAGGACGCCTCCGGCAAAGCTGGCTCTCATGAACTGTTTATATGGACAATTGCTTGGGGGCTTCAAGCTGCTCCCCGGGGATTCTGGCGTGTCAGAGGGGATGGTTTGACGGAAATGACTGATTTTCAATTCATTGAGGGCGGGGCGCCGCTGAATGTGCGCCTTCTTTCGGCGGAACCATGCGAACTACCGGAAGAACCATGCGCACTTCTGGCGGAATCACTCGCCCTTCGGGAAGTGGCATGCGGATGACCGGATGTCGCAGGCTTCGCCACTTCCACGGGTGCGTCAGTGCTTAAAGAGCGAGGTGCGCAAAGTCGGGTGAAAGGTCATCTTTGACAGGAATATGGATCGCCCTGACAGACGTGGGACATGTCTCATCCTGTTTCATCATGGCCTGCGAGGCTGCTGGTGCTGGGCATTGCCGGGTTTGGTTTTTTCGGCATGGCCCGAGCCGATGCCTCCCACTTCAAGCCCGTCACCACTCGCAGTGTCGCGGCCAACCGAATCGCCGAAAAGCCCGACTATGCCCACACTCTCAACAACGACGTGAAGTGGCTCGACTTCGGCCTGGAGTCCCGCACCCGTTATGAATACCGCTGGAACGACTATAGCTCACTTGGCCTGCTCACGGATGATGCGTTCGTCACGCGCAACCTGCTCTACCTCGCGGTCAAAGGCCCATTCGATCCCCTGCGCCTCGCGGTGGAGCTGGAGGACTCCCGCCGCTTTCTGAGCGACGGAACCAACAACATCAACACCGAAACCGGCTTCGAGTTCCTGCAAGCCTATGCGCAACTGCGTTTCGAGGACGCCATTGCCGGCCAGCCACTGAGCCTCAGCTTTGGTCGCATGGCCTTTGACTGGGCGGACCGCCGTGTGCTGGCCCGCAATCGCAACCGCAACACCATTAGCGCCTTTGACGGCTTCCGTCTGCGCCTTGGCGATGAAAACGCGCCGTGGGAGATCGACGCCATCGCTGTGCGCCCCGTGGATCGGAGCGTGGACGATCTCGACGAATCCTCCGAAAACGCCACGCTCGTTAGCATCGCCGGTTATTGGCGCGGCTGGTCGCCGCACATTGTGCTGGAGCCGTATTGGCTGTGGTTTGACCAGGACGACAACCGCCTCATCCCCATCCAGCGCGACCTGCGCACCTTCGGCCTGCACGCCTTTGGGCAATGGGGTGAAAAATCCGCGTGGGACTACGATCTCAGCCTCGCCAGTCAATGGGGAAGCACTCAGGGGCAGGATCACCGCGCCTGGGCCGCGCACATCGAGGCCGGGCACACCTGGAGCAGCGCATGGAAGCCGCGACTCGCCCTGTGGTTCAACTACGCCAGCGGCGACGAAAACGCCGCCGATGGCAGCAATGAGCGCTTCGATCCGCTCTTTGGAGCCACCTACGCCTTCTATGGCTACAGCAGTTACTTCGCCTGGCAGAACATGGTCAATCCCGCGTTGCGTCTCAGCTTTAAGCCCGCCAAAAACTTTCAGGTGGAGTTCATGCAGCGCGCCTTCTGGCTTGCCAGTGACACCGACGCCTGGGTGCGCGGCCTGCGCCGTGACCGCACCGGCACCAGCGGCGGCTTCATCGGCCAGGAGACCGACATCCGCCTCATCTGGCAGCTCTGTAAAAACTTCGACCTCGACCTCTCCTATTCCCACTTCTGGCCAGGCAGCTTCGTGGCAAAGACCGGAAGCGCTCCGCAAGGCGACTTCATTCAGATGGCTGGCACGCTGCGATTTTGAGCCTGCCATGCCACGAATGCTTCCCCTCTTCGACGCCGATATTGGCAGGGAGCTCAACGACTCAACATTTATTCAGGAGCTGCTTCGATTCGCAAAAGGGCTGCGCACACCTGTTCCAGCCGGTTCTCAAACCGGGTTCGGTCGTGCGGAGACTTGATCGTGCGGGCCGCCATTTCGGCGATGCACTCCATTTGTTCCTGGAGCACCTGCCGCCGACTAGCGCTGTCCGTGAGACTGGCGATGGTTTGCAGCGCGTCCAACATCCGCAACATGATGGCGACATTGCCTTCGGCGCTGCCGCGAATTTGATCGAATGATTCGGTCACCAGGCTGGCAAAGGTTTGTCCAATAGAGATCACCCGAAGTTCCCCGTCTTCATAGCGGAGCGATGAAGGGATTTCTCGAGGAGCCAGCCGCGACAGAATCGCCGACAAATAATCCACACACATCACTGCCGTCGTGGTGTCGTTGACGCCGGGTGAGAGCGCGCGCAAAGCCATGTCCACGAGCTGGCGGATGCCGAACGCGCAATCCTGTTCCACTGTGCGGAATCGGTCGATGCTGTAAGCCGCCCGCAGTTCGGCAATGATCTCCGGGTCCGGCGGGCTTTCCAGCGCGAGCGAGGCGAGTGGAGTATCTTGAACGACAAACTCGCCGATCCCACGCTCCATCCGCACGAGGGTCTTATGCTTCCGTGCCAGGCGCAGGAGTTCCTCTTGATCCACGCTTTGGAGGTAGCCATTGCGTCTGGCCATGACGGTCTGCCAGTTCCTTTCGGGCAGCGTGTGCCAGTCGGGAGGGGCATCGTCATTCATCGGTCCGTGTCCCAGTCTGCCTGGGAAAAGGCGTTCCACTGCTTTCAAGGTTTCATCGGTCACTGCGGCGATGATGCTCGAAGCCTGGATCGAAGTGGCGATGTGATGAATGAAAAAAATGAGGGTGGCGATGCCGCCGATTGCCAGCACAACGCTAAAAGCCACTGAGATGCTCGGAACAAATTCGCTCTCGTCGCCCCCGCGAATGGAGCGTAACACGATGACGCAGTAAGTGAAAATGCCGGCAAAGATGCCGAGCACGACCTGCGTGCCCCGGTCACTCATGAAATTCCGCAGAACGCGCGAGGTGTATTGACTCGATGCCAGAGTCAGCGCCACCAGGGTCATCGAAAATGTGACACCCTCCACCGTCGTCATCGATCCAGCAATGGTGGCCAGCATCCCGCGAGCGCCCGCCGCGCCGGACCCGAAGAGGCGCGGCCAATCATCCATCCAGTCGCGGCTCCCTGAGGAATCCACTTCGATCAAAACCACGGCCAGGACGATGCTGAACGCGACGATGAGCGTCGGCAGAAACCAAAAGCTTGTGCGCAAATGGCTCCCAAGGTGTTTGAGTCTATTCATCGGTAGGTTGTGGACTAACCCGATTCGGCGGGTGATTTTTGCGACGGTTCTTCAGAGGAGGAACTGACGGGAGACTTTGGCAGGAGATTCTCCCCCTCTCGCAACGGTTGAGCCTGGCGTGCCTGTTCGTCCAGGACGTCAGCCTCGCTTTGCAACCCGCCCTCCGCTTGGGTGGACACGACATCGATTTCTTCGGGCGGCGAAGCGGCTGGACGTTGTGCTTCTGCCTGAGCGTCGGGCGTGCCAGCCGGTTTCCCTTCGAGCATGGTGATGGGGATGCCCTGCGGGAAGACTACCTCGCGAGCCTCGTCGGGCATGGAGATGCCGTGCTTTTGAAAGGCGCGTTTCACCAGCCGGATGACTGAAGAGCGCACCTTCACCAAACTGTGTTTGCGGCCATTGATCCAGAAATAGACACGCAGATTGACGGTCGCCTTTCCCAGGCCATCGACCAGCACCAGAGGCTCGGGCTCGCTCAACACCGCCGGATGATCGGTCAGCACTTGGAGCGCGATTTCCTGTGCTTCGTGAATCGCATCGTCGTAACCGATACCCACATCAAACTGGTCGCGCAGGTTGGAGTTGGTCGTGAAGTTGCGGAGATTGCTCTTGTAAACGCTGGCGTTGGGGATCTGCACGAGGTTGCCATCCAAGGCCATCAGGATGGTGGTGCGCACGTTCAACTGCTGCACGTATCCGGTCACGCCGGAAACCTCGACGAGGTCGCCCGTCTCGAAGGGCCTCTGCATGCTCAGAAAAATGCTGGCCAGGAAATTCTCCGTGATGTCCCGGAAAGCGATGCCCACGGCCAGACCGACCAGACCGGTGCCCCCCACCACGGTCAGCGCCAGTTGGGTGAGCCCTGAGACACGAAGCACGATGTAGGTGCCGACAAGAATCACCAGCACGCCGATGCCGCCCGCTATCACATTGCGCAGCAGTCGCGCTTGAATCCGATCACGAAGAACGGAACGCGATTTCCGCGCGGCCAGCAGTCCGGCTCCCACTGATAATCCGAGGATGAACAGCCCAAGAAAGAGCAAGGGCAGGGAACGCAGGAAGTCGCGCCATAACACCCTCAGTCCCTGCCATGCCGGACCCCAGTCCCACATCGACGGTTCGGCCACTTCCATGCGATTGGCCACGGCGACAACGTCCTGGGTGTTGCGCGCCAGATCGCCCGCCCACTTCTTGAGTTCATCCGACGCCACTCGACCCTTGAGGAAGACGACCCCTTCTTCGACCCGAACTTCCGGCGTGGTGAACCAATCCGTCGCCTCCAGCACGTTTTGGAGGCGCTGGCGGATTTCTTCATCACGCGCCACGGGTTTGACGTCCACCTTCGCGGAAGCCAGCGACAGATCTTCCTTGGCCGGGGCCGCTGCTGGTGAAGCGTCGGACTTCAGTGGCGGTTCTTGCGCCGTGGCCGTCACGAGCATTGTGACATAGACAACAGCGAGCCACGTCACTCGCCGCAGCCGTGTAGAAATGTCGCCTACCGATTGCCGCATCATGCGGGGTGTTTGTTGCGTGATCATCGCTCGGGGTGTTTTTCAGGATGATCGTTGGCATTCTCCCGAACCTCCGCCTGCGCCGCGCAAAAGCAGGTGCCGAAGACACCCACGCAGCTTGAGAGGTAAAGCCACAGCAGGAACGCCACGATGCTGCCGAGGGCGCCGTAAAGCGCGTTGAAGCGCCCCAGGTGCGCCGCTTGAAGCAGGAACAGCAGTCCGCCCGTCCAGATCAAAACCGTCGCGCCCAGCGCGGCGAGCCAGACTTCGGCTAACTTGGTGGGCCGGCTTGGGGCTAGCTTGTAAATCATGATGATCCCGTAGAACAGCACGAGCCACGGAATGAAACCCAGAACCACGCCCAATACCCACGAGGGAATGTCGAGAAAGTGGATGAGCCACCGTTGCACCAACCGCGCCGCGCCGGGCACGAGAACTCCGAACAATGCCGCGCTCGCCGTGATGCCGAGCAAGCCGAGGCTTCTCAATGGCAGCCGCCACCAGTTGTAAGTCGGCGAATGCCAGATGCGGTTCGTGGTCCGAATCAGTGTGCGCAGGAATTTCAACGCGCCCCATGCCAACAGGGGAAACGCCGCGAGGTTGATTTCGCCGCGCGCCTCCAGCACGCCGCGAATGTTTGTCTCGGCTTCGTGTTTCTGTTCGGTCGTCAACGGAATGTAATGATTGACCCACTGGACAACCTCGCGCGTCGCCACCTCGCGCTCGACGAACAGCGACCCCGCGCTCACCAGCATCAATATCAAAGGCAGGAGTGACAGCAGCAGGTAATAACCGAAAGCGGCGGCGCGCTGGTCGCCATCCACTTCCGCCCAACGAGTGCGGGCCAGCTTGAGGGTTTGCCACCCGTTTGATTGTTTTACATGCTGCAGATCTGGTTTCATTTTGTTGGGGTAGCATCATGCAGGGTTTGCCAACGCTAATTTCTCATAAGCCTCTTGAGTGGTGAGGAAGATGCGTTCGGAACCGATTTGTTCCAGGAACTCGGTGTGCGCCAGCCGGTCCATCACTGGCCCTTTGACTTCGGTGAGATGGAGCTGAATGCCCGCGTCGTGCAGCCTGGCAAGTAGGCTGGCGAGCGTCTCAAGTGCGCTGGCATCAATGAAATTGATCGCGTTGCAGATCAGCACGAGATGCCGCAACTGCGGTCGCTCGGCGGCGGCGCAAAGCACGAAGTCTTCAATGTACTTCGCGTTGGCGAAGTAGAGGCTCTCGTCAATCCGCAGCAGGAGGACGTGCGGGAGTGTTTGCACTTGGTGGCGCTGAACGTTGCGAAAGTGCTCGGTGTTGGGCACCCGCCCCACGACGGCCATATGCGGTCGGCTCGTGCGCCAGAGATAAAGAAGGATCGTCGAGCATACACCGATGAGGATGCCTTTCTCGACTCCGAGTGCGAGCACCGCGACGAACGTGAGGATCAGCGCGGCGGCGTCCGCCTTGTTGTAGCGCCAAAGTCGGCGCGGCATGGCGAAGTCCATCAGGCCAGTGACCGCGACAATGATGATGGCGGCCAGCACAGCTTGGGGCAAATGGTGGAAGAGCGGCATCAGAAACAGCGCGGCCACGCCCACGACCACCACCGTGATCAGCGAGGCGAGGCCGGTGTTAGCGCCGGCGGTGAAGTTGACCGTCGAGCGGGCAAAGGAGCCGCTGACCGGATAACCGCCAGTGAACCCAGCCGCGAGATTGGCAGCGCCGAGCGCGATGAATTCCTGGTTGGAATCCACTTTCTGACGGCGTTTGGCCGCAAGCGTCTTCGCGATAGAAATGTTTTCGAGAAAGCCAATGAAACTAATCGTGAAGGCGAGCGGAATCAGCGGCAGGAACTCAGATGCGGCGAGCGCGGGCAACGTGAAGCTCGGCAAGCCGCTTGGGATCTCACCGATGATGTTTACCCCGTGGCGCGTCCCGAGGTGGAAAGCGGCGACGATGCTCGTGCCGACGATCACCACGACGATCGGCCCGCTCTTAGACAGCGATTGAGCCAGGGCAGGGGGGAATCCTTTCCATCGAGCGAGAGCACGAGGCAGCAGATGTTGAAATACGAGCAGTAGCAAAACACTCGCGGTGCTGATCGCGATTGTCGGACAGTGGGCCTGCGGCAGCGCCCGGGCCAGTTCCCCCAGCAACTCGTGCAGATGGTGGGTCTGCGGAAGCTTAACTCCGAGCAGATGCTTCACCTGGCTCAACGCGATGAGACACGCGGCGGCGCTGGTGAAGCCCGAGAGCACTGGATGGCTGAGGAAGTTCGTGAGAACCCCCAGCCGAGCGGCACCCATCGCGATCTGCATGACACCCACGATGAGTGCGGTGGCCATTGCCAACGCGAGGTAGCGCGGTGACCCAGGCTCCGCCAAGGCGGCGACTTGGGTTACCATGAGAAGCGACAACAGCGCTGAAGGGCCGACCGACAGAAACCGACTGCTGCCGAGCAGTGCATAGACTGCGAGCGGCAGGAGGCTGGCATACAATCCGACCTGCGGCGGCAAGCCGGCGAGCAGCGCATAAGCCATGGCCTGCGGGATGAGCAGCGTTGCGACGATCACACCCGCAAGCGCATCGCCCGGCAGGTGCTTGGGCTCGTAATGTCGGAGCCAGTCAAGCGCAGGCACCAGCCGCTTCAGCCACGGTTTGTGGTTGCCGCAGTTCGAAGTTGGGGGCGAACTCATTGGCTGTCACTCCGATGAGGGTCACCGCACATCGACCTCAATCGCTAAGAGGTGGTTCACCATGTAGCTGCGGCGGTCCTGATCACGCTCCGTGGGTTGGGTGCGGCCTGCCGAGTCCGTCGCGCGGGCCATGAGCGTGGCTTTCCCCGGTTTCGTCGGTGCCTGCCAATCGTACTGCCAAAGCCGCCAGGCGTTGCGAATCGGTTCTCCCAGCAGGTGAGTGTTTTGCCACGTCTCACCGCCGTCGGTGCTGATTTCCACTTGCGTAATTTCTGCCTCGGATGTCCACGCGGCTCCGCAAACGCGAAACAAATCCCCGGCGTGAACGGCGTCTCCGAAACCGGGCCTGGCGATCTGGGCCTTCACCTGCATCTCGGTGATCGGGACCAGTGTTGGTGCACTCGGTCCGCGTTCCCAATAGGCGTAATCAATGGTTTGGAAATAACCGTTGAAGGGCTGGGCGCTGGCGATGATCCGGGTCAGCCATTTGACCGAGGCCATGCCATACCAGCCTTGCACGATGAGGCGAAGCGGTGCTCCATGCGCGGGCGCCAGTTCCTCACCGTTCATTTTGAAAGCGAGCAGCACATCGTCGTTCGCCTTCTCCAGCGGCATGCTGCGCGCATAATGGATCTCCCCGGCTGGTCCCGGCGGCTCCTTGATCTCGCCCTGGTCAGCTCCTTCGAAAATGACTTCGCGCACGGAGTGCTTCAGGCCCGCGCGGCGCAGCACCTTGCTGAGCGGGACGCCGGTCCACTCCGCAGTGCTGACCGCGCCGCGCTCCCATTGTGCGCCATCGACAGCGGGAATGAGGAAAGCACGCCCGTTGCCCGCGCATTCTAGCGTCACGGGGATGGTAAGCGATTCCATCTCGCGCACTTCGTCATAAGTCAGTTCAAGCGGCGTCTCGACCTCGCCTTCGACTTTTAACCGCCAAGTCTTCATGTCGATCTGCGGGATCGAATAGTGGCCACGCACAAAAAAGCATTCCACCGGCGTGATGAATCCGCCGAGCGAGCCAAACGGCATTTCGAGATTCAAGGGCTCCCGCTCGCGCACAATCATCCCTCCGTGAGCGAACGGATGTCTCCAATCAGTCATCGTGGAAATGCCCTTTCCAGTGCGAACAATCCCACGATCAGCAGGACCGCAAGAATCACTATGAACACGCCGCGAGGGATGTGCAGGAGATCGGGCAGCATCACTTTGCCTTTGTCCCCCCAGGTCTCGACGGTGCGCTTCAGCCAGCCGGACATCTCGGCAAACAAATAAGATCCGGCAACTAGGCCAGCCATGCCAAAGAGCACGTCCCAGCTTCCTTGCCCCAGGGCAGCCGCCCCCGTGCCGGGACAGTAGGCGATGAGCGCAAAGCCGATGCCAAACAGCATGCCGCCGATGGTCTGCGCGCCGATCTTGGTCGGATGAATGTCCAGATTCACCTTAGCGAAATGGTGCAGCGTGAAGACGCCCACCATGCCCAGCAAGATCGCCGTCATCATGATCTTGGCGACGGTGAAGTCCTGGAGCAGGAGCTGGCCAATGAGGACGTTGTATTTGCCGACGCCGCCCTTTTGCAAAAGGAAGCCGAAGGCGGTGCCGAAAATGATCGCGGCCACGAGTTTGCCGCCCGCAGGCACCGCTGGAGGCGGTGCGCTGGATTCTTTGACTGCTTTGCCTGGATTGATCATAACGAGGTGTAGAGGAGCATGGCGGCGGCAATGCCACCGATGAACATGAAGATGACTGTGAGCCACGAGCCCGCATTGAGCTGGAGCGTGCCGCTGATGCCGTGACCACTGGTGCAGCCGCCTGCCAGTCGCGCGCCAAAGGCCATCAGCACGCCGCCAGCGAAGCCAACGATCCCCCGCAACGCGATGCTGTCGCCAAAACGGTCCACCCACATCGGGTGCAGCCACTCATTGCGAATCTCACCGCCCGTCCACGCCGCGATGAAGCCACCCAGGATCGTGCAGATGACGAACACGAAGCCGTAGTCCACCGCTGGCGGATTGCTTTGGTAATACTTCAACGACTCCGTGTGCTTGCGCGCGAAGATCTTGCCGATGAAGCCCGCGACAGTCGCGTAAAATGAGGACGCACCAATGGCCTTGTCGGCAAAATAGAACGTGAACCAAGACAGCACGCCAATACCAGCGCCCACGAGATAAGGCGACCACGCGGCACCGTCATAGTCGGTCGCATTGACGCCAAAATCCGCAGCGCTCGCGAGCGATGGCACCACGAACGTTGCTAGAAGGAGCCGTTTCATTCTTCGCCACCTCCGCCTTCAACAGGGAACTTGGCTTTCTTCCACGCCTGCCAGCTTCCAGGCACGTTGCAGACGCAGCTAAAGCCTTCCTGCTTGAGGATGCTCGTGCCGATGCTGGCTCGGTAACCGCTGTCGCAATACACCGCGACGGGCTTCTCTTTGTCGAGCCCGGCGGACAGCTTGCGAAGTTCCGGCAGGAACATATGCACTGCGCCAGGAACATGGCCGCTCTCCCATTCGCTGGGTGCGCGCACATCGACGATCTGCAACGCCGCTCCAGCGTCCTTGACTTCATGCACGGTCTTCTGCCCGACATCATCCAGCGGCAGCCCTGCATTGTCCCACGCCGTCATTCCGCCGACGAGATAGCCGGCGAACTTCGTGAAGCCAGTGCGGAGAAAGAACTTCACCACTTCATCCACCTTGCTGTCGCTATCGAGGACGAGCAGGATCGGCTCTTCCGGATCGAGCAGCCAGCCAGCCCAGATGGAAAGCATGGGCGTGGCCCCGATGCTCAGCGCGCCTTGGATGTGACCACCACCGAATGCCAGCATCTGCCGCGTATCCACCAGCACCCCGGCCTTTTTCTCCACGGCCTCTTGGAAAGTCTTCGCCGGCAGGCCTGGCACGCGCGGCAAATTGCCGATCACCTCCGGCCCTTTGGCGTTCAGCTTCTTCATCAGCGGGTAATACTTCGGCACCGGCGGCGCGCTGCTCAGGGTATGTTCCTTGAACTTCTCGAAGTCGGTGATCTGGAGGTAGGAATTGAACTTCCGCTCATGGCCGATGCTGCTCTCAAGACGGTCGCCGATGTCCGCGCCGCATGGCGAGCCGTGGGCATGCGCGGGATGAATCACCACGCTGTCCGGCAGCGCGAGATAATACCCGCGCAGTGTTTCAAACAGCTTCTTCGTCAGTTCCTCAGTCTCGCTGGACCCGAGCAGATCGGGGCGGCCTGCGGAGCTTACAAAAAGTGAGTCGCCAGTCAGCACGCCCCACGGCGTGTCAGGATGATCCATTTCCGCGACCTCGTAGCTCACATGCTCAGGCGTGTGTCCTGGCGTGTGGCGAACCGTGATGATCGCCTTCCCGAAGGTAAACTTGTCACCGGCCTTTAGCTTTTCGTGATCGAAGCCATAGCGAGCGCCGCCTTCATGACTGCAATACACCTTTGCCGATCCGACCCGCGCGCACAGCTCGAGCGAACCGCTCACCAGATCCGCGTGAATGTGCGTTTCGAAGATGTGCGTGATGGATACCTTCTTCTCGCGTGCCAGCGTGACGTATTTGTCCACATCTGGAGTCGGATCAAAGACGGCAGCAACGCCGTCGCTGTCATCACCGAGGAGATACGAAAGCTCCGCGATGCCTTCGGTTTGGATGCGTTCAAAGATGAGTGCCATGATTTTTGGGGATCTGTTAAAGTTTGGTGTTGAGTCGTTTGGGATGAAGTCGCTCGATGATCGCGAGTGCGATGACGACAAGAGCCACCAGTGCGCCCACCCACAGCCATGGCGAGGTGCTGGTGAGTTGAGGCAGCGTCACTTTGCCATAGTCCGCCATCGACTTGAACAGCGGCTCCAGCGCCTCAAATGCGGCCACATAAACGCCAGCGCCGACGAACATCCCGAGCACGCCGATCATCGCATCGCGCCGGCCTTCGCCGCAGGCCGCGACGCTCGTGCCGGGACATAGACCGAAGATCGCGAGGCCCGCGCCGAACAGCACTCCCCCGACGATCACACGCGCCAGCGAAGCGGTTTGAATGTGAAACTCCGCCGCGCCCATCGACACCAGCGCATGCACGCCGACAGTGCCCACCGCGATGGCTGTCGCCATGATCTTCACCACGGTGAAATCCTTGAGCAAAAACTGCCCCATAAGAACTTGGAACTTCGCCACCTGGCCTTTTTGCAGCAGGATTCCGAAAAGGATGCCGGTGACGAGGCCGAGCACGAGTTTGACCGGTTCATCAAACATGGCTGCGTCCCTCCTTTCCGTAGATCAGGAATGCAACGATCATGCCCGTCAAACCCATGATGGGCGCAAAGATCCAGCTTGAGAGCGCCAGTTGCAGGATGCCGCTGATCCCATGCCCGCTGGTGCAGCCTTGGGCGATCCGTGCGCCCAGCATCATGATCAGGCCTCCGAAGAAAGCACCGGCGTAGCGCTTGGCGGGCGAATAGCCGAAGCGCCAGCCCCATAGCGGCGGCACTTTTTCTCCGGGTGCCCGGTCACCCGACATCTTCGAGCTGGCATAAGCCCCGATGAACACACCGAGCACCAGCATCCATTCCCAGTCGATCTTCGGCACCTTGCCGTCCTTTGCCTTCGCTTCGAGATAGGGCTTCACGACTTGCGGTGCCACCGCCTGTTGAGTGAGCGCTGCGCTATATTCAAAGGCCGTGGTGATCCCGAGCTGCCGGTCAACTGTCGCAAAAGAGAACCAACTCAGCAGGCCGATTCCAACGCCGACGAGGTAGGGCGACCAGGATTGTTTTGTTAGCGGGTTCATGAATTAAGTGAGTGCGTCCCATTGTCGGAGGGTTCATTAGGGTGGAGATGCGTGGGCGTCTGTGCTCACGGCATTGATGTTGTCGGCAAGTTGCTTGAGATGCGTGCATCTCTTTGCTATCCGATCTTCTACGCACTGCGGCGATTCCCTGCCATGGGGTGTAACCCGACTGAGCAGCAAGAACCCCACAAAAAGGTTCTGCCTGCCGCTCAGCATTTCCAATTCAACTCTTCCTGGCACCTTTCTCAAGCAGGGCGGCGCGTGCGAGACGATCCAGATCTTCGTCTGTGGCCGTTGGCAGGACTTGCTTCCGATAAAGTTCCTCATACACAATGCCAAGGATGGCAACTAGAGGAGCGGCGATGAGGACACCCAGCACGCCGAAGGCCACAACCGAGAGGAGCATGGAAAAGATCACGGCGACGGGATGCAGGTTCATTCCGCGGGACATGATGAGAGGTAGAATCACATTGCCCTCAAGTGCCTGGACCGCGCCATAGGCGAGCAGGACCCATCCTGGCGTCATGCCTCCCTCGCCGATGGCGAGCAATAGCGCGGGGATGAGGGTGAGGAGCGGCCCCAAAAAAGGAATCACCGAGAGCACGAATGCGATCAGCCCCAGCATGATGGCGTCCGCGAATCCGAAGATGGGCCACATGAGAAGAAAGAAGAGCGAGCCGATGGTAAACATGCTGATCAGGACGGACCCGGCCCACCGGGGAACAAACTTCGCGATGCGTTGCATGATCGCCAGCGTTCGGTCATGGTGACGCTCAGGCACCACGGAAAACAGAGCCCCGAAGATGGGGCGAGGGTCCATCAGGGTGAAGGTCGCTCCGAAAAAGACGGTCACCAAAACAATCAGCATTTCGGTGGTGTTAAGCGCCACTCCCTTGATCTGACCAAACACGCCTTGGATCATCTCGACGAGACTGGAACGAAGCGATCCTTCCCCATTTTCCGGCTTTTGAGTTGGAGCTTCGACTGAAGGAGGCGGCTCTGGCCGAGGTGGTTCGTCGGTCGGCTGAGCTGGTTCAGCGGTGGGCTTGGCAGGTGCCTCCTTGCCCGTCTCTGGGGTTTCCCGGGCAATCTCCGCGCTGACTTCTTCCTGGAGTTTTTCTTCGGAGATAACAGCCTTCTGTTCCATCTTGATCAGAGGCTTCTGAAGTCGCTCCCAGTAAGCGGGCAGCTTTTCCGAGAGTGTCGTGACCGATTGCTTCAGAGGAACGACAGCGGCCCAGACGGCGAGGGCACTGATTGTTAACACTCCCACCAGGACCAATCCGGTCGCCCGCTTTCTGCCTCCGGTCCAAGTCCGCAAGCGCGCAACGATCGGGTTTACGGCAAGTGTGATCAGGATAATGAGGAGAAAGGACAGCAGCATGGGCGAGAGCAACGAGTAAGCCTGGATCAGGGCATACAGGGCCGCGGCCAACACCACATGGAAAGCGAACGAGCAGGGTGTCTTTTCCGGCTTGGACGCGGAGAGTGTCTCGGGTTCCATATTCGTCCGTGTGGGTGGTTGGATTCGCTCGCTTGGCAAGTCACCAGCTTAACCTGTTCACTTCGGTGAGCGATGGGGTCTTCCCCCACCTCCGCGCTATCCCTTCTTTTTGAGGAGGCGCACACGGAGCCTCGTCTTCCGTCACCTGCTTACCTCGACGCCGAGTTCTTTGAGCTGCTTGCGCACGATTTTCAGCACCTCGCGGCCATCCTTGGTGATCTTGTAGCTGCGTGGGGCTTTCGGGCCGCGAGCGGCATCGGCGGTGGAGGTGAGCCAGCCGTTTCGCTCCATGCGCTTCAACAGCGGGTAAAGCGTCCCTGGGCTGACGTCGTAGCCATGATGGGCGAGTTCTTTCAGCATCCACTGGCCGATCACCTCACCTTCGGCGGCATGATGCAGCACATGCACCTTCCAGAAGGAGAGCAGGATTTCGCGGTTGATCAGTTTGAGGTCCACGGCGGCTGATAATTACGTCCCTGTTTGAGCCGCGAGGTCAAGCAACGTCTTGCCGAAATCTCAACGCAGGTAAATGAACTCGTTGCTCATCATGAGCGCCTGACAAAGCTGCGCCCAGGCCTGCTGCTCGCGCTTCTCGGCGTCCTGCTGGCTGGAATTGAGCGTGGCATTGGTCGTGATGAGAAAATTCTGCGCACGATGGAGATCGTCGTCGGTGGCCTCACGGGCAAAGGCGAGACGGTAGGCGGCGCGGAGGCGCTGCACGTTTTCAGAGGAGAGCTTGGCGAGGCGCTGGGCGAAGCTCCGGGCTGCGTCGCTGGCGAGATCGCTGTTCATGAGCAGCAGCGCCTGTGGCGAGACGACGGTGCTGTTGCGCAGGCCGGTGGAGGTCGAAGGATCGGGATAATCGAACTGCTGGAAGAGGTCGTAGAGATTGTTGCGGATGATTGGCAGATAAAGGGCGCGGCGCGTGCTGCCGTAGGTGGTGAAGTCTTTGGAGGTGTGGTTGAACACGAACTCACGATTGCGACGTGGGATGGTCTTGCCGCCGAACGTGGTGTCGATGCTGCCAGCCACATGCAGCAGCGCGTCGCGGACTTCCTCGGCTTCGAGACGACGCACGGGGAAGTGGTTCAACAATTGGTTTTCGGGATCGCTGAGGGCCGCTTGTGAAGGAACGGCCGAGCTTTGCTGATAGGTCTGCGAACTCATGATGAGCCGGTGCATGTCCTTGAGGCTCCAGCCGTTGCTGGTGAACCAGCGGGCCAGCCAGTCGAGCAGTTCGGGATGCGTGGGCTTATGGCCCAGCAAGCCAAAATTGTCTGTGGTGGGGACGATGCCTTGATTGAAGTGCCAGGACCAGATGCGGTTGGCCATGACACGCGAGGTGAGCGGATGCTCCGCACTGGCGAGCCAGCGGGCGAGTTCAAGCCGACCACTTTGATTCGCGGGGAATTGCGGCTGTGTTTTGAGCGATGCCTGCACCACCTGGACGAAGCCGCGCTGCACGGGTTTGCCGAGAGCGAGGTGATTGCCACGAATATGCACGGGCAGCTCCTTGAAGACCTTCGGAGCCTCAGACACGGCGAGTGTGGTGGGCAGGTCGGGGAGATTGCTCTCCGTGGACATCATCGTGTCCATCAGGGCGCGGACTTTTTCAGCGACCTCCTTCGGATACAGCACGATGGGCTCCGGCGGCAGGGCGAGGAAGCCCGCGGCTTTGTCCAACTCGGCACGCGCCTGATGGAGCAGCGAGCCTTCGTCGTCTTTGACTTTGCCTTTCACCGCCAGTTTTTCGGCGGCGCTGAAGATCGCGGCGAAGTAGTCGCGCAGAGACGTGGCTGTGCCTGCCGACTTCACGGCGTCATGCCAGGGCTTGAAGACGGGAAGGGTCTCGTTCGCGGCGAGATAGACGCGGCAGTTCAGCAGGAGGTGGGGGCGCAGACCGTGCTTTTCCGCCACCGGTTTGACACTGCTCAAAGTCGGCGTGGCAGGCAACTCGCAGGCGGCCATGAGGTAATCGACCGCATGTTCCCGCGCTTCTTTGCGCAGAGCGGCGTTCGCTTCGGTCTGCGCCTTGGAGACGGCGCTTTTCTGCTCCTTGAGAATGCGCTCGGAGGACTTCACCGCCGCGAAGTCATCCAGAGATCCCATCGGCGCCTCATACGCCGTGCTCAGCGCGCCAATGCGGTCCACGCTGAAGCTTTGCGTGCTTTTGAAGATGGCGGCGAGAGCGTAGTAGTCGGTCTGCGGGATGGGGTCGAACTTATGGTCATGGCAGCGCACGCAGCCGAGCGTCAGGCCCATGAAGGCGCGGCCCATGACGTCGATTTGCTCGTCGATGACATCCATGGCGAGCTTGTCCTTGTCCGGCTCGGCCAGCACCTTCGCTCCGAGATTTAGGAAGGCGGTGGCCGTGACGCGCTCGTGGCGCGTGGGGATGTCGCGTGAATCGAGCAGGTCGCCCGCGAGTTGCTCGGTGAGGAACTGATCGAAAGGCTTGTCCGCATTGATCGACTTCACGACATAATCGCGGTAACGCCACGCCGTGCCGAGAGCGATGTTTTCATCGAGACCGTTCGAATCCGAGTACCGGGCCACATCGAGCCAATGACGGCCCCACCTCTCACCGTAATGTGGCGAGCGCAGCAGGCGGTCCACGACTTTGGCGAAGGCATCCGGCGACTTGTCGGCCAGGAAGGCCTCCACTTCGTCTGGTGTGGGCGGCAGGCCGGTCAGATCGAACGTGGCGCGGCGTATGAGCGTGCGTTTGTCCGCAGGCGCGGCGAGCGACATGCCTTTTTCGGTGAGTTTTTCAATGATGAAGGCATCAATCGGGTTCTCCGCCTTCACCGCAGGCACCTTGGGGTTCGCAATCGGGCGGAAGGCCCAGTGCTTGCTGCCTTCGGTGATGTCGATGACGCGCGGAGCGGCATGCTTGGCATCCACGACGGCCTCGCGAGGATCAGGCGCTCCCATCTTCACCCATGCTTCGAGCGCCTTCACCTCGGCGGAGGGCAGGGCACCTTTCGGCGGCATCTGCATGTCCTGGTTGTGATAACGCACGGACTCAATGATTCGGCTCTTTTCAAGATTGCCCGCGACGAGCGCCGGGCCGTTGTCCCCGCCTTTGAGCAAGGCATCACGCGAGTCGAGCAGCAGCCCGCCCTTGCTCTTGCCCGACTCGACGGAGTGGCACTCGTAGCAGCGGTTGATGAGAATCGGGCGGATGGTCTTCTCAAAGAAGGCGATCTGTGAGTCATCCGCAGGCGTGGCAGCAGACGCGATGCGTGCATGCAGCGCGAATACGAGAGCGATGGGGGCTAAAACCTTCATGCGTGACAAAATTACGCCCTGAGCGAGGCCATCTTGCTGTGGGAAGGTGTGGGAATGACGAATGCAGAAATCCGAATGACGAATGAAATCCGAATGCTCCAGTGCCGGAATCATATCTTCGCGAACTTTTCTGGTTTCGTCATTGGTCACTCAGTAGCTTTTTCGCTGCCACCAGCCCAGCGCAAAGCCGATTCCCGCGCCAAAACCCAGTCCATGGAACAATCCCCAGCCCAGTTTCGCCGCGATGGCGACCTGTGGCTTCGCCCAGCCCTCGATTCCCGACCCGAGAACGCCGTACATCCACTTGCCACCGATGAAATAACCCGCCGTGTGCAGCGCAAACAGCACCAACGCCGCGATCCAGAAGCCGGAAGGCCTTTTCAGCGAGTTCCAGCACATGAACGAGAAAAACAACGTGCCCGCCGCCGCTCCGACCCACTCCCCAGGCCGGCCTTTGATGACAAACCACGCCAGGCTCCACAGCAGCGCGTAACCGAGGAACGCGGGCAAAAACATGCGGTAAAAACGCCCGAGCCGCCTTTCCCCCTGTAACAGTCCGCCCAGCGCCAGACCGGCCCCGCCCAGGAAAACCAGCGCGATCAGCGCATACATGCCGATCTCGCTGCCCGCGAGGCGCGGCACGAAGGCCCAGATCGAATAAGCGGCGACGCTCACAGCGCCAAAGCCAAGGCAGCCGTGCAGGGTGGAGCGGAGAAGGGGATTCATCGTGGCCCTTACAACGTCGCATCTCCGCCTGATCTGCCAGTCACTGCAAGACTTCAGACGCCTCCGCGTTCAAGGCGGGCCATGAAGCGTCTTCTCGCCTTTTTCCTCCTCGCCACCGCTGTTTGTGCTGCCGATTCGAAGCCCGATGTGCTTTTCATCGCGGTCGATGATCTGAACGACTGGGTCAGCTATCTAGGCGGTCATCCGCAGACGAAAACTCCCAACATCGACCGCCTCGTGGCACGCGGCACCGCGTTCACGAACTCGCACTGCGCCGCGCCGGCCTGCAATCCCTCGCGTGCGGCCTTGATGAGCGGTTTGCGGCCCTGGCAGACGGGAGTTTACACCAACAACGATCCGGCGCAGGGCGTGCTCAAGGATGTGAGCACGATCAACCGCCACTTTCTCGCCAACGGCTACAACACTCTCGGCGGCGGCAAGATCTACCACAACTTCAACGCCGAGGGCAGGCAGGACTCGTGGACGGAGTGGGCCGGGCTGTTTCCTTCGATCAAAGGGCACGAGGAAAACTTCAACGGCCTCAAGCGCGGCCACTTTGACTGGGGTCCGGTCGATGCCAAGCCCGCTGACATGGGCGACTACAAGCTGACCGATTGGGCCATCGACCTCCTCAAGACCGCACCTGCTGAAAAGCCGCTGTTTCTGGCCGTCGGTTATGTGAAACCGCACCTGCCCTGGTATGTGCCGCAGGAGTATTTCGACCGCTTCCCGCTGGCCGACATCAAGCTGCCTGTGACGAAGGAAAACGATCTCGATGATGTGCCTGTCTCTGGCAAAAAGATGGCAGGTGCCGAAGGCGATCATGCTTCCGTGCTCAAAGGTGACCAGTGGAAGAAAGCGGTGCAGGCTTACCTCGCCACGATCTCGTTCCTCGACGATCAAGTCGGTCGTTTGCTCGACGGACTCGATCAAAGCCCGCGCAAGGACAAGACCATCATCGTGTGGTGGACGGACCACGGCTGGCATCTCGGTGAGAAGGAGCATTGGCGTAAATTCGCCCTGTGGGAGGAGGCCACACGCACCAGCATGGCGATTGTGGCCCCAGGCGTGTCAAAACCCGGCAGCAAGACCAACGCGCCCGTCGATTACATGAACCTCTACCCGACTCTCTGCGAACTCACCGGCCTGCCGGTGCCGGATCATGTCAAAGGCGCGAGCCTGATGCCGCTGCTCAAAGATCCCGCCGCGAAATGGGATGGCGTGGCCGTCTGCACGCATGGCAAAGGCAACCACGCCGTGCGCGACGCCCAGTGGCGTTACATCCGCTACGCCGATGGGACGGAAGAACTCTACGATCACAGCAAAGACCCCTACGAGTGGACCAACCTCGCCGCTGAAGTCGGCATGAGCGACATCAAGACGAAACTTGCCGCAGCATTGCCCAAGGAAGAAGTCAAACCCACCTCCGGCGAGAAGAAGCAAGGCGAGGGCAAAGGGAAGAAGAAAAAGAAGGCGGAGTGATCCGCCTCAGAACATATGCTTCGACTCGCTAATGCGATGCCGCCAGTAATACGGACGGCGTTTCGCATGCGCGATGGCCAGGATGACGACCTTCTCATGCCACAGCATGTAGGCGATGTAATACTCGCCAAAACGCGGCGTCAGGTTCACCCGGCGGACGATTCCCGCGCGGATGTTGTAGAGCAGCGGGTTGTTCAGGATGGATGCTTCGTAACGCAGGTAGGTCTGCTGAAAGTCCAAAGCCAGTTCGCCGCCATCCGGCACGCTGGCATAGTAGCGAATGCCTTCACGCAACTCGTCCTCTGCATCAGGATGAACTCGCAGCGGCGTCATGCGGCCTGCGATTTTTTGGGAATGCCCAGTTCAGCCATGAACTCGTCAATGTGGCGGTGAAAGTCCTCCCCCGAAATCAGCTCCACTGTTCCGTCCATCACCTCCTGCGCCCGGCGGTTGATCTCCTCGTCCCAGGCGGCCTCCACAGAGCGTTCGTCCTCATCCAAGGCGGGAAGAACATACTCTGATTGGATGTCGCGCAGTAGATCGTCCAGTTCGTCCTGGGGCAGGCTGCGGATTTCACTTTTGATGCGTTCAACGGCGGCGGTCATGGTCGGATGATAATGAATCGCGCCGGGTTTGTCGAGCCTTCACCTGAACCAGCCCCGGATGCGGTCAAACAAGCCGCGCCCTTGTCCCGGCTGCTGCATGCGCTGCGGCGGCGGGGCGGCGTAGCCCTGATGCTCCATGCAAAAATTCTGCGGCACAAGGTCGTAAGGCAGGGCGTCCTCATACGCGGTGCCAGCACGGCCGCAGCCGTCGGTGGCGAGCTGGCTGCTCACGCGGCACAGAGTCACTTTAGTCAGCGGCAGCATCACCTTGGGAATCTCCGTCTTGTAGCCGAGCGCGACGGCTTTCTTCATCACATCCGCCCAGATTGGCAGGGAGAGCGTGCCGCCGTAGCCGCCCTCGATGATTGTCTGCGGCTTGTCGAGGCCCACCCACACGCCGCAGGTCAGGCGGTCGGTGTAACCGGCGAACCACGCGTCCTTGTAATCATTCGTGGTGCCCGTCTTGCCGCCGCCGGGTTCTTTAAAGCCGTACTCGCTGCGCAGCGATGCCGCCGTGCCGCGATCAATCACCTGCGCGAGCATGAGGCGCATCATGTGGGCTACGCTGGGCGTGATGACCTCGGATTCGAGCACGGGTGTCTGATAAATGACGTTCCCGGCCTTGTCGATGATGCGGTCGATCAGGAAAGGGCGACGGCGCAGACCTTGATTCGGGAAAATGCTCATCGCGCTGGTGAGCTGGCGGGGATTGCCGCCGAGGTTGCCGATGAAGATCTGGGGCGTGCGCTGCGGCTTGCCAAAACCCGCGTTGGTGAGCAGGTCGATCACACGGTTGAGGCTGGCATAGTTGCCCAGTCGCACGGTCATCGTGTTGCGGCTTTTTACCAAGCCCTCGGTCACGGTGGCGAGGCCGAGGAATTTGCCGTCCGAGTTCTGCGGACTCCAGCCGGGATCGGTCTCGTCGATCTCGCCGGGCTGGATCGGCGCGTCATTGAGCAGCGTGCCCGGCAGGAAGCCTGCGGCGACACCGGCGGCATAGACAAACGGCTTCACCGTCGAGCCGATCTGCCGCTCGCCCTGCGTGGCGCGGTTGTACTTGCTGTGGCGGTAGTCACGCCCGCCCACGACCGCCAGGATGCCGCCGGTCTCATTGTCCAGCATCATGAGCGAGGCCTGCAAATACGGCGTGCTGGCGATCTCCTGCGTGCCGTCCCAGGTCTTGTCAAAATCGGCCTTTTTCGGGTGCTGGTAGCTTTTCAGCTTCTCCACAGCGGCGAGGCGTTTTTCCACCGACTGCTCCGCCGCGTCCTGAAGATCCTTGTTCAGCGTGGTAAAGACCTGCAAACCGCCGTCCTCGATCTCCTGCTGCTCCAAGATGAGATCGAGATCGCGGCGCACCGCGTCGAGCGCGTAACCACCCTGGCTTTGAAACGCGGGCTGCGCGTGCAGGGCGATGTCCGCATAACGCGCGGCCAGTTCCTCCTCCGGCGTGATGACTTTCGTCTCCAGCATGCGCTGCAGCACCGTGTCGCGCTCCTTGAGCGCGCCCTCGTAATTGCGGAAGGGGGAGAAGCGCACCGGACTGCGGATGATGCCCGCGATCATCGCCGCCTCGCTCAGATTGAGCTGGCTGGCATGCTTGCCGAAGTACACCTGGCTTGCCCTCTGCACACCGTAGATGCCGGGACCGTAAAAGATGCGGTTCACATAGTGCTCGATGATCTGCTCCTTCGACGCCGCCTTCTCGATGCGCCGCGCCAGCATCATCTCCACCAGCTTGCGGTGAATGCTGCGGTCGTCGAGATCCGGGAAACTGTTGCGTGCGAGCTGCATCGTCAGCGTGCTCGCACCCTGCACGATGCGCATATCCTTGATGTTCCGCACCGCCGCTCGCGCCACACCTCGCAAGTCCACGCCGCTGTGGGTGTAAAAGCGCGAATCCTCACGCGCCAGCAGCGCTTTCACAAACCAGGGCGACACCTCGCTCAGCGGCACGATTATGCGGTTCTCGCCATGCATGCGGCCGAGGATCTCGCCCTTGTAGTCCATCACGATCGTGCGCTCCGGCATCTGGCCGAGCTGTGTGAGGTCGTAATCCTTCGCAAGATGGCTGTACACCCCGATGACCACCGCCACCGTCAGCGTGCAGAGCAGGGAACCGCCCATCAGCAGCATCAGCGACAGCCGCTTGAAGGATTGCCAGCGCGTGAGCGTGCGCTTCACGGGTTTGCGGTCTTCAGCGGGCTTTTTTTTCATGCGGCAGGCATCGGGTCGCTGTTTTAAGCAAAAGATCAAGCCTCAGACGATGAACTCGGTGTGAACTTCAATTTCACATCAAAGTAGTCCAGTTGCGCCGCAACTGGCGGCCTGGGAGGCAGTCGCGGCGCGACTGCCCTACTTTGTGCGTGACATTCCTCCGCCGAATCCCGTACCATCCGCTCGAACACCATCCCAACCGACCATGAAAGCACTCTGCCTCACCTTGTTCCTCGCCGCCACGCTCGGCGCGTCCGCCGCCCTCATCGAATCGCCCCAGAAGGGCGGTTTGCAGATCAAATCCCTCAGTTCGCTGAGTTTCGGCCCGGAAGGGCTGCTGCTTGTCGCGGAATCGGCCTCCGCCAGCGTCGTTGCCATTCAAACCGGCGATGTCGGCCCGGCCCAGGCACGTTTGGAAAAGCCGGTGGCCGACATCGGCGCGGTGATCGCCGACGGCCTCGGCGCGAAGAAGGAGGACATCACCGTCCTTGATCTCGCGGTGAATCCGGCCAGCGGTCGCATCTATCTGGCTGTGCAGCGTCGTCCGGACAACGCGGCCCTGATTGTCACCGTGGATGCCGCAGGCAAGGTCGCTCCGCTGAGCCTCGAACCGCTGTCTTGGGCGCGCGTCACGCTGCCCGGCGGCACTGAGAGCAAGGTGACCAAGGTCACCGATGTCGCCTTCGACAAAGACCGCGTCTTCGCCACCGGCTCCTGCAACGAGGAGTTTGCCTCCCGCATCTTCACCATTCCCGTGCCCATCAAACATGGCGCGACGGCCAGCACGTTCAGCGCGGAGACTTACCACGTCGCGCATCGCAAGTGGGAGACGAAGGCTCCGATCCAGAGCTTCGTGCCGTATTCGTCCAAAGAAGGCACCTATGTCGTCGGCGCCTTCGCCTGCACACCCGTGGCGAAATTCAAAGTGGATGACCTCGAAAGCGGTGCCCAGGTCAAAGGCGTGAGCATGGTGGAACTCGGCAGCGGCAACCGGCCGCTCGATCTCTTCAGCTACACCGACAAGAGCGGCAAGGAGTGGCTCGTCGTCCACACCCAGCGCTTCAAGCAGAACCTCTTCGGCCCCAGCGCCATGTGGGGCGCGCGCATCAGCATGGACTACCTCAACGCCGCCGAGACGAACGAAAATGCCGCCCGCCGCAATGAGAAGGATGCCAAAGGCCCCGATGGCATCGAGGTCGTCGATGCGCTCTTCGGAGCCGTGCAGGTGGACAAGCTCAGCAACACCGAGATCGTCGTCCTGCGTGACACGGCGGGCATCCTCAGCCTCGAAGTGGCCGCGCTGCCGTGAAACGGTGGTTTGTTTTCTGCCTCCTCGGCGGCGTGATGCTTCACGCCGCTGAGGTTCGCATCAACGACCAAGGCCAGATCGAGGCTCCCGGCAAAGACGTTCGCGTGTTTCGCGGCGAGGCCGCCACGCCGCTGTTTGGCAGTGTCTCGAAGGAGAATGACAGCGTGCGTTTCGTTCCCACGCTGCCTTTTGTCGCCGGAGAGAGTTACCGTGTCGAGTTTCAAAGCACCGACGGCACCTGGAGCACCAAGCGCCTCCGTTTTGAGCTGCCGAAGACAGAGAAACCCACGGTGAGCCTGGCTTCGCCCGCCGTGCTGCCTGCCAACGCGCTGAAAATTTACCTGCACTTCAGCCATCCCATGGAGCAGGGTGTGTTCCTCGATCGTATCACCCTGCACCGGCAGGACGAGAGCCTCGTCCACGGCGCGTTTCGCGAAACAGAGCTGTGGTCGCCCGATGGCAAACGCCTCACCCTCTGGCTGCATCCCGGTCGGCAAAAGACCGGCGTGAACCTGAACATTGACGAAGGCCCTGTGCTCAGGGCAGGGGAGACGCACACGCTGAAAATCGCCGCACACTGGCGCTCCACTGCTGGCGTGCCGCTGGGAAAAGAGTATGCCTTTACCCTCACCGCCACCGCCCCGGACCACACCTGCCCTGATCCCAGGCGCTGGCAGCTCACCGCCCCACAGGCTGGCACACGCGCCCGGCTGAAGCTCATCTTCGACGAGGCGCTCGATCCCGCCATGCTGCATTCGGCGCTCAAGATTCAAACGGGCGCTAAAACCGTCCCCGGTGCCATTCAAGTCGCCGCAGAGGCCAAATCCTGGTCCTTCACTCCTGCCGCAGCATGGCGGCCCGGCCCCCACACGCTGGAAATCGACCCGCTGCTAGAAGACCTCGCGGGCAACAACCTCCAGCACCCCTTCGAGGTGGATCGCGACCAGCCGGTGACGACACCACCCCAAACCACCACGCTGCGCTTCGACGTGCGGTAGCATTTTGTACTGGCGACGGCTCGTCGCCCTCGCAGCAGGCGCATCGTACTTCCGCCTTTAAGGTGACGCCGATTCACTGCCGCACCGCAAAGACTGGGTGGCCGCAGGATTGATGCACCCTGCTATTCTCTGCGGCGTTCCTGATTCTGCGGGTTAAATCAGTGTTTCCCTAAAGACATGCGGTTTGACCGTGCGGGTGTCGTCGCTAGTCTCGCGGCATGATTTTTCCAACAAAGGGCGTGGCGAACAGCCTCCATGCCAGGGTTGCAACACCATGAACCGTGTCTTCATCATCGCAGGCGAGGTTAGCGGGGACACGCATGGCGCGGGCCTGCTGCGCGAGTTGAAAACGCTGGAGCCGGACCTGAAGGTCGTCGGGCTTGGCGGGCCGAAGATGCGCGAGGTGGCGGGCGAGGGGATCGAAGACTGGGTCGAAACCGCTGGCGTCGTGGGCCTGTGGGAGGTCTTGAAGATGTACCGCTACTTCAAGGAGAAGATGGACGCGGTGCTGGACTCGATTCTCGATCAGAAGCCCGAGGGCGTCATTCTCGTGGATTATCCCGGCTTCAATCTTCGGCTGGCGAAGTCACTGCGCACCGCCGGTTACACGGGGCGCATCCTGTATTACATCAGCCCGCAGGTGTGGGCGTGGAAGAAGGGCCGGGTGAAGACCATGGCGAAGGTGCTGGATCTCATGATCTGCATTTTTCCCTTCGAGAAAGACTTTTATGAGAAAAGCGGTCTGCGCACCGAATTCAGCGGGCATCCGATGGTGGATCGCGTGGTCACGCTGCGGCGTGACTGGAAGCGTGAGCCGGGCCTCGTCGGCTGGTTTCCCGGCAGCCGCCTGAACGAGGTGCGCCGCCTATTTCCGCTGATGATGGACGCGGCGAAGCTCATCAAGCAAGCCGAGCCCAGCGCCCGCTTTGCCGTCTCAGCAGCGAATGAAACGCTGGCAGGCTTCATGCGCGAGATGGCGGACACTCATGGCATGCCAGAGGCAAAACGCTGGATCGAAACCGGTACGGTCTATGACCTGATGCAGCGCGCCGAGGCCGGAGCCGTGGCCTCCGGCACCGCGACGCTGGAGGCGGCCTGTTTCGGCCTGCCTTACACCCTGGTGTACAACGTGAGCTGGCCCACCTACGTCGTGGGAAAGCTCGTCGTGAAAATCAAGCACCTAGGCATCGTGAACATCCTGGCGAAACGCGAGGTGGTGCGCGAGCTGGTGCAGGGAAATCTTAGCGCCTCGTCGCTGGCGGGTGCCATGGTCGAAATGCTCGGCAGTGAGAGCAAACGGCAGCAGCTTCAAAACGATCTAGCCGCCGTGGTTGCCACGCTGGGCAGCGGGGGAGCCTATGCCCGAGCCGCTCAGGCTGTGCATGAGTCAATGGCCAGCGCCTAACAGCCTGTTGAAAAAACTTCCATCGTGAGAATTCAGAGGTGAAAGGTGAGATGTGTCGCCTGCTGCAGCGCTGCCGGTTATCCGAAACTTGCTGACCAGACTTGCGGAATGGCACGCTGAAGAATGATGTCTTGCGCTCAACTTTCCCCGCCTCAATACTCGCGGACGCATGGTCGCCCGCACCTACTCTGCCACCCTCGTTGGCGTCAACGCCGTCGAAATCGAGATCGAGTCCCACGATGGTGGCGGCAACCCCAAGATGCTCATCGTCGGGCTGCCGGACGCGTCGGTGAAGGAAAGCCGCGAGCGTGTGACCGCCGCCATTCAGAGCAGCGGTTTCATGATGAACGACGGTGTTACCACGGTGAACCTCGCCCCGGCTGATCTCAAAAAAGAAGGCCCCGGTTTTGATCTGCCCATCGCCATCTCACTCGTCGCGCATCGTTCACGGATTCCCATCCCGGTGCTCAGCGAAACGTCCATGATCGGCGAACTGGCGCTGAATGGCGAGCTGCGGCCTGTGCGCGGACTTCTCGCCGTGGCGCTCGAAGCACGTGCGAAAGGTCGCAAACGCCTGCTGGTGCCCAAACGGGCCGCGGTGGAGGCCAGCGTCGTCGCGGGCATCGATATTATCGGAGTCGCCAACCTGCGCGAAGCCGTGGATTTCCTCAAAAGCGACCTCGAAATCGCCCCGGAGCCGTGCAGAGCCGCTGAATTCTTCGCGGCGTCCTCGCATTACGACATCGACTTCTGCGATGTGAAGGGCCAGGGCGATGCCAAACGTGCCATCGAGGTCGCCGTGGCCGGTGGTCACAACATTCTCATGATTGGACCTCCTGGCACGGGCAAGTCGATGATCGCCAAGCGCATCGCCACCATCATGCCCGCGATGAGTGAGGAAGAGGCCATCGAAACGACGAAAATTCACTCCGCCGCTGGTCTGCTCACCGAATCGAACGCCTTCGTCGGCACACGGCCCTTCCGCTCGCCGCATCACACGATTAGCGATGCCGGTTTGCTCGGCGGTGGCAGCAATCCGGGCCCTGGCGAGGTCTCGCTCGCGCATAATGGTGTGCTTTTTCTCGATGAACTGCCCGAATTCCGCCGCAGCACGCTCGAAGTGCTGCGCCAGCCGCTCGAAGACGGCAAAGTCACCATTTCCAGAGCTGCGGGCACCGTGACCTTTCCCGCGCAGTTCATGCTCGTGGCGGCTATGAACCCCTGCATCTGTGGTTTCTACGGCGATCTCAAACGCGAGTGCCGGTGCAGCCCGCCGATGATCCAAAAATACCGCCAGCGCATCAGCGGTCCCTTGCTCGACCGCATTGATCTTCACGTCGATGTGCCGCTGGTTGATTACAAGGCGCTTTCTTCCGCTGAAATGGGCGAATCATCGCAAGCCATCCGCGAGCGTGTCGAAACCGCGCGTGGCATGCAGCGTGAGCGTTTCGCCAAACACGCGGGCGTTCACACCAACAGCGCCATGACGCCGCGCCTCATCAAAAAACACTGCGAGCTCGATGTCGCGGCCTCCGCGCAGCTTGAGCATGCCATGGGTCAGATGAACCTCAGCGCCCGCGCTCACGACCGCATCCTCAAAGTCGCCCGCACCCTCGCCGATCTCGGCGGCACTGATAGCATCACCGAAAATCACATCTTCGAGGCCATCGGCTACCGCACGCTGGACCGGAACTTCTGGGCGTGACCCGCTTCCATTTATGTCTGACACAAACACACATTCTTCCGATGGTGACGCTTCTGAAGTGGGCATTGGCTCCCAGGTCAAATTCAAGACCGGCTTTCCAGGAGCATTATCCGCTCAAGACATCAATGCGCTGGAAAAGAAAGCGATCCTGGAGCGGCGCGCATTGCTCACGGGGCAAGATCCTGGCACGGAGCCGAAGGAGGTGAGCGGGCTGGCGTTTTCCGGCGGCGGCATTCGTTCGGCGACGTTTTGCCTGGGCATCGCCCAGGTGCTGCAGCGGCGCAAGCTGCTGCACCAGTTTGATTATCTCTCCACCGTGTCTGGTGGCGGCTACTTCGGCAGCTTTTTGAGCTGCTATCTCGGCACGGGCGGCCCGGTGAAGGATGAGCAGCCGGGCGATGTGCCGCAGCAGCGTTTTAAGGAGGCTTTCGCTGCTGAGAACGGTCGTGAATCGACCGCGCTTCGCCATCTGCGCAACAACAGCCGCTACCTGCTCAATGGCGGCGTGTGGGGCAGGCTGGCGGTGGCAGGGCAGTTGATGGCGGGGGTGATTTTCAATGTGATGCTGGTGCTGCCGCTGACGCTGCTGGCCGCGCTGGGAATGAAGGTGCTGGAGGCGCATGGTTATTTTGGCAAGGCAGTGTGGCTGGTGGATGAGCCGAAGGAGCTGCTCACAGGCCTGCGCAACATGGAGGCGATGTTTGGCGGCATGTTCAGCCTGCCTGGACTGCCCACGGTGGAAAGCCTCGTGGCGCTGGGGGAATCTATCGAGGCCGCGTGGTTTCCTGGTTGGAACACGCCTGCCTCATGCGTGGTCGTGGTGGCGTTTTCGGTGCTGACGGTCTTCACCCTGTTGATGCCGGTGTTTCAAACCCTCTCGCATGGTGATCGTCCGGCGAGCACTGACGCCACCTGGCGGGTGAGCTGGGATGTGCTGACGCTGCTCACGCTGCTGTTCTCACTCGCCGCGTTGGGCCTCTGGCTGTCGCCTGCTTTGTTTCGCATCTACGGCATGACGCGTGAGGGGCTGGATGTGTTCGAGCAATTCGAGCAGTTGCGCGGGCGGCTGGACGCCATCCTCGCGGCGGCGGGGTTGTTTTTCTCCACTGTCACGGGCTACATCTCGATGAAGCTCGAAGAACCTGGGTGGAAGAAAAAGGTGACCCACTTTGCCTTCCTCGTCTCCGGCCCGGCGCTCATGCTCTGGGTGTTTCTGACGGTGGGCTGGCACCTGATGACGCACACGCCGGACTCGTCCTGGTCCTGGCAGTCGGTGGCCTCCGTCGCGGCGGTGCTGGCCGCCTGGGGCTGGCTGGGCGTGAACGTGAACACCTACTCGCCGCATGGTTACTACCGCAACCGCTTGTGTGAATGCTACCTGGCTAGCCGTGACCGCGACGAGGCTGGCTGGTTCGTGCGCACGGTCGCGCGTTGGTGGACGCGGCTATTGTTTGGGGCTGCGGCGGCGGAGAAAAAGCCCGCGCCGATTCAGTCCGGCGTGTTTGGCACGCTCCAGCAATTGCCTTTGACCGAGGTCGGCATCAATCGTGTGCCGCCGTATCATTTGATCAACACCACGGTGAACCTGACCACCAGCGAGTCGCGTGAGCTGCGTGGCAGGAACGGCGATTTCTTCCTGATCAGTCCGCAAGTGTGCGGCAGCCCTGTGTGCGGCTATGTGAGGACGGAGGAAATCGAAAAACGCGACCCGCACGTCGATCTGGGCACCGCGCTGGCCGTCTCCGGAGCGGCCGCGTCATCGAACATGGGCTGGAAGACGCTCAACAGCCTTCGCATGCTCATGACGCTGACGAATGTGCGGCTCGGCTACTGGTTGCCGAACCCGGCGCTGAAGCCCGCCTTGCCCTGGTTGCGCGGCCCTGGCCCCAAATACCTTTTCAAAGAGATGTTCGGGCTGATGAACGAGCACAACCGCTACCTGAACCTCTCCGACGGCGGTCACATCGAAAACCTCGCGGTGTATGAGTTGCTGCGCCGCCGCGTGAAGTTCATCGTGTGCGTGGATGGAGGGCAGGAGTCCGGCATGGAATGCGCCGATCTCGTGCGCCTCCAGCGCTACGCCGAGATCGACCTCGGCATTCGCATGCACTTTGACCCACGCGGCCTCGCGCTCACGCCTGACGGCAACTGTCCAGCCTACGGATTGCTCGTGCGGATCGACTACGGTGCCAGTGACGAGGCCGGCTGGATGCTCTACGTCAAACTGGCCGTCACCGGCACCGAGCCAGCCCATGTGCTTGACTACCGCCGTGAACACCCCGAATTCCCGCATCAATCCACCGGCGACCAGTGCTTCGACGAGGCCCAGTTCGAGTCCTATCGAGCATTGGGAGAATGCGCGATGGAAAAGTTCTGCGCCGCTGACTTGCTCAATTGGGAGAACGACGTCACCCTGCAACAATGGCTTGCCAAGCTGCGTCCCCCAGAGCCTGGGAAAGATGAACATGCGGAACAGCCATCAACCGCAGCAAGTCTCCTGGTGTGAAGATTCCCGTTGGCAGTTCGGATGATCGCATCCACTCTCCGCCCGTCTGATGAACCTCAAACCTGCCAGCCGAATCGCGATTCGTGCCGTTGTAAAAACGGTACGCGCCGTTTGGCATGCCTAACTCCACGGTTTGAGGAACCTGCGCTGACGCGCTCATCATCACACGACAAAACGATCAGACATGATGCCAGAAGGTAGCCCTCAGACCGGCGCCTCATGAGCACTCATACTTCCGAACTCCAACACCATTCCCGGCGTGGCACGCTGTGGATGACCATCTCGCTCACCTGCTTCACCGGCAACGCGCTGCTGCTCAAGGTGCTGTCCTCCAGCCGTCATGTCGATCCGTGGATGTCGCTCGCGGTTCGCGCGGGCCTCGGGCTGCTGGTGACCATTGTGCTGTTCGCCCCCGCAGGCTCGTTGAAACTGCGGCGCTCGTTTCAGAGCTGGCTGCTTGCCTCGCGCGGTGTGTTTGGAGCGCTTGGCACGGCGGCCTATTACACCACCATCGGCCCGCTCGGCGCAGGGAAGGCCACGCTCATCGGCAACACCTGGACGGTCTTTGCTGCGATCATGGCGGCCTTCGTCCTGCACGAAAGACTTGGCCTGGTGAAGCTCGGTGGCATTCTGCTGGCCTTGTTCGGCCTGGGATTGCTCACGGGCATGGCTCCGGGCACGCTGACGCAGTTTGGGCAGTATGAAGTCATCGCGCTGGTCGGTGCGGTGCTCGCGGCGGCGGTCGTGGTAGTCATTCGTCAGCTCACGCGCACGGAAACGAGCGCCACCATCTTCGCCTCGCAGTGTGTCTATGGCTTGCTGCTCGCGGTTCCCATCGCGTGGATGAATTTCACCTCGCTAAACTGGACAGATGTCGCGCTGCTCTCCGCCGCGGCGATGTGCGCCACCTTCGGCCAGCTTGCCATGACGGAAGGCTTCCGCTTTCTCTCCGTCGCCGCAGGTGGTGCTTTTCAAGTCACCGTGCCGGTCATCATCACGCTGTGCAGCATCAGCCTGTTTGCCGAGCCGTTCACCACGCCGCAGGTCATCGGCGGCGTGCTCGTGCTCTGGGGCAGCTTTCAGACGGTGGTCGGAGGCAGAATGAAGGCCAAAGCCTGATTCAAAACGCGAAGCCAACGGTCACATGCAGCATCCCGCTGCCTTCACCGGCGCGCGGGCTGAGATTGTGGCCATAGTCGATGCGGATCGGGCCAAAGGGCAGGTGATAGCGGAGCCCCGCGCCGACTGCGTAACGGAAGTCGGCGGAGTAGGCCAGCGGCGAGGAAACGGGGCCGCTCTCCAGGCTGCCCACATCGGTAAACACGGCCAGTTCGAGGTTCGGCATGATCTTGTAGGAGAACTCGGCGCTAGCGTAGAAAGCGGAGGTGCCGCCCAGCGGTGTTCCCCCTCCACTTATCGGTCCCAGTTCGCGCTGGGCAAAGGAGCGGACGCTGTTCGGGCCGCCGTTGAAGACACGGGAGTCTATAGGCAGCTCTTCCGCCGTGGCACCCTGGACCGTCGCCAAGTCAGCCACGGCGGCGAAGCGGAATTTTTTGGTGAGGGGCTGGTACAATGCGGCGCGCAAGTCGGTGCGGAGGTAGCTCACACCGGAACCGCCAACCACCGTCGTGCTCTCCAACCGTCCGGAAAGAAACCAGCCTTTCCTGGGCAGCACGGGGCTGTCGCGTTTGTCCAAAATGAAGTTTCCGCCGATGCTGGCCAGCGAGTAGTCCGTGGGGCCGAGCTGGCGGGGAGTTAGAGTCATCGATTCCACCGTGCTGTTTGAGCCGCCCACGAAGAAGCCGAAGCTGAAAGGGATGCTCACGCGTTTCGTCAATTCCAGATTCACGGCGCTGGTGATGCGGTTGTACTCGAAGCGGTTAAACTGCTCCAATGCCAACCGCGAAGTAGTGGCGTAGCTGGTTCCCCAAAAGGCCGGATTGGTGTGGCTCACGAAACCCCGCGGCCCGGCAGTGCTGTAGCTGAGCTCGGCCGCCAGGGTGTCGCCACGGTCACGCCAGTTGGTGTTTTTATAGGTCACGCCTGCCAAGCCGCCTAGGAAGGTGTCAAAGCCGACTTCAAAGCCCAGCGTGATCGGCTGGGTTTCTTCACCTGTGATGCGCAGCACGCCTGCGGTGGGATCGCCAGCCACGGGCAGGACCTCGGTGTCCAGCAGGGCAAACATGCCGGTGTCCAACGCACGGCGGAAATAGAAGTCCGATTCCGCAGACTCGTAAATCTGCCCCTGCAGCGGCTTGAAGCGTGCGTGCAGGACGCGTTGAGCACCACGACTGAAGGCGGGGTGCAAGGACACGCTAACAATGCGCACGCGCACGCCTGACTTCACATGAAACACCATGTTGATCGTGCCACCGCCTTGGTGAAGCGTGTATTCCGAGGTGGCGGTCGCATGCAGCCACCCATGTTTCACACAGAGTGAGCTGAGCCGCTGTTCGATCCGCTGCACGCGGGCCTCATTAAAGGGGGACCCCCTTGTCTCAATGATCAGTTCGCGTACCTGTTTATCCAGCTCAAGGGGATGCCCTTCAACAGCTAGACCGCCAAAAAGAAACTTCGGTCCGGGAGTGATGTCCAAGGTGAGTCCCCGCCGCATGTCCGTCCCCGGCTGGGGATCGGGAATCAGCACCACCTTTGCCTGAAGATAGCCCTCAGCCCGCAGACGCCGCTGCACCAGCTCCGCGCCTTGCTGCACGTCAGCCTCGACCCAGTAGGGTCGTTTACTGACTGTGTCCGGCCGCTCCAGGGTGGGCTTCATCAGATACTGCCTTAACTCGTCTGGCGGAAGCACGGAATTACCCCGGAAAGTCACGTCCCCTACGTGGATGCGCGGTCCTGAGTTGACGATCAAGCGCATGAGGCCGCGTTCCAGCTTCCACTCCACCTGGGCATCCGGCCAGCCTTGCTTGATCAAATGCTGGCGGGTGAAGAAAGCGAGATCGTCTGCCAGCGGCTCCCCCGGAGGCGCGCTGCCGTTGAGCGTGAGCTGGTCCGTGAGCATGTCGCGCAGGTGGTCCAATTCGCCTTCCTCCACATTATCCACCACCACACGGGACTGCCCGTATGTGACTTCAAAAGCGTGCAACAGGGGTGCCAGCATCCCCAGCAGGGCCACAGCGGTCAGGAAGGTGTGGCGTGAGTGTTTCATCGGGCAGCCTCCTCGTCCATGGCGCGCGCCGCCTTGCCAAAGCGCAGCACGTAGCCGAGCAGTGCCTTCACACCACCATTTTGCATGAAATTGCCTGTGAAGCGCACTTTGGGGGTGATCTCATAGGAGGCTTCCGCGCTGCCCGTGCCGCCGCTACTGCCGTTGCCGCCGCTTTGGTCCGGCGAGGTGGGATTATACCGGATGCGAAGCTTCGGCTCATCGATTTCCACCTTCTTCTTCTTTTTGAAGATCTTGCGATAGGCCTCGGAGGCCACCAACACGATGGCGCGCGTCGCTACCTGGCTGGCGAGCTGGCTGCTGTCGCCGTTCAAGGTGATACCGGTGCTCAGCAGCGTGATGATGTCCGCCTCAGAAAGCGGCGGTGAACTGGTAAAGCGAGGCTTGGGGTCGGAGGTGTCACCATACACAAACATGGTGATTTCATATTCGCCAACGCGTGACTCGCCACGGACATCGAGATTTGGGGTGAAGGGGTTGTCCGGGTCCATGGTCGCTACCCCTTTGGTGATCTTCATCTGGCTGAAGGGAAGCTTCACCCGCATGCGGTCCACATTGGCGCCGCCTGTCAGGCGTGGGGCTGCGCCAGTGCCTCCCACATTGATGTCCGCTGAGACGGTGCCATTGACCAGGTTCCCGTCGATGAACACTGGGTCGCGGGTGCGCACTCTCAGGTCGAACATCCAGTCTTTCATCAGCGCTGGCAGTGCGAGCTTCTGCTCAGTTCTCGCTGTGGACGGCGGCGGCGGTGGAAGGTCCTCGCCCTGGGGAATGATGCGGAAAAGATTGGGCATCAAGTTCACTTCCCGGAAGACACGACCGCGCACGATTTCGACGAGGCCGCTCACTCGCGCAGCTTTAAGCGTTCCCGCCACGGAGATGTTTCCATTGGCCCGCACACTGGAAGTGGGGTCGCGGTACACAAGGGCCTCGCTCGCATTCACCCTCACGTCGAAACGCGGCTCCCGCACATTCGTGGCGTCGATGGTGCCACCCACCTTCACGCGCCCGCCAGCCAGCACGACGGAGATGTCCTCGATGACGGCAGTGCGGTCATGGGTGCGCAGCCGGACCCGGACATCGCGTACACTGGGCATTTTCGAGCTGACGAAACCGACCTCTGGCACATCGATCTGGATATTCGAATCAATGAGCGGCGCTTTGATCGTGCCGCTCACTCGCGCACTCAACCGCATCTTCGCGGGCACTGATCTCACCACTTTGGGCGCAAACTCACGGACAAAACTCAGGTCGCTCTCCGCCATGTCCACCGTGGCCTTCAGCGGCAGATCCAGCGCCGATCCTGGATTTTTGATCAAATCAGACACCACCAGCGGCGCTTCCGCTTTCAGCGTCAGGGGCTGCAAAGGGGCCTGCACCACCTTCGCATCCACCACCAGCTTGTTCGCCTTCAAGGTCGCCAAAAAATCGATCTGCGCCGGCTTGAACGACTTCGGCGCCCATGCGGCCTTCACATCACGCACGTTGATTTTGATCTCTGCGCTCGCCGCGTCCAGTCGGCCGCCCATATTCACCTCCGCGCTCAAAATGCCGCTGGGCAGCCCCTTCACGCCTGCCGCCGCAGCGATTTCACCCAGCGGTAAATCCTTCGCATTCAAAACCACATCCAGCGGCATCCCATCCACCACGTCCGCTTGCGTGACATTGAACGGCGTGATCATATGCCCGCTCATCAATTGACGCCCCTTCTGCCAGAAGCTCAGCTCACGCAGATTCGCCACCTTGTCCGTCACCGTGCCACTCGTGAGCAGCCGCCACGGGCCCAATACCACCTCCAGTTTTGCCAGCTCTGCGGTCTTGCCCGCAAACGTGGTCAGCAGATCCACATTTGCCGCCTCCTTCATGCCCTTCACTTGGACGTTCTTCGCTTGCAGGCCCGCACGTCCCTCACAGCGCCACGGACTCACATCTCCTGTCACGTCCAGTTTGGCCGCCAGGCTCCCGCTCTGAACCGGCGGCGCTTTAAACGCCATCAGCAATTCATTCAGCTTCTTCAACTCCGGCAGCGCGATGTCCGCGTCCGCCACAAAACTCCACGGCGCCGTCAGCTTCGCCCTGCCTGCCAGAAGAATGTGATTTCGTGCATCCCACAGGATGTTGCACGACTTCAACGCCGCCGTGCCCTTCGTGGCTGTCACCTGCATCTCCACCGTCGGCAGCGGAGCATCGCCAAATCGACCGTCCTTCACGCTCAAATCCATCTCGGCATCCAGATTCATCACATCATTCATCCGCATCGACGCTTTGCCGGTGGTCGTAATCTTCGCTGTCAGAGGTTGCTCAAGCGGTGGCAAGCCAACTGTCTGCATCAGCACGGCCGGATCATCCACCTTCACCTCCCAGTCCACCTTCAGCGGGATCACATCTTCCATCAGCATCTCGGCATTCAGGGCCAGGGTGTTTCCCGCTCCCAGACTCAAGGCGGGCAGTGTCAGCGTCGCCGACTTGCCATTGACGGCAAAATCGGCCGCCAGCTTCGGCAGCTTGTAGGCTTCAAAAGCCAGCTCCGTGCCCTCCACATGTCCCTGCGCACTCGTGGGCGTTGCACCCACGCCTTGCGCATCCAACGACAGCACCACCGTGCCCTTCACCGGCGGCGCCTCGGCCAGCAGCTCCGTCAGATCGCGGACCAGCACCTCCACATGCGTCTTCCAGGCGATCTTTTGCCACTGCGTCAGATCGGCTGGCAGTGCTGCCTCCGCGCTCATCTCCAACCGATTCGTCCCACGCACCAGCCGCAGCATCGGGATCTTGGCATGCCCGTTCACCACCTCGATCGGCACCTTCACCTCATCGAGCATCGCCCCTGCGGCCTGGACACCCGCCACGCTCAACTCACCCTTCACGCTCAGATTCTCCGGTCCCTCCGCGTGTAGATCGAGGTTCACATGCTCAAACGTGAGTCCGGGCGGCAGCTTGAAGGCCACCAGATCCGCGCTGCTCAACTCCGTGATCTTCACATCCGCCACCGCCTTCAAAGGCGGCGCAAACAGCCCGCTCGCGCTCGCATCCACCCGCGCCACCGCTTTCCCCATCGCCGCCTCACTTCGCACTGTGATGGCGTCCTCGCTGATCTTCGACAAATCCACCATCAGCGACTTCAGTTTCCCGCCATAGGGCAGATCCAGCTCCGAAATCGTGATCGTCCGCTCACCCCACTCCACCGCCGCCTTCACATCCACCACATGCAGCTCTCCCGGCTCCATCCTGAACTCCGCGCACTGGAAAATCCCCGGCATGCCCTCACCGACCCGCAGGGACAGGCCTCGCACCGTGATCCTGCGGCCATCGGCCAGCGTCACCACCGCATTCACATTCTCGATGTCGATCACCTTCGGCCACACCACCGGCGGCGGCCTGCCTGCACGCGCTTCGGCCGTTTTCTCCACCTTCACGTCCATTTGAGGCAGCTTCCGCAGGTCCAGCACAGCATCCATGTCCTTGATAGCCAGGCGCTTCACCACGTCGAAGTTCCGCGTCCGTGCCGCCGACCAAAAATCATACTCCACTGTGAGTTCCCCCAGCGTCGCCCGCTCCACCATCGCTCCACTCGCCTTGATCTCGCTGAGCTTCAAATCACCCAGCACCGAGCCCTCCACCTGCCACGTCAGCGTCACCCCCGCGATCTTCGCCCACTTCGTCCCGCCATAACCGACCGCCCAGCGCAACAGCGGCTCATGAAAAACCACCGCCAGCACCAGCAGCACAAAGACGGCAAGGAGCAATCGTTTCAGCCACCTCCACCAGCGGCGGGTCTTTTTTTTCTCAACAGCAGGCACGCCCATTTGGTGCTGCAAATTCAACCGAGTTCAAATGATGGGCAAGTAGGTGATCACCTGCTTTCTAATGCCCGCGCCAGTCGCCTCCAGCCGTCCTTGCAGTCGCCACATGCCATGCGCAAAGTTTCTGCAAACATCCCCGGCGGACGTATGTTCTTTCTTAACCATGCGCTTGATTGTTTCCCTTTGCCTCGCCGCCACCGCCGTCCTTGCCCAAACCGAGGCGGATTTCATCACGAACACCCGCCAGCTCACCTTTGAGGGCCGCAGGGCAGGGGAGGGCTACTTTTCGGCCGATGGAAAGAAAATGATCTTCCAGTCTGAGCGCGAGGAGGGGAACCCGTTTTATCAAATTTACCTGATGGACCTCGAAACGGGCGATCAGGAGCGCATTTCACCCGGCATGGGCAAGACGACCTGCGCGTGGATTCATCCCGACGGCAAACGCGTGCTGTTTGCCTCCACCCACACCGATCCTGACTCAAAAAAACTCCAGCAGGCTGAATATGACGAGCGCAAGAACGCCAAGGTGCGCAAATACTCCTGGGACTACGACGAACACTACGACATCTGGGAATACACGCTCGCCGACAAGTCGCTCAAAAATCTCACGAACACGCGGGGCTATGATGCGGAGGGCGGTTGGTCGCCGGACGGAAAAAAGATCGTCTTCGCGAGCAATCGCCAGGCTTATGAGACTAAGCTCAGCAAGGAGGACGAGGAGCGGCTGAAGATCGACAAGCAGTACTTCATGGAGATCTACACCGCCGATGCCGACGGCTCGAACGTGAAGCGCCTCACTGACGCGCCCGGTTACGATGGCGGTCCGTTCTTCAGCGCCGATGGCAAGCGCATCTGCTGGCGTCGCTTCACGCCGAAAGGCGATGTGGCCGAGGTCTGGACGATGAACGCCGATGGCAGCGATCAAAAAGCCATCACCAAGCTTGGCGCGATGAGCTGGGCACCGTATTTTCATCCCAGCGGCGAGTATTTGATCTTCACCACCAACCTCAACGGCTTCGCGAACTTCGAGCTCTACATCGTCGATGCCGCTGGCAAGCACGCGCCTGTTCGCGTCACCACCACAGATGGCTTTGACGGTCTCCCGGTCTTCACACCCGATGGCAAAAAACTCTCCTGGACCAGTGGACGCACTTCAGGTGGTCAGTCGCAGATTTTCATCGCCGATTGGGATCATGATCATGCGAGAGTGGCGCTGGAACTGAGTCAAGAGGTCAAGATCGTCAAGGAGGTCAAGACGCCTGACTTTGCGCAGACCGCCGCCGACATTCGCGACGCTGATCTCAAACAACACATCACTTATTTGGCCTCCGATGAGCTTGGCGGCCGTCTCACCGGGACGGAGGGTGAAAAGCTCGCCACGCAATACTTCGCCGATGTTGCAAAGCAGATCGGTCTCGCGCCCTTCGGCGATGACGACACCTACTTTGACAACTTTGACTTCACCGCTGGTGTGGCGCTAGGTGAAGGCAACACCTTGACCTATCTTGACCAATCCTTGACCGCTGACCTGGACTGGAAACCACTCTCCTTCTCCCAAAACGGCGAGGTGAAGGCGGCGAAGATCGTCTTTGCTGGTTACGGCATCGAAACGCCTGAGGAAGCCACCGGCACCGATGGTAAAAAGATCGAAACCTACAGCAGCTACGCGCATCTCGACGTGAAGGACAAATGGGTGCTCGTGTTTCGCTATTTGCCGGAAGGCATCACGCAGGAGCGGCGCAACGAACTCAGCCGCTACTCCAGCCTGCGCTACAAAGCGCTCACAGCGCGGCAGAAGGGCGCTCGCGGCCTCATCGTTGTCAGCGGACCGAACTCCAAAGTGGTGCAGCAACTCGCGCCGATGACGTTTGATGCCTCGCTGGCCTCCAGCGGCATCGCGGCGATCAGCGTGACGGATGCGTTGGGCGACAAGCTGCTCGCAGGCAGCGGCAAGACGCTCAAGGAACTTCAGGACAAGCTCGACACCGGCGATCTCATGGGCGGCATCGACTGCAAAGGCACGCTGAGTGCGAACATCGTCATCCAGCAGGAGAAAAAGAAGGGCCGCAACGTGCTCGCGGTGCTGCCTTACGGCGACAAACCCGATCCACACGTCGCGCCGCTCATTGTCGGCGCGCACATTGACCACCTCGGCAGCAGCGGTGGCTCGAATTCGCGGGCGAAGGGCGATGAAGTGAACAAAATCCACCACGGAGCCGATGACAATGCCAGCGGCGTCGGGGGCGTGCTCGAAATCGCCCAATGGCTGGCCGATTTGAAGAAGCAGGGCAAGCTCACGCTGAAGCGTGACATCATCTTCGCCGCGTGGAGCGGTGAGGAGCTGGGTTTGCTTGGCAGCAATCACTTCGTCGAGGCTTACGCGAAGATGATCAAGGGTGACGCGAACGCGAAACTCACTGGTATGTTCGCAGCGTGCCTGAACATGGACATGATCGGACGTTTCCAGAAAACACTCGTGCTGCAAGGCCTCGGCAGCAGCTCGCAGTGGGCGAAAGAGATCGAAAAGCGCAACGCGCCCATCGGTCTGCCCATCACCACGCAAAACGACGCCCACCTGCCCACCGACAGCACAGCGTTCTATTTGAAAGGCATCCCCACGCTGAACGCCTTCACCGGTGCCCACGCCGATTACCACATGCCCAGCGATACCGCCGACAAGATCGACTACCCCAACGCCACGAAGATCACGAAACTCATAGGGCTGATTGCTCGCGGCATCGCCACCGCTGACACCGCGCCCGATTACGTCGCCATGGAGGCTCCAAAAAACCAAGGCGCGCGCACCGGCCTCCGCGCCTACCTCGGGACCATCCCTGACTACGCCCAGGGTGACACTAAAGGCGTCAAACTCAGCGGCGTCTCCCCCATCGGCCCCGCCGCCAAAGCAGGCGTGAAAGCCGGCGACATCATCATCAAGCTCGGCGGCAAGGAGATCACCAACATCTACGACTACACCTATGTGATGGGAGATCTAAAGATCGGCACGCAGACGACCATCACGGTGCAGCGCGAGGGCAAAAGCGTCGATTTGAAGATCACGCCCGGATCGAGGGATTGATCACAAGAAGAGGGCTTCTTGAGTGACTTTGCCTTTGCGGCGGCTTGCCTGATGCCAGCCGCTGGCATCATTGAGCACGATCCACCGGCGCTCTTCAGTGCGGTAGAACCAGTCCTTGTCCTGCTGAAAATGAATCTGGCAACCTTCGCGTTCGAGGATGTTGATGATCTCGTTGCTGTGGGATTCCGTGTCGCTGATGTCGGTGGTGGCCTTCTGACCCATCTCGCTGTAGATATGGTTCAAATCGAGCAGCAGCGAGGCGACATCTGGATCCATCGGCAGTGCGTTGAGGCCGATCTTTTTGGCCTCATCCATGAGGATCGGGTAGGCGTGTGACGGATACTTCGAGTTCAATGTGGCGGCGATCTCACTGCGTTTTGCCTGATTGCGAATGTGATGCGAGAGAATCTCCTCACACAGCATCAGCGATAAGGAATCCGCGCGATCCACAGCGCCGATCACGAGCGGGTGAATGTATTGAAACATGGCGTGATATGGATTCATGTCCCGCGTGGCCGTTTCATTCTTCCGCCAAAGGTTAATGACGCGTTTGACCTCGTCGAGGCTGACGCTCACGCGATCATTGTCGCGGTCGATGGGGGACAAGTCGTGCGTCAGCGAGGTGTCAACGGCGGTGAGGTAGGCGATAGGGCCCATCTGAATGTCTTCCGCCCCCAAGGCGATCATGGTGGCGGCGGAGGCACACTCCAACGGAACGAGAGCGACGAGCTTTTTGCAGTAACGGCGGATGAGATTGACCATGCGGAGCGCGGCGCGTCCGTTGCCGCCATCAGATTTGATGAAGGGCGCCTCTGGAAACCCCGCTGTTTGAAAAACCAACCACTCAAAATGAAGGAGTTACACGAATCGCTTTGCTGAAAATCGAAGTATCCAGAGGTGCCCTGAAGAGGAACAGTTTTTCCTGAGCGCCAATGTGTTCGAGCAGTTTGAACAAGGCCGTCACGTCGCTGTGGCAGACTGACCCGCGCGATCCATTCCAGTAGGTGATCACTTTGCCTCCGAGGCGGGTCTGAATCTTCTGGATCATCGCCTGGGTCTTGTCGAAGAGCACCGGAGGCTGTTTGAACTTGGCGGCGGGGGCTGTTTTCTTGATTTCTTTGGTTGAAGCCATGGCGGTTGGAAGAAGAAGCTCCGCCTTAACAGCTTTTCGTGCCGGGCTGCAAACTCAACATTGACGAACTCACGGCCTGAACATGAACTCTGCCGTGTTCAGCAGCGCCCAGGCCACATCTTGATCGGAGGCCGCGTGATTTGAGATCGCGGCGTGCTCTGCTTTGGATGGTTTGCGTCCCAGCAGTTCCAGAAACGAATCCTCGGCTTTCGTGTTTTTGGCAGCTCGTTGGGCCACCCTTTCGCCATTTATCATGAAACGAGCCAGTTCATGCGAAACGGGTGTCACGCTCTCATCCGTCCATTCACGCGTGCCCCGGCCCAGCATGCGCAGCGTGTGGCCCACAGCGGGCACCTGAGGGATTTGGAGGTCAAACTCGCCGGACACCGCCTTCCAGATGACTTCAGAAGGCAGACGGCGAATTTGCGGCGCGGGAGCGAGGTAGCAGCCGTTCCAGTCCGTGTTGTAGTCGATGCCGGAGCGCTGGTAAGCGTTGGTGCGTGCCAGGATGCGCTGGAATTCGCCTATGCGACCGCCGCAGCGAATGAATTCTTCGATGAGCACCTTGGTGGCCTGGGAAAAATCGCCGGGTTCGTTGATGCTCATGCCGATCCAGGTAGGACCGCCGCGTGGTGATGCGGTGAAGCAGTCCCGATGGTAGTGAATGGGAGGCGGGTTCCGAAAGTCGTGCCAAGGAGGCGCGTCGTCCACTCCGCCTACCGTGTGGTCCACCATCTGGCCAGGCATGCCGAACAGCCCGCTCCACACGCGCAGGGAGGCCACCATGGCGTAGCGTCGTCCTTCTTCGTCCTTCAAAATCCACTTCGCCACTTGTGCGAGCTGGTCTTCGTCGTCGCGGAGGTAATGCCAACCAGGATTCAACCGCAGCAACGTTGGCTGGACCACATCGCCAGGTTTGCCATCGGCGTATTTATAATCTCTTGGCAACCGCATCTCATTCTTGCCTGTAAAACAAGCCGCAAACGCATAGCACTCACTCTGGGTGTGGTCGTTGAAAGGATGATCGTGGCACATGGCGCAGTAGAGATCCTCGCCCAGAACGGTGAAGGCCGTCTCCACACTGGTGCGCATGGCGTTGGTGCCATCCCGCTGACGCATCCGCCCGCCGCCAATCATGTAGTCGATGACTTCCGCATACGGACGATCTTCCGCCGCCGCCTGCCGCAGCCATGCGATGTCTTCAGCGTCATCCTTCACGCGAAATGCCTCCGCCAGCATGCGGAAGCGAACGTCAGCGGCTCCAGGCTCCCGCACTAGGGCTTCCGTGAGCCGGGTGCGTTTTTCAGGTGAGGAGTCGGAGAGGAATGCCCGTGCCTCATCAGGTCGCGGCAGTCTTCCGGCCAGATCAATGCAAGCGCGGCGCAGGAAAGTGGAGTCATCGGCCCGTCCTGTGAGCGTGGGAAGGAGAGGGTTGTCCTTCCGCTTTTGCCGCTGTTCATTGATGATTTCGTAGTCATGCATCAGTGCCGTGTCCAGTCGGGCGGCGGCTTGCTGAAGCGGGTCCGTGGCGGTCACGGCAGCGGAGGCTTGTTTGGTTGAATCTTTGCAGGCTGCCGACAGCGAAACCAGCCCCAACATAATCCAAATGCGCGTGTTCATGCCCTGCTGAACGTGCGACGCGAAGAGGAATTAGAGTGATCTGCTTTTCATGAAGGCTAAAGCAATCCGCCGGCCTTCACGTCGAGATACTTGTTCGCCAGGGCCACGGGCAGCATCTGCGCGGACTCGTCCACGGTGAGGACGCGTTGGGCGCGGAGTGATTCGAGCAGGCGGCGGCGCTCGCCGAAGTAATGGGTGAGAGCGCCGTATTGCAACGCGTCGTGCAAGTGGTCGATGGGCGCGTCGGCGCGTTGTTCGAGCTCTTGCTCGCGCAGGGTGGCGGTGAGTACGAGATGGCGGCGCTGCATGGCGCTGACGGCGGAGGCTAGTGTCGCACCATCTTCACTGCGCAGGTTGGTGAGCAGGATCACGAGCGCACGGCGGCGTTGCAGCGTCATCACGCGCTCGGCGGCCTCGATGAAGTCGCTCGGCTCGGCGCTGGCCTCGTAGTTGTAGAGATGGTTGAGCAGCTTGGGCATGCTGTGCGCACCTTTGACGGGCGGCAGCCAGCGCTGCACTCCGCCGAAGCCTGCCACGCCGACTTCATCGCCCTGACGCAGTGCAATGAAGGCAATGAGCAGCATCGCGTTCAAGCAGTGATCAAACTGGCTGAGGCCGCCATCAAGCGCGCGCATGCGTCGGCCGCAATCGGGCACGAGGAGGATGGTTTGATTGCGTGTCTCCTCATAATCACGGCTGACGAGAGTCGAACGACGCGAGGTGGCCTTCCAGTCGATGCGGGAGAGCACGTCGCCGTCCTGGTAGTCGCGCAATTGATGGAAATCGAGCGACGCACCCATGCGACGGCGTTTGATGATGCCCATGGTCTCAACTCGGTTCGCCATCGCCAGCATGGCGAAGCGCACGACGGGTTCGTAGTTCGGATAAGCCTTCGTCTGGCTTTCTCCGGCGATGAAATGCAGGTTGCGCCACAGGCCGAGCATGGAATCTGCGAGCACATGCGCGGGCGAGAAGGCGTGCTGTCCGCGTCGCACAAAACGCGCCTGATAGCTGATGGCCGCGAACTCGCCCGCAGGCACGTTCACGCGATGCGGCAGACCTTCGGCTTCCGCCGCGGTCGGGATGCCGTCGAACACTTCAAGCTGGAGCGCGCGTCTGGCGGCATGTGTGACGGTCAAAGTCACCTGTGATGTCACACCAAGCGCGAAACGACCTGGAACGGAGCGCTGGCCGGTGATCCGGCCTCGGCGCGGCAGTGTGAGCGCGTCCACGATCATCACGAGCAGCAACAACCCGCCGCCAATTTGCCACAGGATGACAAACTGCGCCCAAACACAGGCCATCACCGCAAGGACGAGCCAGGCGGTGAGCAGTTTGAGCAGCAGAGCAGTCGGGCGCATGAAAATCAGACGCGAGGAGCTTCGATGGTCTTGAGCAAGGACGTGAGCATGTCGTCCACGGTCTGGCCGCTGATGGCGATTTCGGGCGCGAGCTGCACGCGATGGCGCAGCACGGGGAGTATGGCGCGTTTGACATCGGCAGGAGTGATGTAGCGGCGGCCTTCGAGCAGCGCGTAGGATTTGGCGATGCGGACGAGGCTGATCGCGCCGCGTGTGCCTGCGCCGAGGGAGATGGCGCTGTGCTGGCGTGTGGCGCGGACGATGTTCACGGCGTAATCGACGACCTGATCGACCGCATGGACGGCGGCGGCTTCCTCTTGAGCCGCGATGATGTCCTGCGGCGTGCAAACTTGCTGAACGGTGCTGGCGGAGAGTCCGCCACCGGAGGCGCGAGATGAAACGGCCTTTACCACCCAGGTTTCATTCGCCACATCAGGATAGTCGATGAGCACCTTGAGCAGGAAGCGGTCGAGCTGGGCCTCGGGCAGCGGGTAGGTGCCCTCATGCTCGATGGGATTCTGCGTGGCGAAGGTCATGAAGGGAGGCGCGAGTGTGTGGCTCTCGCCATCAATCGTGACCTGCGCCTCCTGCATCACTTCGAGCAGCGAGGACTGCGTTTTGGCCGGGGCGCGGTTGATTTCATCCGCCAGCAGCAGGTTGGCGAAGACCGGACCACGGCGCACGCGGAAGGTGCTGCTGCTCATGTCGAACAAAGTGTGGCCGCAGACGTCGGAGGGCATCAAATCGGGCGTGAACTGGATGCGCCGGAAGCTGCCGCCAAACGTGCGCGAGAGGGCGAGCACGAGATGCGTCTTGCCGAGGCCGGGCTTGCCCTCCAGCAGCACATGGCCGCCAGCTAGCAGCGCGGCGAGCACCTGATGCATCACCTCCTCCTGGCCCACGAAGACTTGGCCGACGGCGGCGTGGATGCTTTGAAAAATCGTCGTGCTTTGCGGCAACGATGGCGGCGCGTAAGCGCTGGGCGTTTCAGTGGGGATCGGGTTCATGAGGTGTGTTGATTGGATGAGTTAAAGCGCGCGACGGATGGCCTGGAGATCGCGCATGAGGGGGACGAGGTTGTGGGCGCTGTTGGGCGGGGCCACGTCGAAGGCAGCAGTGACGCGTTCGGTGGACAGATGACTGCGGCGGGCGATTTCTGCGGCAAGGACATCACTCATCTGGCGGCTGCTGTTGTGCAGGGATGGGTGGCGCTCACGCACGCGCTCCCACACGGCGTCGCGGGCGGCGGTCACGAGCAGCGGCCCACGGCGCATGCGCCAGAAGAACTCGCCGAGCGCGCCGATGTGGCTGGCGAAGTGGCGCGTGGAGTCGAACTCGACCTCCGCGAGCGGGCCGAAGCGCGGCATCTGCCACCAGAGCCAGAAAATGAGGCACACGGCCAGCGCCACGAGTGCCATCCAGCCGTGCTGCCAGAGCAAGGCGAGGAAACTGCCGGAGGAACTGGCCACAAAGAGCACTTCCTTGGTTCCATGCTCGCCGACGAGTGCGGAGAGCCAGCGTGCGTGATCGCGCTCGCCGATCCAGTGATTGCGGAAGGGGCGTGCGTGCGCCAGCAGCGTCACGCGGCCCATGCCATGCTGCAAATGCAGCGCCAGGGCCGCGTCTTTGGGGCCGGCGGCGAATTCGCCCGACTTCAGGGATCGATCCAGCATCAACTGCTGATGACCGCCGAGGCTAAGACGGTAGCTCCGACCGTTCCAATTCACTTCCTGCGCTGATTCGAGCCAGGACTCGTCTTCTTCATCCTCCTTGGATTTCTTCTTCTTTTTTTCGTCCTTCTTCGCGGGTGGTTCGGCTTTTTTCTCGCCGTCTTTGACGACCTCGTTGAGGACGTCTTTGACCATGCCTTCGATCTCCTCCAGCGGCACGCGCTTCTGGGCGCTGACGCCGAGTTGAGTCAGGATCGGGTCTTTTTCCTCCTCCTTGAGCATGGCGGAGATGAAGGAGCCGAACTGCGTTTGGAAGTCGTTGTAGGCGCGGGTGCCGCCGAGGCAGTAGATGAGATGACCGCCGCTGTAGGTCCAGCGCAGCAGTTGCTTCGCGCGGCCTTCCGGTAGGCCGCTTTCACCCGAGATGAGGATGACGCTGTCATGCGAGGGCATCTTCGTGAGCGACTTCGCGCCGCGAGCCTGGTGTCCGAGATCGTCCAGCAGACGTTCGGCGGCGAGGAAAGGATTCACGCGTGCCTTGCCACGATAGCCGGTGGTTTTTTCGATGTCCTCCCAGCGGCCCTTGCAGCCGCAGAGCAGGGCGCACAGCGCGAGCAGGAAATGACGAATGACGAATTTCCGAATGACGAAGGAATGACGAAATCCGAATGACGAACCTGCGCCGACTTCTGAGAAGCGGTGCCGGGTTTTGGCATTCGTCATTGGGATTTCCTTCGTCATTCGGATTTACTCATTCGTCATTTTCGATGTTTCGAACGGCCATTGGTCACACAACGCGTTCATCTCCGTGTTTGAAACGGGCAGAACGGCGTACGCCACCTGCACCCATGCGCCGGTGAGGTGTTTGAAGTAAGCGGCCTCGTTTTTTTCACCGGCGGCGATGACGTGGGTGAGGCAGTCTTCCTCGGTGTCGCTGTCAGAGATCGGCACACGGCGGCGGGTGACGAGCCAAGAGAGGGAGCCGCGATAGAGCAGGCTGAGCGCCTCCTTGGCGTCTCCGGCGGCCCAGGCGGCTCGTGCGGCGGCCACGATGTCGTCCGGCAGGCTCTCGCGGGTGATGTTCATGCCCATGATGACCTTCGGCGCTGCCACCGCCTTGTTGCTGGTTCCGCGCGAGATGAAGACATGACGGTTTTTCACGAGATACACGACCAGCCACGTCACCAATCCGATGAGAAGCCCCCAGAACAGGATTTCACCGATCACGCCGATGATTTCGAGATGCGGCTTCTTCTTTTCATCTTCCTCCTCGTCTTCAAATTCAGGCACCCACTCCTTGGTCTTGACCTTGTGAATCTCGAAGTCGGGATGTTCGAGCACTTTTTCGATGGTTTGAGCGGCTTTGTCACCTGGAGCGGCCTGCACGGGCATGCTCAGGAAAGTGAAGCTGATCAGTAGCAGAGCCGCGGCGACGGTCAGGCGTGATGCCATGCGGCGGAAGGCCAGCTCCACGTCCCAGCCCTCGATGCGCGTGCGGCAGTTCAAATAAAGCGCGAAGCCTGCGCCGACGTAAAACGGCTCGATCAACGTGACGATGATCATGTGGCAGATCGCGCCCCACCACAGGAAG
>Ga0209573_1000273_pt1 | contig 122300 bp, 98 predicted proteins | sample TNRBio252014_DNA_FD_185870 | JGI IMG/M metagenome (GOLD analysis project Ga0209573, IMG submission 185870) | Wastewater treatment Type I Accumulibacter community from EBPR Bioreactor in Madison, WI, USA - TNR Reactor_6/25/2014_ DNA (SPAdes)... | ecosystem: Engineered > Bioreactor > EBPR >...
CCCACCCCCACCCCCACCCCCACCCTCACGGATACCGTCAGCCGATGCCCACCGTCATCACCATCGGCAACTTCGACGGCGTCCACCTCGGGCACGCCGCCCTCCTGGCCCGGGCGCGCCAACTCGCCGGGCCAGCCGCAACCGGCGGCCGTGTGGTCGCCATGACGTTCGATCCGCACCCCGCTTCGGTCCTGCGCCCCGATCGCACGCCGCGGACGCTGGCCCCCTTCGCCGCCCGAGAGTCGCTGCTCCGCGAACGGGGAGCCGACGCCGTGATCCGCCTCGACCCCGCCAGCGGCATCCTCGACATGGACGCCCATGAATTCATCGCCTCGCTCGTATCGCGGCACAGCCCGGCCGCGTTTGTCGAGGGCCCCGACTTCCAGTTTGGCAAGGGGCGCACGGGCAACGTCCGCACCCTCGCCTCCATCGGCCTCGAACTGGGATTCACCCTCGACATCGTCGGCCCCGTCGAAGTCGCGCTCGTCGATGGCTCCGTCGTCACCGCGTCGTCCTCGCTCACCCGTTGGCTTGTCTCGCACGGCCGCGTCGCCGACGCCGCACGAATCCTCGGACGCGACTACGAACTCGCCGGCACCGTCGTCCAAGGCGACCGCAAGGGGCGCACCATCGGCTTCCCCACCGCCAACGTGTCCCTCCCCCGCGAGTGGGACGCCGTCGCCCTGCCCAAAGACGGCGTCTACACCGCGCACGCCATGCTCCCCGACGGCTCCTCTCGCCCCGCCATGCTCAACATCGGCAACCGCCCCACTCTCGCGGGCGTCGAGCACCGCATCGAGGCACACCTGTTGACCGACGACTCCCCGTGGCCCACAAACCTCCCCGAGTACGGCTGGCCGATCTCTCTCCGGCTCACCGGCTGGCTCCGCGACCAGGTCCGATTCCCTTCCTTTCCCGCCCTCGCCGCCCAACTCCTTCGCGACCGGTCCCGTGCCCACCTCTACCCACCCGCCGCAACCGCCCAACCGCCCTTGACAATCGGCCGTTTGACTTGACCGTTTGTGCCAACCCTCCCCAACCCCTCCAGGCCCTCAGGAACCGCTCGCCCAACCGCATGCCCACGCGACTCCTCTCCAAGCGAAAGCGGCACGCGGGGCCGATTCGCCCCGCGTGCCGCATGGTCTACACGGCTCACGTCCCGTGACCGTTCTCGGTCGAAGGCGTACTCAGCACCCTTCCTCGAATGCCGTGACAAAGTCGTCGTAGTCGAACCCATCGGGGAAGCCGTCACCGTTGAAGTCCGCCGATTTCCCGATCGGGCACGCCTCGCCCTCGAAACACGCCACGAAGTCGTCATAGTCAAACCCGTCCACGAACCCGTCGCCGTTAAAGTCCGCCGGGCAGCGAACGATGATCGAGTCGAGTCTCACGCGAACCGTGGTCGCGTCGTACACCAACGACCACACGTACAACACGCCGTTGCGTTCCGTCGGCGACACCCCGGCGAACACGCCCGACAGGCCCGCACGGCTCGTGAGGATCGTGAACATCTGGCCGATCATCGGAGTGAACGGCCCGTCACCGGCGTCGACCAGATCAACCTGAACCATCCCGCCCAGCACCGCGGGGGTGAGGCCGGCCACAACGAGGTGGTCGTGGCGTGTGCCGGGAGTCGTGCCACCGATGTCGACGTGGTACTCGCCGGTGGCGAACTGCGTGAACCTCCCCACCGAAGCCTCGCCGGTGCCGAAGTTGATCTCCAGATCGCCGCGGTTGACAAGCCCCGTCGAGCCCAGCGCTGCGCCGTCCATGAGCCTCATCGACCCTGTCGAGCCGCATACGAAGGAGCCCGTGCCCAGGAACGAAGCCCCGGCCGAGACCATCGCGGAACTCGAGTTCTCGAATGTGTCCGTCGCGCCGCTGAGCGTGGTCACTGACCCGGGGAAGAGCCCGTAGCCAGCGTCCGTACGGACCGAACCTGTAACGTTCAGGTCGCCTTCGATTGCGAACAATGACCCGCCCAGGCGTGTTGTCGCCGGCCCCACGGGCGCAACGAGGTTCATCGTCCCCACCATCGTCCAGAGGTCGCTGGGAGAATTCAGATTGATCGAGCACCTCGCCGACGCGGGGCCGAAGACGTTCATGGTGCCATCGAATCGATTCGCCGTCGGTAACAAGAGAGGATCGATCGCATCGGTGTTGATCGTCAGCGAGTCTTGGACATTCCATACGGTAAACCCGCTGCCGTCGAGCTTGATCCTCGACACGTCGATCACTGTCGGGCCGGTCACGGTGCAGTTGCCATGCGTAAACAACTGGCCGTCGCCCGTCGCCTCGAACGTCCCGTCCCATTCGGTCGCCCCGTTGAAGATCAGCCGCGAGCCCGTGGGCAAGGTGGCGGTGCAGTCACGCACGCTCACGGACTGCATGCAGAACACCTCGGACCCGAGCCCAAGCTCGACCCGCGCGCCCGTATCAAAGATCATCGGGCAGTCGAGCACCGCGTCCTGGTCCTGAGAGAGAAGTCGAATCTTCCCACGGAGAGTCAGTTCCGCACCCTCCAACAGCGGCACTTTGCCTTCCGACGTGATGAACCGGAGCACGCCGACACTCCCGATCGCCCACCCGTTCGTCAGGTTCATCGTCAGCGTATTTCCGCCGCCGAGTAGGATCATGTCGTCGAACGGATCGGCCAGTGTCATGCCGTCGATCGTCAGACTTGCGAACGCGCTGTCGTCAATCATGGCGCCGGTGATGTTCAGGTAGCTGTTCTCGCCGTCGGCCACAGTGCCGTCCAGATCGATCAGCCCCGTGCCCAGCTGGCTGATGGTCATCCCGCTCGCGCTCACCCCCGCCTGCAGGTTCCCGTCAACTCGCATCGCGACCGGGCTGTTGCTCGTCAGCAAGATCGTGCCGCTACCGTATATCGAGGAGTCCGCCCCGAGATTGAGCAGGCCGCCGACCAACGCCGTCGCACCGTCTTCGAGCTCAATCGTCGCACCGTCCGAGATCGTGATCGCCCCGGCCTGGAGGTCTGCCGCAGCAGGACCGTTCTCCACATTCAGCGTCGACATGGAGATTAAGTTATCGCCAATGAGGTTTCTACCGCTGATGGTGGTCGCCCCGGTCACGGTCAGCTTCGATACGTTCGTGTCCAGTTTCATCCCGTCGGTGATCGATAGCGACGCCACCGTCGCAACCACATTCAATTGCACGGACGCGTTCTCCGCGGCCAGCGTGTTCCCAATAAACACGTTGTCCGCATTCATCGGCACACCCGCCGTGAACCAGTTCGCCCCCGTTCCCCAGTTCCCGCTCGCCACGTTCCACCACTTATCAACACCCCACGCCGCGTCCACCGGGAGCATTGCCGCCCCGGCGAAGGCCGCCAGACCAACGGCGGAGACCGTCCGCACCGGCCCGTTCATCCGGCCACCAGAACCCCGACTATTCATCATTCGTGACATGACATTCCTCCCTTTCTGTCGTGGTCAAGTGCGCCCCGGCACGGCCTGTGACTCAGGTTTTCAGAATATCAGTCAACCCCCCCGTCCTGATTCGTTCGGCCTCTGTTCACTTTGCTCCAACGGCTCACCACTCGTCGATCCGAGCCCGTGGAATCTCAACAACGACGCGGAATCCGAATAGGCCGCGCTTGTACAGCAGATCCACCCCGCTCCACCCGCGACGAACCGCAGCCACCCGCCGCGAGCAGGCAGGTCACCAGAACCAACCCGTCGCCAATACGGATGGCGTTGTGCGTTCCTGTGATGGAACCCAAAGTCAGGATCGGTTCACGCGGTGTTCAGCAGCCTTCCTCGAATAGTTCAACGAAGTAGTTGTAATCAAACCCGTCAACGAACCCGTCGCCATTAAAGTCAGGGTCGCGCCCTGGCGGACACCCGAAACCTTCGAAGCACGTCACGAATTCGTCATAATCAAAGCCGTCAATGAATCCGTCGAAGTTATAATCTGCGATACACCCCGGCGCTGTATACGTGCCGAACCCGCCCATCGACGGCGTGCTGATCACCCCGTTGGGCGTCCACGTCAATTGATCGGTCGTCGTGAACCTGCGGATCCCTCCCGAGAAATGGCTCCCGACGTACATCTCGCGGTAGTCAGGGCTAAACGCAAGGTCGACCGCCTCGGGCGAAGTGATCGTCTGGTCGAGCAGCAGCCCGCCGTCTTGCCCGAGCCTGAAACGGAACACCCGACTCGACGAAATGTCGCCGACGTACACGTGCCTTGCGTCTGGCGCTATGCAGAAAAAGTGCAGATTCGACGCCCCGGGCACGTTCACCACGGGCAACTCTGTCGCCGTGCTGTCGGTGAGCGCAAACGTGTAAATCCGCGAGTTCGCGGCGGTCATGTACAAATACCCGCCGTTGGGGTGCACCACCACCCCACGTGCCCACCGTCCCGTCGCGAACGAGTTGATGAGCACGGGCTGCCCCGAGCCGTTGAACCCGAAGCGATACACGCCGTTCGCAACCGTCGCCGCGAACAACTGATCTCTCGTTGCGTCGTACGCGAGTTCATGAACGCCGACCATTCCCGGAGCCGTGAAGTTGCCCGTGTACGTGGTCGTGAGCCCATCGGGTGAGAGCGTGAATCGCGAGATGCTGCCCTGTCCGAGCACGTTCCCGTGGCGATTTCCGATGAACAGGTCGGACGCAGTTCGAAACGCCACTCCAGCGGGGTCGAAGACCTGAGAGGTGGGGATGTCCGCAAGACTCGACGTGAGGCCCCCGCTCCCGTTCACGCCGATGCGCTTCGTCGGCGTCCAGTTCGCCGGATTCGACTGCGACCCGGGAGGCGAAACGGTGACAATCAACTGAAACGGCTGGGCCGTCGCCACCGTCACGCCACACGTCAACAGTACACCAACCGCAAGTCGGGTACGCATCGCGAATCTCCTTGATGGCAATCATACCGATCACGATGCGAAACCAGAATCACCGGGGCACGGAATTTTCCACCGCAGCACCGATAACTTCAACTGGTCGACCCCAGCCTCATGTCATCATGCCTGTTACGTGCAACTGCCCTCGAACGCCGCCACGAAGTCGTCGTAATCAAACCCATCGACGAACCCGTCGCCGTTGAAGTCCGCCGAACCTCCGGGGACGCAGGGGTCTCCCTCGAAGCACGCGACGAAGTCGTCGTAATCAAACCCGTCGACGAACCCGTCGCCGTTGAAGTCCGCCGGGCACCGCGTGCTGACCACATAGCTCGTCTCGGCGTTCACGCCCGTCTCGAGCCCAACCGCCGAGATGGTCACCGCGCCGATCGCCGAGTTGTACGCATACGGATGCGAGACGCCGTTCCGCGTCACACGGATATTCGCGGTGTTCGCCGGCACTCGGATCACCGTCCCCGCGTTCACTGCAAAGCCGGTGAGATTCTTGAACGTGTGCGTGTACACGTTGTTCGCTCCATCGGCGGACACCGTCAAGTCCACACGGTGAGTTCGCCCCAGCGAGCTCTGGCGCAGCTCAACGCCCTTGAACGTCATGGTCGGCCACGAACCGGGCAGCTTGGGCTTGACGCTGATCGTGTTCGTCGCCGCGCTCGGCGTGTAATCCAGGAACCCCATCAACGAGTCCACAAAGAACGACATGCTCTCCCACGCGTTGGGCCACGCCGTCTGCAACGTAAAGTCGTCCTGGCCCGCAAATCGAACCGAGCCCCGATCGCGAGGGGCCGGCTGCCCTGGGATCCCACGGGCCGCGATCTGCTCCGCGCCAAGCCCCATCGGCCCAAGGTGGTCGATCAACAAATCCAACCGATACTTATGATTGTCGATGTCGCCGGTGCCCGCGGTGAAGTCCTGACGCTCGGCGTAATACATCCCGTACCACATCGTGGTCAAGAACCACGGCCCCGCGCCCCAGGGCGAGCCGCCCGAACCATTGCCCCAGTACCCGTCGCCCCAGTAGCGGTTGATGAGGTCCGTCCACCCGTAGCCGTCACTGAAGAACCCCGCGTAATTGACGAGCGGGTGAACGTTTCCGAACCGGTCCGCTCCGACGCCGTTGATCCGATCGACCACGCGAGTCACGCGCGGATCCAAGGGCGAGTACACGCCGAAGGGGTACACGATCCCAAGCTGGCTGATGTCTGTGTTCTCGCCGTTCCAGTCCAGTCGCCCGTCGAGTCCGCCCTTGACCCCGTTGGCCGACCCCTCGAACGCCATCGCGTGCCCTGCTCGCCCAAGGATCGCCGCGATCCGCGAGGCGTCGCGCAGCCCGCGCTCCACGTTCGCGTTGCTGTAGACGAACGTATCGTAACTATCTTCCCACAGGTTGTTCGAGTACGTCAGGTTGAACGCCTCTTCATACCGCAGCCTGCTGTCGATCGAGTCCCGAGTCATCGCCTGCACCGCGTCCCACACGCCCGCGTAATGGTCGTTGAGCAGCGTGCTGTCCCCGGTCATATCGTAATACCACATCAGCGCCCATGGGTAGACGGCCGTCCCATCGATCTGCGGCGCGCCCCACACCGTAAACCCGTCCGTCGAGTATTTCTGCTTCCAGAACCCGCGTGTCGCCTGCCCATTCACCGGATTGATCCCAAACGACGGCTCCACATCCCGATAGCACCCGTCCTTCATCCATCGCAGCGCGTTGACGCCTTCCTCGATGTGCCCTGTACGCATCATCGTCACCGCCGCCCACATCCCGTCACGAGGCCACGAGTAGTAATACGCCCCGTTGTGATACCCCGCGACCACTGCCCCGTGCTCGGCGTCCTGGTGGAGCGCCGTCGCCAAGAGGCCCCGCTTCATCAGCCGGTCGTACCTCGCGTCTGGCGTGTCCACCGTCGTACCCGAATCCAGCCAGTTCTGCCAGTACGTGTCCGTGTGTCCCTGGATCAACGATTGGTTGTTCGTGTAGAACCAATCCAGCGTCGGAACCACCTCGTTGTCGTACACCCCGTCGTTGGCAGGGATCGTCGCACTAATCGGCTCAGGACGCAGGTGGGCCCCGATCAACGTAAAGTCAACCTCCACCGCCTGCCCGGGCGGCAGCGTCACTCGCCGGCCGATCCACCCCTGCCCCTGATCCTCGCTCGTGTCGCGCCAACTGTCGGTCGCCTTCCCTCCATCGGGTTGCCCCACCACTTTCATCGCCCCAGACAGATACAGCGCGATGTTCTTGTCGTATCCGCCAAACGTCGTTGGGTTGTATTCCTCAGGATCGCTGATGAACGCGCCCGTCCCCGTCACCGTACGCCGAACTTTGTCGTACGCCGTCATCGCCCCGCGGCTCGAGTCCCAGAACATGTTGTCGTACTGGTCCCCGCCGTTGAGCGCGGGATCAATGTACAAGTACACGTCGGCCGTCTGGGTCTGCGCCAGGTTGTTTCTCAGTACCATCCGCTTGACGAGAACGTGACGTTGTTCTCCCGTGCCGCTCAGCCCGTCAGGAAAGTCGATCCCCGCCGGCGCGAAGTCGTATTGCGTGACATCGATGTCGTTCCCGCCGTGCGTCAGTCGCTGGCTGGTCAGAACCGTGTTCGTGTTGTCGTTGAGGTACGCCTGCGCCACCCCGCTGTACGACACCGCATCAGGATTGCTGATCCAGTGCGTCAGGCCGTCGACTCGGATCCCCACCGTCGCCAGATTCAAGTGCATCTGCCCGCGCTTCTCGCTCGACAGCAGCGGGGGAAACGTGTCCCCAGCGTCCGAATACCCCTCGTTCTTCGTCCCGACTCCCTGCACTCCACCCGGCGTCGGAAAGTACATGTCCCACCACGATCCGTTCTGGTCCAGCATCGCCGCCGTGTACGTGTTCCCGATGAACGCCTCTTCCTTCCAGAACGTCACCGGCGGGTACCCAGCACCAGGATTGGCCTGCCCCGCGCCCGCTCCGGGCCAAGGCATCTTGTTCGTGTACGTGAACACCGCCCCAGCGTTGGCAAAAACCTCCGTCGTGTTCCCACTCGTCCGCTGCGCCGAGATCTTGTATTTCACCGTGGTCCCGTACGCCCGGCTCGCACCATTCAGCGGCACCGTCGCCTTCCACCAATCATCGTTCCCGCCAAACCCGTTCGGCTCGTTGTACTGAAAGAAAACCTCCGCCGGCCGATTCGGCGACACCCGCGCCACGCTCGCCATCACCGTCGTCGAGCCGTTCCCCGCGTTGCCGTTGCTCCCAGCGGGTACCGTTCCGTCCAGCGTGTAATACACCCATACGCGGTCGTATGTAAAGCTCGGTCCGATCTTCACCCACACGTCCACCGCTTCGCCTTCTCGCACGACCTCCGGCTCGCGCCCCGTCACGCTCCCAGGCTGACCGAACACCATCGCCGACGGCTGGTGCGAGATCAACCCGGGCTGCGCCTGCACCACCGCCGACAACACGCCCATCGACCACACGACCACGCCCGCCGACATCCATTTGCTCATCGCATGCTCTCGTGATCAGGACCGCAGGCCCAACAGGGCCCGACGACTCGTGGTCCGATGCACACACTATCGAGCAGCGCACTTCCCGCGTCAAGTCATAAGTCTCTATTTGTCAATTACATAGATCACACTGCAGTCCCCAATACCACCTCGAAACGTCGCAGAAACGTTCACTCCCCACGTCCTCTCCATCCACCGCCCCACAGATCTGTGTGTTCGTAATTTGTTTGTATAACTCAGGAACTCCGGCACGCCGTCTCGCGTCTGATTACCATCAGCAAGTGGTCTTCTGTATTCGCCTCGGGAGGCGGCCAGATCGACCCTTCGTCAGGATCCATTCACCATGCGCAGAACGTTCCTCAAGACGCTCGCCTTCGCCGCTGCCGCAGGCTTTGCCTCAACGCTCGGCCTGGCCGCTCACGCCTCGCTCCCTATCGAAGACACCATCAAGGTCGGCCACTACGCCTCCATGACCGGCAAGGAGGCCACCTTCGGCCTCTCCACCGACAACGGGCTCAGGCTCGCCATCAACGAGATCAACGCCAACGGCGGTGTGCTTGGCAAAAAGATCGAGATCATCACCTACGACACCAAAGGCGAATCCAAAGAAGCCGGCAACGCCGTCTCTCGGCTCGTCACACAGGACAAAGTCGCCGCCGTCATCGGCGAGGTCGCTTCGGGGCTCTCCATCGCCGGCGGCGCGGTCTGCCAGCAGTACGGCATCCCCATGATCAGCCCCAGCTCCACAAACCCGCGCGTCACCATCGGCCGCGACTTCGTCTTCCGCGTCTGCTTCATAGATCCCTTCCAGGGGTACGTCGTCGCCAAGTTCTCCACCGAGAACCTCAAGGCCAAAACCGCCGCCATTCTCTACGACCAGTCCGCCCCGTATTCCAAGGGGCTCCGCGACGAATTCAAGAAGAATTTCGAGAAAATGGGAGGCAAGGTCGTCGCCGATCAGGCCTACTCCGGCGGCGACCCCGACTTCTCCGCCCAGCTCACCACCATCCGCGCTTCCACCCCCGACGTTATCTTTGTCCCCGGCTATTACACCGAAGTCGGTAACATCGCCGTCCAGGCCAGAAAGCTCGGCGTCACCGTCCCCCTCCTCGGCGGCGACGGGTGGGACAGCGAACAGCTCTCCAAAATCGGCGGCGACGCCATCGAAGGGTGTTACTACTCCAACCATTACGCTCCAGATCAGCCAACCGATGAGATCAAGTCTTTCGTCGAGAAATACAAGAAGGCCTACAGCGGCCAAACTCCCGACGGGCTCGCCGCCCTGGGCTACGACGCCGGGCTCATCCTCGCCGACTCCCTCAAACGCGCCGGCACCACCGACCCCAAGAAGCTCCGCGATGCCATCGCCGCCACCAGCAGCTTCAAAGCCGTCACCGGCACCATCTCCATCGACAAAGACCGCAACGCCACCAAGGCCGCCGTCATGGTCCAGATGACCAAGGGCCAGCCCAAGTTCGTCGCCAAAGTCGAACCTCTCGCCGACAAGAAGGACACCCCCAAAGGCGACCCCAAGCCCGAATCCGCAAAGTAACAAGCATCAATGACAACAGCAGCCTGAACCGGAGCCCCTCACCAGAGGGGCTCCTTTCTTTGGCTCTCCTCTTTCCCCAGCCGCCGTTCATCACTGTCGCTCGGAATCCCCGCCACGCACCATTCACGCACCCGCTCCCGACCCAGGCAACTTCCTGATCCGGCGCAATCTCAGCATTCGCCAAGGTTTATAAACATTTCTTTCCCCCCTCGTGAATCAGGACACTCGCCTCCGCTTGACGAATAGTGCCGTCAGGCAAAGGAGGCTTCGATGAAACCCACACTTGCCGTCCTGTCCCACTCCATTCTTGCTCTCGCCGCCGGTGCGCAGACATACACCTTCCCTTACTCCTGCACGCAGCAGGTGAGGATGATCCCGCCCACCAACTCGCGATGGGACTACGTCGCCGCCAAGCAGTTCACGCATTGCCACGCCTGGTACTTCAGCACACCCAGCGGCTCCACCTACGCCCCGGCCCCACAGAACCCGGGATTCCACCCTTACGGCATCGACCAGCGCTGGAACCAAGGCTGGTATTCCTTCTGCATCCAGCCCTGCGCACAATCGTACATCCCGATCGTCATGCGCACCACATACGTCGACCCGTACACAGGCACGGGCCCGGCAGGCCTCTCCCTTGTTTCATCCCTCCCCTCCATCGCACGCGCCGAAGCGCTCTCTCGCATCACCACCTCTCCCTCGGGCCATGGTCTTCCGATCGACGCAACCGTCCACGCCTCGGGCTTCCGGCAGCACATGAACGCCGGCTTCTGGTCCCGCTCCTTTGCCCTCAGCGAGATCGAGGCCAAAGCATGGGTCCCCGGCCAACCGCTCTCCGGATCAGGTGCCACCAGCATCATCTGGGCCATCCAGCACTCCAGCATCCGCGCACTTCACCCCTGGAGCGCTTTCAGACCCTGGATGCCGCCCACCCCGCAGAGCCAGACGTTCCGCCTCTTCGACCCTATCGAGGTCACCGTCAACACACCCAACGGCGAGTCCATCTCTCAGACCCTTCTCAACATGTACATCGATCTCCACGACGCCGGCGAGGTCGATATCAATGAAGGCGAAGTCTTCTGGAACGCCCCCGACGCCGACCTCGTCCTCACCTGGGGCGCTTTCGGCTCAGATTCGGGACACATCATCCTCTCTTGCAAGGACGGCGCGATCGTCACCTCCGTTTCGACAACCCCGGGCTTCCCTCCTCCCCCCGTCGGCACCCCGGTCCCCTTCTCCTTCTCCCTCCCCACACTCGATCTCTCCATGCCGCTCCATCGAATCTTCGGTTACCCCTACGAAGTCACCATCTCCACCAGCGACGGGTCCAGCGCTCCACTCACCCCACCCGGATGCCCCGCAGACTGGAACCTCGACGGCTTCGTCGATGGTTTCGACTACGACGATTTCGTCTCGTGTTTCGAAGACGCAGCCACCTGCGGCTGGAGAGCCTCTGCAGACTTCAACCTCGACGGCTTCGTCGACGGCTTCGACTACGACGATTTCGTCGCCGCCTTTGAGTCCGACTGCTAGCCATCCGCTTGACACGGTGAACTCCCAAGGCGACGCGAGGCGACCCTTTCCACACCACAATCGCAATATCAACGTGTCCGCGCTCGTTCTGTCGGCTCCACAGCTACGCATCCGCTCGACAGCCCACGGCAATCTTTTCCGTGTGACCTCCGTCACACTTATTCGGCAGGAGTTGAACGCGAGTGGCGCCCCCGCCCCTCCCTCAGGCCCGGCCAGCATCATCCCTCCCAACCCCTTTGCTCACCCGCAGACTCTCAAAGTGACTGGGATGGAAAGCGGGGGCAGGTCACCACTGCGTTGTTCCCGCTCGCGATCACCACACGGGCCTCGTTGAAAAAAATCCCAGGCCGAGTAGGGCCGATAACCAGCATCCCGCCCGACGCCGTCCGCCCAACGCCCGATGGCTGAACCCGTCCGCCAGCACACCCCCACCCCACGACCATCAACCCAACGTTCTTCATGCATCCAACATACCGCCTCACCAGATACTCACAACCCAATTCCACCCTGCGCAGCGCCCACCTAAGCTCCCCGAATGGCCCCCGAAGATCCTTCTCAGCCCCTCGCGGCTCAAGTGCTTCTTGTAGACGACGAACCCGACCATGCCGACGTCATGGCCGAGGCCCTCCGCAAACCCGGGCACGTCTGCACCATCGTCACCACCGTCGAACGCGCCCTTGATGAATTGCGCCACGGGACATTTGACGTCGTCGTCACCGACCTCCGCATGCCCACCAGCGCAGGCCACGGCGGCACCGCCCCCGACGGCGCCGATGCCGGCCTCAAAGTCGTCGACGCCGCGAAACGCCTCCAGCCCGCCGCCGAAGTCGTCATGGTCACCGCCCACGGCGACGTCGCCACCGCACGGGCCGCCTTCAAGCTCGGGGTCTTTGATTTCATCGAAAAACCCCTCGATCTTGAAGTCTTCCGGACTCTGGTCAACCGTGCCGCGCAGACCGTTCTCCTCCGCCACGAGGCCGGCGCAGGATCCGCAGAACTCGTCCAGAACCAGGGCTTCGAGGGCGTCGTCGCCGGCAGCGAACCGATGCGGCGGATCCTCCGCACCGTCAAAACCGTCTCCGCCAGCAACCTCCCCGTCCTCATCACCGGCGAATCCGGCACCGGCAAAGAACTCATCGCTCAGGCCGTCCACCGCAACAGCGCCCGCAGCAAAGGCCGCTTCGTCGCCATCAACTGCGCCGCCGAGGCCGAAAGCCTCCTCGAAGACAAGCTCTTCGGCCACACCAAGGGCGCATTTACCGGCGCCGAGAAAGACCGCGAAGGCCTCTTCGAGTACGCCTCGGGCGGAACCCTCTTCCTCGACGAGATCGGCGACATGCCGATGAAGATGCAGGCCAAACTCCTCCGCGTTCTCGAAACCTCTAAAGTCGTCCGGCTCGGCTCCAACGACGAACGCCCCATCGATGTTCGCATCGTCTCGGCAACCAACAAAGACCTCAAGGCCATGATCGCCCGGGGTGACTTCCGCGAAGACCTCTACTTCCGAATCAACGGCGTCACCGTCGCCATCCCGCCTCTCCGCGAACGCCGAGAGGACATCCCTCGCATCCTCCGACACGCCATCGCCCGCTTCCAGACCCAGCTCGCGCCAAACACGCAGCCTTTCGACATCTCCGACGCCGCCATGATGCGCCTCACCAGCTACCCCTGGCCCGGAAACGTCCGCCAACTCCTCAACGTCGTCCAGAACATGGTCGTGATGGTCATCGGCGAAGACCGCCCGCACGCCTCCGTCGGTGTCCTCGATGTCCGTCACATCCCCGACGACGTCCGCACGGGCGACGACGCCCACGCCGACGCCGCCTCACTCGGATCCCTCGCCGGCACAAGCCTCGAACAGATCGAGAAACGCGCCATCCGCGAGACTCTCCGCCTTACCAACGGCAACCGCGAGCACGCCGCCAAGCTCCTGGGCATCGGCGAACGAACCCTCTACCGCAAACTCAAAGACTACGGCCTCCGCTAGCCGTTCCCGGACCTCCTTCCACATCCCGCACCGCCCTTACAGCCGGCGCAATTTCTGCGCGTTCCGACTGCTGCGTTCCATCCGCGCTTCCCGGTTGCCGATCCTCCACACGCAGGAATTGCGCGTGCGGAGGCTTTCATGCGTTCACTGGCCATTCTCACCATCGGCGGCTCGGCTCTCTCGTGCGGAGGGTGCTTCGTCGGCCCTGACCACCTCGCCCAGGCCAAGCTCACGAACGAGCACGCTCTCGCCGAATCCAAGGACCACTGGTGGGCCGCCGCCAACGCACCCGTCATGACGCCCCACGCGCGCGTCGCGGTTGTTGAGTTCTCGGTCGAGTTTGTCGCCGTCAAGAAGCTCGGCCTGTTCGGCACCAGGCCCATCATCGACATTCAGGATTACTCCTTCAGCGGCGGGGCAGCCCACCTCGCCGGCATCGGCCGAGAGAAGATCATCCTCGACGAAAACGCCCTTCTCGCTCTGCCCGGCGACCTGTACCATTCGTTCATCGATCAGCTCGCCGCGTGCGGACTCGACATCATCTCGATGCCCACGGTCGCCGATGTGCCCGCTCTGTCCGTGATCGACGCGTTCGAGCCCGGCGAGTCTCTCGCGGGGATATTCCTCAGCCCGACGGGCTCCGACACGGGCCGACCAAAGGAAGTCCGGATCTATCCCGCGGCGCCGCTGCGTTCTCTCCGCGGCGACTCCGCCGACATCAACGCAGCCGCCGCTCGGGCCGCCGATGCACTCGACGCCGATTACGCCCTACGTGTTGTTGTCCGGCTCGGCGCCGACGATGGCTACGCCAGCATCGAGCGTGAATCGCACATCACGGTGATCCCTCGGTCGGGCGTTCTTGAGCCGCTCGGGCCCCCTCGGGTGTATGCCGTCCGCTCGCTTTTGTCCGACGGGGTCGTCGCCGACGACGCGTCGTTCGAGTTGCTCACGGGCACCGTCTCGACAATCAACCCGGCCCGTTATCGCCAAGAGGTCTGCACGCTCGCCGAGCCTTATCTGGCGATGGGCATCGCTTCCATCGCCGGACTCGCACCACCGATCAACTCCGCCGCGGCCGGCATGGTCCGCACGCACCCGCCGGGATTCGCACGGGCACCCGCCGCCACGGGCTCAGGTGCTCACTGACGCCTACAACTGGCCGTGCCCGATACGCCACCTGTGCTTCTCTCGTCATCGCCGCTCTCGCACGTCCCGCACGCGTTCTCCACGCGCGTCGGCGGATGCTCGCCCCCGCCCTTTGAATCTCTGAATTTCGGCAACCCAGGCGACCTCCCGCCACACATCGCCCGCGACCCCATCGACCGCATCCAACGTAACTTCGCTCTCGTCCTCTCGCAACTCAACATCCCCGACCGAGCGCTCGTCCAGGTCCATCAGGTTCACGGCAACTCCGTGCAGACCGTCTCCCAAGGCAGACCCGAGCACGCTGGGTGGCCTGCCCCGGGCTATCCCGACCCCAAGGCCGACGCCATCGTGACCGACGATCCTCGGCTCGCGCTCGCCGTCCGCGTCGCTGACTGCTGCCCCATCTTGCTCGCATGCGAAACCGGCCGCGTCGTCGCCGCTGTTCACGCCGGATGGAGAGGCACGGTTGCGGGTGTGCTCACCAACACCGTGTCCGCGATGCGCACACTCGGCGCCCGGAAGATCCATGCCGCCATCGGCCCGTGCATCTCGGCCCGCCATTTCGAAGTCGGCCCCGAGGTTGCCCGAGAGTTCGCCGGCGCCTTTCCGGGACACGCGTTCCTCTCCCCATCGCCCGATCCCGCCCGTACCACCCAAGGCAAATCCCACGCCGACATCCCAGCGGCTCTACGGCACCAGCTCCAACTCGCCCAGATCGACCACATCGACACCATCGACCTCTGCACGTTCGGCCGTCCCGACCTCTTCTTCTCCCACCGCCGCGACCAAGGCATCACCGGCCGCATGATCGGCCTCATCAGCCCAGCGACCTACTAACCAAAGGCGTGTCCTCCATCATCCCTGAGAACACGCTGTCTTTCACGCCCGTTGCGCGAGCGAGCATTGCCCCCAGCGCCGGCCCGGCGGTCCCGCATCCGACAATCCCGAATCGCATTCACCACTGTACCGCGCCCGGCCCCCGAACGAAAGAGCCCCCCGCGAACGCGGAGGGCCCTTGAGAATTCATACTCGTGTGAAGCGGACTCGGAAACTGCCTTACGCAGATTCCTTCTTTGATACCTGCAGGTCCTTCAGTCGCCGCTTGTTCTCAACCGCGTCGCGGTCGATCACAAACTCGGCGCCCTCGGACGCGTGATCGGGCAGCTCGTACATGAGGTCGATCATGGTTTCTTCCATGACGGCCCGCAGCGCACGCGCCCCGGTCTTGCGTTCGGACGCCTTCTTGGCGATCGCCTGGAGCCCATCATCGGTGAACGTCAGCTTCGCGCCTTCCAGAGAGAAGAAGTGCTGGTACTGCTTGACCAGCGCGTTCTTGGGCTCGGTCAGGATGTTCACCAGCGCGTCGATCGACAAGGGCTCGAGCGCACAGATCACGGGCAAGCGACCCACGAACTCGGGGATCATCCCGAACTCGATCAGATCTTCCGCCGAAACCTGCTGCGTCAGCAACGCATCGTCGATCTCTGTGCTTGTCTGCTTCTCGACGCCGCGCACGAACCCGATCCTGGTCTTGCCAAGCCGGCGGCGGATGATCTCATCCATTCCCGAGAACGCACCGCCGCAGATGAACAGAATATTTGTTGTGTCGAGCTGGATGTACTGCTGCTCGGGGTGCTTGCGTCCGCCCTGGGGCGGCACGTTGCTGAGCGTCCCTTCCAGCATCTTGAGCAGGCTCTGCTGAACGCCCTCGCCCGAGACGTCGCGCGTGATCGAGACGTTGCCAGACGTTTTGCCGATCTTGTCGATCTCGTCGATGTAGATGATCCCTCGCTGCGCCGACTCAACATCGAAGTCCGCCGCTTGCAGGAGACGAAGCAGCAGGTTCTCGACGTCTTCGCCCACGTAGCCAGCCTCGGTCAGCGTAGTCGCGTCGCCGATGGCAAAGGGCACTTTCAGGATGCGCGCGAGCGTCTTGGCTAGCAGCGTCTTGCCCGAGCCCGTTGACCCCAGCATCAGGATGTTGCTCTTGTCGATCTCGACGCGTGTCGCGCCGGGGCCGTCGAGGTGCTGCAACCGCTTGTAGTGGTTGTGGACCGACACCGAGAGCGCCCGCTTGGCCGCGTCCTGGCCGATCACGTACTGATCCAGAAATTCCTTCATCGTCCGAGGCGACGGGATCTCACGGAGCGTGCTCGTCCCGCTGCTTACCCGGCGCCGTTCCTGCTTGAAAATGTTCAAGCACAGGTCCGTGCACGAGTTGCAGATGTACACCTCGCTCGGGCCCTCCACCATCGGGCCGGCTTCCCGGCTCGACTTCCCGCAGAATGAGCATGTCGTGACACGCTTGCCCTTGAAATCACTCGGGTTACCGGGCGTGCCGGCGGTGTTGGTCGGGTCGTTACCGTCGTTTCGGTTGCGGGCCATGTACTCAAGGTCCTCCGCCTGTGGCGTGTAGGGAACTGCGCGTCGCTCGTCCAGAAAGCCTGTTTCTATCGGCGACCCGCTCGTGGGGCTCCAATCCAACCCATCCCATTCCGCATTCCTCGCTCGTCGCACGTTATCCGGACGTGCCTCGTCGCGAGGCCTCGCTAGCCTAGGTCGGCCGTCTCGCCCCGTCACGGCTCGTCGGGGATCCCGCCCGATCGTCCCGCGCCACGCCCCGGGTCCTGTCGGCCCGCCTCTTTCGTCCCAGACTCTCGGAACTGCCGCGCCATCGACCCGAGCAACTTCTTTCGCGTCGCCTGATACTCGTCGTCACTCATCTCGCCCGTCGCGTGCAACCGCTTAATCATCCCCATCACCGTCTCGGCCTCGTCCATCGCCGACGGTGCGGCAAGCGTCTTCTTTCTCACCCGCGACAGCAATACGCCGCCCGCTATCAATAACGCGATCAGCCCGCCCGCAGCCAGCCACACATCCACGACAGCCGACTTGCCGCTCGTCACCGGCGTGAGCATCGGATCAGGCTGGGCGGTGCCTTCGGTGGGCTCGCTGGCCAGCCCAGCAGGTGCGTCGTCAGAGGTCGGCTCCATCGGCTGGCTCTCTGTTTGTACCTCTTGTTGGATCACGAGAGGCCCCCTCACCCGTGCCCAAGACCCGCCGCCTGTCGGATCGGCAAGAGCACGCTGGGCACGACCACCGACTCGATCAGCAGTTCGCCGCGCCTCACCAGGCGGTCCACGATCGCCGGCAATTCCTCCACGCTCGCGTAGAGACCGAAGCGACGCAGTGTGAGGTACACACTGATGGGCGCCGCATCAGGGCCGCCACGCCGCGCATGAGTCGGGTGCGTCTTGACCTCCAGATGACCCTGAATCTCCTCGTGCGTCGGCCGAGCGCCCGCCACGCGGTCTTCCTCGGGCACCGGGAGGCTCAGGCCTACCACCGGCTGGCAGTCGATCACGCTCCCCGCGCCCACAAGCCCCGCCAGAGGCGACCCGCCGTACAAAGCCTCGAAGACGATCGCGTCGTGATTCCCGCCTGTGGTCAGGTCAAACCCGAAGAGCAACTCGACATAGTCGATATCGAGTGGGCTCACGTTCAGGTACGAAGGTGCACCTTCGAGCACCGCCTTGTGATACTCCATCGCCACGCCCAGCGTCGCCGGGTTCACGACTCCAGTCCGCAGGGTGTTGGCCTTGATCGCCATCCATCGGTTGAGATCGGCCTCGGGAACCGATTCGAGCGCGAGTTCTTCCTTGGACCGCCGCAGCAGCGACATACCGCCGTAGCGTTTGCGGAGCCGTTCGCAGAAATCCAGCGCACCCTCGCGCCCCCGTGGCAGGTCCAGCTTGACCTGCAGCTTCTGGTTCACGTAAAAGTCGTTCGATAGCGCTCGGTAGCTTTCCGACATGCCGCTCCAACCAGCCCGCGCCTACGCCGCGGGGGCGCCCATCACCCGCGATCATTCTAGCGACCGAGGCCCCATCACTTCCCGAATTCGACCCGTTCACGCCTCAGATGTCAACCAATCCACAACACTCGCCGCGTCCGCCATGCTCGGCACCGCCCACGTTGCACCGCATCCCAACAACGCTTCACTCGAATAAACGCCGGTCCCCACTCCCAAGCTCCGGCATCCGTGCGCCCTCGCGCACGACACATCGTGTGGCGTGTCCCCGATCACCACCACCCGCTCCGGACTCACCGCTCGCCCGTGCAACTCTCGGTACCGCATCATCCCGACCGGGGGAAGGTGCTCCCGTGCCGGCGGCTCGGTCGGCGACTCGTCCCCCCACACCCGCACCGAGAACCAGCCGGGATCGATCCCCACCGCCCGAAGCTTGATCGACCCCGTCTCCGAGTAATTTCCCGTCAGAAGCCCGAGCGTCACTCCGGACATCCCCCGAAGAGATCCGAGCACCTCGTGAACCCCGGGACACGCCGTCGCCACTCCCGCCGGCGAGATCAGACGCGGCAGGTGCCGCCCGTATCCGGTTCTCATGGCCTCCGCGTTCTCTCGCGTCCGAGCGACGCCGTTGCGGTGCAGCAGTTCGCCGATAATCAGCGGGTCGAGCCGCCCGGCAAAGTCCACGCCCTCGATGGAAAACTGATCTCCAAAGAGCTCGCGTCCGGCGTCTTCGAGCGCCTTTACCCCAGACCGCTTCGTCGTCAGCAACGTCCCATCGATATCAAACAGCAACAGCATGGGCCACCGTAGCCCAGGTGTCGTTCGCACTCCCGCCGACGCCTTTCTCCTTGCCAAATCCCGATGTTTCTGGTATGAATACACTTCCCAGGCGTGACCCTCACGCCCGTGTTCTCGGCCATCGCCCGACAGGGTGTTCCAGCCGGCATATGGACCGCCGCAAGCGGCAAAGCCCCGCGCCAAAGCCCACGGAGTTCAGCGAACTCGGTGACGAGGGCCTCTCTCCCGACGATTTTCTTCTCCCGTACTCGCAGGCCCTGTCGGCCAAGGTGCTGGTCCTCAATAAGCTGTACGTCGCCGTGCGCGTCGTCTCGGCCCGACGCGCGTTCAGCCTCTTGTGCCGCGACATCGCCGAGGTTGTACACGTCGATTCCGGTGCCGACGGGCCCACCTACTTGAGCTACGACTTTGAGAGCTGGGCCGACGTGTCGGCGGCTCGTGATGCGTTCTCAGCACAGCCTCACGACTGGGTCCGCACCGTCCGCATGGAAATCGCCGTCCCCAAAATCATCCGCCTCCTGGGCTACGACAGGCTCCCGCAACAGGTCGTCAAGCTCAACCGACGGAACCTCTTCGCACGCGACCGCAACCACTGCCAATACTGCGGCAAGCACTTCTCCACCGCCGACCTTTCCATCGACCACGTCGTCCCCCGCACGCAAGGCGGCGGAGACACCTGGGACAATCTCGTCTGCGCCTGCATCAAGTGCAACGCACGCAAAGGCGGCCGCACGCCCGATCAAGCCAACATGAAGCTCTTCCGCAAACCCGAGCGCCCAAAGCGCAACCCCGTCATCGCGCTGCGCCTGGGACACGAGAAGTACGCCAGTTGGAAACAATTCCTCGACTCGGCCTATTGGTCCGTCGAGCTCCGGTAGGTCATCCGCATCTCCGCATACCACTCGTGGCCGCACACCCCACGCCGTGTGGTACCCTTTGCCATGCTCACGCTCGAGAATCTCATCGCCGGTCGGCACGCGCCCTGCACTTCCGGGGGCACACTCCCGGTCTTCGAGCCCGCGACGGGCGAGCCCTACGCCGCCGTTCCAGACTCGGCCGCGGCGGACGCCGACCACGCCGTGGCCGCCGCCCATGCCGCGTTCCCGGCGTGGTCCGCGACACCCATCTCCGAGCGTTCCCGCCTCCTCCTTCGCCTCGCCGACCTCATCGACGATCATCACGACGCACTCGCCCACGCCGAATCCCGAGACACGGGCAAGCCCATCTCGCTGGCACGCGCCGTCGACATCCCACGGTCGGCCTCCAATTTCCGACACTTTGCCACAGCGATTTTGCACACCACCTCAGAGTCGCACGATTTCGACGGGGGCGGGATCCCGGGCGGGTTGCCCGCCCTCAACTACACCAAGCGTGCCCCTCGCGGTGTTGCTGCCTGCATTTCGCCGTGGAACCTGCCGCTGTACCTCCTCAGCTGGAAGCTCGCGCCCGCGCTGGCCACGGGCAACACCGTCGTCGCCAAGCCCAGCGAAGTCACCCCCGTCACCGCGTGGATGCTGGGCAAGCTCGCCGTCGAAGCCGGCTTCCCGCCGGGCGTGCTCAACATCATCCACGGCACCGGCCCGGGCGCCGGGGCCCCGCTCGTCGGCCACCCGAATGTCCCCGCCGTCACCTTCACGGGCTCCACACCCGTGGGACGATGGATCGGTGAGCAGTGCGGCCGCTCGCTCAAGCGGTGCAGCCTCGAACTGGGCGGGAAGAACCCGTTCCTCATCTTCGATGATGCCGACCTCGACGGCCCGGGCAACGCCATCGAGACTGCCGCCCGCGCCGCGTTCACGAACCAAGGCCAGATCTGCCTGTGCGGCTCGCGCCTGCTCGTGCACGAATCCATCTACGACCGCGTCGTCGCGGGGCTTGTCGAGCGTGCCCTCGCGCTGCGCCCCGCCGACCCGATCGACCCCGGCACCCGATTTGGCTCCATCACCTCCAAGGCTCAGTTCGACAAGGTCGTCCGCGTCGTCGATGAGGCCAGAGCCTCGGGCGGGAAGATCCTCGCTGGTGGGCGGCCCACCGCGGCGGGGGACCTCCCGTCACGCTGCCGAGCCGGCTGGTTCTACGAGCCCACCGTCATCGCCGGGCTCGACGCGTCGTGTCCTGCGGAGCAAGAAGAAATCTTCGGCCCGGTGGTGACGGTGCGCCCGTTCAAGGACGAGCTGCACGCCGTGGCGCTGGCCAACGGCACCTCCTACGGGCTTGCCGCGACCGTCTTTACGCGCGACATAGGCCGGGCCCACCGCGTCAGCGCCGCCATCGACGCGGGCATCGTCTGGGTCAATTGCTGGATGGTCCGAGACCTCCGCACGCCCTTTGGCGGGACGAAACACAGCGGGATCGGCCGCGAGGGAGGTTCCGAAGCTCTGCGCTTCTTCACCGAACCCAAGAACATCTGCGTCCGCGTGTGATTCACGAAGGGTTCGCCAGGCGAATCCCGAGTTTCTTGACCACCGTCTGGATCGGCGTGGCGATCCCGAAGGGCGTGGCCGGGCCGTCGTCATCAGGATCACCCGCTGCGATCACCAGCCCCAGCGCCGCTTCGCCGTCCTCGCTCATGAGGAGCGCACCCGAATCTCCCGGCTGGTTGAGCGCGGACGTTCCGTCTTCCGAAATCAGATGGATCTGGTTCTCCATCATGAGCGGTCCCGTCGGCGGCGGGTAATTGACCGGGACAGGCGTGCCCAAAAGCCGCGCGAGCCCGCGCCGCCAGCCGGACATCGCACCAACCATGAGCACCGGAACGTACCCGGCTTGATCCGCCGAGATCGTCCCGAGTCGCCTCGGGCCCCAGCACCCGGCCGCGCCGCCCCGGACATCGCGCGAGCCTGGCTTGAGCGCGATCGTCGCCGCGTCGAGTTCGGTGTTCAGATGTAGGGACGCAGCGGCCCCGATGAGGTCGGCCTGCCCGCCGCCCGCGGGCTGCGCGACCAGAGGAGAGCCTACCCAAGGGTGCGCCGCCGAGAGTCCCATCGCAACTCCCGACCCGTCCAGGCACAGGCACGCGAGCGTGGCCAGCGTGGTGGTTCCGGGCGACCCCAGCGACACCCCGCCCACTAATTCGCGTCGCTTGGCAAGGCTCGCCGCCAGAGAGGTGGGTTTGTACCGGCTCTCGATCACATCGATGGGCACACCTTCGAGCTGCGCAGGCAGCCGGTGTTCGGGGTGCAGTTTGTCGGGCGAACGCTTGCGGATCACGTGCACACGGATCGAGACCACGCCGGTCGGCTTGCCCGCGACGAGCCGTGGGGCGACCTCGAGCCCGACCACACCCTGAAACCCATGCAACCACTCTCGGTTTTTCTCGAGCACGATCGACGCCCGTGCCGCGCTCGCGCGGTGCTCAGCCCCCGCGGGGATCCCGACCTTGATCGGGCGTGCCGAGATCGCGACAAGCCGAGGCAACGCCGACGTCTTCTGCGACGTGGGACGCGAGCGTTTGGCGGCTTTCCCGGTGTTCTTGCGCTTACTTGGCACGAGCACCCGCCGCGTTCGCGAAAATCACCGCGGGCCTGTAGTTGGGCGTCCCCAGTTGATCAAGGTCGTACATCTCGACCGAGAGGACCGTGGACGCGATCTCGACCGAGGTCACGCCGTCGGGAAAGTTGATCGTCGTCGATCCCGAGGTCGGGCTGAGCCCTTTCATGACTTTCTCGGCGAGGTTCCCGACCGCGTCAGAGAGCTCTTTGATCGTCTTGTCGTCGGCCTTGTACGTGATCTTTGAGGGGTACTGGGCGCCGTCCTTGAAGTCCATGCCGAACTCGGCTGTCCCGGCGGCGGGCCTGCGGAAATCGACCGTGTACACCTCGCCCACCGACAACACTTCGTAATCGACCTTGATCGATGTGAACGTCCCCTCCAAGAGCCTGCCCGTGCTCGCGGCGGACGGTTTGGCCGCCGCCCCCCCACCACCGGCACCACCTCCTCCGGCAAGATCGCCCATCCCTTCGGCGGGCTTGGCCGGGCCGGCGGGTGCGGCGGCTTGGCCCGAATTCTCGACCAGCTTCGATGTGATCTCTCGCACGGTGACCCTCATGAATCGTGGGCGATTCACGACGATCGGGAAGCCGTCGTACGTCCCGCCGTCCCTCGGGTTTTTGGTGAACGTGGACGACATCGACGAACAGCCCGCGAGCGTTGCGACCGCGGCCAGCCCGGCTGCGACACGGGACATTCTGTGGTTCATCATCGGGATCCTCCTGGCCACCCGCCCGGACCTGGCTGTACACCGGCCGGATCGTCCGGCCACGCGACTGCTCGCCTCTACCCATGGTGGGCGGACGCGATTGGTGCGCTCGCCTTGGGTCAGAACGCATGGTGTATCATGCAGGAAGAGATTATTTTTGCGTATACGACGGATATCCACAGGAGCGTGCGCATGAACTCGGTACATTCAGACAAGGCCGCCGAGCCGCTGGGCCCGTATTCGCATGCACGAAAGGCGGGCGGGCTGTTGTTCCTCTCGGGCATCGGCCCACGCCAACGCGGGACTCGTGACATCCCGGGGACGATTCTCGACCCCGCCGACAACGTCATCACGTATTCCATCGAGGCCGAGATGCGGAGCTGCTTCCAGAGCGTTTCGGCGATCCTCGAGGCGGCGGGAAGCTCATGGGCCGACATCGTGGATGTTCAGGTCTTCCTGACGGATATGAAACGCGACTGGAAAGAATACAACCGGGTGTACGCCGAGTTCTTCCCCGGGCCCGAACTGCCGACCAGGACCACCGTCGAAGTGTCGAAGCTTCCCACCGGCGGGCGTTCGCCGATCCACATCGAAGTCAAAGTTGTTGCCGTCGCACACGGCGGGTAGGGCCGTCACCTCGGGTCAGGCTTCGAGCCGACCGCCCGGGCCTACCGATGCCTCGCCCCGGGCGATCAACTGCCGCAGGCCCTCGTAAACGACCGCACAGACCGCCGTGGCGAGGTTGAGTGAACGTTCGCCCGCGACCATGGGCAGCGCCACCGCCCGATCGGACATCTCCGCGAGGATATCCGCCGGCAGCCCCGCGGTCTCCTTCCCGAAGACCAGATGATCCCCTGGCCGAAGGTCCGCGTCAAAGACGCACCGCGTGGCCTTTGTTGAGAGGACCCAGGATCTCGCGGGTTTCTCTGCGTCGCGGTACTCAGACCACGAGAGGTGCTCTCGCACGCCCAGCCGGGGCCAGTAGTCGAGCCCGGCGCGGCGGCACGCCTTCTCGGAGATGTCGAACCCGAGCGGGTGGATCAGGTGCAGCCCGCACCCGGTCGCGACGCAGGTGCGCCCGATGTTCCCCGTGTTGTTGGGGATCTCGGGCTCGTGCAGCACGACGTGAAAGTGAGGACGGGCCGCCCGGATGGACGGCCCGCGTTGTGTGGTCGCAGATTCGCTCACGTGGATTCAGCCGGGGTGGATCACTTCGCGCCGGTGGCGGGCTTGGGAGTCGACTTGTTCTTGGTTTCCAGCCACTTCTTCTCGGCGTCACGCCGCGCCTTGACCCCGGGGTCCGTGCTGATGATCTTCGCGATCGATGCCTCGAACGAGCTGATGCTGGTGCCGCCCGAGCTGATAAAGCGGACCTTCGAATCGCTGCTCAGAATCCCGATGATCACGCCCTTGTAGTCCTGGGCTCCCTCCGGCTTGGCCTCGTTGTACATCGCGTTGTCGAGGTCCATCACGAACGAGAAGTCGACCTTGCGGAGCTTGCAGAATTCCTTCACGCGAGGGATCATTTTCTCGGGGTCGGTCTCGGCAACCTTAACGTTGTCCCTCTCTTCGAAGATGTTCGACACCGCCAAAACCACCGCGACATCACGCCCGTACTTCAACTGAATGGACGAGATCCAATCAAACCCGGCCGTCAGTCGCGCCGGATCGCCCCAGTCGGGGTGGAAGAAGAAGACGATGGTGGCACGCCCTTTGAATTGAGGCGTCCTGGGGATCCACCCGTCGCTGGGCAGACTCAGACTCTTGGCCTCGGGCAACTTGCCCGATTTCCTCCACTCCTCCAACTGCTGATCATTCATCGGCGGAAGAGGCCACTTCGCGCTGTTGTACGTCTCCTCGCTTGGTTCGGCGAAAGGAAGCTCGGGGATCGCCGTCAGGTCGATGTGCGAACCGGCTTGCGTCGCTTTCTTCAGCTCTTCTTCGAGCCGCTTTTTCTCCGCGGCGATTTTGTCGCTGATTTTCGAGGCGTCCTGCTCAGATTCTTCCGCCACTACTTTCGCCGCCGCCGCGACGGCGTCCGTCGCGATGTCGGCGAATCGCATGTGTCCTGCCTTGTCGATCAGATAAAAATCCGGGTCTTGGTCCGACCGCAGCATCGACCGGAATTCGTTCTTCGAGTCGTGAGCGAGCAATACCGTCACGCCGTCGGCGGGTTTGGATTTGTCAGCCTCGGTCCAACCGTCTTTGTCATGAACCGCCACCACCACAAGCCCTTGCTTGGCGTACTTCTCGGCCATTTCACGGGCGGTTTCAAGCGCCTTGATGCTCGGGCGATACCAGCTCGCGTATGTCACCACGAGCACCGCCTTGCCCTTGAGCGAGGCCGCAGACCCATGCTGCCAATCGGCGAGCTTGCTCCAGGCGTCCGCTGGGAAAGCCTTGAGCTCCATCTTCGTCAATTCGCTTCGCTTGGCACCTTCGCCCTCACGAACGATTTCCGGATTGAGCAGAATGACCTGGTCGTCCTTCTTAGGCTGAGCAATGACCGTTGAAACGGCAAGCCCGGCAAGAGCCAGTGCGGAACACGACGATGCTGAAAGACGCATGAAATCACTCCGTGGGCGTCAACGCCCGAGATCAGTGTACCCGCGAATCTCATTCGCGCCAGGCATCCCCATTGGACGTGAAACGTCCTTGCAAAGTTCACATTCCTAACAAAGTACTATCGAATTAATGCTTGCAGCCGCATCCGGAGCCGCACCCGCCCTTCTTGGGCTCTTGGGCCGGGGCTTCGCCCAGGAATCGCACGACTTTCTCGTTCACGAACGCGGCGTGGTGTTCGAGGTGCCAGGTGTAGAGGGTGACGATTTCGCGGACCGATTGCTCGCTCCGAGATGGATGAAGCCCCACACGGGCCATATCCGAATCACTCAACCCGGCAAACCACATGCTGGTCCACTGGCGGAGCACGTGCGTGGTGGCAACAAAGGCACCAATGGCCCCTCCACCGCTCGGGCCGAGATTGACGCCGTACAGGTTGCGATCGACAAAGGCGTTCTCGTCCCACTCATTGAGGACCGGGCGCTCTTCCGCGACGATTCGGCGCATGCGGTGGACCGCGACCATTTCTGCGTCGGCGATGTGCCCGAGCACGACGCGCACAGGCCACCGACCGACGCCGGCGTCGGGCAAAAAAGCCTGATCGAGCTGCTCTTCCGAGAGGTCAAAGACGCGACGGTCGTAGTTCTCCACACCTTTGCGGTATCGGCTCACGAGTTCTGGGAGAGTCAGCGACTTCAGAGCGTCGGCGGGCTCGACTCGTCCGAGCCTGGGGAGGGTCCATTCCTGGCAACACGCACTGGTAGTCATTCGTGGCAAGCTCCTTTTCCAGGAGAGTAGGGGGCTACGCTGGAGGATGGAACGAGTTCCGGCACTCCGCGTCGTGACGATGCCGCGTGACACGAATCATTACGGGACCATTTTCGGCGGGGTGATTCTCAGCTACATCGACCAAGCGGGCTTTGTTGAGGCCACCCGTCACGGAGCCCATAAATGGGTGACGGTCGCGCTCGACCGGGTCGAGTTCAAGCAGCCGGTGTTCGTGGGAGACGTGGTGAACTTCTTCGCAACGACGACCCGTGCAGGAACCAGCTCGGTCACCATCCGTGTCGAAGTCGAGGCGGAGCGATCCGGGTCTCGCGACCGGGTGGCGGTCACGGAGGCCATGATAACGCTGGTGTCTGTTGGCCCGGATGGAAAGCCCATACCATTCGCGGTGCAGTCCTGAGATTCCCCTCCCGGACAGGAGCCCCATGAGCGATACGAGTTTTTGCAAATTGGAGACGGTTTCGACGGTGCTCGTCGCCACGCTTCTGCGTGAAAAAGTCGGGGAGTACGAGTCGCCGATCGTGCGGGCAGAGGTCGAAGCGGCCGCCGGAGCGGCCAAATGGCGCGTCGTGCTCGATCTCTCAGAAGTACAGATGGTCGCCTCCGCTGGGCTTGGGATGCTCGTCACGCTGAACAACGCCGCGAAAAAAGGCGGCGGGAAGCTCGCCCTGTGCAAGCTTGAGCCCACGTTGCGGCAGGTCTTCGAGATGACCAAGCTCCACCGTGTGCTCACGCTGTGCGACACCCGGGAGCAGGCCGTTAAGGCCGTCTCGTGAACGCCGATCCAGTTCGAATCCCGGAGCGCGTGCCCGAGCTCCTGGTGATGCTCTCGGGCGGGGGCCGCAGCTTGGACAACCTCCTCGACCGGATCGCCGACGGGTCGCTCCGGGCTCACATCGCGGGGGTCGTTGCTTCGCGCGAATGCGGGGGCGTCGGTGTCGCGGCCCGGCGCGGCGTGCCCGTCGTTGTCGTCCCCGGGGACGTTTCGGCCCATGACCTCGGGGAACTCGTGACCCACTGGGGCGTCGATTGGGTAGTGCTCGCGGGCTACCTCCGGAGGGTGGCGATCCCGCCTGCGTTGGAGGGCCGTGTCGTGAACATCCATCCCGCGCTGCTTCCGAAATTCGGGGGCAAGGGCATGTACGGTCGGCACGTTCACGAGGCCGTACTCGCCTCCGGGGAACGCGAATCAGGGTGCACTGTTCACCTGTGCGACAGCGAGTACGACCGCGGTGCTATCGTTCTGCAGGAACGCTGCCCAGTGCTCGCCGACGACACCGCCGATACGCTCGCGGCTCGCGTTTTCGATTGCGAAAGAAGAGCTTATCCCGCCGCGTTGAAGATGCTGTTTGCAGGAGACCGACGGTGACGCCGGGGCCGGCAACGTTGCTTCTTGTCGCTGCGGGGCTGTCCTGGGCGGGAGAAAGCGCGTTCGCGTCGTGCCAGCCCCCCCCGCCGCGGGCGACACCCAAGCCCGAGCCGGCGACCCCGGGCGACGAGCCTCTCGAACGTCGGATCAACGACGCGTTGCAGCGCCGCGACTGGGACAGCGCCGAGAAGCTGCTTCTGCGTCAGATCGAGCTCCGGCAGGGTGGTTTCGTCCCATATTACAACCTCGCGTGCTGTTTCTCGATGCGAGGCGACGCCGAACGCGGGCTCGATTGGCTCATCCAGTCGATCGAGCGCGGGTTCTCTGACATCTTCCAGTTGCGGCGAGATGGGTACCTGGTCGGCGTTCGCCAGCTCGATGGGTACTCCAAGCTCATCGAAGGTTGGCCCAAGTTTCTCGAGCGAAGGGTCGAACGCGACATCGAAGAAGCCAAACTCCGCTTCGGTGGAGGCGGCACGGGCGGCGGGGGCACGACCATCCAACGAGACGAGCGGCTGCGCATCGTCTACCACTCGGGCTACGACGAACGCACCACCCGCCGTGCAGCCGACGAGGTCTCACTCGTTGCGGCCTGGGCCTTCGAGGGCGTGTTCAAGGGCCTCCGGGAGGCCGGCGAAGAAGATCTCGACGCTTGGGTGGTGGTCGCACTTCCCCGGCGCGACGCGTTCCTGCGCTGGCTCGTCGAGGAGAATGGGCCCGGGGCTCTGGCGGGATTTTCCGCCGTGGGAGGAGCCTACTCCCACGACGACAAACGCCTCGTTTCCCAGGATCTTGGCGCCACGTTGAGGCACGAATTTCTGCACGCGATCCACTGGCGCGATATGAGCCGCCGCGGGTTTGTCCAGCCCATCTGGATCCAAGAGGGGCTCTGCAGCCTCGTCGAGGACTTTGACGTTGTTGACGGCCCGGACGGCACCAAAGCACTGAAGATGGCCGAAAGCTGGCGAACCAACATCGCCAAACGCCGCGAACGAGGCGGCGGGCTCATCCCTCTCGAACAATTCGTGAAAATGCCCCGCGAGAAATTCACGGGTTCAACCCCTCTCGCGCACTACGCGCAGGCCCGAGCGGTCTTTCTGTGGCTTGAACGCGAAGGAAAGCTCTCACGCTGGTACAGCGAGTTCGTCTCGGGTCGAGACCGCACCGGGCTCGTCGCGCTAGAGACGGTCTTCGAAACCAAGGGACCCGAACTGCACAAGAAATTTCGAGCCTTTGTGCGAAGCTTGCCCGAGGTCCCAGAGGAAGTCGCCCTCGGCAAGGCGAGCCTGGGACTCGAGATCGAAGCCGGTGCAGGAGATGGGCTTACCGTAACAGGGATTGTGTCGGCCAGAGGGCCCAAGCCCCGAGTCTTGGCCGCAGATCGCGGTGAGATACGCGTAGGGGATGTCATCCAAGCGATCGATGGCCGTCCAGTCCGCGAACTCGCGGAGCTTGTTCGTGTCTTGGGGACGTACGAGCCCGGGGCAACGGTGGACGTTGATCTTCGCCGAGGGCGCACGAGCGAAACCGTGCGTCTGAAACTGGTGAAGAAAGGTCAATAGTTGGCTCAATCCGAGATCGTCGGAACGAGACCGCCCCATGGCACCATCTCGGCCTTTAGACCTTGGTAATGGCGTGGAGACGCAAAAAGCAAAGCCCCGCTCTTTCGAGCGGGGCCTTGGAATCTTTAGGATCGGGCCGAAGCCTTCTCTGGAAGGCCCCGGCTTACCGAGGCCCGAAGAGAGGAGGGCTTAGCGGCGACGACGGCCAGCGACGAGCCCGCCGAGGCCGACGAGGGCCAGGGAAGCGGGGGTCGGGACGACGTTGATCACGGCGCCATCAACCGACCAGTCGGTCGTGTTGGTGCCGCGGGTCGAGCTGCTGCTGCTGTGGTAGGCCATCGAGCCCTGGCGAACCTGGTCGAGGACGATGTTGATGCTGCGGCCGAAGGGGTTGCCAACGGTGACGGTGAAGAGGAACCCGAGAGCCGAGGGAGCGCTCACGTACGAGCCACCAGCGGAGCTGGGGTCGCGCTGGGTGATCGACACGCCACCGGCAGCCGAGTCACCGGCGTCGGAAGCGGCGTCGATGCGGAAGCCCGTGTTCGCGTCGGCGAAGTTCGTGAAGATGCCGGCGGGCGAGTTGCCGAAGTTGAAGGGGGCCACGCGGCCGCCGCTCACGAGAGCCACGCTGTCGCCAGCAAGGGTGTTGCCACGGATGCGGGCCACGCCCGTGCCGAAGCCGTACACCGAGGCGTCGTGCTCGCAGAAGATGCCGACCGTCACCGTCGCGCCAACGTTCGCGTTGACCGACTCAGACCAGGTCATGCCACCATCGAGAGAAACCATCGCGTTGAGACCAACGAGCGCGGCGTTCGCGCCAGTCGCCAGGCCAGCCAAAGCGATAACACCAAAAATCTTCGTCATACGTCTTGCTCCCTTGAAAACACTCCAACCTATTTGCTGGGCCCTCCTCCGGACCACAGCGTCTCTCCACACAGTCTACCACAACTTCAGTCAGCTTCAAGACCTTTTTGAGATGTTCTCGATGGTTTTTCGCGCCTTTCTACGGAATAAACCCTCCCTGAATACCAATCGCAATCCAAACTTATCGATCGTTTTTGATAACTCCACCGATTTAGGGTGATCGAATCCGGTTTCTCACCGGAAGAATCGCGCCACCGCGTGGATGGTGACCGCCCGACCGATGGCCGCGATGGATTCCGTCAACGGGATGTGCTTTGGACAGACTTTGACACAGTTCTGAGCGTTGCCGCAGTCGCTCACCCCGCCCGACGACATCAGGGTTTCGAGACGTTCGCTCTGCAAGGCCTTTCCGGTCTCGTGTTCATTGAACAGCCTTGCCTGGCTGATCGCGTGCGCTCCGATGAACGCCGTGTCCCAGTCGTGCTTGTCTTCTTCCAGATTGAATTGCGGGCAGGCCTCGAGGCAGCACCCGCACGACATGCATTCGGAGAGCTTGTACCGCATCTCCTGCTGCAAGGGCCGTTCGCGGGGGCCGGCTCCGAGTGAGTACGTTCCGTCGATGGGCACCCAGGCCTTGACGCGCTGCAGATTGTGGAAAAGCCGAGAGCGGTCGACCCACAGGTCGCGGATGACCGGGAACTTGCTCATGGGTTCCAGGGTGATCTCGTCGCCTTCGCCCGGGGCGTAATCGTCCATGAGGCATGAGCAACTCTGGCGGACCTTGCCGTTGATGACCATCGTGCACGCGCCGCAGACTTCTTCAAGGCAGCCCGAATCCCACACGACGGGCGTGGTCTGCGTGCCCTCGACCGTTGTGGGGCTGGCCGCGACCTGTTGCAGGACGGAGATCACGTTTGCCCCGCGGTCAACCTTGACGGCGAACGTCTCCCAGCGGCTGGGTTTGCCGGGCCCTTCGCAACGCTTGATCCTGACGCGGATGGTCCGCCCGGGTTTGGCGGAGGCTCGGCGAGCGGTGGCGAGGTCGGCTGCTGGATCGGTGGTCGTGGTCATAGTGGTGCCTTTACGTCGCCTGACGCCGACGGGCGGCGCCGTGCGTAGCGATGAACGATGTCGGGGAGAGACGCCGCGGGATCGGGCTCCCGTGCATCGGTTGAAACGGGTCGACAAGCTCTTCGAATGCGGCTCGGTACTTTGTGGGCAAACGGGTTACAAAGTCCCTCTTCGATGGGATACATCCGATCAAATCTGAAACGCGCGTGAAATCTTTGAACCGGCCGGGTACGCGGAGCCCCAGCGATCGCCTGGCCCGCATCGGATCGGCAAGGCCGATAGCCCTGACCCCGCGGATCGTCGACACCCGCTTGGGTGGGCCGCCGAGTTGGTTCTGGTTTGCTGAGTGAGCGGCGAGCCCGACCTTGATCGAGTCGCACACGATTTTCACAAGAATGAGAAGATCGCCCACCACGGGCGTGCGGCCTTGATCGATCGGGTGCCGATCGTTCGCTCGCGGGGTCACCTTGGGCTTCTTCTGGGTCATGCGTCAATTCGCCCGCAGGATCAGACACCGGCGGCGGCGGCCGCGGGCTTGGTTTCCTTCTTCGCGTCCGTTTTCCCGTAGGTTCGGGCCGTGGGCTTGATGAGACTGGAATCCACCTCTGCGAATTCGATGGTCACGCTGTCGCTGGCCGCGTCGAACTTGGCCAGCGTTGTCTTCATGAAGTTCGCGTCGTCACGATCCGGGTAGTCGGTGCGGTAGTGCGCGCCGCGGCTTTCTTTGCGGGCGTACGAGCCCTTGGCGATCGCCTCGGCGATGCACAGCATGTCGCCCACCGAGCGTGTGTACCCCAGCGTCTGATTCGTCCACGTCGCGGAATCCTGGATCGACACACGGCGGTACCGGTCCCGCAGCTCGGCCACTTTCGCCAGGCACTGCCGAAGCCGGGCCTCGCTCTTGACCACCGTGCACGCGGCGGTCATCTCGTCGCCCAGCTCTTTGTGGATCACGTAAGGGTTCGTCGAGGCGTCCCCCGGCCGCGTCGCGGTTTCGAGGATCGCCTTGTGCTTGGCCTCTTCCGCCTTGGCGGCCCGGTCGTAGATCGCCTGGGCGATGTTCTCGGAAGGGGTTCCTTTGGCCGTCGCGTTGCGGACATACTGCAACACCGACACGCCGCAGAACAAACCGTCGAACAGGCACGAGAGCAACGCGTTGGCACCAAGGCGGTTGGCGCCGTGGTACGCGAAATTCACTTCACCAAAGGCGTAGAGCCCGGGAATATTCGTCGAGGCGTTAGCGAACTCGCCCAGCGCCATGCCCTGGCCCACGTCGGCGTTGGCCAGAGGCGAGGCCGAGCCCGACTTGTGCTTGGTCAGCGGCTCCGAAGGGTTGTAGCGGCCTTTGGCGAACGTTGTGTAGAGCCCGCCCATGCTGTAGTGAACCGCGGGGAAGATCTTCATCGGGTTGGTATATGGATCCTCGCCGGCGAATTTGCTGTAGATCTCAAGGATGCCCTCGAGTTTTTTCTGGAGGTATTCCTTGGGTTTGTGGGTCAGGTCGAGGTACACGGAGTTCTCGCCGTTGACACCCATCCCGTCATCGACGCAGACGTTGAAGATCTCGCGCGTGGCGATGTCGCGGGGGACAATGTTCCCGTAGGCCGGGTAACGCTCTTCGAGGAAGTAATAGCGTTCGGCGTCGGGGATGTCCTTGGGCCGGCGCGGGTCGCCTTTCTTTCGCGGGACCCAGACGCGGCCGCCCTCACCTCGGGCCGATTCTGACATCAGCCGCAGTTTGTCGGCCCCGGGGATCGCCGTCGGGTGCACCTGGATCATCTCGGGGTTCCCGTACCACGCACCGGCCTGGAAACAGCGTGCGGCGGCGGCGCCCGTGCAGATGATCGAATTCGTGCTCTTCCCGTACACCAGCCCGCACCCACCGGTGGCCATGACGACCGCGTCGGCGCGGAACGCGCGGATCTGCATCGTCCGCATGTCCTGGGCGACGATGCCCACGCACCGGCCCTCTTCGATCACGGGCCTGAGGAACTCCCAGAACTCGTACTTGGTGACTTTCCCCTCGCTCTCGTAACGGCGAGTCTGCTCATCGAGCGCGTACAGGAGCTGCTGCCCTGTCGTGGCGCCGGCGAAGTGCGTGCGTTTGAAGAGCGACCCGCCGAAGAGGCGGAGGTCACGGAACCCTTCATTGGTACGGTTGAAGGGGACTCCCATGCGATCGAGCAGGTCGATGATGCGTGGGGCCCAATTCGCCATTTCGAGGACCGGGTGCTGATCGGCGAGGAAGTCGCCGCCGTAGATCGTTTCGTCGAAGTGCTCGTACTCGCTGTAGCCTTGTTGCCGAGCGACCTCGTTGCAGGCGTTGATCCCGCCCTGGGCGCAGACGCTGTGCGAGCGTTTAACAGGAACGACGGAGAAGAGGTCGACCGCCAGGCCCGCCTCGGCGAGACGGACCGAGCCCGCGAGCCCTGCCAATCCACCCCCGACGACGATGACGCGTTGCTGTGCCATGCTTGGTGCTTTCGTATCCGCGAACTATTCCGACGCGAACGATGGTCGCGTTCTCTACCGGCTTTCTAATGCATCGTGCCGTGTACACCGGACTCGATCTGCTTGACCGCATCACGGTCGAGGGCCATCGCCCCGATGATGGACATCCACGCCATGGCCATCAGCGCCGTTCCAAGGCCGAAGCACGCCACGCCCCACCGCTGCTGGGCGGCTTTGCTTACCGTCAGCCCCCATGTAATGGCAGCGGTCCAGAGCCCGTTGGCAAAGTGGAACACCAGCATCGACACGCCCACGACGTACAACGCGCCGAGCGCCACATCCATGCCCAAATTGCCCCCCGTCAAAGCGTGGTTGAGCGTCGAAGCGGCGAACTTGTGATCCCACGCCTGCCCGCCGGGCATGAGGAATGTCCAGCCCCAACGCAGCGTCGCCACGTGGTACAAGATGAACAGAATTCCGAGGTAGCCGCTGATGCGCTGCATGGTGTAACGCCAGTTGGACTGGTACGCGTACCGCGCGGTGTTGGGCTTGCCCGTGGTCGCGTAGTACACCCCGAGCACCGTGTGGAACGCGATCGCCACCCACAGCGTGACCTCGATGAGCATCAGGTGCGGCACCTGCGTGTTGATCCAGGTCACTTCCTTATTGAAGTAGTACGCGCCGCCCTCCAACACACCGATTCCGGGCTTCTCGCCGCGAAGAGCGAACGAACCCCAAACAAGAGACGAGTTTGTCACCAGATGGGCGATCAGGAACACACCGATTGGAACAATCCCAGTCAGTGAATGGAGACGTCGAAACAGAAAGTGGTGACGGTCGAGAAATGACTGGTCGGACACACGGATCCTTTCGGATGATGTTCGGTATTCTGTGGTCAAGGGGCGATGATTCCACCCATATTGGGTGATTTTGGTGCCGGTGCCCCTTGTGGACTAAGCCCAGAAGCACCGACGGCCTGGGGCTTGATTTTGCCCTCGGCGACGGCTTTCTCAACGGCCTTGACGAGTTCGACGTATTCCATTCGCAGCTCGCTGACGGCCCGAGTGACGATGGACGCCTCTTCGGGGTCGAGGTTGCCTTTGGTTTTTTCCTCGACGACCCCGAGCATGTCGATGTGGAGCTTGGCGTAGTCGAGGGCGACGACTGACTTGCCGGTGCGAGGGTCGGGGAATGCACCCATGTACGAGAGAGCCTGGGTGGCAAGTAGGCTGACGAGGTCTTTGATGCTGACCGGGCCTGCGTCTTCATCGGCGGGCTGGCCCTGCGATTGCGGATTGGCGGCGGGCTTGGCCTGAGAGGCGAGTTTTTCTTTCTCGGCCTGTGCTTGGGCTTTCCAGTCGCTGTCGATGATGATCTTGGGGTCGGACATACAGTCCTTTCGGGCACGGTCGCGGGGGCGAGTGCCAGGTATGGCGTGCGTTGGGCATCCTAGGCCTTTTCAGGAGCGAGTCATGAGGCTGGGAAGTTCTGGGTTATGGATGAAGAAGCGAGCGGTCCTGATGGCGACGGCGGGGCTCGCGGGCTGCGTGTTGCCCTGGCTCGGGGGGTGTGGAAGCGGCGAGAAAGAAGCCACAACCTCGCTGCTGGCTCAGGACTTCAAGGGTCCTGTGAACGCCAAGCCGACGCCAACGGCGGAAGCACGCAAGGCTCCGGATCCGACTGCCACACCGGTTGCATCGACGACCAAGGTGGTGCCTGTGGCGACGACATCCGCGCCGCCGAGCGTAACGCCTTTGGCGAGGCCTGTGCCGCCGCGTGGCTCATCATTTGGGACGTTGGTGGACGCGAAGATCGGGGACGTGAACAACCGAGCGGTGTACGCGTCGCAGTTTCTTGGGCCGATGGAGGCGACGCTCAAGGCCAAGGCGGTGGAGCTGCTCAAGGCCGCGCCGGACAAGCCCGAGGCAGCGCGAGCAGCCTGGACGCGGTTTGCCGAGGATCAGGTGGGCGCGGCGTTGGTGCGGTTCATTCGAGACGAGGTGTTCCGGGCCGAGGGGATGGCGAGCCTGAAGCCTGAGGAGCGCGTGGGCTTTCGGGCATTTCTGGACAAAGTTCGACAGGACGAAATCCGGCGTGACTTTGGCTCGCAGACGCTCGCCGAGGAACGCGTGGCCCGAGACACGGGCGGGCAGTCGCTCGACGATTACATGAAGCAGCGCGAGCAGCGCGAGATCATTAACTATCAGCTCTCGCAGCAGATCGACCGCAAGGTGCAGGTGCCTTGGCGCGACATCCGACAGCAATACGAGCGTGATTTCAAGAAATTCAACCCGGACCCGACGGCGGTGCTGCGTGTCATCATCGTGCCCCGGTCGGATACGGCCGGGGCCGAGACGGTGGCGGCGGCGCTGACCAACGGCGAATCGTTCGCGAAGGTCGCCTCGGGCGAGCCCAACACGTACAAGGTCAAAGAGGGCGGGCTGCACACGGCGCAGTTCGCAGGAGACCTGACGCAAGCGGAGCTCTTTGGCGTCAAGCCGCTGAGCGAGGCGGCACGGCTGCTTCGCGTGGGGAGCTGGAGCGGACCAGTCGAGTTCGAGGGCGGCAAGGGCTGGGTATATCTCGAGGGGATCGAGCAATCATCCAGGACTCTGTACGACGCACAACTGGGGATTGAGAACGAGCTGTTCGATGGCCGGCGCGCGAAGATGATCGAGCAATACATGAGCAAGCTCCGCGGACGGGCCAGCCTGACGGATATTAACGACATGATGTCGCGGCTGATGGCCTACGCGGGCGAGCAGTGCTTTGAGCCCGTGGTGCGGGGCGACCGCTAGCCGATGTTTCGCGGGCTGATCCAACTGGTGGTTCGTGCGCTGGGTGTGCCCGGGCGCCACCACTCTGTGGGGGCACGCGGTGAGGCGGCGGCAGCTGTGTTTCTGCGCGAGAAGGGGTACAGCATCCTTGCCCGCAACGTCTGGATGAACTTCGGCGAGGCGGATTTGGTCGCCCGTGACCCTGGGGACGTCCGGGGTCCGACTTTGGTCGTCGTGGAAGTCAAGGCTAGGGTTCGAAGAGCGGACGTGGGCGGCAAGTCCGGCGAGATCCGGCCCGAGGCGAGCGTCACGGCCCGCAAGAAAGCCAAGCTCCGGCGGCTTGCGTCCGCCCTTGCCGAGGCCAACGGCGGGGGACCGAGGCGGGTCGACGTTATCGCGGTGGAGTACCCGATGACAGCCCCGGGCGTGCTCGGCGAGCCCACGATCCGGCACTTTGTGGACGCGGTGCGTGGGCGGTGACCTACGCTCGCCGGGTTCGGGAGGTGGTCGAACACGGAAGGGCGACGGATGGCGGAAATGTCTGCGGTTCAGGCGGTTGTTCTTGGGCTTGTCGAAGGCATCACCGAGTTCCTCCCGATCTCATCGACGGGGCACCTGATCCTCGCGTCGGCGGTGATGGGGCTCGACACGCCCGAGGCCAAGCGGGCCATCGACGCGTTCAACATCGTGATCCAGGGTGGCGCGATCCTCGCGGTCGCGGGGCTGTACTGGCCCCGTGTCGTGCAGATGCTCAGGGGGCTCGTGGGCAGGGACAACGCGGGGACCTCGTTGCTGCTGAATCTGATGGTCGCGTTCGTGCCCGCTGCGGTGCTGGGGCTTGCGCTCGACAAAGTCATCGAAGCGAAACTGTTCTCGACGTGGCCGGTGCTGTTCGCGCTCGCCGGAGGCGGGGTGTACATGATGTGGCTCGACCTGCGTCGCCGCGGGAGGATGGCGATGACCCCTTACGCGGCCAAGACCATCGACGACCTGACGCCTCGTGACGCGCTGATGATCGGGCTGATGCAGTGTGTGGCGATGTGGCCCGGGACGAGCCGGTCGATGATGACGATCACGGGCGGGGTGCTGCGTGGGCTCTCACCCAAGGCCGCGGCGGAGTTCTCGTTCTTGCTGGGGCTACCAACGCTCGGGGCGGCGTGTCTGTACAAACTCGCAACAAACCACGGCGAGATCAAGGCCCTGGGCTCGACGAATGTCGTGCTGGGGGTCGTTGTAGCGGCGGTGACGGCTGCTGTGGCAATCAAGTGGCTCGTCGGGTTCTTGTCTCGGCACGGGATGATCGCCTTTGGAATCTATCGCATCGTACTGGCGGCAGTGCTGTGCGGGCTGGTGCTTGCGGGGGCCTTGAAGATCGCACGGTAAACACCCGATGACTCACCGATGATTTGCACTGGGTCTCTTCCGACAGCAGGGTTGGTTACAGGACGCGAACGTATGGCGACGAGCTTCCCCAAAGACAAGATCAACGTGCTGCTGCTCGAGAACGTACATGCGCGTGGCGCGTCGATGTTCGCCCAGGACGGGTTCAACGTCGAGACACTCCCGGGGAGTCCGAACCAGAGCGACCTGCCCAAGCTGCTGGCCGGGGCCCACGTGCTGGGGCTTCGTTCCAAGACCGAGCTGACGCCCGAGCTGGTGGCAGCGGCGCCCAAACTGCTGGCCGTTGGGTGTTTCTGCATCGGGACGGATCAGGTGGACTTGGTTTCGACGGCGGCCCGAGGGATCCCCGTGTTCAACTCGCCGTTCTGCAACACGCGGAGCGTCGCGGAGCTCACGATCGCCGAGATCGTGGCGCTCTACCGACAGTTGCTCCCCAAGAGCGCGGCGATGCATCTTGGGCAATGGGATAAGTCGGCGGCGGGAAGCCACGAGATCCGCGGGAAGACACTGGGACTCGTGGGGTATGGGCACATCGGGTCGCAGGTCTCGGTGATGGCCGAAGCGATGGGGATGCGGGTGCTGTACCACGATCTGGTCCCGAAGATGGCGATGGGCAACGCCAAGCAGGTGCGGAGCCTGGCGGAGTTGCTCCCGCAGGTCGATGTGCTGTCGTTGCACGTGCCCGCGACCGAAGCGACGGACGGGATGATCGGGGCGGCCGAGCTGTCGGCGATGCGCAAGGGGTCATACCTGATCAACAACGCTCGCGGGAGGGTTGTCGAGATCCCCGCGCTGGCCCACGCGATCAAGAGCGGGCACCTGGGAGGGGCCGCTCTGGACGTCTTCCCCAAGGAGCCAGCGGGCAAGAACGAGGCGTTTTCGAGCGAGATGCAGGGGCTGGCCAACGTGATCCTGACGCCCCATGTGGGCGGGAGCACAGCAGAGGCGCAGGAGTCGATCGCCGAGGACGTAGCGACCAAGCTGCTGGCGTTTGTGAACAAGGGCTCGACGACAGGATCGGTGAACGTGCCTCAGGTCGAGTTGCCGGAACAATCGGCGGCGGAGCGCACGCGTACGCACCGGATCCTGCACTTTCACCGCAACGTGCCCGGGGTGCTCAGCAAGATGCACCGGCTCATCGCTGAGCTTGGAGCGAACATCACGGCGGAATACCTGCGCACGACGCCCGAGATCGGGTACGTGGTGCTGGACGTGGATCCGACGGACGCCGAGCCGATTCTTGCGGGGCTTCGGGGCATCCCAGAGACGATCCGCGTACGCGTGCTGTGGTAGACATCAGGCCCGCGGGACGGCGCGGAGCTGCTGGATGGCCAAGGCGATGGGCGACTGCAGCTGCTGCCCGTTGTCGAGGTTTTTGACCGTCGCCAGATCGGCACCTTCGAGGATCAATGCAAATCGTGCGCGGAGGGCCGAGGCCTCTTGCAGAAGCTTACCGATGTTTTTCGTCGACTTGCCTGTGCGGCGGGCGTGAAGCCCGGGCACGGCGCCGGCGGAGAGTGGCCCGGCGCGTCGGAGTTCGGCGAGCACCGGGATGATCGCGGCATCGGCCTCGGGGGTGCCGTTGCTGATGACGAAGACATCCGGTCGAGCCCCGGCAAGCCGAGCGAGTTCCGAGTCCGAGGGCATGAGCCCGCGCGATTCGAGCACGAGCGAGAGGACGACGTCACCCATCCCGAATCCCACGGCTGGGGTCGGCGGGCCCCCGAACAGCTCGATGAGGTTGTCGTAGCGACCGCCCCCGGCCAAGGCCCGCTCGGCCCCCGACGCCTCGTGGACCTCGAACACCATGCCCGTGTAGTACGCGATGCCGCGGACGACGCGCAGGTCGAGCGGGGGCTGGCACCATCCGAGCAGGCCCATGCTCTGGAGACACACCAGCATCTCGCGGTGGCGTTCGAGAGTGTCGAGCCGCAGGCCGAAGGCTTCCATGCTGAACTCGGACGGGTCGGCGACAGATCGGACGCGTTCAAGGAGCTGGTTGAAGTTGTCGCGGACAAACAGGGGCACGCCGCGATGAACGAGGAACGCGGCGTTCTCCGGGTCTGAGCGTTTGGACTCGCCGTCGAGGTACGCGAACCACGCGTCGAGTTTGTCCTCGGGCAGCCCGCAGTGGAACGAGAGGTCACGCATCAGGTTGCGGTTCGAGGTGCGGACGCGGACGTCGGCGGGCGTGAGTCCGAGCTGCTCGAGAAGCCCGATGCACGCGGCGATGCACTCGGCGTCGGCGACGGGCGATGGGTCTCCGAGGATGTCGCAATTCCACTGCAGAAACTCGCGGAGGCGGCCACGCTGGGTGTTCTCGGCACGGAACATCGGGCCGGCGGTGAACCATCGCGTGGGTTTGGGGAGCTGGCCCGCCCGGGCCGCGTACATGCGGGCGAGTGTGGGCGTGAACTCGGGGCGCAGGGCGTAGGTCTTCTCGCCTTGGAAGCGGTTAAAGCTAAAGAGCTCGGAGACGATCCCCTCGCCGCTCTTGACGGTGTAGAGGTCGAGGTGCTCAAAGGTCGGGCCGTCGACTTCATCGAACCCGTGCCGGATCGAGGCGGAACGCCAGGCTTCGAGGAGATATCGGCGCCGGTTGGCGTCGGCGGGGTAGAGGTCACGGGTGCCCTTGGGGGCCTGGAACGCGTGCTGAGCCATGGGCCAGAGGATAGGTTCACGCGTGAGCGGGGACCGGTGCGGCGAGCCCGGCGTCGGTCGCGTAGGGCTTGGTCGCCGGGGCGCGACGGGCGGCGATGATCAGGTAAATCGCTGGGACGACAAAGAGCGTGAACGTCGTTGAGATGATCATGCCCGCCACCAGGATGATCCCGATGCTGTTGCGGGCCTGGGCTCCGGCCCCGGTGACGAGCACGAGGGGGAAGTGCCCGCAGACCGTGGCGGCCGACGTCATCAAAATGGGGCGGAGCCGTGTGGACGACGCCTGCCGGACGGCTTCGAGCTTGCTGAGCCCGCTTTCCTGGAGATGGTTCGCAAATTCCACGATCAAGATCCCGTTCTTGGCGACAAGCCCGACGAGCGTAATGAGCCCAACCTGCGAATAGATATTGATGGTGGTGAACCCGAGGTAGGAAAAGACGAGCGCTCCCGAGATCGCAAGAGGCACCGATCCCAGCAGGATGATGAGCGGATCTCGGAAGCTCCCGAACTGGGCCGCGAGTACCAGATAGATGAGAATCAACGCGAACCCGAGGGTGGTGGTCAGGGTGGAGCCCTCGGCACGGATCTGCCGGCTTTCACCGGCATAGTCGAGCGAGTACCCGGCGGGGAGGATCTTCCGGGCCTCTCTTTCGAGCGCGGTCAGGGCCTCGTCCTTGCTCACGCCCGGCGCGACGCCGCCGAAGATTTTCACGCTGTTGCGCTGCTGGAATCGGTTGAGCGACCTCGGGGCCGACTTGGTCTCGATGCGCACAAAGGACGCGACCGAGGCGAGCCCGCCCGACGGGGTCCGGACCTTGAGCTGAAGCAACTGCTCGGGGGTGCGGCGGGCGTCGTCGCCCACCTGAGGGATGACCTTGTAACTGCGTCCATCGAGGTTGAATCGGTTGACGTACCCCCCGCCCAGGAGGATGCCCAGGTCGCGGCCAACGGTCGACAGGTCGAGCCCCAGGTCGGCGACTTTCTGCTTGTCGATGATGATGCGGGCCTGAGGCAGGTCGATTTTGATGTCCGAGTCCGCGTAGAGGAACTTCCCGCTGGCAAACGCCGCCCCCACGAGCTGCCCGACAAACGGGGCCATCTGCTCGGCCTCTTCGCTGCTGGTCACGATCAGCTCGACATCGAACTGCCCCGCGCCCGGCAGCGGCGGGGGCAACGCGGGGAACGCCGTGACCTCGGGCACCCCGGAGAGCGTTCCGAAGAGCTGTGGTTGTATCTCCGCGGTGGTGCGCGTGCGCTCGTGCCAGTCCTGCGTCTGGATGCCCGCAAACCCGCCCTTGGTCGAGGCGACCTGGAAGAAGAATTTTTTCTCGGGGACGGCGAGGTACGCGTCGGCGATGCGCCGGAAGCCGCTGAGGGTGTAGTCGAGCGAGGCATCGGGTGAGGACTGAACAAAGCAGAAGATGATGCCCTCGTCTTCGGTGGGCGCGAGCTCTTTTTTGGACCCGTCGTAGAGAAGGCCCGCCATCAGTCCGATCCCGATGGCGGCGGCGGCGATGAGCCAGCGGACGCCCATGAGCGCGTCGAAGGCCCAGAGGTAACCACGCCGAACATGATCAAACAGCCGGTTCACGAGGCGGGTGAACCGCCCCTCGCGGCCACCCGCGGGAACAAGCCACGCGCTCATGATCGGTGACAGCGTGACGGCGACCACGCCCGAGATCACGACGGCGGCGGCCAGGGCGAATGCAAACTCGCGGAAAAGGACGCCCGTGAGGCCGCCCTGGAACCCGATAGGTGTGTAGACAGCGGCCAGCGTGATGGTCATAGCGATCACGGGGCCCAACAGCTCGCGGGCGCCGACCAGCGCCGCCTCGATCTTGGACTTTCCTTCACGGACGTGGCGTTCCACGTTCTCGACCATCACGATCGCGTCGTCAACGACCAGGCCCACCGAGAGCACAATCGCCAGGATCGTGAGCAGGTTGAGCGAGAAACCCATGATCGCCATCAGGATGCACGCGCCGACCAGCGAGATGGGCATCGCGATCAACGGGACCAGCACCGTCCGCAGCGAACCCATGAACAGAAACACGATGCACGAGACGATGAAGATCGTCTCCATCAGCGTCTTGGAGATCTCGCGCAGGGCGTTCTCCATGTAGTACGTCCCGTCGTAGGCCAACACCATCTCAACGCCCGCGGGCAACGACGGGCGAACCGCCTTGATGCGCTCTTTGAGCAGGGCGGCGACCTCGAGCTCGTTGGACGAGGGCAAAGGCCACACCGAAAGCCAGACGGCTTTCTTCCCGTTGAACCCCGCCTCGCCCGTGGCTTCCTCGCTGTCGAGCACCACGCGGGCAACATCCTTGAGCCTGACCAGCGTTCCCTCTGTCTGTCGGACGATCAGGTCCTGAAATTCCTGCTCGGTGCTGAGGTTTGTGTTGGCCAGCAGATCGATCTCGACGTCGGCGCCTTTGGTGCGGCCCACGGCGGACACGAAATTGTTCCTTCTCAGGGCTTCCCACACATCGCCCGGCGCGATGCCCAGGGCGTCCATCCGCACACTGTCGAGCCAGACCCGCATCGAGAGAGGCCTGGGGCCCTCGATCCCGACCCGTTGCACGCCCTTGATGGTCTGGAACTCCGGCCTGACCTCGCGGTCGAGCAGCTCGTTGATCTGCGACAGGTTCATGCGGTCGCTGGTGAAGCTGATGTAGAACGTCGCGTAGGGTTTGTCCGTGCGCTGGATGTCGACCACGGGCGACTCGGCCTCGGCGGGAAGCTCGCTGCGAACCTGGTTTAGCCGGGCGCTGATCTCGGCCAGCGCGTCCACGCTCTTGTGGTTGAGACGCAGACGAACGTTGACGATCGACACCCCGCTCGTGCTCGCGCTTTCGATGTAATCGATCCCATCGATCTGCGAGACCGCTCGCTCGATGGGGGTGGTGATGAACCCGCGCACGGCCTCCGCGCTGGCCCCGATGTACGCTGTCGTGATCACGATACTGCTGGACTCGATCCGCGGATACTGCCGAACGGGGAGCGCCGAGATGGACTTCCACCCGACGGCGAGGATCACGAGGTTGACCACGATCGCCAGGACTGGCTGCTTGATAAAGAGATCAGTGAACGACTTCATAAGATGTCTGGTGCCCGAAGGTGTGGATCGATGTGGTTAATTGGACGCTGGTGACGCTGAGGTTACCGGGGCACCCGCGGGGGATCCCTCCGTGGCGATGTTGACCTTGAGCCCCTCGCGCAGCTTGAACGAGCCTGCGCCAGCCACACGATCACCCGGAGCGAGACCGTCGATGATGACGGCCTGTGTGCCCAGCGAGAACCCGACCTTCACGAACTTCTGCTTGGCGCGGAGCGTCCCCGACGACTGGGCGTCGGGGACGAGCATGAAGACGTGGTCGCCGTACGACGCCCGGCGGATCGCCGTCAGCGGGACGACCGTGTACGGTTTCAACTCGTCGATGGGCACCGCGATATCGACCGACATCCCCGGGCGGAGTCGATGCTGCGGATCGGCCACGATCCCGCGGACGCGGACGTTGCGCGTGGTGTAATCCGCGGTGGCGTCGACGGAATGCACGGTGATCTCCGACACCCCGGGGCCCAGGATCGGGGCCTCAACGGGGAAGACCTCACCCACACGGACACGGGCCAGGAATTCTTGCGGGACAGCGAAATCGAGGAAGGTTCGATCGTCCAACGACTGAAGCCCGACGACTTCGCCGCCTTCTTTCAGGTAGTGACCCGGATGGATATTCCGCAGCCCGGTGCGTGCCTTGAACGGGGCCCGAAGCGTGCGTTTATCGAGCAGCGTGCGGAGCTGAGACACCCGTGCCTTGGAGGCTTCCACATCGGCTTTGGAGCGTTCGAGGGTAGCCTTGGCCGTCGCCAGGTCGCTCTCTAGACGATCCACGTCTGCCGCGGACGCCGCCTTGGACTCGAACGCCTGCCTGAACTTCGACAAGTCCGACATGACTTTGTTCATCGACGCCTCGGACACGCGTGCGCTGGCCTCGCTGACGCGGAGGTTGGCTTCGGCGGTCGTCAGGTCGGCCTGCTGAGTCGACGACTCGAGCGTCAGCAGCACCGCGCCGGGTTCCACGATCGAGCCAGATTCGAACTGCACGCGTTCGACCGTGCCCGCGACCTCGGTGGCCAGCGTGACGGACTGGATCGCGAACACGGTCCCGGACAGCTTGTAGAGTGGCCGCCACTGCATCGTGGACGCCTCGACGGCGGTCACGGTCTCGGACGGCTCACCCCAACCCCCGCCCCCGCCTTCACCCGACGCTCCGGCCCCCCTGTGCTTGACGTAGTACACCCCTCCGGCTAGCCCCGCAAGCACAAAAACGACGACGGCAGCGGCGACAATCGATCGCGGTTTCATCCACGACTCTAGCCCCGCAACCTATCGAAAGTCATCTATACCTTCACCGGACCTGCCCCGGGTTACTTGGGCACGACTTGCACGGTGTAATAGGCCGTGTGGTGCAGCAGCCCGGTGCCGTTCTTGCTTTTGACGCCCGGCGCGGACAGCTCGTGGACGAAGCCCATCCCGCCAGATCGGACCTCGGACAGCGACACGCGGACCACACGCGGCGAGATGGACTTGACACTCCGGACATCAAGCCGCTTGGTATCCATTTCGTCCGAGCCGTACTTCGCGTGATACTCGTACGTGTAGCTCAGAGCTTTCCACGATGCAGGGGCCGTCGCGGACGCGGCATCGACATCTTCGGTGAATTCGACGTCGAACCCGCCGGGTGCGATGCGGACTTCTTTCATCTCGAAGGGGGTCTTGCCTGTCGGGATGATGCGCTCGATGCCAAAGCGTGCACGGCCGATGGATCCCCACCCGCGATCGGTCTGGCCCACGAGCATGGACCCATCGGGCGCCCACGCGAGACGGTTGACGCCGCACTGGAGCCCTGCACGGAACGGATAGCACGCGCCCTGGTAGACGTTGCCGACTTTCTCGATGGTGACGCGGTTGACGGTGCAGAGGGTTTGGTCGCCCACGAAAACCTGCCCTTCAAAGGGCCCGAACGCCCCCTTGGAAAGCCCGTCGCGCGGGGCGGCGAGCAGGAAGTCTGCCGCCGACTGCCCCATTTTGCGATAGGGGAACCAGACAGTGGCGGGCGAGAGCGGCGGGTTCTTGCCTGTGGTTTCCATCTCAGGCGTGTAGTCCTTTCGCCAGCGCAGGCCCGAGGGGTGACCATTCCAGCCGTTCATGTACATGGGGGCCAGGCGGTTGGTGCCGACATAGTCCCCCTGATTGTCGAGGTAGAACGCCTGCCCGTCCTTCCAGAAGCCGATCCCGTTTGGTGAGCGGAGCCCGGAGCTGATCGGGGTCATGTCGCCCGCGGTGCCGTAGCGCAGGCTCCACCCGCGGTACGGGACGATGCTCTTGCCCAGCGCGTCGCAGAACCCGACGTTGAGCGTGATCCAGGCGTTGCCCTGGTCGTCGAACTTTGGTCCGAACGCGAACTCGTGGTAGTTGCCGCTGACGCCCCAACCCGAGGCGAAGGCCTCGTAGCGGTCGGCGCGGTCGTCCCCGTCCAGATCAATCAGACACGTCACCTCGCCGCGCTGACACGCGTACACCACGGTGACGTCCTTGCCGTCGCGCTTCTCTCGGCGCACGGCAAGCCCCAGCGGCTCGTGGAGCCCGGTCGCAAAAAGCTTCGTCTTGCACATCCGAGGAGGCTCTTCGTACGCCCCTTCCACGATCCACACCTCCCCGCGGCGGGTGCACGCGATCGGCCTCCCGTCGGGCAGCACCGCCAGCCCACCGACTTCCATCACCGTCTCGGGCGGGAGCAGCAGAGGGATCGTGCGAAAATACTCGGCCTCGGGCGTCTTGGGGAAGTCAACGTCGAGGTGATATTCGAGCATCTGCAACGAGAGCTCATCGACGTCGCTCCCGGGGAGCATCTGGAATTGCCACCCGCCCTGCCCTTGCGACACCTTCGCAAAGATATGGTTCACGCCTTTTTTAAGGTCGAGCCTGATCCGGTGCTCCTCGGCGTCGAGCCCGCGTATCTCGTCGGCGTCCACCAGCAGCTTCCCGTTGAGCCAGAACCGGAGACCGTCGTCAGATCCCATCGTCACGTCGCGGACGGTGTCCGCCTGTACCTCGACCGTGGTGTGCACGTACGCCGATGCCCACGAACGGGACGCCGTCGGAGGAAACTCGGCAAAGTCGATCGTGTCCGCCGTCTTCTTGTCGATCGTGATCCAAGACACGGGTTTGCCGTCGATCCCCGTGTACGTGGCGACGAAGTTAGGACCGGGACCACCCGCCTTCATTGTGGCGAGCTCCGCCTCGATGGGCAGCGCCAGCTTGAGTTCGCCCTGCTTCGCAAACGGGAACGACCCGATGATCCTCCACTTGCCCCATTTGGCTCGTGAAGGAGTCAAGAGGTCCAACATCCTCGCTTCGGTCGCCTCACGCGATGCCAGCCGCTCGTACGCCACCCCTTTGATGGTTACCGGAGGCTTGGCGGGCTGCGTCCCGGGCTGAGCGATGGGCTCGCCCGGCTGGGCGAGCGCCGATGTCGCCACACACACCATCGCAATAGCCGTGCTTAAGGCCTTCATGGCGTCACCTCGATGTGCACGGAAATCTGCTCGGTCAGCGGCACCACCTTGATCCACGTCACATCTCCTTTCTTGAGTAGTGTCACGGGAGACTCGCAGGTCGCCGACACCGTGCCCGGGCCGGCATTGATCCAGATCGTCTTGGAGTCAAACGCCGAAAGAATCAAGTCCCGAGTGAACAGCACGCCCGGAACGGCCGAGGGTTCGACCCGATCACGCAACTTGAACCCACCCGAAGCCGCTTTGGATTCTGACATGAAGGTGGGAACGCCTGCAGGGTCGAGATCAAAGCCTTTGTAGACCGCTTCGGACTCGCTGGGCCAAACTTTGGGTTCTTGGCCCGTCATCACCACCGGCCCGTCAACCGCTCTCCAAACGACTTTGCCCTGACCTCCAGCGATCTGCCCGCCCCGGTTTTTCCAAGCACCTGCGGCATCTACAAAGTCGCCCGTCCACGCCTCGACAATCCTCGCGCTCGACGCGTCGTACGCGAAGTGGGTCCCCTGCGGGAACCCGATCGCGATTCCTCTCGAGCTCGTGTCCTTGAGGAATGACCGGAAAACGATGGGCCGGTCGGTGGGCGTGAGCTTGGTGCCCTGCCCGGGTTTGCTCGGGCCGGAACCCGCGCCACCCGATACGCCGTCGGGGGCTGGCGCAATCTCCCCGAGCGAGAAGAACGCCCACATGGCCTCAGGCTGCTTCAAGTGGTCCCCGCCCAAGATCGTCTCCGCGCTCGACCGTCCCGGCTTGTAAAACTCGGTCATGCGCGTCCCGGGCTTGAAGCGTGGGGGGTTGAGCACGTACGAACGCCACCAATCCGACCTTAGCCTGCGTCCGAATTGCGTGAGGCTCGGGCCCGCCGAGCCCGTCGGGGGCAGGTCACCCCATGTGTGGCAACTGATGCAGTTCATCCCCTTCTCGCCCACCAGCGTGCGACCGTCGGCAACCGCCGTTGCATCCGGCTTGGGTTCCTGCGGATCCCGGTCGGCCCACACGCCCGCGTGCGACGCCATGAGATCGGGGAGTGCGCTCACGTTCGCCTTGCCAAACTGCGGCATCCTCATCGCCATGTAAGGCCTCGCCCGCCCGGCGTTCTCGAACACCTCCCGAAGCCACGACGACGTCAGCTTCCACCCCACCTGCGTCAAGGCCGGCGGCACCCGCCCCTCGTCGCCCAGGTCGGCCTGTTCGCCGATGGTCCGCGCGTACGAGAGTGCGGCTGACGACAGCCCGCCGATGCCCTCATGTTGATGACACGCCCGGCAGTTCAACGCCTCGACCGTCATCGCATACGCGGTCATGGGGCTCGACGTCGCCTTGGCCTTGGACAAAGGCTTCAACTCGGTCAGCGCCGCCAATATCGCGGCTCGATCGGCGTCGCCCAGCGTGTAACGGGGCGTCTCCAGATCCTTGGGATCCATGCATCCCTTCGCGGCATTCACCTCGGCCAGCGCGGGCGCGGGGCGCGTGCTCTTGAGTTCTTCTTTCCCGCCTCCCATCGAGTGGCAGTCCGCGCAACCGCGGGCAGCGAACGCCGTCTTCCCCAGCGCGGCACGCCCGGGATCAACCACAAACTTCGCCAGCTTCGCAGGCGTTCCCGCGTCAAAGCGAGTGATCAAATACCTCGTGAGCAGGTCAGACTCTTCGCTCGTGAGCACCATCGAGGGCATCCGGCCGTCGGGATGGGTGCGAGCGGGATCCAGCAGAAACTCCCGGAGACCAGACGCACGCCACTTGCCCCCGAGTTGCCCGTAGGGCTTGATGGGCTCCGACTTGGACAGTTCTCCCGGGAGCGCGTTGTCCGCGAACGCCTCGCGGGGCGACTCCTGCGGGCCGTGGCACGCCACGCACCCCACCGTGTGGAACAGCTCGCGCCCCTTGGCCAACCCCTGGGCCTCGTTCGCCAGAGGAGCCTCGGGCTCGACCGGTCCTCCCGCCAGACTCATGAGGTAATGCGTGATGTTCACCGCTTCGTTTGGCTCGTTGAGCCCATCGCCGATCACCGCGGGCATCGGAGACCCCGGCCTGACCGTCTGAGGCGACGCGATCCACTTCACCATCCACCCCGGGTTTGCGCGCCTCGCGATCTCACCCAACAGCGGGCCCTTGCGCGGCATCACCGCCGCCGCCGCGCCGCCCGGCGAGTGACAGTTCACGCACCCAAGCTCGCCCAGGAGCACACGCCCGCGCTGTTCGATCGACTGCTTCTCGGCGACAGGTCTGAATTTCGGCGGCAGCGCCGTGAAACGCGGCGGGATCGGCTCGCCCAGAAACCCTTGAGGCGTGCCCACCGTCAGCGACCGCTGCCACTCGCGCTCCCACACGATGCGAAACCGGGCCGCCTCGTCACCCCGACGCCTGAACACCGCCAGGATGCTGTACTTTCCCGGAGCCAACGCCACCATGGGTGTCACCTTCCCCGCCGACGTCCCAGAGCCTGCCCCGGCCACCCCGCTTCCCGACACTTCCGCAGCCACCTTCGACCCCGAGAAAACTTTGATTGACCCCTCGCCACCCTCGGCGTCAAACCCGAAGCGATACCTCCCGCCGTCGTCAGCGCCGATGAGTAATTCGGTCTCCATCGTCACGCTCAGCCCCGCCGCCGGAGCGTCGTGCCGGAGCGATTCGCCGGGGCGAAGCGAAAACGCCGCGTAGTCCACGCTGCTCATGACGCCGCCGATGGTCACACCCCACCCCGTCGGGGCGGGTGCCTCTTCCGGCTGGCTCGCCGCAATTTCGTGCTCTCGAAGCGACTCCGGGCTCCCCCCCGGCAGCCTCGCAAACCCTGCGGCCGCGACCAGCCCGCCCGCGGCAAGTATGACGAACAACAACTCGGCGGCCCTGCCCGCCCTCGTCGATCGATGGGTGTTCTGCACGGGAATCCTCGTTTCGGCCGGCCGGGAATCGCCCCGTGTCCGTCGCCGAGGCGCACACCATATCAGAACGCGTTTACTCTCGCCCCTACACCGGCTTCGTGCCTTTCACCCGATCGCGAACGGTGTACTTGGACAGCGCCCGTTCCATATCGACGCCTGTGATGTTGGCGATCGTGGCCAACCACGCGAAGACGTCGACAATCTCTTCCTCTAAGTTCGCTCTTTGTTCGCTTGTTGGGGTTTTAGAAGGACGGTTATCGTGAAGCGCGGTCGCGAGCTCACCGACCTCCTCCATAAAGAGAAGGAATGTCCCCGCGGGCCCGCGTGCAGCGTCGGTGGCGTAATAACGATCCCGGATCAGGGCCTGGAATCCCGACACCGTGATTCCGGTTGGGTCGTCGGCGTCGTGGGACCGGTGGGTCGGTGGGGATGGGTAATTGGGGTTGATATTCATGGGTTCGGAGGATGTATCGGGGTGGTTTTCGTTCCGGGGTTGAATACCGGGGGGGCTCGGCTAATATCCCAGTCCCAAGTGGTCCGGGCGGCTAGTCGCCCGTAGGTGGATCCTTATGCCGACGATCAATCAGCTTATCCGCAAACCCCGCCGCTCTGAAGTCTTCAAGTCCAAGACGCGCGATCTTTCGAGCAGCCCGCAGAAGCGCGGCGTCTGTCTCATCGTTCGCACGATGACCCCGAAGAAGCCCAACTCGGCACTCCGCAAAATCGCACGCGTTCGCTTGTCGAACGGGCGCGAAGTCACCGCCTACATCGGCGGCGAAGGGCACAACCTCCAGGAACACTCCATTGTCCTGGTGCGTGGCGGCCGCGTGCGCGACCTCCCCGGCGTGCGCTACCACATCGTCCGTGGTTCGCTCGACTGCCTGGGCGTCGAGGGCCGTAAGCAGGGCCGGTCAAAGTACGGCGCGAAGCGCGCCAAGGCCAAGTAAACCGTTCAATGCCGCGGCCGGGCGTCCGGCCGGGTTTCGAGTAATCGCGAGGGCCCCCCATCGGCACTCGCGGTGAAAATGGCGGCCCTTCGGGCGCGCCGTCGACAGGAGTTCCAGCATGGGTCGTAAGAGTTTCACCGCCGCCGCCGAGCAGCTCCGCCCCGACGCAAAGTTTAACGACCGCGTTGTGAGCCGGTTCATCAATTGCGTGATGCAGGACGGAAAGAAGTCCGTCGCTCAGCGCGTGGTGTACGACGCGTTCGACATCATCGAAGAAAAGCTGGCCAAAGAGACCGATCCCGCCGCCCCCAAGGGTGCGCTCGACCTCTTCACCAGGGCCATCGAGAACGTCAAGCCGTTCGTCGAAGTCCGCAGCAAGCGAATCGGCGGTGCGAACTACCAGGTTCCGATGCAGGTCAACAAGAAGCGTCAGCAGTCGCTGGCCTTCCGCTGGATCCTCGAGTCCGTCCGTGCCGAGAAGGGGCGCCCCATCTCCAGCCGTCTTGCAGATGAACTCTACAACGCGGCACGCGGCGAGGGCAAGGCCATGACCACCCGCGATCAGACTCACAAGATGGCCGAGGCCAACCGCGCCTTCGCCCACTTCGCCAACTGATCCGCAACCACTCATGATTCTCTCGAACGCCCGGCCTCGTCCGGGCGTTCGCTTTTAGTGCCCGCGTTCGGCGAACGGCCCTCGCCCGAGGCTCGTAACATGGCCGCGTGACCGATCCATCACCACCTCGTCCGCTCGCCGCACGACGCGCCGGACGGTTCGCGGGCTGGGTCGCCACATGGGTCGCCCTCACCTCGGCGAGCGCGTCGCTGCACGTCGTGTTCTGGATGAACGGCCCGTTCATGGACGGGGCCTTAGCGTCCATCGGGATCCGCCGGCTGTTCAATTTCCTCTTCCTCCCCAGCACCCCGTTCTCGCTGGCCGCGTTCATCGGCCTCGACTCCTGGGGACCGCGCGGCTGGTGGCATGCCGTGGCGCTCCACGCCGTCACATGGGCGTTCTGGCTGGGCATTCTCGCCGGTCTGGTGCGTTGGTGGCGTCGTGTGCGTGCCCCGCAACTCACCAGCCCGGCCGAGCCACCGCACGCGTCGCGGCGTCGCTTTCTCGCCGACACGCTGTTCGGATCCGCAGGGGTAGCCGGGGCCGCGGGATGGGGGATCTCTACCGCGAGGTCCCCTTGGAGCTTCGACGTCGGCAGGTACCGTGTAGCGCTCCGCGACCTCCCGCCGGGCCTTGACGGGCTTCGGCTCGTGCAGATTTCGGACACGCACCTGGGTCCGCGGATCCCCGCCGATTACATCCGGCGAGTCGTTGAAGCCGCGCTGGCCGAGCAACCGGACGTGTTCGTACTCTCGGGCGATTATGTCCACAACGGGCCCATGTACATCGGTCCTGCCGCCGAATTGTTCCGTCCGCTCACCGCCACGGGTCGGCCCGTCGTGGGCACGCTCGGGAACCACGATTGGTATGCGGGCGGCCCGGCCATGTCGCGGGCTCTTGCTGAAGCGGGCGTCCGCATGCTCGACAACCGGCGCACGTTTCTCGACGCGCGCACACGCCGGCTCGTCGATTCGCCCGATCAGCCCCAAGGCGTGCTCTGCATCGCGGGGCTTGGCGACCTCAAGACCGACACGCTCGACCCTCACGCCGCTCTCGAAGGAGTCCCGCAACACATCCCGCGCCTGGTGATCTCGCACAACCCCGACAGCGCCGAACGGACCAACGTCGCCCAAGGCCCCCGAATCGACCTCATGCTCAGCGGGCACTTTCACGGCGGGCAGATCCAGCTCCCGTTCCTGGGCAACCCGTTCATGAAAGGTGAGAACGGCGATAAATACCTCTCCGGCATCGTGCACGGGCCCGCGTTCCCCGTGCTCGTCTCGCGTGGGCTGGGCATGAGCGTCCTGCCTATCCGCATCAACTGCACACCCGAACTCGTCGTGCTCACGCTCACGAGTTCGCGATGACAATCGAACGCACCATCCGGGCCAGTCTACAGGTCCATGAACAGGGCCATGAACTCGTACCGGGTTACATCCCCATCATCCGCCGCTTGTCGGCCCATTCCGCCGATTCGCGTTTGTTCTCGATCGCCAGCGCCCCCGGGCCGCCTTTGGCGAGATCCCGCATGGCCTCGATCTCAAGCCGGCTCAGCCTCACGCTCTCGAACGCGTAGTCGCGCCACGCCTCGACCGTGACGGGCACGACGGGCTCGATCAGCGCGAGCATCGCCGCGGCGAACGCCCGGATCTCGGCCTGCGCATGGTGGTCGAGCCGCAACGCGAGAAAGTGCAGCGTGTTGTGAAGGTCGCACTTCCAGTACCACTCGGTGTACATGTTCACCGGGAGGCCGATCCGCGCCATCTCACGGCTCACGCCCGCGTCGGTCAGCTTGATGTACTCGTGATAGCTCGCCTCGACCGTGTCGAGAAACCGCACGAACTCCTCCGCCGTCTTGGCCTCGGCCTCGTCTTGCCCGAAGCGTTCTTCGCCGCCCTGGCGGTTGCTCTTGCTCTGCTTCCTCACCTCGGCGGCGCTGGGCTTGTAGAACCGATCCGGGATGATCGAGTACCGCCCCGAATACTCGTTGACGTTCGCCGTGCGGTGGCGGATCCACTGCCTCGCGATGAAAATCGGCATGCACACGTGGAACTTGAATTCGACCATCTCGAACGGCGTGGTGTGCCGGTGCCGAAGCAGATACCGGATCAGCCCGCGATCTTCCGAGACCTGTTTGGTCCCTTGCCCGTATGACACGCGGGCCGCCTGCACGATCGCCGAATCGGCGGTGGTGCCCGCGGGCACGAGCCGTGGCATCGCGTCCACCAGGCTGATAAATCCGTGATCGAGTACGCGGATCTCACGCCGCTGCGAACCCCCCATCACGTCGATCATCGGCCCCTCTAGAGGCGTGCTCGTCACCCGTGCTTTGGCAGCGTCCACCAATCCCCAGGCGTCGGCGTTGGGAGTCGTCATGGGCCCAGCGTAGGCCGAGCAGCCACGGGTACAATTTCAGCGTTCGACGATGACCGGGACCTCCACCCACTCCGTCCAGCGTGACGCGGGCTGCGTCCACCACAGCACCGACTCGGGCGTTTGGGCCGCGGGCCCGCTCGCGGCAACCAGCGGGGTCGAAAGCTCGACGAACGAAACCGCGCCGACCTGCTCGGTCAATGCTCCGCGAAGTGCCTCGAGCGCGGAGGCTGTAGGGCTAAACGCCCCCACACACACCAGGTCCGTCGCAGAGGGGGGCACCACCACCGCCGCGGGAGACGGGGCCCGCAGCGGAGCCTGCATCAACCGCGAGCCGTGGCCCTCCGCACCCGAAGCGACCACGATCGGCGCGGGTTCCTTCGGCGGAGCCACTGGAGGAGGCGGCTTGGCCAGGGCGATCTTCACGGCATCGGGAACGCGATCGGTCACCCGCCACGAACGCACCGGAGAATGATTCGAGATCAACGACACCAACGAGGCCTCGGCGGCGTCTGCACGCCGCGCGGTCACGCGAACCGCAAGCCGACCCTCCCGAGCCGCACGAATCCACCGATCCGAAGGATCCTGTGTGACCGACGCGAGAACCAGAGGAACCGCTGGTGGCTGCTCAAGCCCCAGCATCGGAACCGTGGCGACCATCACGTCGCCGGCGCGTTCGAAATCCGGAACCGGCGTCGGGCCATGGGCGAGGAGGTGCTCGCCCGTGTCGGCCACCGTCAGTCGGGTAGTATCGTTGAGGTCGGAACGGTGCGTCGAATCGCCGCCGCTCGCCACCACGCCCGTGTTCTTCACGCGGCTATCCGAATTCGGCTGCATGCCCAACCAAGCGAGCCCAGAGACCAAGGCAACCGCAGCGGCGGCGGCCAACAGTCCACGTTCACGCGACCAGAACGCACGCTGCCTTCTCAGAGGCCGAGAAACGCGGACTTCGTGAATCTCATTACCCGCGATGCCCGACAAGGCCCCGGGATCGATCGCTGTTCCCAGTGCCTGGGACATCTCCGCGTCATACCTCGCCAAAGCACCAGCCACGAGTCCACCGGGAGGGGCAAGGTCACCCAGAAACTCAAGGCGTTCGCGATCCGCCTTCATCGCTTCAAGAAGCGTGAGCAGCGCTGGGTCCGCGGCCATCGCCTGACGCACGGATTCGAACTGTGCAGCGTCCGCAGTCCCTTCCACCCACGCCAAGAGAGTGGCCTCGTCCGGGCCTGGTGCCGATCCGAGTTGTTCACCCACGTTCGTCATTCCGAGTCCCTTCCCACCGATCCCCCTCGATTCATCTCCGCTCGATCCACCCCGGGCTCTCCCGGTGCCGTTTGCCCGACCCGATCTGCCAACGCTTCGCGGAGCGCGGCCCGGGCCCGGAATAGCCGGCTTTTCACCGTTCCCACCGCGATCCCCAAGACTTCGGCAATCTCGTCGTAGTCGAGCCCCCGTTGATCTCGCAGCAAGAGAATGGTTCGCTGCTCGGGGTCCAGAATCGCAAGGGCCGCCTCAACATCTCGACGGACCTCTGCATCTTCGACTCGTTCCCCGACCGAAGGTTCCCTTGATTGGCCGATCATTCGGCCGATCCCCCCCGATTCTCGGTCCCACCCTCCGCCACCACGAGTGCCGTCCAGACTGGCGTGCCGACGGAGTTTCTCGGACCTGAGTTTCGAGAGGCAAACATTGATCACGATCCGAGTCATCCAGGTCGTGAACTGGGCGCGGCCGTCGTACCCGTTGAGGTGCTGGATGACCTTGACCATCGCATCTTGGCAAAGGTCTGCCGCCATTTCACGATGATGAACAATTCTATAGCACAAGCCAAACATTCGGCCCTGATGACGGGTCAACAGCCTCCCCATCGCGATGCGGTCACCCAAACGGGCGGCCGCTATGAGGGCGTGGTCTTCGGGTTCGGTCGAGAATTCCGGCATCTTGGGGGGGCGCTTGCGCAGGGGGTCCGTCGAGGAATGATACGGGCGAGAAGCCGGTCGGTGACGCGGGCTATGCTCGGGTTCTTGTTCGGTTCGCACCTTTCCATCGCCGGTTCGATGGTGAACGCACTTACTGAGGCGACTTCTCTCGGTCTGGACACGGTTCAGGTCTTTACGAAAAACCAGCAGCAGTGGAAAGCAAAGCCCTTGGATTCGGGGATGGTTCGCGATTGGCTGGCAGAAGTCCGGCGGATCGGGTTCGACAAGGGCGGGCCCGGCGACGCTCTGGGCGACCACCGCGGCGGCGTCACCAGCCACGCTTCTTACCTCATCAATCTTGCGGCGCCCGCCGACGAGTTGTGGAGCAAGTCGATCGACCTCATGACCGACGAGGTGGCACGGTGCGAGCAGCTTGAGATTCCATTTCTGGTCCATCATCCCGGGGCGTACACCACGTCTAGTCTCGATGCCGGGCTCGCAAGAATCGCTGAGGCGTACGGCGAGGTTTTCCGCAGGACGAAAGGTGCGAGGGTGGTCTCTTGCCTCGAAGGAACGGTGGGCGCCGGGTCGCAAATCGGCGGAAAATTCGAGGAATTGGCTCGTTTGCGAGAGCTCATCATCGACCGCACCGGTGAACCGGCACGAATCGGCTATTGCCTCGACACCTGCCACATGCACGCGGCGGGGTACGACATGAGCTCGCAAGTGTCGGCACAAGCTTCGCTCGACGAATTCGACCGCACATGCGGGCTGGCGTTCCTCAAAGTCCTTCACATCAACGACAGCAAGGGGGTCGTGGGTTCGCACCTTGATCGCCACATGCACGTGGGCGAAGGCACCATCGGAGGCCCTGCTTCCTCGACCGGGGTGACCCTGGAGCGGCTCCGGAGGTCGGGTTTCGCGACGGTCGTGAACAACCCCAGGCTTGCCGGCGTACCCAAGCACCTCGAGACACCAAAAGAGGATGGCCCCCCTGGTTCGGCGTGGGACACGATTAACCTGGCCCGCCTTCGCTCCCTCATGCCGGGTGGTGAAGGATTGTGGCCGAGCGAGCAGAATTCGGTCGAGGTCGGCTCGGGCACGGGGAGGGTGCAAGAATCCAAGGCCAAAGCCCGAACCGTCCGAAAGACAAACAGTACGAGAGCCGGGAAAGCTGGGACGGTCGAAAAGGGAACTGTTCGGGGCACGGCCAAGAAATCTACGAAGAATGCAGAGTCGAAGCCAACGGAAAGACCCGGGGCCTCGGGCAAGAAGAGGAAGCGATGATCGAACGTGCAGTCACGAACCACACCACCGCGATGATCCGAAACCACTCGACGACGCGAGGGGTGTTGCTGCTCGGGCTGGGGGCCGGGGCCGTCCTGGGCGGCTGCGGGCTGTTCGAGCGGTATCCGCCGATGGACCCTAAAGCGACAGGGAGCATGGCGACCCCGGTCATCAAGCCTTCGACCGCGGTGGCGACAGACTCACTGCTCCGCGGTCGCAAACTTCAGGAACAGGGGCTCGAGAAGCTCGCCCTTCAAGAGTTTGAGCGTGCGATCGAGAGTAACCCGTTGCTTGTCGGTGCGCACATGGCGGCGGGCGACATCTATATGAAGCAGGGCGACTTCGATATGGCGGCGGCCCGGTTCGGCGAGGCGGCCCGCATCGCTCCGGCATCTTTCGACGCCAATCTCAAGCACGGGCAAGCCCTGCAGGCCTTAGGGCAGTTACTCGAAGCCGTCAAGGCGTACACGATCGCGCTGGCGATCAAGCCCAACGATTCGACGGCGAACATGAACGCGGGTGTGGTGTATCTCCAGCTCAACGACGCGTCGGGTGCGCTCCCGTTTGCGGAGAAAGCCGTCAAGCTCGACCCGAGAAACGGACAAGCCCGCGTGAACCTTGGCGCAGTGTACTCGTCGCTTGGGCGACACGAGGACGCGGTCACGGAGTACCTTCAGGCCAGCGAACTGCTGCCGAGCACCGGAGAGCTGCTGCTGAATCTCGCGGACAGCCTTCAGAAGTCAGGGCAGCTCGAACAGGCCGCCAACACGCTCGAACAACTGGTGCGTTCTGACCCGTCGGCCAAGAGCTACGAAAGGCTGGGCGCGGTGAACTTCAAGCTCAGGCAATACGAACCCGCTGAGGCGGCGTTCCGGAAAGCGGCCGAGATCGACCCCAATCATTTCCCCGCACTCAACGGGGTAGCGGTGTGTTTGCTCAACAAATTCGTGCTCGACGGGAACGACGCGGCCAAGCAGGAAGCAATCCCTTTGCTGCGACGGAGCCTGAAGATCGAGCGCAACCAGCCTTACATCGCGAACCTGGTCGAGAAATACCGCGTCGCCAAGTAATACGAATCGATCGGGCGACGAGCCCGGAGGAATCCGACGGAACATGGACAAGGGCCTTCTCGAGTTCTTTCCCACGCCCAGCGACACCCCGTTCGTGATCGAGCACGTCGCGGAGGAATTCACGAGCGTGTGCCCCAAGACGGGCCATCCGGACTTCGGTGTGATCACAGTCCGCTTTGAGCCCCGGCCCGCCAAGGCCGGGGGGACGTGCGTCGAGCTCAAGAGCCTCAAGCTTTACCTGCAGGCGTTTCGCACGAAGGGGATCTTCTACGAGGCGGTGACGAATCAGATCCGAGACGACCTGGCGTCAACGATGTCTCCCGCGTGGCTGCTGGTCAAGACCGACTGGAAAGGCCGCGGGGGGATTCGCTCGATCGTCCGGGCCGGGCTCGGTCCAATCCCGCCCGAATGGAAGGCGTAACGTGCTCGAGCTGCGGCCCAATTGCGAGTGCTGCGATCGGGATTTGCCCCCCGGGTCTTCCGAGGCTCTCATCTGCTCCTTCGAGTGCACGTTCTGCAAAGCGTGCGGGGAGACGTTGAAGCATCGATGCCCGAACTGCGGCGGCGAGTTAACCCCACGCCCACGCCGACCGGACGAGAAACTTCGCGCCGACCCAGCATCGACCACGCGGGTTGTGAAGTTGGGCGGCTGCCCCGGTGTGCGAGGCGAGTGATGCCCGCCGCTGGATCGAGCGAACTACGATTGTTCATGCCACTGCCCACTCCACTCGCGGACGCGATCGATCGATTCGAGGCCGGTGCCACGGTTCCGGCCGCGGCGATCGCCGGTCTGACGTCGGCGGAACTTAACAGCGTCCCGGTGCCCGGGACGTGGAGCATCCAGCAGATCATCGTGCATCTGTGGGAAAGCGACCTGGCGGCGGTTCACCGCATGCGCCGGGTGATCGCCGAAGACTTACCGCTGCTGATCTCGTACGACGAGTCGGCGGCGGCCACAGCGCTGTTCTACGAGCACGAGGATCTCGCTCGCGTGTGCCGGCTGTTCGAGGATCAACGGCGGCTGATGGCCGCGTTGCTTCGCCGTCTCCCGGAGTCGGCCTTTGCACGCGTGGGCATCCACAATACACGCGGGAAGATTTCGCTCGCCGAATTCGTGGAGCTGTACGTCGAGCACCTCCGCGGGCACCTGAAGCACCTGGTTCGAAAGCGTGAACTGCTCGCAAAGCCCGTGAAAATCTCCGTTCCGTGAGCGTGCTTTCGGGCTCGTGTTGTTGGCCTACCCGTTGACGATCGCCAACGCGAGCCCGTCGTAGCCTTTGACGCCGACGGTGGGGATGGCGGCGGGCGTGACCCGGCGGTCCTTGCCCAGGGCCTGCATGAAGCTCCGCATGACGCGGGCGCTTTCGTCTCTGGTTTCCGGGTTGGCGATCTCGCCGTGGCGGATGATGTTGTCGATGATGATGAGCGCCCCTGGCGCAGACAGGGCTAGCGCGTGCTCGAAGTACTCGGGTGTGCTGGGCTTGTCGGCGTCAATGAACGTCAGGTCGAAGGGCGCGGCGTTTTGCGAGCGCAGGGCGGCGAGCGAGGCCGCCGCGGGTCCGACACAGACCTCGACTCGATCCGCGAGCCCGGCGCGGGAGATGTTGTCTCGTGCGACGGCGGCGTGATTGGGGTCGAGTTCGAGCGTCACGAGGCGCCCGGCTCGTGGGAGTGCGCGTGCGAGCCAGATGGTGCTGTACCCGCCAAGCGTGCCGACTTCGAGGATCCGTCGGGCCCGCGCGGCCCGTGCCAGCAGATGGAGTGCCTGTCCCTGGAGCGGCGAGACATCGATCGCGGGCAGCCCCGCCTGTGAGTTGGCCTTGATGGCGGCCTCGAGGGCCGCGTCGTGCGGAAGAATCGCGGATTCGAGGAAGGCATCGACCGAAGACCAGGTCGACGAAGAAATCTCACTCATGCCGGATTATTGGTGAACCGGTGGTAACGGGCGCGCACTTCAAGTGCGGGGACTCGGGACCAGGAGGTTTTCGATGGGCCGTCGATCATCAAACGTTGTTGTGTTGAGCATGGTTGCGTCGGTGGTGGTGTCCGCTGTGGGCTTGGTGGCGGGGGGCTGTTCGTACTCCGAACGGGTTGCGCCGGTGGATATGGCGGTGTGGACAACGCCACCGGTAGTGGGCGAGAGGGTGCGGGCCGCTCTCGAACGGGAACCGACTGCGGCTTTCCCGGCGTCGATCGCCGTGGTTCGTCTTGGAGGCAAGACCCATCACGCACGGTTCGAGCGACAAGCCTCTGTGGCCCATGAAACCGGGAAGACGGTCGATTCGTTGATCGATCATTGCCGATCGCTGCCGATGGTGACGGACGTGACGCCGATCAACATGCTGGCGGCAAAGGACTGGGCGACGGTGGAAGAACTCCGTGAGGCGGCGGCGAGCGTGCGGGCCGACCTTCTGCTGGTCGCAAGCATCGTGACCCAGCACTCGGGCGAAGACCTGGCCTGGCCAGTCGGGTTGGTGACGCTCGGGCTCTTCCCGACCAAGGTGCGCAGCACCGAGACCAGCGCGACGCTCGCTCTGATCGACACGCGGACGGGGTACGTCTACGCGGTAGCACAGGCCCGTGACGAGGCGGACCAATTGGCCAACGGGTGGACGTCGACGATGGCGGAGTCGGACGCACGGGATCGATCCGAACGCCGAGCCGGAGAGAAACTCGCCGCCCGGTTCGAGGAGGCATGGCGAAAAGTCTTGAACATGCACGCGGGCAGCGGAACGCCAGCGGCGGCGGGCGTCGTCGGGAAATGAGACGGCCCGGGCAATCCTCCACGATCGAGCCGCAACGCGCCCGCGCGAGTTTGAAACCCGGACGACGCGATCCCGTATCACAGGGGCGGCAGCGGTCGGTCGCGTGGTTGCCGCATCGGAGCTTGTGCATGATCGCTCGTGGATTGATGGGTCTTCTCGGGATCGCGGTGGTCGGAGCAGGGTGCGCCACGTTGCCCGGGTGCATCGTTGTTGCGGTGAACCGCCCTGCGGCATATTCGTCGCCTTCGCCCAGGATCGGCGTTTCGATCGCGGACGTTCCCGAATCGACGGCGTCTCAGCTCGCGGTCGATTGCGGGCGCGTGTGCCTGATCACCGAGGTGTACGGCGGCTCGCCCGCAGATCGAGCCGGGATGCGAGCCTTTGACGTGATTACCAAAGTCGAGGGACGCGATTCGGCGGATCAGGACGACCTGCGGTCGGCCATCAGGACACGCAAGCCGGGGGAGTCGCTGTCGCTGGAGATCCTTCGCGGCGGCAAGCCCATGCAGATCAGCGTGACACCCGAGCCGCGGTGATTGTCGCTACAGCAATCGCACCGGGCCGACTCTCGCCGGCCCGGTGCGCTCTCTCTCAATCTCCGATCACTCGGACTTAGCAGCCCTCAAAGGCCGCCACGAAATCGTCGTAGTCAAACCCGTCGGCGAACCCGTCGGCGTTGAAGTCGGCATCGCGTCCGCTGGGGCATGGGCCGCCCTCGAAGCAGGCGACGAAATCGTCGTAGTCGAAGCCGTCGGTAAACCCGTCGCCATTGAAGTCGGCGGCGAGATTGGCGAACTGGAAGGGTGAGTTTGAGTAGGTGGAGATCGGCGAGATTGCCGACACGGTGCCCGAGTAATTCACGATGTTCTTGTCGCTGGGAAGTGAGGGCGACAGGTAGAAGATGGGGCCGTAAGGAGAATTGGTGGGGCAGGCGGAGAAGTCGATGAGCCCGCCGCAGCCGGTGACGACGCGGACTTCGCTCTCGGCGAATACGCGTGCATGCCCGCCGAGAAACTCGGCGAAGATTCTGCCGCCGGGACCGACGGCGAGTTCGACGGTGGACCCTTCGATGGTGTCGCCCGCTCCGAGGGTGAGGAGGTCCGTAGCGCGGATGACGGTTGCCTGCGAAACGGTGGTGCCGTTGCCATTGAGGGCTTTCTTGATGTTGCCGACTTTGGGGAAAGCCTTGCCGTTAAGGAGAGGCCTGCCGCCGGTGCCTCTGGGCGCCCCACCGTCGCCGGCCTTGATTGAGGCCTTTCCCGCGACATCGTTCTCGACGGAGTTTTGCTTGAAGGCGATGTTGACGTCGCCTCCGTTGCGGCCGTTTCCCTGGAGGGCGTTCCCGTTGGCGGTGGCGGAACCGCCGTTGCCGCCGATGACCTGTGCGATGGGAGCGCCGGGGACGTTTTTCTTAAGGTTTTTGAACTTGCCGCCCCCCGAAAGGCTGACCTCGCCGCCGTCGCCGTTGAGGTTGCGGTTGTCGCCCGCGCCGTTTCTGGAGTACTTGCCCGCGCCGCCGTGTCCTGCGCGGATGGTGGAGTGGTTGATGAGGTCCCCGTTGGCGAGGTTGACGGTGAGTTTGCCGCCGGCGCCGGGGTAGTCGCCCCCGCCGCCGTCACCGGCGTTAAGGCTGCCAGTGGTGTCGACGGTCAGGGCGTTGGCGTTGAGGTTGATGAGCCCGCCGTTGCCGGCCTTGCCGCGGTTGTTCCCGGTGGCCGCGCCGCCGGTGCCGGCGGACATTGATTTCTGGAGGAGGACGTTCCCGTTGCAGAAGACGTCGACGTTGCCCCCGTCGCCGGCGATGCTCGACGCACCGCTGGCGTCGCCGCCGGAGCCGCCTTCGATGACAAGCCTGGCGGCGTTTGCGAGAGACGCGATGGGACGGTTGTTGGCGCCCAAGGTCACGTTACCGCCACGACCGCCAGAGGTGGTTCCGTTGCCTCCGCGGCCGCCGCCGAATCGTGCGAATCCGGGGTCGCCCGCTGCACCGATGGAGACGGCTTTGTCGGTAAAGAGCGAGAGCGCCCCGCCCGCGCCACCGGCACCCCCGTTGTTGTTCGCACCGGCACCGGCGGCAACCCTTGACGCCGCGCCTTCCACGACGATATCGGCGGAGTTGGATTCCAGGACGACGTTTCCGCCGCGCTGCCCTGCTCGGGTGGCGACGCTGGCCTCGACGACGCCGGCGATGTTCAGCCCGATCCCGTTGTTGCGGAGCGAGCGGAGCTTGATGTCGCCCCCGCGTCCGCCCGCGCCGGGCCCGGTCCCCGTCAAGGCCTGCCCGTTCACGATGACCGCTGCGCCGGTGCTGGTGAGTTCGAGATCCGTACCGTCGGCGTTCTGGGCCCCGAACTGCGAGGTCGTCAGCGTGACGCCCGTGCCCAGGAAAATGTCGCCCGTGGTGATGATCCCAACCTTGGAGACCACCGTAGCGCCCGTGTTCAGACGGATCGTGAGGGGGCCGGACGTCGAGAGGACGTCGAACTGACGCACAATCTGACCGCCAGCGACCATCGCCGCCGTCAGGTTGATCGTGGTCGCGGCGGCCACATTGATGCTCACGCGGTCGTTGTTTGCGCCCACGCCGGGGAGTCTGGTGGCGGCGGCGAAGGCCACGTTGTTGACACTCTGCTCCCAGTTGCCCAGGGTGGTCCAATCACCGGCGGCCCCGGCCTTCCATCGGAAGTAGTCCGCCAATGACGCGGGCGACGCGGCGAGCCCCGAGGCAAGAAACGTTGCAACAGCGACAAAAGCACGGTTCTGGATGGTCGAGCGGGTCATCATGGCGTTTCTCCTGGAGGCCTTTGAAAGGGCCGTACAGGGGTGAACGCTGACCGCGTCGCGTCTTCACGCGATAACCGCGGATCTGGGCCTACATTGTGCCGATCCCGTGCCCACCCCAGGAGTTGCCGATGAGCTTTCGCACCACCCGTGTGTTTCTTGCCGCTGCTCTGGCGATTTCCGGAACATCGTGGGGGCAAGCCACCACCAACCCCGACTCGACCAAACCCGCGCCCCCGCCGGTTGCTCCAGACATGAAGAAAGACGCCAACCTGACCGCCTGGTGGAACGACGCCGTGTTCTATCAGGTGTTCGTGAGATCCTTCGCCGACTCGCGTTCGGGGCCCCTGGCCAACGACGGCGTGGGAGATCTGCGCGGGCTCATCGAACGGCTTGATTATCTCAACGACGGGAAGCCCGACGGGACAAGCCTGGGTGTCACCGCGTTGTGGCTGATGCCGATCATGCAATCGCCGAGTTATCACGGGTACGACATCGTGAACTACACGAAAGTGGACGACGAGTACGGAACCAACGAGGATTTCCGCGAGCTGCTGGTCGAGTGCCGCAAGCGTGGGATCCGCGTCATCCTCGACTTTGTGCCAAACCACTGCTCCTGGGACAACCCGTGGTTCAAAGACGCGACAGACCCCACGAGCCCAACCCACGATTGGTTCGTGTGGCAAGACAAGAAGCCGGCGTGGAAAGGCCCATGGAATCAAGACGTCTGGCACCCCTGGCCCCCGACCGGCACGCCCGATCGCTTTTACTACGGCATCTTCTGGAAGGGGATGCCCGACCTGAATTTCCGCAATGCGAACGCGAGCAAGGCGATGATCGACGCCTTCAAGTTCTGGCTGCCCGGCGGAGCCCCGACCACCACGCAGGCGGGTGAAGGCTGGGGCGTCGATGGATTCCGCATCGACGCCATCCGGCACCTCATCGAAGAGGGCCAGCAGCAGGAAAGCACCGCCGCCACGCACGCCTGGCTCAAAGAGTTCTTCTCTCAGATCAAAGCCGCCAGCAAGGACGCGTTCACGGTCGGCGAGATCTGGGCCGACACCCCCCAGGTGGCCCCGTACATCGGTGACGAGCTGGACTCGGCGTTCGAGTTCATGACGGCGTATGCGACCATCGATGCCATCAACGAGGGTAAACGCGACAAGCTCGATGAGCAATGGAAGAAGAACCTTGCGCAGTACCCCCAGGGCCAGTATTCGACGTTCCTCTCCAATCACGACCAGGACCGCGTCATGTCGCGGTTCAACGGCGGCAACGCCAAGACCGCCGCATCACCCAACGACGCCTGGGCGAAAATGCGGCTCGCCGCTACGCTGCTGCTCACCAGCCCCGGGATCCCGTTCATCTATTACGGCGAAGAACTCGGGATGGTCGGCGTTAAGCCCGACGAAGACCTCCGAACACCCATGCAGTGGACCCCCGGGAAGAACGCCGGGTTTACGCAGGCCGCCCAGCCCTGGAGAACGGCCAACAAGGATGCCGCCATTAAGAACGTCGAGATGCAGCTCAAGGACCCCAAGAGCCTGTTTCAGACGTATAGAAAGCTCATCAAGCTCCGCAAGGAGCACCCGGCCCTCCGCACGGGCGAGATGATGCTGCTCGACACGGGCGACGCGGCGGTGTTCGCGTTTGCTCGGTCGACGCCCGCCGAGACGATCATCGTCATCGCCAACGTCTCGGACAAACCCACGCAAAAGTTCAGCCTGACGCTCCCGGATTCGGTCGCCAAAATGCCCAGGGCGATGGACATGCTCGCAGACCGCAAACTGGCCAGGCCCACCAAAGGCAAGTGGAAGCCCCTGGGCGAGCTGGGCGCCAAGCAGGCGTTCGTGATCAAGTTCACGGATGTCGCGGAATAGTCCCAATAAAGAAGCCCACGGGCACGAACCCATGGGCTTCGGGATAACGATATTCGTACGATTTAGTCGCAGCCGTTCTCAAAGGCCTCGACGAACCCGTCGTAGTCAAACCCGTCGACGAAGCCGTCGTTGGTGAAGTCCGCGTTTTTGCCTGGGGGGCACGCCTCACCCTCGAAGCAGGCGACGTAATCGTCGTAGTCGAACCCGTCGGGGAATCCGTCGCCGTTGAAGTCGGCGGGGCAGGTGTTGGGGATGATCTCGACGATCGGATAGCTTTCGTCGTCGGTGGGCAGGTCGGAGTTGTCGTTCCACTCCGGAGCCCACCAGGGCATCTGGGTGTAGTGCTCGACGTTGCCCGAGTTGTTGGGCTCGCCGCCGCCCCAGTTGGTGAAGGTCACGGGCTCGCCGCTGGTCCAAACGAAAGTGCCTTCGTTCTCGATGTCGTTGAGCCCCAGCCAGCCGCGGCGGAACTCGCCGTTGGGGCGGAGCAACGTGGAATAGATCCAGTTGTTTTCGTCGGCAGACCGCACGGTGGCCAGGTGCCCGCCCAAGGCTTGGGCGTTCGCCTCGCCGTCGGTCCAGCTCGATGGTTCGAGCAGGTAATACGTGTGCCCGTTGATGGGGCTGACGACCGGGCCGATGACCACACCGGGGATGTACGGGCTAGCCGTCAGCGTGCCGCTGCTGGTGTCCCCGTCGCTGTACCCGCCGATGCGGATGAGGTACGTCTCGCCCGCGACGGCGGAGAAGTTGATCTCGCTGTCGAGGAAGCAGGTATCGTCGTTGCAGGCGATCTCGCTCAGGTCGACGCACGGGCCGCTGTACGCCGCCATCACCGAATCGTGCGACACCGCGCCGCAGAGCGAGAACTTCACCGAGCCGGTCTCGGTCGCGGTCCACGAGAACCAGATGTCGTTGTTCGCGGTCCCGCTGCCGCACGATGTGCCGGGCCCGTCGGTTGTCGCACCGGTGGAATCAAAGGCAAACGCCCCGTACCCGCTCACCGCTTCCGCGGAAGAGCAATCATCGTTCGCCGGCTGAGCGAGCGCCGCGGAACAAAGAGCGGCACCCGACACCAGAACAATCACACGCGGATTCAACATATGGAATCTCCCTTTCGACATGGCGGCAACCCGCCCACGCCGGCTGCCGTGGCCCATCATAACAGCACTCAGAAGCACCATTTGCAGAATTACAATAATGTCTGCGGATCGACGTCGACCGCCGTCTCAGCGTCGCTGCGGAGCAACCCCTGCGCCCTGAGTGTGGCCAGTGCCGAATGGAGTATACTGGCGGTGGGTGCAAAGGCGGCGACCTCCCAGCGGTAGTGGTCCGAGAGCCGGGCGATTGGTGCCTCGGCGGGTCCCTCGACGCGCCCCGTGATGAGTGTTGATCTCAACACCGTCGCCAAAAGACCGGCACGGTCCCGTGCCGCATCCGACTTCTTGTGCCTGCACACGATCCGGGCCATCCTCCACGCGGGGGGCAGCGACGCCGACCGTCGGCACGCCAATTCATCGGCTGCAAAGCCCGCGTAGTCGTGCGACGCCGCCTGGATGATCGTCGGATTGTCGGGGAACATCGTTTGCACAATCACCAGGCCCGGTTCGGCGCCCCGTCCCGCGCGACCGGCGACCTGGCTCACCAACTGAAACGTCCGCTCCGCCGCCCGAAAGTCGGGCATGTTGAGCCCGATGTCCGCCGACAGCACGCCCACGAGCCTGACGTTGGGGAAGTCGAGCCCCTTGGCGATCATCTGCGTCCCAAGCATGATCGAGACCTCTCCGGACGCGAACCGCTCCAGCGCTCGCGCATAGTCGGCCCCGCTGGTCATCGAGTCCGAATCCACCCGGAGGTGCGGCGCCACAACGCCCCGCGAGGTGAGCACCTCCACCAGTTCTTCCTCGGCCCGCTGCGTGCCCGTCCCGAACATCGCCACCGGCCCGCGGCACACCGCGCACGCGGCGGGCATCAACTGCTCGGCCAGGCAGTGGTGGCACCGCACGAGCCCGCCCTTGGGCAGCGTGCGGTCTTTGTGGAAGACCATCCCCGCGTCGCAACTCTCGCAGCTCATCGCCCAGCCGCACGACGCGTTCCTGCACGCCAGGTGCCCGGCGAACCCACGGCGGTTGAGCAGCAAGATGGCCTGCCCGCCAGCGCGGATCGTGGCCTCGAGCTCGCGGACCAGCGTGGGGCCCAGCACCCGCAGAAAGGCCCGCGACGGGGCGCACTCGCCCGACTCGACCAGCACGCGCCGCTCCGCGGCCATGTCCACGATCCGCACCTGAGGCATCCGCCCCGCGCCCGCCGGCCTCGTGCGTAGCCGGTGCAGCACGTACCGCGCGGGCTCGCCCCCGGGCCCGATCGTTGCGTTCGACCACGACTCCATCGAGGGCGTCGCCGAGCCCAGCACCACCGGGCACCCTTCGAGCTGCCCGCGTTTGAGCGCGGCGTCGCGCCCGTTGTACCTCGGCGCCTGCTCGTGCTTGTAACTCCCGTCGTGCTCCTCATCGACGACGATGAGCCCGAGCGCTCTGGCCGGCGCAAAGAGAGCCGATCTCGGGCCCACGATCACGCGGGACTCGCCCCGCATCACTCGCTCCCACTGCGCGTGCCGGCGCGACGCGGTGAGCCCCGAGTGCAGCACCGCGACGTCTACGCCGCGGCCGCCGAGACGGGCCCGAAACCACGACTCGACCTGAGGCGTCAGCGCGATCTCGGGCACCAACACCAGGGCCGACTTGCCCAGATCCAGCACCCGCCCGATCAGATTCAGGTACACCTCGGTCTTGCCCGATCCCGTGACGCCGTGAAGCAAATGAACCGCGAACCGCCCGGGGTCGAGGTCCTTGGCCACCGATGCCACGACCGCCTCTTGCTCTCCTGTGAGCACGGGGACGAACGACCGGCGTGCATGATCGGCCTCGGACAACTCGACCGATGCCGAATCGCCCCGCTCGACGACCACCTGCGACTTGATCTGCACCAGCAACCCGAGCGACACAAGCCGAGCGACCGCCCGCCGATGCTCAGGCACGATCGCGAGCTGCACATCTTCTTTGCTCGCGGGCCACACCGAGGCATCCAGCGCGCGAACCGCGTCCCATGCCGCACGCACGCTCGGCGTCAGCGTCGTCATCTCGGGAGTGCCCGCGGGCGTGAGCAGCGTGCGCGTCTTGCGGCCCACAGAGTGCTTCACCGCAGCCGGAGTCATCGATCCGATCACGATCCCCAGTGGAGTGATGGTGTACGCGGCGATCCACTGTGCCAACTCGATGAGAGTGGGAGTCAACACCGGTTCCCCGGGCCTCGTCCGTTTCATCATCGGCTTGACTTTGCGCGGGTCGAGCCCGTCGAGAATCTCGGCGCCCCCCACCGCCACCACCACCCCGCCCGCGGGCTTCGAGCCCCGGCCCAGCGGCACCATCACACGCTCACCCACGATCAGCCCGTCGAATTCCGAACCTGGCGCCGCGTACGTCAGACCATCCCGGCCGCCCGCACGCCCGGCGTCGAAACTCGGCGCCGATTCGATCCCTCGTTCGACCACCACCCGAGCAAAACGAGTCCAGGACGCGGGATCTTCCGCGTCCGGTCGGCCCTGAAATGGAAGCAACTCACTCACGAATCAGTCTATGGCCTCTGCCGTACCATTCCCGTATGAGCAACACCTCCATCTCGGACTGGCACGCCCGGCTCTCGACCGCGGAGCAGTCGCACCTCCTTCAATTCTGGGAACGGCTCGACGCCACCCAGCGTGCCTCGCTCCTTGCTCAACTCGACTCCATCGATTGGGCCTCGGTGCCGCGGTGGGTCGCAACATACGTCAAGAACAAGCCCCGGTTCGAGATCCCGTCGGACCTCGAGCCCGCGCCGTGCTTTACGAGGCAAAGCCCCTGCGCACCTGCGCTTGCCGACGCCGGGCGGGCGCTGCTCAAGGCGGGGAAGGTCGCCGCGTTCGTCGTCGCCGGCGGGCAGGGGTCCCGCCTCGGATTCGACGGCCCCAAGGGGTGCTACCCCGCCACCGCGATTACCAGCAAGAGCCTCTTCCAGCTCTTTGCCGAACAGCTCCTGGCCGCTCGGCACAAATACGGCGTCATCGTGCCCTGGTACATCATGACAAGCCCGCTCAACCACCGGGCTACCGTCGAGTTTTTCGCGCGTCATCGATTCTTTGGCCTCGGGGAAGACAACGTCCGCTTCTTCCCGCAGGGCGTCATGCCCAGCTTCGACATCTCCACCGGGAAGATCCTGCTCGCAGGCCCAGGCGAGATCGCCACCAATCCCGACGGGCACGGGGGGGCCGTCGCCGCACTCCACAAGAGCGGGTCGCTCGCCGACATGCGCCGCCGCGGCATCGAACACCTCGCGTACTTCCAGGTCGATAACCCGCACGTGCAGATCTGCGACGAACTCTTCCTCGGGCTCCACGCCCAAGGCCCCGGCAGCTCGGGCGAGATGTCCTCGAAGATGGTCGCCAAGGCCTCGTGGGACGAAAAAGTCGGTGTCTTCTGCCTCGCCAACGGCCGCCTCGACGTCATCGAGTACAGCGACCTCCCGCAAGACCTCGCCAAGGCCACCGATCCCAGCGGACGCCTGCGCTTCAACGCCGGCTCGATTGCCATCCACGCCCTGAGCGTCGCGTTCCTCGAACGCCTCGCCACCGATCCCGCGTTCGAGCTCCCTTTCCATCGCGCGGAAAAGAAAGTCCCGCACGTCGACCCCGTCACCGGTCTTTCCGTCGAGCCCGCCGCCAACAACGGCGTCAAACTCGAACGGTTCATTTTCGACGCCCTGGCCAAAGCGTCGCAGAGCGTCGTCCTCGAGACCGACCGCGTCGAGGAATTCGCCCCCATCAAGAACGCCACCGGGGCTGACAGCGTCGTCACCAGCCAGAAGCTCCAGACGCTGCGCGCCACGCGGTGGCTCTCCGGGTGCGGCACGTCCATCCCCACGACCCCCGCCGGTGAGCCCGATTGCATCATCGAACTCTCACCGCTCACCGCGTGCGCCGTCGGTGATGTAGCCTGCGTCCGCATGCCCTCCGCCATCGAGCGCGGCGCGAGGGTGCTGCTCTGATGTCGAGCGACCTTCCCCGGCCCGCGGATGCGCCCGACACGATCGCGGGATTTCCGCCGATGCCATCGGGCCGTTTCGCGTCCTTTCCGCAGTACCTCGCTCAGCGAACAAAGCGCGTCACGCTGGGCCCCGCCCCCGCGATCATCGCCCACGCCGATTGGACCACGCCCGCGCCCGTCATGCTCTGGCTTCACGGCCGCACCGCGTCAAAGGAGCTCGACCCCGGTCGCTACATGCGGTGGCTTCGTTCCGGAGCCGAGTCCGGGGGATCGGGCATCGCCGCCGTCGCGATCGACCTCCCCGGTCACGGCGAGCGTGCCTCCCCCGGATCCGACGACCCCGCACGCACGCTCGACATCATCGAGCAGGCTCTCGGCGAGATCGACCTCATCCTCGCTTCACTCCACGACACCGTTACCCGCGAACGTTGGCCCCTGGACCTCTCCCGCGTGGGCATCGGCGGGATGTCGCTGGGAGGGATGATCGTCCTGCGAAGACTCTGCGACTCTCACGCCTTCCGCGCCGCCGCCGTCGAGGGCACCGCGGGTTGGCTCGGGGGGATGTACTTCCCCGCCGACTACGGGCTTGCATCACGCCCATGGCCCATCGACCATCCGCGCGAGCGCGTCGCACGCCTCGATGCCGCCGAGCACATGGCGAGATTCCGCCCTATTCCGCTCCTCGACCTGCACTCCCAGGCCGACGAGGTGGTCCCGTTCGAGCCTCAGAGGCAGTTCATCGAGCGACTGCGCCAGCATTACCGAAAGCTCGGGGCCGAACCGTCGCTGATCGAACTCACCTCGTGGGCCTCGACCGGAGCCGCCCGCGAGCACCTGGGCTTTGGCCGTTTTGGGAACGACGCCAAGAACATCCAGGCCCAGTTCCTCAGCCGGGCCCTGGGCTAATCACCGAAACGATCAGGCCGCGGAGTTGGGCTTCGACCGGGGTGCCCACACGAGAAGCCCCGCCCCCGCCGCCAGCATCCCCACGCTGAGCAACTGCCCGCGCGTCAGCCCGAGGATGTACTGCTGCGCAAGCTGAGGATCGGGCAGCCTCCAGTACTGCTCGACGATGATCCGCAATACGCCGTAGATCAGCAAGAACCACGCCGTGACCACTCCCGGCCTTCGCGTCTTCCCCGCGATCAACCAGAGCACTGTCCCCACGACGATCCCCTCCGCCAGCGCCTGGTACAACTGCGACGGGTGCCTTGCCGACAGCAACGGCTCAACCCGGGCCGCAAACTCGCCCGAGCCCGACTGCACTCTCGCGATGAGCCGATCCACCACGGCCCCGCCGGTATCCCCCGGCTTGTGGAACTCCGCGTAGAGCCCTTCCAGCGCCGTGTACTGCGCCTCCGTGAGCGCCGGGGCTTGCTTAGACCCCAGCTCTTGCGGAAACCGTACCGCCCACCAAGGGGCCTTCTCGCCCGGGCCCGCCACCACGCGCCCGAGCAATTCCCCGTTCACGAAATTCGCCAGACGGCCCAGGAACAACCCGGGGGGCGCGAGCAGGCACGCCAGGTCCATGCAGTGCAACACCGAGGACCGCCCCACGCGCGGGACGAGACCGGCTTCCACACGCGCCGTGGGATCCGGCAGCCCGCGAGCAAGCCAGAAACACGCGAGCACGATCCCGATCATCGCCCCGTGCGACGCCATCCCGCCGCGCTGGATCGCCAGAACTCCCCAGTACGGAAACGCCGAGCTGACATCGACCAACAGCGACGGCTGATAGAACAGCACATACCCCAGCCGACCACCCAACAAGACTCCCATCACGAGCACCAAGATCGCGTCCAGCGCCACGCGAGGCGGGATCGGCGTGCGATCTCGCTTCCCGAGTTCCCGCAACAACAGCCATGCGATCACGAACCCGGCGATGTACGACACACCGTACCACTTGACCGTCAGCGGCCCCACCGAGAACACGGTGGGGTCAAGACGCAGCATCCACCCGCCCAATTCCGCCGACGCCACCATCCATGACTGCATCATGCCACCTCCGCGTTGACGCCGAAGAGCCGCTGCGTGTTCTCGTCGAGCCTCGACGCAAGATCGCCCACCGCCACGCCCCGCAATTCCGCCAGAAACGCCGCGGTCAGGGAGCACATCCAGGGCTCGCAAGGCCTCGTCCCACGCTTGGGCTCGGGCGACAAAAACGGCGCATCGGTTTCCACCAAGAGCCGTTCCATCGGCACCAGCCTCGCCGCCTCCTGCACGTCTTTGGCGTTGCGATACGTCAGCACGCCGGTGAACCCGACGTAGGCCCCGATGTCGAGCACTTTCTTCACCTCTCCGGGCCCGCCTGTGAAGCAGTGGAACACCATCCGCGAGGTGTCAAGCCCAGAATTCACCAACACCGGGATCAGATCATCGAACGCCTCTCGGCAATGCACCACGATCGGCTTGCTCACGTCCCGCTGCGACGCGATATACGCCAGTTGTTCGTCGAGCACCCGTCTCTGAACTTCCCGGGTCGGCTCTGAATAGTGATTGTCGAGCCCTAGCTCGCCCCACGCCACGCATTTGTCGTCGCGGATGCACCGCCCGAGGTTCTCCCACTGGTGGGGCCCCTCGTCGCTGTAAAGAGGGTGGACCCCCGCCGTCGCCCAGACTCGCGGATGAGCCCGCGCCACCGCGAGCGCGTCCAGACAATCCCGGGTCGTCGTGGAGATCGAGATCATCCCGCCGACCCCGGCCTGTTGCGCCGTCTCGATGACAGCAGGGATCCTCCCGGCAAAGTCTGGGAACGTCAGATGGCAGTGGGTATCGATCACCCCCAACCGTACCCGAGCCGCACCGACCCCGCCGCAGCCGATTCCCGGCTCAACCCATATATTCCCTTCATGAAGCCCGCCCGCCGGACGATCGTTGCCTTCTTTGCCTCGCTCCTCGGGGCCTCCACGTTTGCCATCTGGGATCCTCCCGCGACAGCACCCGCTCTCTCCCCCCCCGCTGCTACTCCCGCCTCACCCGCCAAAAAAACCACCTCCGCGTGGTACACCATCTCCATGGGCGGTCAGCAGGCGGGATATCAGCACGAAGTTCGTACCATCTCCGCCTCCACCACCACCACCGAGCAGACCGCCGTCATCTCCCTTCGACGCGGCGACTCCACCATCAAGAATCGCCTCGAATCGACCTTTGTCGAGACCGCAGACCACAAGCCCGTCTCCATGACCCTGCGCCGCGAACTGGGCGCCGAGCCCGTATCCGAAACCTTCACCTTCCGTGAAAAGGACGTCGCCGTCAAATCCACACAGGGCACGGGCAAAGCCGCACGCATCAGCGAACGCATCGAGCCCCTCCCTCATGGCCCGTGGATGACCCCTGCCGCCGCACATGAATTCCTCGTTCAAAGGCAAACCGCCGGGGCAAAGGAAATTTCATTCCGAACGATCGATCCATCGGCCGGAATCGCAGCCTCAACCGAAACCTACACCTTCATCGAGCGCACCAGTCTCACCGTGGCCGCAAAGCCCATTCCATCATGGAAATACAAGCTCGCGTCGAGCAAACTCCAGGGGATCATCCAGACCGTTTGGCTCGACGAACTAGGCGCACTCCTCCGCGCGGAGATGGACGTGGGCGGGGTCCACATGACCACAGTCTGGTCCACCCGCGAGGATGCCCTCCGTCAGGCCGCTGGGCCCGAGATCATGGTCGCCACTTTCGTTAAGCCCGACAAGCCGATCCGAACCCCTCGGGCGATCACATCCGCTTCATTCACACTCCGCTCAACCTCAGGCGATCTTCCCGACCTGCCCACCGCCGGATCTCAGGCTTTCACCCGCATCGACAAGGCCTCGGCCCGTGTCACCATCAATCTTCAAACCACCTCTGCGTCCGCTGACGCCGAGCTTTCCGATGCCACAGCTTCATCATCGGCGATCGGCAAAGACGATCCCGAGATCGTTGCTCTCGCCCGGCGCGCCCTCGAGAAACTCCACCCAGACGCCGACGATTCAGCCCGTGTCGAAGCGATCCGGTCCTTTGTCCACGAGTTCATTACCAACAAGAACCTCGCCTCGGGGTTCGCTACCGCCGGCGAGGTCGCCCGATCCAAGTCCGGCGACTGCACCGAGCACGCGGTACTCGCCGCGGCCCTGCTCCGCGCTTCGGGCATCCCCGCCCGTGTCGCATCGGGACTGGTCTACGCGGACCAGTTCTCCGGCGAACGAAACGTTTTCGCCTATCACATGTGGACTCAGGCCGCAGTCACCCCCTCCGGTGCTTCGCCCGCATCAAAGGCCGCTCGTGTTTGGATCGACACGGACGCCACGCTAGACAAGCAGCGCTTTGACGGCACACACATCACCCTCGCCGTCACCGCACTCAAAGACGGCGAGTTCGAGACCGCCATGGTCAGCGTCATCCGCGTCCTGGGTCAACTCTCCATCACCGTCGGCGAAACCACCACCGCCCCCGCCTCAGCCCCCGGACGCGGCACATGAACGACCCGAAGCAGACCCCGCCCTCCGCAGATACGCTCGACTCGTCTCCGCTTCTCCGCCTCCCCACCAGAGATGCCGCGGGCCACAAAGGCACTTTCGGCACCGTCGTGATCATCGGGGGTTCCATCGGTGCAACCGAGCCCGCCGCTCACCCCACCATGCTCGGAGCCCCGACCCTCGCCGGGCGAGCCGCCCTTCGATCGGGTGTGGGCCTTTGCAAGCTCGTCGTCCCGCAGGGCCTTGTTCAAGCAGCCCTTTCTCTGCTCCCCTCAGCGACCGCGCTGGGTTTTCCAACGCACCCCGACGGCTCGATCATCCCCCACGCCGCGGCTTCGGTCGTTGATGCCGCTCTCCTCCAGGCGTCTGCGGTGGTCTTGGGCCCGGGCCTCGGCCGAGCCTCCGGAGTGGAGTCCCTCGTCCTTCGTGTTCTCCAGCAGGACGAGATCCCTGTTGTCGTGGACGCCGACGCCCTCAACGCGATGTCCGCGATCCCGGACTTGTTCCGCGACTTTCGTGCCCCCGCGGTGCTCACGCCCCACCCCGGAGAGTTTGCCCGTCTCGCGGCCGCGCTCAGGATCACCCTCGACCCCGTCTCCAAAGCCACGCGCCCCGACGCCGCCGTCGCGCTTGCTCAGCGACTGGGATGCGTCGTTGTTCTCAAAGGCGAAGGCACCATCGTGAGCAACGGAGTACGCACCTGGCGATGCGCTCGCGGGCACCCCTGCCTCGCCACCGCTGGCACCGGCGACGTGCTCGCTGGCATCCTCGGCGGGCTCATCGCCCAGCTCGATCACCCCGCACGCAGGCGCGCCCTCTCGGGGACTCTTTCCCCGCACGCCTCCGCACGACCCGCCGACGTTGCACCTACGTTCGACCTCTTCGAGCTTGCTCGAATCGCCGTCGATATTCACGCCCGGGCCGGCGAGCGCTGGGCAAAGGCCCACGGGCCGGCGGGCCTCCTCGCCCATGAGCTTGCAGACCTCATCCCTCAGGAACTCGCGTAGCCCTCTCTAGGCCTTGCCCGCCACGGCTCGACGCGTCTTCTTCGCCGTCGGCTTGATCGCTTCCAGCGGCGTCACTCCACACTTCATCCCACGCGACGCGCCAAGCAGTTCCATTGCCCGCATCGGCACGCACACCCGCCGCTGCTTGTCAAACTGCCCCGAACATTCCACCGCGCGAAACTCTCCATCCTCTCCAAGAACGCTCACGATCAGCCTGTGGGAACCACCCGCCTCGTCGATGACTTCCCCTAGCTCCGACCATCTGGTGTCACGGATCAGGGCCACCCGTTCGATTTTCGCTTCGAGATGAGGACCTCCGTCGAACGGATCGATGAACTGCTTGTACTCAAACCCGATCTTCTCGAGCATCCGCCGCGCCGGCGCCGTCTCCGGGCCCACCTGACCGACCTGGTTCAACACCTCCAGCGGGAGCAGCGTCAGGTAAATGTCGTCTTTGGGGAACAACTCATCGATGAACTTACGGTTCTGCTGGCAGAACCGATCCGCCTCCGCGTAGCGCACGGGAATGAACTTCCTCCCAATCGCATCCCAGAATGAGTTGTCCCCGTCGCTCGAAACCTGAGGCGCCATCTCCGCCACGATCCGATCTGAGAACAATTCCGGGAACAGCCCCACCAGATGAAACCGCACGAAACTCAGCAGACGACCCGGTCGATCTCGGTGCCCACGGAACGCAGGCTGGATAATCAGCCCGCCGACTTCACTCGGGCCCGATTCGTCCGCATGCAGCCGGGCCAGCGTGTGCGTTGTTCCGATTCCCAGCGTCGACGACCGGAACTCTCGTTGGAAAACCTTGAGCGAGTAATTCGGATTCCCCGGCCCCCCCATCCGAGACCGGATCTGCGATGTCCCCACCACCCCACCGCCCGTGGCATCAACGTCCACAATCGTGAACATGAACACGTCAGAATCGTGGCTCGCCAGCCCCGTAATCCCACCCGTCCGCCCTCGACCCGCCGGCTTCTTCGTTCGCCCGCCTCCTGCCGCCTTCTGGAACGAATGCCGACTCTGCTGCACCTTGGCCGCGATCAGCCGCTCGTCGGGAGGCAGATTGATGAAATACACCATCCGGGCCAGCTTCAGCAGCGTCCCAATGTCATCAGGCATCGACTGGCGGATAAGGAACATGGTCCATGATATCGACCAATCCCCCGGGAACCCCTTGAGACACGAATGATATCACAAGTCATTATTTATAAAGGATTTATGATCTAATTGACAGGGCTTTGACACCACCCCTGGTAGGCCCGCACCACCGCCGATTCAAACCGTCGAGCAAATCCGGCAGCATCCCCGAGCGGCCCGTTGGACACCCTACCGCGAAGCGAACGACGCAGCTCTCGCAGCCGCTCCACGTTCCGCGCCAGCCCAGTCGCAAGCTCGGCGTACTCCACGGAGTTCCGCGCTACCAGGTCTTCCAGCCCGACAGCGCGCAGCAGAGTCGCGCCGACTCGCGCGCCGTGCCAATCGCCCATAAGCCCCACCATCGGCACGCCCATCCACAACGCATCGCACGTTGTCGTCGTCCCGTTGTAAGGCACGGTGTCGAGCGCAATGTCGATCTCCCCGTAGCTAGCCATATGGTCTGCGTGAGATCCGTGCCCGCCCGACAGCGTCACACGCTCCATGGGAAGGCCCGCCTCGGTCATCCGACGGATGAATTCTCTCACCGTCCAATCCTGCTTGAATTGCCCCGACTTGACCACAAGTCTCGATCCCGCCACGGCCCGCAATACTCCCGCCCACAGCGAAAGCGTCGCGGGTGAAATCTTCACCGGATTGTTCGCCGATCCGAACGTTACCACCCCAGTGCGCACGCAGGGCGGCTCCGCCGCGGGCTCAGGCGTCCCAGGCCTAGCGCGGTACGTCAGAAAGCAGGGGTCGAGCCTGAGCAACACCTCGCTCGCCAACCCTTCCGACCCTGCCGGATCCGTGTTCGAGTCCACGAGCCGATACCCCACGCGCGAGAGCCCCGTGGTGTTGGGATACCCGAGATACGTCATCTGCACCGGGCACGGGCGCCCCGCGAGCACTCCGAGCCTCGAACCCGCCGTGTGCCCACTGAGCTCAACGAGCACATCGATGCGGTCGTTCCAGAATTTAAACCCAAGCCCTTCACCCCCGCCGCCGGTCCCCGCGCCCGCCCGACGGTACCCCTTGGCGAGTCGCTTGAGCCGGGCCGTCACCTCGTCCTCGAGCTCGCTCGTGTGATACAGATACACCTCGAAATTCGCTCGGTCGATCTGTTCGAGCAAAGGCTCCAAAAAGAACGACACCGAGTGCAGCCGCAGGTCTCCCGAGAGAAACGCGACCCGGATCTTCCGCCCCGCCTCGCGAGAATTCGTGTGTCTGGGCGTCACGTCGACGCGCTCCAGCAACCGCCCGGCGACCCGGTGCAGCTCGAACCTCTCCACCGGCGTGGGGGTGTCGTCGTAGTTACTCAGATTCGCGCGGCCTGATGCCAGCTCATAGTCCTCGGGCCAACGTGCGCACGCCGCCTCGAACGCTCCGCGTGCTTCCGAGATTCGGCACGCCTGCTGCAACGCCAGCGCGTGCGCATGGACCGCCGCGATCTCACCGGGCTGCCGCTTCATCCATTCCGCGGCGACCTCGACCTGCTCTTGCGTCTTGCCCATCGTCGCCAGAAAGTTCAGCAACTGTTCGAGAGTCACGGTGTTCGTGGGGTCTTCGGCCACCGCGCGTCGTTGGTGCTCAAGGCTCCGCTCGCCCAGCGTGTCGTCCTGCGTGAGACGGCTCTTGCGCATCAGCGCCGCCGCATAGTCGCTCCTCACCGCCGCCAGGTCAGGCCTTGCCTCCAGCACGGCCTCGAAACCCGCGATCGCCTTGTCGATGAGCCCCTGCATGAGGTCAAGCCGCGAACGCTGGACCGCCGCGAGCACCTCCGCCGACACGTCGCCTTGTTCTTGATCGCCGGGCACGATCAGAGCCCGTCGAGGCTCTCGAGGCCGCTCGCCACGTTCGCCCCGCCGACATCGACCTTGATCCTGCCCGTGGCAGACGTGAGCACGATGGGGTTCTCGCCCCCGTTGAGCACGCCGACAAACGACGACGCCGTACGCTTCTGAGCGGTCAGCACGTCGCCGCGGACGTTGATCTCCATCCGCCCGTCGGTGCTGTTGAGCTCGAAGCGACCCTTGCTCGTCATCCCTGTGCGCAGCTCGATGTTCCCGGTCGTGGTCGTCAGCCGCACCGCGTCGGTCAGACGTCGATCGGTCGATACGAGGATGTCACCGCCTTCGCCGCCCCGGTACCCGTTCTCCACAACGATGTCGCCCCAGACCCCGCGCAGCTCGACGTACCCGCCGCTGTTGCGCACGCGCACCCCGTCGGCGGCCGGCACCCGCACCTTGAGCACCACCGATGCGGGAGGCTTGCTCGCCGCCGTCCGCGACGTCAACACCCGCAGGGTGGGCTTGCCGTTCTGATTCACGAGATCAGCCGAGAACCACCCCTTGACCATTTTGTCGTCGAGAATGCGCATAAACCCATTCGAGTCATCGCGCACCGACGCACGGACTTCGGGCTTGCTCAGCCCCGCAACGACTTCCACTACCACCGACCCGCCGAAATTCTCGACATCAAGACCCATCGACCGGTCCAGATTCGTTGTCGCCGGTGAGCGACTGATGTTCAGCTTGTGGTCGCTGGGCAACGAACACCCTCCCACCATACCCAATGCCCCCACCAACAGCCCAGAGCACAAGACGACCCCTGCTCGGGTCGAGATGAGTCCGAAGTTCTTTGTCCAAGCCGTCTGCATGCCAACTCCCTACGCCGGTGATTCGGCGATCGTTCTGTCAATCTCTCTACCCCCCCGTCACCAACCCAACCCCTATCGGCCAAACCCATAGCGGCTGCCCAACTGCTCCGACTATAGCGGCTACACACCCGTTCCCGGACGAAGCAATACGATCAAACTCCGAACCGACTGCTCGGATGACGCGTCTGATCAAGCCGACCATGGGACCATCATTCGTCTATACTAGTTTCGGCTTCCGAACCCGACGCGGGTTCGGACCACGGTCGGTATTCCCGGTGTAAGCCGACGGACGCCGCCCGGGCGACGAGTTATCTAAACCGCCCGCGCCTCCCCCGGGCGCGGCGCGGGCAGGACACCCCGGGGGAATGAGGCTGACCTTCGCCTCGGGCGTTCCGGATCGATGAGTTCATGAGTTACTCGCGTTCATCGTGTGAATTCGGCTGCGGGCGTTGTCCCGGTGTCGATCACACTCGCGTGTCTCGCACGACATCGAATCGGCACGCCGTGTCGCATGACCTGCGGTTCCGTTCCACTCCAGGCAACCACGACCGCACGGTCCACGCGATGCTTCGACGACTCCTCCGCAGCTGACGAGCTCCTGCACGACTCCCACGCCCTGGCCAGCTCCGCCGCTTTCCCGTCACGAGCACCCGCGACACTTACGCGGGCTCGAAAGGTCGGTGCGGTATGGACATCTCTTTGTTCCTGGTGACTCTCGCAGGTGCCCCACTCGTGGACGCTGCCCCCTCCCCTCTGCTGGCCGACTTCGGAACACCGGTTGTCGCGAGCATCGGAGGAGCGGCGCTCATCGTTGGCGCCATCCTCGGCTGGGTGCTGCACAAGGGGTCCACATCCAAAGCACTCGAGGAAGCCCGCTCCCAGGGCAAGGAGATTCTCGCCCGCGCCGAGTCGGACGCCAAGGCCGCCGCCGAACGACTCCGCCTCGAGGCCGAGCAAAAAGCCCTCGAAGCCCGCAAGGTCAGCGAGAAGGAGCTCGACTCGGCCCGCAACGAGATCCGCGAGGCCGAACGCCGCATCCAGAAGCGTGAGGACGCCTTTGACCGCAAAGAGGACAGCCTCAACCAGAAGGAACAGAACCTCACCCGCCGCGAATCCGACGTGCAGCGCACCGTGGATCAGTACAGGGCCAAAGAGGCCAAGCTCGGCGAGAAAGAGGCCCAGCTCGACAAGGTGCTGGACGAGCAGAAGAACAAGCTGTACGAGCTGACGGGGTGGACGCCACAGCAGGCCAAGGAAGAGCTGCTCGTTCGCGTCGAGGACGAGTGCCGCTTGGACGTCGCCAAGGTGACCCGCAAGATCACCGACGAGGCCGAGCAAGAGGCCAAAAAGAAGGCGCGCGAGGTCACGATCATGGCGATCCAGCGGTACGCCACCGAGCACACCCAGGAATCGACGGTGCGGGCCGTTGCGCTCCCCTCCGACGACATCAAGGGACGCATCATCGGACGAGAGGGCCGCAACATCCGCGCCATCGAGAAGGCCACCGGGGTTGACATCATCGTCGACGACACGCCCGGCGTTATCGTCGTCTCGTGCTTCGACAAGGTGCGCCAGGCTATTGCCGTTGAGTCCCTCGAGCGACTGATCGCCGACGGTCGCATGCATCCATCACGCATCGAAGAAGTCGTCGAGAAGGTCAAATCCGAGGTCGAGAGCAAGATCATCCAGCACGGCAAAGATGCCATCCTCGAAACCAACCTCCGGGGCATCAACCCCAAGGTCTCCGAGGCCATGGGCAAACTCCACTACCGCACCAGTTACGGGCAGAACGTCCTGCGCCACTCGATCGAGGTCGCGTACCTCTCGCAGATCATCGCCGAGCAGCTCGGGCTCGACGGGACGCTCGCCCGGCGCTGCGGGTTCCTCCACGACATCGGCAAAGCCATGGACCACGAGATGGAAGGCGGGCACCCTAAGATCGGGATGGACTTCGCTAAACAATTCGGCGAGAAAGACCCCGTCCTCAACGTCATCGGCGGGCACCACGGCGACATCCCCTCCACATCGTTCTACACCCCGATCATCATGGCCGCCGACGCCGTCAGCTCGGCCCGCCCGGGCGCCCGCCGCGAGAGCATGGAGAAGTACGTCCAGCGACTCAACGAACTCCAGGACATCGCTCTGTCGTTCCGGGGCGTCACCGAGGCGTACGCCATCCAGGCCGGCCGAGAGGTGCGCGTCATGATCGACGCCGCCCGCGTGGGCGACGACGAGGCCTTCCTCATCGCCCACAACATCGCGAAGCGTGTGAGCGAACAAATGACCTTCCCGGGCGAGATCAAAGTCACCGTCCTTCGCGAAACCCGTGCGATCGAAGTCGCCCGGTAACGCATCGCCCTCACCCCCCCGCCCCAGCTTCATCCCGTGCCCGAGACGATCGCACAACTCGTGGATCAGGCCCGATCGCTCTTGAAGTCGCCCGCGGCATGGGCCGCCGCCGCCCCGGGGCGTGTGAACCTCATCGGCGAACACGTCGACTACAACGACGGGCTCGTGCTACCCATCGCCATCGATCGCTGGTGCGTGGCCGTCGCGCACCGTTCTGTCGATTCGCTCTGGCGCGTCGCTTCGCGCTCGGGCGACACGGCATCGTTTAGCGACCCGCTGCACCCCATCGCCCCAGACTTTGGCACCCTCCGTGGGTACGCCCGGGGCGTTGTTGCTTCGCTGCGTGCCTCGGGCATGCGATGCCCCCCGCTGACCATCGGCCTGGCCTCGAGCGTCCCCATCGGCGCAGGGTTGTCGAGTTCGGCCTCGCTTGAGGTCTGCCTGGCCAAGGTCATCCTCAACGCCTCGGGGACGTCGCTCGGGCTGGGCGAAACCGCCCGGGCGTGCCGAGCCGCAGAACGCGACTACGCCGGCGTCAACTGCGGCGTGATGGACCAGACGATCAGCCTCGCTGGTCTCGAAGGGCACGCGATCATGCTCGATTGCCGGTCGGGTGCCATGACCCCCATCGCCTTACCCCCGCCCGCACTCGCTCGCATCCTTGTGATCGACACCAAGGCAAAGCACCAGCTCACAGAGAGCCCCTACGCCCAGCGGCGCCAATGGTGCGAATCCGCCGCCCTTGCGCTGGATGTGCCCAGCCTCCGGGTCCTGGCCGACGCCCCCGATGCGTTGGCAGCCCTCGAGCGTCGCCGGACCGCGTTGTTGCCCGACGAATACCGCGCCGCCCGCCACGTCGTCACCGAGATCCACCGTGTCCGCGGCGCCGCCGACGCGCTGACATCGCACGACTTCACAAGGCTTGGCGAGCTGATGAACCAGTCGCACGCCTCACTCAGGCACGAGTATCGTGTGAGCTGCGATGAGTTGGACGTCGCGGCCGACACCGCCCGGAACACGCCCGGTGTATTCGGTGCCCGCATGACCGGAGGCGGATTCGGGGGCTGCGTGCTGGCGTTGTGCGCACCAGACCGCGTGTCACACGTCTCTGCCGCGGTTTCTTCCGCGTTTTTTTCCAGATTTTCCTCGACGCCGGATTCTTTCCACATCGACGCCGTGGGTGGAGCCTGCGACATCGCGCTCGCGGCACGCTGACCCCACAGGTTGTGGAGAACGGCACAAACTGTGGCATTGGTGTCTCTACTTCCACAATCTTGTGGATGATTCCTTCCGATCCATCCCCCCATCGACAGAGGAAACAACCCGGCTGTAGGTTGCCCAGACCTGACAGCCGCCGACCTTGTGCGCACGAAAGCGGCCGCTCGCCCAGGGGTAGGAGGCGCTTCATGTTTCGATTCAAACCCACGATTGTTTTCCCTGTGCCCACCGGTGCCATGTCCGCGCCGGTGGGGACGGGATGGATCCCACCCACCGCCGATTTCCGCGACTACACCGATCGCACGCCCGCGATCGCCGCGATCCTGGCCCCGCTCAGGCTTGCCTCGGCGGACAAGAAAACGGGGCCTGCGCTCCCAACCTCTGTTGATCTCCGGCCGTACTGCTCACCCATCGAAGACCAAGGCCGTCTCGGCTCGTGCACAGCGCATGCGGCGGTCGGGGTCGCCGAGTACTTCCAACGCCGCGCATTCGGCAAGCACCTCGACGGCTCGCGGCTGTTCCTGTACAAGGCCACGCGGAACCTGCTCGGGGTCTCGGGCGACACGGGCGCGTGGCTTCGCAACGCGATGGGAGCGATGGTCACCCTGGGAATCGTTCCCGAGCGGTACTGGCCCTACACCGACAAGGCTCCAGAATTTGACGCCGAGCCCCCCGCCTTCTGCTATAGCCTTGCGGAGAACTTCTCGGCGAGCAAGTTCTTCGCGCACGATCCGGTGGCCCAGCCGCGGCCGCGAGCGGAAGTGCTCGCCTCGGTGAAAAAGTACCTCGCGGCTGGCGTCCCCTCGATGTTCGGGTTCTGGGGGTTTGATTCGACACTACTCTCGCACGAGCCAGGGGTTCTTCCATTCCCGACGCAGTCCGAATTCGAGTCCGGCGCGGTGAGATGGGGGCATGCCGTCGTCGCCATCGGCTACGACGACCACAAGAAGCTCGTCAACGCCGCCGATGGGAGCATTCAGACGGGCGCCCTGCTCATCCGCAATTCTTGGGGATCCACGTGGGGAGTAGAGGGCTACGGCTGGATCAGCTACCAGCACGTTCACGCGGGGATCGCCATGGACTTCTGGTCGCTGGTCAACGCCAAGTGGATCGATACCGACCAGTTCGGTCTTTGACCGACACCACGTCGATGTGGGTGGAGATGGAAGGGAAACCGGCGGAGACGTGCACTTAGGGGTAGTCTTGACGCGTGCCGCGGAGGACAACATCACCCCAGTGAACGTGAGCTGGGAGTGCGGCCATCGTTGAGATTAAGTTCGCGATGTCTGCAGGCTCGAGCACGGGGCCGATGCGCTCGAAGACGCCCTTGAGCCATTCCTCGTTGTACCCCGCCACGCCCTGGAATTCGCTGACGACAAACCCGGGTTCGAGCAGCGACACGCGGATGCCTTTGGGGCCCAGCTCGCGCCGCGCGGCCTCGGCGAGCGAGTTGACGCCGAACTTCGTCGCTCCGTACATGCTGCTAAACGGTGAGACGTGCCGGCCTACGGTCGACCCGAGCACGATGATGTCGCGTGGGCGTTTGGTCCATGAGTGTCCGATGGCGGCGTCGGTCGCGATCTCGGCGAGCATGCGGGTCGCCGCCGCTCGGATCAGCCTCGCCGCGCCGAGGAGATTGGTCCGGATCATCGCTTCCCACTGCGAGGCGTCGGAGGTCACGACGGACCCATCGAGCCCACGGCCGGCGTTGACGACAACGAGGTCGGCCTGGCGTGCCCCGCCGCCGAAGATTTCCTTGGCTCTTTCGAACATCTCGTCAATCACCGAGTCTTCGGCGCAATCTCCCGCAACCGCCGCGGCATCCTCGATCCCTAGGCGACCGACAAGTTCATCGAGTTTGTCCCGGCGTCTCGCGTTGACGACCACCGTTGCGCCGTGCGCGACCAGATCGACCGCGATGGCTTCACCGATCCCCGCCGACGCACCGGTCACGATCGCGATTCTGTTCTGGAGCTTCATACCCGATCGTATGTGAGCCGCGCCCGAAAGGTCGGGCCGGCGCGAAGGATGATCAGACCACGGTATCGGCGTCGTCCGCTTCGTCGGGCTCTTCCGGCTCTTCGGGCTCGTCTATCTTCGAGGGAGTCCCGAAGATCGCCGTTCCCACGCGAACGATGTTGGCCCCCTCGCGGATGGCCCATTCGAAGTCGCCGGTCATCCCCATCGACAGAAGGTTGCACTGGCCCTCGGCGATGTTGAGCGTCCGCAATTCTTCGTACGTCTCGCGCGCCCTTGCGAATGTCCGACGCGTGTCGCGTTCGCTCGCGCCGTCCTGCGCGATCGTCATGACGCCCCGGAGGCGGACGTTGATCATCGTCTCGATCTGCTCGGCCAGCGGGACTGCGGCGGGCATCGGGCACCCGAATTTGCTCGCCTCGCCCGAGCAATTCACCTGCAACAGCACGTCGATGACGATGTCTTTGCGGATGGCGATCGCCTGAAGCTCTTCCGCGATGCGGAGGCTATCGACCGAGTGCACTAGACGCACCAGATCGCAGATCTTTCGGGCCTTGTTCCGCTGGAGGTGCCCGATCATGTGCCAGCGGATCGGTCGCTTGGGTTTGCCGGCGGCGTCCGTTTCGGGTGTAGGCTGTTGGCGGCTTCCCAGAGCGGGGAGCTTGTCGTCGGCCGACGCGAAGAGCGACTGCGCCTCTTCCACATCCGCCGCCCGGCGTGTCGATGGGAGCACCGAAAGTCTCTTGAGATACTCGTCAACAAGGGCGGCGTGCTGGAGGAATTGCTGCACGCGATTCTCCCCCAGGTCGCGGTGGCCCAGATCGATGAGCGAGCGGATCTGCTCGGGGTCGGCGTTCTTGGTCACGGCGACGAGGAAAATATCTCGTTCGCGGCGGCCGGCGGCACCTGCGGCGCGCGCGATGCGGTCGCACACCAGCGAGTAGCGTTCGGCCAGGGAATCGGGAAGGGAGACGGCTGCGGACATCCGTGTGTCTCCAGAATGAGTCGGAAAGGCAACGGGCAAAGAGGGGAGCTCGGGGAACTCAGAGCCGGTGCAGGGTAGGGCCCAAAGTCCCCGCGGGGGAGGCCCGCGAAGACAAGCCCGAAGCCCCCCCGGGCGTTTCAGGACAAATCGAAATGACCGGCCTTCAATACCGCCCCGGCGGCGATCCCCGTCGGCGAAGGAGAATCGCGATGCCCCACGAGACCCTGACGCCCCGCACCGGCCCGCTTGCCGCTGGAGACACCGCCCCTGATTTCACCCTCAAGACCCAGGACCGTGCCGAATGGACTCTTTCGGAGCATGTGAAAAAAGGCGATGTCGTCCTGTGTTTCTACCCTTTGGCCTTCACAGGGGTGTGCTCGGCCGAGATGAAATGCGTCAACGACGAAATGGCGGCGTGGACTGCCAAAGGGGCGCAGGTTGTCGGGATCAGTTGCGACAGCTTTGCGGCCAACAAAGCCTGGGCCGAACAGCTCGGTTTGCGTCAGGTGCTGCTTTCGGACATGCACCGTTTGGTCTGCAAGGCCTACGGAATGTACTGGGCAGATCTCAACGTCAGCACCCGAGGCACGGTCGTCATCGAGGCCTCGGCGTCGGGAGCCACCAGGGTGAAGTGGGTACAGGCTCGCCAGCCCGGGAACGCGATGGCCTGGGGCGAAGTGCTCGCGAACATCGCGTAAAGCACGATTATGGCGCCTTGCGCTTGGGTTTCGTCGGTGTGGCGGATATCGGCATCGAATCAAAGACGATCTCGATGCCGTAGTCGGACTCGGTGATCCGGACGTTGATCTTCATTCCGGACGTCAGGATTGACGCTTCATCCTGCCCGGCGTCACCGACAAAGTCGACGCTGCCCTGGACCGGAGTGGTGATGAAGCCGGTGATGCGTGAGGTGGCTCCACCGGGGAGCGAGCTTTCGATGCGTCCGCCCAATGCGGCACGCAAACGAAGGGTTCCCGGCAGGGCGTTGGCCGAGATGGAACTCGAAGACTGAGACGCGGAGGAGAGAACTGAACATCCCCATGGCTTGTCGTTCTCATCGAGGAGGATGATGTTGATGGGCTTTGAGGCGTTGGTGGAGATGACAAAGTTGCCGTTGATGGTGAGTTGTCGCTCCGGGCCGACGTGCCTCTTGGGGCCTGTAAAGTGCCCCAGCGCGATAAGCCCCAGGGCAAGGACGATCAGGCCCGCGACGAAGAGAAATCTGGTAAAGAGAGCTTTCACGGTGATTGGGAGATTGTTAGCACCCCGGGGGCTCGACGCGAGCTACCCCGGTTGGGCTGGTTCGGAGTGACGGGCGAGCATGTCGCTGTACCCTCCCGAGACGGGCTCACCCAGCGAGGGAGCGAGTGCGTCTCGGAGTCGGTTCACGGCGGCGTGGCAAGCCTCGATGCCGCAATCGGGGGTGACGAGGGCCTCAAATTCGAGAAAGTCGCCGAGCGAATCGACCGCGTCGAGGTGGATGCGGATGTTGTCGAGCAGGAAGAGCCGTCGCGTTTTGCGGACTGTGAGCCAGACGGGGAGCGGGGCGCTTCCGTATCGCGAGACGGCCTGAGACTCAGTCAGGAGTTCGAATCGGCTGATCTTTGGAGCGGCGATGTCAGCGCGATCGTAAACGACGTACTGCGTCTGGAGCCCCGGAGTTTCGCGGCGTTTGACGCGACCGATGCCGACGCGGAAGTAAGTATCGGTCTGTCGCAGTTCGCCGGCAAAGCGGGCGCCGAGAGTGAGGAGCACGTCGCGGGCGAGGTCGGCGTCGCGGAGTTCGCATTTGAACTCGACGTTGAGCATGAGGGAGCGTACGCCTTGGTCCAGCGAGAAGGGCTAACGGATTAGGGAGTAGTTATCGGGAAGCCGCGGCTCGAAGACGACGACGAGACGTCGGCGAGCGGGTTTGACGCCCTGGGCATCGGTGAGCAGCGCGCTACCGATGGTGCGTGGGCGCGGGCGGTCGGGCTCTGGATCGGGAAAGTTGACGCGGTCGATGGGCGGGGGCGGGGCGTCGATGCCGTTCTCGATGGGCCCGGGATCCCCTGGGGCACGAGGCCTGGAGTCGAGGGTGATGACGTCGTCGGGTTTGAGAGCGTTCCAGTCGACGCCGGGCTGTTCGGGAACGACGAGCAGCACCTCGCCCGGGCCCAGTGCGGTCTCAACGGCCAGCGTGCGGAAGAGATGCCCGATGTCTTCGATAGGTCGGAGCCGGGGTGGTTCGAGGGTGAGCGACCCCATGCCGCCAACGGCGTGTTCCTCGTGCTGGACGAGGAGGTCGAGCCGAAGCCCGGCGGGGATAGTTCCGTCGTCGCGAGGAGCCCAGGGAGTGGCCCAGCCGCGGGCGAGCAGTCGGAGGCGGCCCGGCGCGACGGTGATCTCGCCGTCGGGAAGTATGAGGTCGCGAGCGACCGCCCAGGAGGGTCCGGCACAGACTGCGGACCACGTGGACGATGGGGAAAGAACGCGCTCGGGAGCGTCAGCAACGGCATCGAGGGCTTCGAGCGTCTGGGCAACTCGATCTCGCGGGGCAACGACGAGGCGGACACCGGCCCGGGCCAAACGATCTCGCAGCTGCGCGTAGGAGGGGAGCGGGTCTGCGTTCGCGGGAAGGGCTGCGAGCGGGGCGAGCGCGAGCCCGAGAGCGGCACCAGAGGCGTCGTCGACGACCCACGTACGAACGGCGGTGCCAACGACGTCGCTAGCCCGAGGCCGGGGCTTGTCGGGGCTTCCGGGCATGGCGGCGGGATCATCAGAGTCCGCGGGCGTTTCGGGGATGTCGCCTGCGCACGAGACCGCCAGGATGGCGAGGAGCCCGGTGATGGCACGAACGGGCCTGTTCACGCCGGGCCGCCTTGCGGATCATCGAACGAGTTGATGCGGTCGATGAGCTTACGGATGAGGGCGAATTTGCTCTTGGTATGTGTGAAGGCAAGGCGTGGGAGGTCGAGTGCGTCTTCCTCAACTTCGTAGGGGCCTCGCAAGGTCATTTGTCCGGACTTGATCATGGTCTTGAATTCGTCGTTGAGGAGTGAGACTTGGTCGGGGGTAAGTGGGCGTTTGAGTCGGAGGACGAGGTCGTCTTTGACGTATCGCGAGGAGTGGTAGATGCGATAGAAGCGAGTGATGACGTCGGCGGCCTGAGCGGGGGTTTCACAGATGGTGTAGATGTCGGGGTCTTCGGGGCTGATCCATCCGCGAGACCCGAGTTCGCGGCGGGCCCATGCATCGAAGGCTTTCCAGAACGTGCCGCCGGCACCCTCGACACAGACGATGGGGACCATCTGGCTCTTGCCGGTTTGGACCAGGGTGAGGGTTTCGAAGACTTCGTCAAAGGTACCGAAGCCACCCGGGAAGAGGGCGACTGCCTCGGCCTGGCTGAGGAACATGAGCTTACGGGTGAAAAAGTACCGGAAGTGGATGAGTTTTTCGTCGCCGGCGATGACGTCGTTTGCGTTGGTCTCGAAGGGGAGGCGGATGGCGACGCCGAAGCTGGCAGCGCGTCCCGGCCCGACGTGCCCGGCTTTCATGATGCCGTTGCCCGCACCGGTAATGGCCATCCACCCGCGTTCGGCCATGATGCGGCTGAACTCGACGCAGGCGGCAAAGTCGGGATGAGACTCGGGCGTGCGCGCGGAACCGAAGATGGTGACTTTGTGCGGGTCGGGGTAGCGTGCGAAAACGCGGTAGGCGTAGCGCATTTCCTTGACAGCGGCGGTGATGAGCTTGAGTTCGCCGGTGTTTCGCCCGTCGGGGATCAACTTCGCGGAGTTCATGAGGAGGTCGCGGACGAGGCGGGTCTCGGGGTCGCTCGCTTTGGCGCCGACGGCGTCGAGGACGCGGTCGACGGCCTCGGCGAGCTTTGGGTCTTCAGGCCGGCGGTCGGTCGATCGGGCTGATTCAACGAGCCCGGTGAGTTCGACGTTGAGATGGTTCTTATCGGCGGACACGGGGTTCCTTTCGGCCCTCGGCGGGCGGGGTTGTGGCGATTGAAGGGCTGATTCTTGGGCGCGTCAGGGCAGTGAGGCGGGGTTATCGCGGTTTGGTCTCGACGGGGATTCGGAGACGATCGTCCTGGCTGAGGCTCGCGGCCTCGAGACGGCGCATGAGCTTGTCGCGCCGGCTCTCGGTGCCAAAGAGACCCGAAAGTGCTCCGCTCGCCCCTCGGAATGGGGTGAGGGAGACGCTGGGTTTGGTGGGTGTTCCTTTGACAGAAGTCGTCACGAACTCGTCGCGGAGGCCCTCGACGATTCGGGTGATGAGGGGCATGCGGGTGACGGCCTTTGAATTGATGACGAGGTCGAGGTCAAGACTGGGCCAGAGGAGGAGACCGAAGCCGCGGAGTTCGACGCTTGGGGAGTAGACACTGAGACGCTCGATCCCGATCATGGTGCCCTCGATGAAGAAGGTCGAACGGGCGTTATCGAGGATTTCGGAAGAAGGGAGTTGGAAGCTGGAGACTTGCATGAGAGGGAGCATGACGGGGAGGCTGAGGACCTGGCCGCCGCCGAGGTAGAGGGTGCCGCGTCCACGCCGGGAGGTGGGATCGCCGGTGATGCCGCCCATGGCGACACCGGCGTCGATCAATGCTGAGCGGCCGCCTTCGGGGGGTTTGGAATTGGTGCCGAAATCTCTGAGGACGCCTTCGAGTTCGACTCCGGAGAGATCGATTCGGGTGGAGAATGCCTTGGGCCCGTCGGGGTCGGCGGCAGAGATGGGCTTGAGGTCGGCCTCGCCCGAGACGCGTCCTTTGTGGCAATCGGCCTGGAAAGAAGGGACCAGGACTTCGCCCGGGTTGGACCCACTGAGCGCGACCGCTCGCGCGCTGGAGATGGACACGTTGGCAGCTTTGGCAGAGAGAAGATCGACACCGACTTTGAAAGACGTGGTGCGCAAGGATCGGGAGTCAAAGGTGGCGCGGCCTTGAGCCCCGGTGACGAGCACGCCGACGTCTGCGTCGAGCTTCTCGAACGCGAGCACTCCCGACGCGGTGACACTGGGAGTCATCGAGGCGGTCGGCGTGGCGGGTGCCCAGGTCATTCCGAGCTCGAGGTCGGAAAGGACGAGCTTACCGTCGGTCTTGATCCGGAGGTCGTCCATGGTGGTGCGTACACCCGGTGGAAGAAGACCTTTGAGGGAAGCAGGGACGCCGGTCGATTCGCCGTTGATTTTGAGGAGGAGGTCAGAACCGCCGGCGGGGAGGAGAGACCACCCGCCGTTGATGTTTGCGTTCCAGTCGGATGAACTGAGCCGGAGCGATTCGAATGAACCCGAGTCGCGAGTGAATCGGATGGTGCCGGATGCGGAGGGGCAGTCGAGTCGAGAAAGGTCGGTACGAGCGGAGAGGGAGAGTGGCAAGATCGACCCCCGGACGTCCCATCCATCGGACGCCGCGGCGCCGGGAGCGCGGAAGATTCGGACATCGGCGTTGAAAAGGCCCGCGGGGGACCGGTCGTCGTAAAACTCAGCGAACCCTCCACGCAGGCGATCGGCGATGACGGCGGCAGAGATCGGGGACTCGAACCGGCCTGAGGTCGCTTTGAAACGGAGTTCGCCCGATTCTGGTCCTTGCCCGCCCGGAGTGAGGAGCAGGTGGCCTGAGAGTTCGAGAGATCCCGCAGAGGATCCATCGGAGGCGGAGAGATCGGCGGCAATGTCGGAGAAGCCAACTCGGGAGTAGCCTCCCGTTGACTGATAATCGAGAGCGCCTGCCATGGGACCAAGGACGATGTCGACGCCAGGAACATCGGGCTGCCCGTCGAGGGGTTTGTAGGCGACGCGGAACCCGGTCGGGGCCTTTGCCTGGACGTCGACCTTCGTCGGTTGGTCCCCGATCGAATTGACCGTGGCCACGAGCGTCGTCAGCCCGCGGGGTTCGTATCGGGTGCGGAGTTCGGCGATCGCGGCGGCGGCGGCGGGAGCGAAAGCCGCGATCGCCGGCTCGATGTGGATCGCGGCATCGAACGAGTCGAGCGTGACGGTGGAATGAACCGACGCTGGGATCCCCTTGGCAACGTCCCCGAATGAAGCTTCCGTGCGGATGGCGATATTCCCTCGAGAGGGAGTGTCGGGCGGCTCGTCGGCGGCGGTGGCAAGCGCCCGTAGCGTGAGGGAGAGTTTGTCGTCGTTGACCTTGAGTTCGCCGGCCATAGTGCCCAGCGCTACGCCGACTGGCGAGTGCGGGAGCGTCGTGGGGACGCACCTGGTCTGGTCGAATGTGACATCGGCATGAAATGAGCTTTCGCCGGGACCGTTGTCGCGGACTACGACGGTGGCATCGGCTTCTCCCGAGAGATTGAGCAGGTTGAGGACCTGTCCGAGGGTTCGGCGGTTGCCGTCTTGATCAGGGGCGGCGATGGTGCGATCTTTGGCAGGGATCGCGAAGAGAAGGAAAGGGTCGAGTGGGATACGAGACGCGTTGATGGTGACTTCGGTGCCGCGCTCAGGGGCCGAGCCCGGCGATGGTGCGGACGAGAAATCGGCGGAGGCGCGGACACTGGCACGACCCCCGGCGAGCCCTTCGAACACGCCGTCAACAAGGGTGAGCGTGGTGTCGTCGACCTGGAGGATGACGTTCGAGGCGATAACCGGATAAGGGAATCGCTTGGGGAGCATCATGCCGCGTGGGATCGTGATGTTGATGATCTGTGTCCAGGGCATATCCCTGCCGAAGGGCGTTTCGAGCTTGAGGACGACATTCCCCTTAGCGCCGGGGGCGAATCCGGGTACAGACGCCGATAATGCGGCATCGGCCAGGGCGGCCTCGGCGCGGCTGATGCGGCGGGATGAAGGGCCGTCGTTTGGGCCAAGGCCCGGTTGGGCACGAGCGGCGGCGAGCTCGATGCGGGCCTCGTCAAGACGGGCGGCGCGAAGTGATGCCTCTTCGGGAGTGACGACAAGCCCCTGGGCGAGCAGCTCCGCGTAGCGGTCCTGATTGAAGAGTGCCTCGATGACCCCCCGGCGGCGCGGTCCGAGCGCAGCGGCGAGCGCGTCATCGACGACAATGTCCTTCACGGCGATGTCGAGCGACACAGCGGCCTCGTCGGTGAGGGGGCTGATGTTGCCGCTGACGCGTATGGTGGCGCCGCTGTCGGCGGTGCCCTCGATTCGGACGATGCGGAGCGCGGTATCATCGAATTCAAGGAGCCCCCGCATATCGGAGAATTCGTACGGAAAGCGGACGAACGCCGCGGTGCCCGAGGTGAACTCGATGGTGCCCGCGACTCCGGTGGGCCCGGAGGTGGCGGCACGCGAGACGACGACGCGAGAGTCGAGCAGGGCGGTCGGCGACGAGAACATCGCGAGACGCTCGTGGACTTTGGGCGGGAGGAACGGGAGGAGTTTGGGCGTTCGCTCGAGCTCGAACTGCCGGGTGGCGAGCACGCACTCGAAAGGGGCGTCGAGTGTGGGACCGTTCCAGTGAAGATCGACGGTGTAGGGGAGGTCTTCGAGGAGGCCGCCGAACTTGGCGTTGAGCTGGCCGCCGGCGACGCGGATTTTGCCGTAGACGTCGGTCATGCGCGGGGCCGTGGACCCGCCCGAAGTGGAGAACCGGTCGAGCGGCAGAGTCACGGCGACTCCATCGACATCCATGGAGGCTTCGACGGCGAGTGCTGGGTCGAAGGTCTGCCCGAGTTTGGGGAGACGGTAAGTAAACCGGGTTTCCCCGATGGTGCCGCGGAGGTCCATCACACGGAACAGCTCGCGGAACCGGGAAGGCACAGAGGAGGGGTCGATCCCTCCGAGAGAAACGCCGGTGATGCGAGCTTGTGCTCGCTCGGCGTCGATGCTCCCTGAGACTTCGAAACGAGGGGACGCCGGGCGTGAGGTCGTCGAGCCGACCTCCTGAACGAGGCGGAAGACGGACTCGCCGGGTCTTTCACCGCGATAGACGCCGCCCGAGACGCGGAGGGCTTGAAGAGTGGTGTATGAGCCGTCGTGCTGATGTTCGCCGAGTTCGATGATCCCACCCCGGATCTCGACGCTGGGAATGGTGGGGTCCGAGGAAGATGCCGAGGGAACGATCGCAAACCTCGGGAGGTTGAGCGCGCCGGATTCGACGCTTTGACTGACTCGGAGGCGGAGGCCTTCGGCACGAACGCCTTCGAGAATCGGGTCCGAACCCGAGAACGCTCGCCACCACCGGGCGTAACACGTGAGGGAGTCAATAGCGAGGAACTCTCGCGCGGGGCTGGCAATCTGAGAGGAGTCCGTGTGGCCCGCGACGGTGATGTTGCGGAATTCGGAGCGCCCCGTGATTCCCAGCGAGATCGAGCCGATGCCGACGGGAGTACCGACGGCGGCGGAAGCGAACGACTGGACGATCATGCGGCCGAGGAATCCCTGAGTCACCAGCCACCACACACCCGCGAGCACAAGGACCGCAAGAAGGCACCGGCGACGTTTGGAGCCGCGCTTCCCACCGGCGGGGCATGAGGCCGGGCTAAGTGAGGGGGTGGGTGAGGGGGTGGGTGTGGGAGTGGGGTCCGGCAAACAGATCATCCAAGAGTCGAAGAGTCAGTGTATGGATCATCTGAGCGGCGGCGTACGAGAGGTCAATCGCGGAAGGGGCTGATGAGGACGGGGCTCTGCGGAGAGACGCGGACATCCATGTAGAGTTTCAGGAGGAAGTTGGTACCGATGCCGGGCATCTCGTCGGGGACCAGGGGCGTGCAGGTGAGGTCGTCCTCGTTGACGAAGATGTTGTCGGCGTGGTGCTGGGACCCGTCGACGGGCGTGGAATAGACGATCTCGGCGGTGCGTGGATCGGGCTGAGTGACGAAGACGACGTGCCCGTCGTTGTACCCGACGTTGCCGTCCCAGAGACGAGGGTTGCCGTGCGTGGCGAGGGTGTTTGAACGTTCGCCGGCGGCGCCGGGGACGGGTATCCAGGCGGCGGCGCGGCCGTCGTACTGCGGGCCGCGATCGGCGACGAGCGGTTCACGCGAGGAAAGGGTGCCTTTCCAGTATTGGCGGCGCTGGCCGAAAGGGGTGACGTGGGCGTAGGACATGTTGCCCTCGCCGCCCCCGGTGCGACGGCCGTTGCCGGTGCCGGTGGTCCCGGCTTCGCCCGGTGGGCCCGCGAAGCCCGGATCCCACGTGGCGAGGTTTGGCGTGCGGGCACGCTCGGGGGATTTGTTCTGATACCCCTCATCCTTGACGATCAACGCGTTTTTCTCGGAGGGGCAGACGGCGTTGGAAGCGACGACCATCTCGTTGAAGAGCAGAACCGAGAAGATGTTGCCGGAGTTGTCCTTCTCGACGGCGTTGTTGGTGATCATCGTGTTGCTGCCCGGGTCGAGCTCGCTGGGCCTGGGGTAGTCGTCTTTGTTGGTGAGGCTGAAGGTGTAAAGCCCCTGCTGGATCGTGCGCAGGTTGATGGAGCATTTGAGCGAGCGTGCGGTGTTGCGGGCTTGGCCCAGAGCCGGAAGCGTCATGCTGATCAGGATCGAGATGATCGCGATGACGACCAGAAGCTCGATGAGGGTGAACGCCCGGATGGAAGAAACGCGAAAGGTTGAACGAGTCATGCGTGCCTTTTCCCCCCCACCGCCGCTCCCTCCCACCACCTCCCCCGTTCCCCGCGCCAAATGCTCCCTCGCTTTGCGGCCCTGATGTTGGCCTGCGGGCTGGATGCACCCGTGCTATCGGCCCGATCGGTTGTGTAGAGCCTACCCGAGGTCAAGACGATGCGTTGGGATTGTGGTTTAGGTTCCCTGAGAAAGGGGAAGGCAAACCAAAACGGACGAACGGACCCCTAAAAACATCGACGCCGCCCCGGGTGAACGGGACGGCGTGAATGCCCAGGAGAGGACTTGAACCTCCATGCCCTTGCGGGCGCTACCACCTCAAGGTAGTGCGTCTGCCAATTTCGCCACCTGGGCGATGGCCCCAACCCCACACCCCCCCACACCCTCCCACACCCGCCGATCCGGCCTCTTTCAAGACCGGGGGGACAAGCATAGCCACCATGCGGGCAGAGGGAAACGGGGCGCCTTCGGTAGCCGGTACGGGCGGGACGTGCCGCTGTGGCGTGGGGCGCCTCGCCCCTCATTCTGCGACTGCTGAAAGCCCTAACACCTCAGTAGGCGTCGAGCATCCTTCCCCTGCTCAGGCAACATCAGCAAGTGTCTTGAAGCAGATTGGCTATCGACGCCGACGCGGCGAGACGACGAGTGAGAGAAATAAAAACAAGAACGCCGAAGGAGCTGGGATTGTCGCGACGTAGCCATTCGAAATAGACAAGCCGCGATTCAGCGCCGCTCCAGCAAACGTGCGGCCGTCAGCCGAAACTGTGACGTCAATAAGCCCCAACTCCAAAGGAATGTCGACACCACGAGAGCATAAGTATGCTGATAGCAGAATGATCCCAGTGTCTGGTGTCCAAATAAGGGCCTAATCGCCAAGCGAAGAACTCCGTTGAGTCGTCCCCACGATGACGCTGCCGTCGTCACTACAGTCGGTTGCTATGGTTCTGAAGCTTTGGTACGCGCCGAGTGATTCGGCGATTCCGTCGCGCCAGACGGCGGCGTAGTTGCCACCATTGCCCACGATGATTCGTCCGTCACCGCTCATGCCGCGGGCGTATGAAAGACGTGAGTCTCCCGGTACGGACGCAAGCGGCACCATGCCGGACTCTTCCGACCAAATGTAACCGGTGGTCAAAGAACCCAAGCAAGTCCCGACAACCATCGAACCGTCACGGCTGACGGCACTCGCCTCGCTGTCGAAGTACCCTGGCAGGACACCGATGTCGCGGTAGCCGCTCTGGGGAGTCCAGACGAATGCACGACGGGACGTCAAAGTGCCTTCTGAATAGGACTGCCCAGCGACCACGTTGCCGTCGCCGCTCGAGAAAACAACCAGCCTGCCCTGACACCCAAGTCGTCGAATTGCCGCGTCTGAGTGTTGATTCGATACGCCCGGTCATTCGGCTGAGCGGCCGTCGAGCGGTACCCCACGGCGTACACCCCATCGCCAGAAATCCCTGTGGCGACGCTCCACCGCTACGGGCTGGGGTCGCCGAAGTCGTCGCGGCCTCCGGATGCCGTCCAGTGAAAGGCTCGATTCCCGAAGCCATTGTTCTCGCCTGCCGCACTGCGCCCGTCGTCGGAGAGGCCGTAGATCCGCGAGCCGGTCTGAGGCGAGGCGAAGCCGATGCGTGAACGACTGCCCCACCGCCGGCGCGGCAACAGCGAACGCGGCGGCGAGTGACAAAGCGACGATGGCGCTTCGGGGCATCATCACAATGTCAATGTGCCTCATAAACGGACCATTGGCCAGGAAATGAGGCCGGAATTTCGAGAATCTGTTGGAGTGGAGTTAGGGTGTGCTGATCCGTGATCGGAACCGCATGCGTTGAGAGCTCATCACGGCTCGGGCATTGATGGGTGAAGTCACGCCTTGACGATCAAAGACACGAACGTCGGGCAGGAGTCCCGACGTTCGTGGCACGGTTGTAGAAAGTTGGTTATTGAGCCGAATCAGTTGCTCATGGCGGCGGGGAGCATTCTGGTGATGCCTTCGGCGGTTTCGACGAGGACTTCGTCGGCTTCGTCGAGGAAGAGCCCGTGGTCGATGACGCCTGGGATGGCGTTGAGTTCGCCGGCGAATTCTTCGACGTCGACGGTGTCGGTGAGGGTGGCGTCGATGATGAGGCTGGCGTTGTCGGTGAGGAAGAGCTGGCCGTCGAGGGTTCTGCGGACGACGCCGTTGAGGCCGAGGTTGGCGAGTTTCTGACGGATGCTGGCGAGGCCGAAGGCGAGGACGGCGATGGGGACCGGCGAGCGTGCACCGAGGCGGTCGACGAGTTTTTCTTCGCCGACCATGAAGACGTTACGGGTGGAGGCGTGGGCGACGATGCGTTCGCGGACGAGCGCGCCGCCGCGGCCCTTGATCATGCGGAGGCGTGGGTCGACTTCGTCGGCGCCGTCGAAGAGGAAATCAACGCGCTCGACCATGGCGAAATCGATGATCTGGAGCTGGTTGGCGCGGGCGAGGGTTTCGGAGGCGTGCGAGGTGGGGACGCAGTGGACCTGGAGGCCTTCGTCGCGGACACGGCGTGCGAGTGCGAGGATGCCGCGAGCGGCGGTGCGACCGGTGCCCAGGCCGACGATCATGCCGGATTGGATTTCGGCGACTGCGGCTTCGGCGAGGAGGTCTTTGGGTGTGTTGTCGGACAAGGGTCGGTCCTCTACGAGGCGCCCGCCGAACTCGTGCAGCGGGAACGAAAACCTGGAACGGTCGAGCATGGAATCTCCCCGGCCTACCGCGTCCGTACGGGCAAGCGGCCTTGGTCGGTCTTAGCCGAACTGTATCCCTTGTGCGAGGCGGACTGTAGAACCAAAGTTGATGGTGGTGGTTTGGCGTTTCATGTAGGCTTTCCAGGAGTCGGACCCGGATTCGCGCCCGCCGCCGGTGTCTTTTTCGCCCCCGAAGGCGCCGCCGATTTCGGCCCCGGAAGTGCCCAGATTGACATTGGCGATCCCGCAATCCGAGCCCGTCCCGAACGGTGAGGTGAACCGTTCGGCGGCCCGGAGGGAATCGGTGAAAATCGCGGAAGAGAGCCCCTGGTCGACGACGTTGTTCATGGCGACGGCCTCGTCGAGATCGCGGTAAGTGAAGACGTAGAGGATGGGCGCGAAGGTTTCTTCGCGGGCGATGGGAAGGGAGTTTGATCGCGGGGCGCGGATGATGGTGGGCTTGACGAAATGACCCGGGCCCGGGAGGGCTTCGCCGCCGGCTACGACGGTGCCGCCCTGGGCTTTGGCCTGTGCGACGGCGGCGAGGAATCCTTCGACGGCGGAGCGGGAGATGAGAGGCCCGACAAGGGTGCCGTCGGAGGTGGGGTCGCCGATGGCGATGGTGGAGTAGGCCTTGGTGAGCCTGGCGACAACCTCGTCGGCGATGGACTCATGGAGGATGAGACGGCGCGTGGTGGTGCAACGCTGGCCGGCGGTGCCGACGGCGGCGAAGACGATGGAGGGGATAGCGAGCGCGAGGTCCGCGGAGGGATCGACGATGACGGCGTTGTTCCCGCCGAGTTCGAGGAGGGAACGGCCGAGTCGTTCGGCGACAATGGCCCCAACGCGGCGGCCCATGCGGCACGAACCCGTAGCGCTGATGAGTGGAACGCGGCGGTCGCGGACGAGTGGCTCGGCGACGTCGGTGTCGGTGCCGATGATGAGGCGGAAGACCCCGGGGTGGCCCATGCCGGAGGCGACGCGGTCGGCGATGGCGTTGGTGGCAATGGCGGTGAGCGGGGCGAGGTTGCTGGGCTTCCAGAGGGTGATGTCGCCACAGACGGCGGCGAGCATCGCGTTCCAGCCCCAGACGGCGTTGGGGAAGTTAAAGGCGGTGATGACGCCGACGAGCCCGAGGGGGAGCCATTGCTCGTACATCTTGTGCTGCGGGCGTTCGCTGGGGAAGACGGTGCCGGGGAGCTGGCGCGAGAGCCCGACGGCGAATTCGGCGATGTCGACGGTCTCCTGGACTTCGCCGAGGCCTTCTTGGAGGATTTTGCCGACTTCGAGCGAGACGAGGGTGCCCAGAGGGAGCTTCAGGCGGCGGATCTCGTCGCCGATGGCGCGCACAACCTGTCCGCGGACGGGAGCGGGGACCTCGCGCCAGCGGAGGAACGCGGCCTGAGCCTCGGCGATGGTGCGGTCGAGGTCGGCGTGAGAGTCGAGCCTGACGGCGGCGAGCGGGAGGCCCGTGGCGGGGTTGTCGGAGACGACAAACCCCGGGCCGGGGTTCCAGCCGGGGGCGGCGCCGGCAGGAGGGAGTAGGAGTCGCGGGTCGGCGGAGACGCCGAGTTGCTGGAGGAGGGCTTGGAGCATGGACAACGATAGACCCACCTACGCTGGGGCTGTGCGAGGGTGGGGTCGGGAAAGGAATCCGTCATGGCGAAGGCACCGGCGACAAGCGAGCGGCCGTCAGGGAAGAAGAAATCCCGGGACGTCGAGACGAACAAGAAGATCCAGGTTCTCGCGGAGACGGTGGTCAAGACCGCTCTGTCGATGAAGGATCCGATGCTGGATATTCCGATCCGGGCCAAGAGCAACACGATCTGGAACAAGAAGCGTGGGATCTTGGAGATGGGCAAGGCCACGAGCGAGAGGCCCTTGTTTGACCTTAAGACGGCCAAGCAGTTCATGCAGTCGATGCTGCACAGCAACTCGGTTCGGGAGCTGATCGAGGCGGACAAGACGCTGAGCCTGCGTGGTATGTTCTACAAGGGGCTGCACACGGTGGCGGGGACGAGCGAGAAGACGTTTGCCGATCAGGACGAGAGCGACGGGATCCTGGAAGACCTGGAGGTGTCTCTGTGTGCGCTGCGTGAAGAACTGCACATCTTCGCGAAGAAAAAGGGGACCATGATCGGGAACATCACGATCGTGGACAGCGGGGACGAGATCGACTGCCGCAAAATGGGCAGCGGCGGGTACGCGATCCCGAGCATCGTCGAGCCCGACGTGATCCAGTTCAAGAAATGCGACGCGAAATTCGTGCTGCACGTCGAGAAGGACACCGTGTGGGGGCGGTTCAACGAGGACCGGTTCTGGCAAGAACACAACTGCATTCTGACCGAAGGCGGCGGGCAGCCCTCTCGCGGGGTGCGGCGGCTGCTGCAACGGCTCAACCACGAGCTCGGGCTCCCGATCTACTGCCTGCTCGACTGCGACCCCTGGGGGCATTACATCTTCTCGGTCATCAAACAAGGGTCGATCTCGCTCGCGTTCGAGTCGCAGCGGCTGGCAATCCCAGAAGCGAAATTCATCGGGATCCGCTCGAAGGACTACAAGGCGTGCGGGCTGAGCGACGACGTCAAAATCACGCTCAGCGACACCGACATCAAAAGGGCCAACGAGATCGCCGCGTACCCGTGGTTCGAGGACGACAAGGGCTGGCAACGCGAGATCCAGGGCATGCTCGACAACGGGTTCAAGATGGAAGTCGAATCGCTGATCAACAAGGACATCAGCTACGTGACCGAGGAGTACGTTCCTCAACGGCTCAAAGCAAAAGACTGGCTGGAATAGTCGCGGCGCGAGCGCAACGGGCTAGATCCGAACAGCATCACGCTGGATCCTGATCTGCTCGACCGGGACGAGGGTGCCCGTGTCGGTGCCCGGGCAGGTGCGCTTGGTGCGTTCCCAACTGGCTTGGTCTTTGAGATTGCTGGGCCAGAACGGCCATGACTTGCACTGCCCGGGACGGGCGTCGTACACCGAACAGATGGCCTTGCCCGGGATGGTGTCGCGGTCGAGGAAGACGCAGTCGCGCCAGACCATGCTGGCGGCAACGGGCTGCGGAGTCTTTTCCGTGGCGACCTCGCGGAGCGATCGGCCGTGGCGGGTGGGGTGCGTGTAGCGCTCGAAGAACTCGTCGAGGGTGATTTGGAATCGTTGCGCGAGTGCGCTCGCCTCGGCATCGGAGAGCAGGACGTACCCCTCGGGGCCGGTGCAGCAGTTGCCGCACATGGTGCAGGAGAAACGCAGGCCGGGGTCACCCGAGCGGGGGTCGACGGGCGCAAACCACTCGCCTGCGCCCAGCGGGGCCGCCGGATCGCCTCGGCCTTGGGGATGCTGGGGGGTTGTAGGGCCCGGGGTCATGGTGTTGCGCGATTGGGACGCGCGGTCAGTTATTGAAGAGGAAGTGGCAAACGTCGGCGTCTTTCATGACGTAGTCTTTGCCCTCGATGCGCATTTTCCCGGCCTCTTTGATTGCTTTTTCGGTCTTGAATTTCTCGAGGTCCGAGACGGAATAGATCTCGGCGCGAATGAACCCCTTCTCAAAGTCGGAGTGGATGACGCCGGCGGCCTGAGGGGCCGTGGACCCGATGGGGATGGTCCAGGCGCGGATTTCCTTGGGGCCAGCTGTGAAGTAGGACTGGAGGCCCAGGAGGTGGTACGCGGCGTGCGCGAGTCGGTTGAGCGCGGGCTCGGCCATTCCCATCGACTGGAGCATCTCGAGCTTGTCGGCGTCTCCTAACTCGGCAAGTTCGCTCTCGATCTTTGCACAGACAGGGACGACTTCGGAGCCCTCTTTGGCCGCGTGCTCGCGGACACGCTGGCACAAAGGGCCGTTCCCGTTCACGTCGTCCTCATCGACGTTCATGACGTAGAGGACTCGTTTGGCGGTGATGAGCCCGAGCAGCTTAGCGGACCTCGCCTGCTCGGGGTCGTCAAACTTGACGGAGCGGGCGGGCTGCCCGGAATCGAGAATGGGCTTGAGCTTTTTAAGGACCTCGTAACGTGCGACGGACTCTTTATCGCCCGCCTTGGCGGCACGCTGGGCTTTGTCGATCGAACCCGAGACGGATTCGAGGTCGGCCAGCACCAGCTCGGTGTTGATGATTTCGATGTCTCGGAGGGGATCGATGGACCCCTCGACATGGGTGATGTCCTCCCCGCCCGGGGCTTTGAGGAAACAGCGGACGACCTGGAGAATGGCGTCGGTCTCGCGGATGTGGGAGAGGAACTTGTTGCCCAGGCCCGCACCCTCGGAGGCACCCTTGACGATGCCGGCGATATCGACCAGGCGGAGCATCGCTGGGATGACTTTCTGCGACTCGATGTACGAACGGATGGTTTCGAGCCGGGGATCGGGGATCGGGACGACGCCGACGTTGGGCTCGATGGTGGCGAAGGGGTAGTTGGCGGCCAGCGCTCCCGCCTTGGTAAGGGCGTTAAAGAGGGTGGACTTGCCGACGTTGGGGAGACCGACGATTCCTGCTTCCATAGGGGGCAATGCTATGGACGCCGGACGCGAAGATCCCCCCGCCGGGGCCGGGGAATCGCGGTGAACCTAGGATGAGGTGAGGATGGGTGAGCGCTCGTAGCTCAGTTGGATAGAGCGGCGGTTTCCTAAACCGCAGGCCGGCAGTTCGAACCTGCCCGAGCGCGTTCTCGATGGATGGGGTCTCCGTGCGGTGTGTGACGTCCGAGAGCCACGGACTTGGATCCATACGGACATCCGCCATTGGCGTTCAAGGCATGATGGATCATGCTCATCAGAGATGAGATTCCACATGATCAGAATCGGGCTGCTGTCGATGGGCGTGCTGCTGGCCGGGTGTACGTCGGGCGTGTACAGACCCCCGACGCGGGCCTCGCTCCCGAGTCCAGACGATCGAGGCGACTGGTCGCTGGTTGGCCCGAGCGAGGCGATGAACGCCGAGGCGGCGGTGCTCTCGGAATACAACGCGGAGTTCGGACGCAGAGACGCGACGCTGCAAGCGGGTAAGTGGGATTCGCCCGTGCGGGCCGCGATGTACGACGTGGACAATCAGCCTTCTCTCGCGGACGTTCGGCGGCTGTGGCTGCCCTGCGACTCGCGGACGATCATCTACTTTGACGACCGAGGCGGGTCACGACGCCGCAGTTGCGACTGGGACCCGGGGTGCTCGTGGGTGAGGTAGCGAAACGCATGAGGAACACCGGTCTGGAGACCGGTGCCACCGCATCTAGAGTGAGAGAATGGCGTCGAGGAGTTGCGGGATGCCCTCGCCCTTGCTGGCGACCGTTTCGGCGACCGATCTTTTGCCCGAGATGTCTTTGAGGTCGCGGACAAGCTCGTTGCGCCCGGGGTGGTCGGCCTTGTTGCAGACGAAGAGGTCGGCGATCTCGAGGATGCCCGCCTTGTCCATCTGAACGGCGTCGCCTTGCCCCGGCGTAAGCACGACGACGGTCTTGTCGACGTGTTGGCGGATGCGGACGTCATTCTGCCCCGCGCCGACGGTCTCGACAAAGACGAGATCGAACGCGCCCTTGGCGGGGTCGGGACCGGTGTGGGCCCCGCCGATGACCTCGATGATCTCGGGGAGCGCGTGGTAATCTTCGCCGGAGATGGCGAGCGAGCGGTAAAAGACGGCCTCGTCGAGCGAGTTGAAATCAACGCGGAGGCGATCGCCCAGAAGAGCGCCGCTGGTGATGGGGCTCATGGGATCAAAGGCGACCACGGCGACACGGCCCGCACACCCCTGAGCGGCACGGGATCGCCGCGTGAACTCGCCGGCGAGCTGCGCGACCAGCGTGGACTTGCCGGCCCCGGGTGCGCCCGTGATGCCGATGACCTTGGCCGGCCTGCGGCGACGAGCGTCCGCACGGACGGGCTTGTGGTCGTGCAGGAGCGAGATGTCCCGGGCGAGTTGCGCGGTCTGCCCGCCGCTGATGGTCTGGGTGCGCCCGCGCGTGGCAGAACGGACGGCCTCGACGATGTCGAGGAGCCCGGTGGCGGTCGTAAAGCAGCGAGCGACACCGGCCTCGGCGAGCTTGGGAAGGTCTTCCTGAGGCAGGATGCCCCCCATGTACACGGGCAGATCCGGGCGTCCGAGTTCACGCAGCGAATGGACAAGCTTGGGACCAAGGACAAGGTGGCTGTTGGACATCATGCTGGCGGCGATGACGTCGCAATCCTCGTCGCGGGCCGAGATGGCGAGGGATCGAGGGGTTTGCCAGAGTCCGGAATAGATGACGTGGACGCCCGAATCGCGCAGTGCACGTGCGATGACTTTGACGCCGCGGTCGTGCCCGTCGAGGCCCATTTTGCCAAGGAGAACTCGGGGCCTGTGCGGGAGGTCCGCGCAGCGGTCCTTCTTCTCGAATTCGGTCGTGGCGGTGGTCAAGGCGTGAGTCATGCCGGGGGCTCCGATAGGGGTTGATCGCCGCATTCTACGAGGCATCGGAGGAGTCGTTAGGATGGAGGAACATGGAAGAACAATGCGCGATGTCGGGCAAGCCCGGTCCATCGATCGGTCCCTCAACCGGTGGCCACGAGTTCCGGATGGACCTTCGATCCAAGGTGTACCTGTGGATGAGCGGGATCAGCGTGGCCTCACTGCTGGTTTCTGACGTCGTGGGGTCGAAGCTCTTCGACGTCAATATCATGGGGGTCACGGTCCAGCACACCTGCGGGATGATCGCGTTCCCCGTGACGTTCGTGATCACCGACTTGCTCAACGACTACTACGGCAAAGCGGCGGCCCGGCGCGTGGCGATCGTGTCCTTTACGATGGCAATGCTCGCGTTTGTCGTGATCAACGTCGCGCTGAGCATGCCCAGGCTCGACGCCCCGTTTAACGTAAACGAAGAGTCTTTCCATGACGTCTTTGCCTCGGCCCGGGTGATGTACATCGCGTCGCTTACCGCGTACATCGTGGGAACATTCCTCGATATTCGGCTCTTTTCAGCCTTCAAACGGCTCACAGGCGGCAAGGCAGTCTGGCTCCGCGCGACGGGCAGCACCGTGATCTCGCAGATGATCGACAGCTTTATCGTGTCGTGGTTGGCGTTTAGCCTGATGCGGCGGTTGATCCCCGACAGCGGCACGCCCGCGTCGTTCGTAGAAGTGCTGAAGATCGCGGCGACGGGGTACACGTTAAAGTTCTTCATCGCCTTGGCGTTGACCCCGATCATCTACCTCGCTCACGGGCTTCTGTCGGCCGCCGGGCTGAGGCCAGTACCCGTCGCAGAAGCATAACAAGGTACGGAATTTGTAAGGCTTAACTCGGGAATAACTCCGTGTATCGGGACGGTGCTTGCGTTTTTATCCGGTTACCGGTAGTCTGCTGATGCTTCTCGCTTGTGGGCAGAATTGGGTTCGGGTGAGTTGGACTCTCACCCGTTGACTCGCGTCGGTTTCCGGTGCGGTCATGCCTCCAGCGAGCCGTTTCTGCCCGAAAGCAAGAAGCCGGATCGATTCTCAAGATCCGTTGGTGTTCCTGGGTTCACTTGGTACAGGGAGATCTGCATGATGAGCAAGTTGCTGAAGGCGTCGATGCTTGCGTTGCTGGCGGGCACGGCGATGGCCGAATTGAGGGATAACAGCCTTCTTCGGGAGAACAGCCTGCGGGTGCAGGCGTTGCTGAACGAGCAGCCCGAGGTCGAGTTTGATCCGGGTTCGCTGCTGGTGCGTTTCGACGCGTCCCAGTCCGCCGAGGACATTGATTTCACGATCTCGCTGGGCGGCGGGCGAGTGATCCAGAGGTACACGATCGTTCCCGGGCTTGTCCATGCGACGCTCGATGGGATGAGCGTTCAGGACGCGATCGATCTGTTCCAGCAGTTGCCGGGCGTTGAGTACGCCGAACCCGACTACATCGTGCGTACGAACATCATCCCCAATGATCCGAGCTTCGGGAGTCTCTGGGGAATGAACCAGGCCAACGACGCGGACATCGACGCGCCTCAAGGCTGGGACATTTTCCGCGGGAATCCGAATTTCCCGGTCGCGGTCATCGACACCGGTGTGCAGTACACGCACCCGGACCTGGGAGCGAACATCTGGACCAACCCGGGTGAGATCGCCAACAACGGGATTGACGACGATGGAAACGGGTTCATCGACGACACCCGCGGGTGGGACTTCGTGAACAACGACAACAACCCGATGGACGACAACGGGCACGGGACCCACTGCGCAGGAACGATCGGCGGGATCGGGAACAACGGGATCGGCGTCGTCGGTGTCATGTGGACGACCAAGATCGTGCCCCTCAAGTTCCTCGGCTCCGGCGGGAGTGGCTCCATCACGGCGGCGCTGGGCTGCCTGCAATACGCCACGGGCAAGGGCATCAAGGTGTCCAGCAACTCGTGGGGCGGCGGCGGGTACTCGCAGAGCTTCTTCAACGCCATCGAGTCGTCCAAGGCCATCGGGCACATTTTCGTCGCGGCGGCGGGCAACTCTGGGACCAACAACGACACGACCCCTTCCTACCCCGCCAGCTACACCAACAACAACGTGATCGCCGTGGCCTCGACGACGAGCACCGACGGGATGTCATCGTTTAGCCAGTACGGATTGACGAGCGTCGATATCGGCGCCCCGGGCTCGAGCATCTACAGCACGTACCCGACCAACTCGTACGCGACCCTCTCGGGCACGTCGATGGCGACCCCGCACGTTGCGGGCGTCGTGACCTCGGTCTACGGGCAGAACACGAGCTGGACGTACACGCAGGTTCGTTCTCGCGTGCTCTCGACAGCCCGCCCCATCGCGGCGCTGAACGGCAGGTGCGTGACGGGCGGCGTGGTCAATCTTGCCGCTGCACTGGTGAACAACAACTCGACCCCGAGCATCTCGGTATCGAGCCCCTCCAGCGGGCTCGTCGTCTCGGCGGGCACCGCGGTCAGCCTGACCGGCACAGCCAGCGACCCGCAGGACGGAAACATCACCGCGAACATCGCGTGGTCGAGCAACCTGCAGGGTTCGCTGGGCACCGGTGGGTCCGTGAACGCGGCGACGCTCGCCCCGGGCACGCACACCATCACGGCGACCATCACCGACAGCGGTGGGCTGAGCGCCTCCGCGACACGCAGCGTGACCGTCAACGCTGTCGCGGGAGCAGTTCCCTCGGGCCCCAGCGGCGTGCGCGTGTACCGCGTCAACGGGATCGCCAATGTCACCTGGCTCGACAATGCGAGCAACGAGTGGGGCTTCCAGGTTGAGCGTCAACGATCCGTCGGTGGCGTGTGGGGCAGCGACACGACCGTCGGTGGAACGCCGGCGAACGTGACCTCGCTTCTCAACGCTCCGCCCGCAACCGGCGCGACATGGCGCTACCGCGTTCGCGCGTTCAACGGGTCGGGCTACTCGGCGTGGAGCTCGTACTCGATCTTCGGGAACTGATCCCGATCATCGGCGAAGATCATGAGCAACTCCCCCGCGGCATCGCGGGGGAGTTGTGTTTTTGTAGAAACGTTACACAGCGTCCGCCGTCGCTCCTTGATTGTGCGCGATACGCTGCGCTCCCAAGCTCAGACCGAGGAGATTGTCGATGCCGCACGCCTTGATCCGTTTGTTCGTCGCTGCCGGGCTTGCCTGCTCCGTTCATGGGCAGGTTGTCGTCGAGGTGCTCGCGCCTAAAACGGCGGTATTCCATTCGTCGGCGTTGTCCAAAGAGAAGGCGCTTCCCTCGCACGCGCTGATCGTGCCGCGGACGGGCTCGCCGGGCGACGGCGGCGTGACGGTAACACCGACCTTCGCGAAGTCCGCCGATCGGCAGGTGGTGAGCGTGTCGGTGCCGGCGGGCACGCATCTGTACGGCGTGGGGGAGTTCGCGGGCCCGCTGCTTCGCAACGGGATGACGATCCAGTTGTGGAACCATGACGCGTACGGGTATGACGACAAGACGCCTCACCTGTACCAGAGCCATCCGTGGGTGCTGGCAGTCCGCCCCGACGGATCGAGCTTCGGTGTGATCTTTGACACGACGTACAAGCAGACAATCACGCTGCCCGGGCTCGCCGGGGGGGAGATCCGGGCCGAGGCGTTCGGGCCCGCGTTCCCGGTGGTGGTGATCGAGCGGCCCACGCCGCAAGACGTCTTGACGGGGCTCGCGGACCTGGTGGGCAAGATGCCGCTGCCGCCGAAGTGGTCGATCGGGTATCACCAGTGCCGGTACAGCTACTACCCGGCATCGCGTGCGATCGAGGTGGCCAAGGGGTTCCGAGACCGGAAGATCCCGTGCGACGTGATCTGGCACGACATCGACTACATGCACAAGTTCCTGTGCTTTACGTTCGATGAGAAGGGCTACCCCGACCCCAAAGCGCACAACGCCGCCCTGCACGCGATGGGGTTCAAGACGGTGTGGATGATCGACCCGGGCATCGGCACCAACAAAGACACGTTCCCCGGCGGGGAATACCGGGTATTCGACTCTGGCACCGCGGGCGATCACTGGGTCAAGACCAGAGACGGCAAAGACTTCACGGGCGACGTATGGCCTGGGCCTTGCCATTTCCCGGATTTCACGCGTGCGACGACACGCACATGGTGGGCGGGGCTCTACAAAGACTTCATGGCGACGGGAGTCGACGGCGTGTGGAATGACATGAACGAGCCCGCCGTCTTCAATGTGCCCTCGAAAACCATGCCCGAGGACAACGTTCACCGCGCGGACGCGGAACTCGGCGGCGAGGGGCCTCACCTGCGTTACCACAACGTCTACGGGATGTGGATGATCAAGGCGAGCAAAGAGGGAATTCTTGCAGCGAACCCGGAGAAGAGGCCTTTCGTGCTGTCACGGGCGAACTTCCTGGGCGGGCACCGATACGGCGCAACTTGGACGGGCGACAACACCGCGAACTGGCCTCACCTGGAATGGTCTGTCTCGATGGTCCTCAACATCGGGCTCTCGGGGCAGCCCAACATCGGGCCCGACATCGGCGGCTTTGCGGGCAACGGGAACGACGGCCCGGCGCCGATGGATCGAGGGACGCTCTTTGCCCGGTGGATGGGCGTGGGCGCGATGCTGCCGTTTGCTCGCGGGCACACCGCTAAAGACAACATCGATAAAGAACCCTGGAGCTTCGGGCCCGCGGTGGAGGCGACGTGTCGGCGGGCGATCGAACGCCGCTACCGGCTGATGCCTTACTTCTACACGCTCTTCCGCGAGGCGAGCACGACGGGGATGCCTGTGGCCCGGCCCTTGTTCTTTGCCGATCCCAAAGACCCCGCGTTGAGGAGCGAGGATGACGCGTTTCTGGTGGGCGACGGGCTGCTGGTTTCGTGCAACATGGTACCGGATCGGTCGCGGGTCCATGTCATGCCCAAAGGAACATGGAGGAAATTCGTGTTCGAAGGCGAAGAGCCCGACGTGAACCTCCCCGACCTCTACGTGAAAGCCGGGACGATCATTCCTACAGGTCCCGTCATGCAGCACGTGGACGAAAGACCGCTGACAGAGCTCACGCTGTTGGTGTCGCTTGACGAGGCCGGCAAGGCGTTCGGCTCGCTGTACGAAGACGCCGGCGAAGGCTGGGGGTACACCAAGGGCGAATACCGGCTGACCACCTTCACGGCAACCCGCGAAGGTAGCAACGTCAATGTGACGCAGACGTCAGAAGGTTCGTGGCAAGCGCCTCAGAGGACGCTCAGAGTGATCGTGTTACAATAGAAGCCGGCAGGCACGTCTGGGCGGGCGTCAGTGGCCGCCGCCGCCGTGCCCGTCGTCCTTCTTGGGCTCGGCCTTCTTCTTTTCCCCGGGCTTGGTCGCCTTGGGAATCTGGGCAACGGGCTTTGGTCTTTCTTTCTTGGCTGCGGGCTTTTTCTCGCCGTGTCCGGCGTCTTTCTTGGCTTCGCCGTGACCACCGGCGGCCTCCTTGGCGTCAGAGGACGTGTGATCGGCCTGGCGCTCGACGGAATGCCTCACGACCTCTCCGGCCTCTCCTTGGTGCGCGTGTTCTTCCGCGAGCTTGACCGCTGGATCCAGCGGAAGTGGCGACGCGGGCTTGTGGATGACTTTGATGTACACCCACAGCGAAACCCCGAGAAACATTGTGTACATCCCGACCCAGCCGATGGTGTCGATGAGACCGCGGGCACGTGCCGCGACAGGCATGGTCATCGCAGAGGCCGCACGCAAGGCGTGTGGTTCTAGCTGCTTGCCCGTCGCCAACACCACACTCTTGACCCGGTGGGAGAGATGACGAATCGGCTCGTGCGCCTCGTGCGTGGCTTGCGCGGCGACCGGCTGCGGTGCTCGTGCCTTTGCTTCGTCGACCGCGGTGGCCTCGGGCGGCGACGGCACGATCTTCACGGCCTCAGGAATGGGCGCCTCGGGCTGAGACATCACCACGGGCGGCGACAAAATCGGAACCGGCGATTCGACGACCGCGGTGGGCTCCGAACCCTCCGCTTGTGAAGGCCCCAGGTCCGGTATCGCTGGCTCGGGCGCGTCCGCGATCGAATCGGGTTCGAGCGCAGGCGTGTCATGCTCCTCTTTGAGCATGTCCGTAACCATCGCGCTCAGGTCGCCATTCGAGATGCTGTTCGCAACAGACGATTCGGCAACTGACTCTGCGGGCTCTGCTTCCGCAGATTCGATCGGTGCCTTGGCGTCTGACGTCGGTTCAGGAACCGGTGCCTCGCGGTTCATCTCCGCGACCAGAGAAGAGAGGTCGTCGTTGGAGAGGGTCTCCTCAGCCCGGGGCGCCTCTGGCTCAGAAACCGGCTCAGGATTCGCAACCGTCACAGGGGGAAGAGGCGCCGGCTCCACCGCGCGTGAAGGATCGCCGAGTTGCTCTTGCAAGCGATCACACGCCGCCGCCATATCGGCCAGCAACGCGTCTACCTCGAGCCCGAGGCTGTCGGCAAGGTTGTTCTCGGTCGTATCGGGCATCGCTCCTCAGCATGGCATCATCGGCGAAACGCGCTCGGACCTCAACTGGGCGGGAGGGTATCGCCACGCTTGAGAAAGATTTAGGCAGTGCCGAAGGCCCTGGATTCACCCGAACGGGCGGTATGCAGCCGCCTTGATGCCGCCTAGGCTCGGGTGTGGCTTCGCTCCGAGCATGCATGGATTCGCTGTCGATGGCCCAGCCGGGGTCGCTGGTCGAACTCACGGGCGAGGAGGCCCACCATCTCGTACGAGTCCGAAGGGCCGAAGCCGGGACCGTCGCCGAGGCGGTGGACGGTCGGGGCATGCGTGCCATGCTGACGGTGATGGGAGTGGGCAAAGTCGGACGAGAGGGATGGTCTGTGCGTTGCCGGGTGGATTCGATCAAGCGTGAGGCTGTGCTTACGCCTCGAATCGAGGTGTGGGCCGCACCTCCCAAGGGCGATCGCCTGCCGCAGATGGTGGAGCAGTTGAGCCAGGTCGGGGCTTCGATGTACGTGCCCCTGGTGACCGAGCGCGGTGTCGCCGAGGCAAGCGAGACCAAGCTCGAGCGACTCAGGCGGATCACGCGGGAGTCGCTCAAGCAGTGCGGCCGGGCGTGGGAGATGGAGATCGGGGATCCGGCGAAGATGGACGCCGCCCTCAACGCGAACGCGACCGTACTTCTCGCGACGCCCGATGGTGCGTCGTGGACCGGTGATGCCGACGCAACGAGGGCCATCCGGGTGCTCATCGGCCCCGAGGGAGGATTTTCATCGCGAGAACTCGACATGGCGCAACAGGGCGGCGCCATCGGATTCCGTCTTGGACCCCTCGTGCAACGCACCGAGACCGCCGCCGTGTGCGCGACAGCCATTCTCCGCTCCAACGCAGCGACGCCTCCGATCACGCCGGCCGAATCAGGCGGCCTTCGCGAGCTTTCCTGAATTGAGCGCGTTGAGCAGGCGTTCCCGATCGCCTGCCCTTGCGAACGACGTGATGGCGACGGCCATCCTTGCTGGCCCGGGTTCACTGTCGTCGAGCCAGATGACATTGCCCATCACGAAGATGCTGCGTCCGGGGCCCTGGTCCTGGCCGCGGACACTTCGGGGCATGGTGATCTGCAGTGCGACGGGAGTGCCGGGATCGATCCCGCGGTCGAGCTCGAACATCACCCCGCTCTCAGAAACGTTGTAGGCGTGCCCGTGGAGATCAAAGGCGGTGGTATCGAGCGTGCGGAGCGCAACGGGTGTGTAGGCGGGTAACGTGAGGAAACGAGCGTGGCGTCGGCGGGTTGCGCTGGACATGCGGGATCTCCTGCCCGGAACATCGTCAGAATCGGCGCGTCCCTTCAGTGCCGAGTACGAGAATCGTGGTCCGAGAAAAAAAAGCCCCAGCGACGCGATCGTCGCTGGGGCTCTGAGGCATCACTTGTTACACGGCTCGTGCCCAGGCGGGCTTATGGGCAGCCGGCCTCGAACGCCGAGACGAAATCGTCGTAGTCAAACCCGTCGGCGAACCCGTCGTTGTTGAAGTCCGCGGTCTTCCCAGGCGGGCAGGCCACGCCCTCGAAGCACGTGACGTAATCGTCGTAGTCAAACCCATCGGGGAATCCATCGCCGTTGAAATCGGCGGGGCACACGGGGACGGGCGCCGTGGGCGAGAAGATCCAGTAACGGCGGCCAAACGCGTCCATGACAACAAGCCGCTGGTTGGCGTTGTCCCAGCTAAAGTCGTAGTACTTCCCGCTGTCGGGCGCGACGAGCGGGGTTCCGTCGGAGTTCTTCCAGTTGATGGTCACGTCGGTGCCGTCGAGGTTGTTGGCCTTGATGACTGTGGCAAAGGGCGTGGTCGAGCTGTTGGCCCGATTGTTCCAGATCACGACGTTGCGAGTGGGCGTGGCGATGAAATCGCACTGCTGGCCCACGGGGTTGCCGATGTCGCCCAGGATCATGATCTGGCCCGCGAAGTTCTTGTTGTTCGCGGTGCGGGTGCCGATGACCAAGGCGTTGTTCGCCCGGGCTGCGTAAGCGCCATTGGTGGGGTGAACGGCGCAGTCGCGCCAGAAGGTGCCGGGGAGACCAGTGAAATCAAGCCGGAGGTTGTTGTCCCCGGGAGTCAGATACTCGTACACCGTCGCGCCGACGTTGATCGACATGCCGTTGGTCACGTCGAGGGCGAAGGGGCCGATTTTCACGTTCGAGGGCTGGCTGAAGTCGAGCACGGCGGGCACCGCCGTGGTGTCCGCAGCGGGAACGCCTAGCCCGTTGTAGTTCGATGGGTACCCGGTGTTATCAAAACCGCCATCCCACGCGGGGCCCGCGCCACCGCGGAAGAACGTTTCATTGTTCTGCGTCAGGTAGATCGGGTTGACTTGAGTGTCAACATCCCAGAGGCTGAGGCTGCCAGCGGCGGGCCCGTTCATGTCACGGTTGAGGAGCAGCCCGTGCCCGGGGCGATAGGCCATCCCGGTGTAGCCGCGGAAGGTGGGGATATCGACCTGGTATGGGGAGCCGTCGCCGTTGCGGAACCAATCAAAGGTTCGGGTACCGGAAAGAACGTTGCCGATCTTTACGACGCGGTTGGGGATCACAGAGCCGGAGCCGCCGTTGTCGAACCCGGCAACGTATATAAAGTTGCCGTTGAGGGCGATGGCCGAAGGGACACTACCGACCCAGAAGTCCGGGTTGTTGGTATCGCAGACGGCGTCGAGCGTGCCGCTGGAGACGACGTACATATCCATGGGCTGCGCGTGAGCCGCACCGACCAGACACGCCCCGGCAAGTGTCGCAATACTACGTTGACGCATTTGATTCTCCTCTGAAACAACAGGGGGTACGCAGAACGACCCCGGCGATCCGATTCCGCCGGCGAGGAATCAGTGTACCAAAAGCTGGACTTGCGCCAATTGATATTTCGATATTTCAATGGAACTCATACAAAGACACGGCCAATTTCACCCCGAAGAAGCCAATTTATGCGTACTAAATACGAACAAACACCTGTTGTTTGTGCATTCGCATGATCTCGCATGCTCTAATTCTGAAATTAGTGTGGGACTGCGGACTACATGACGTGCGTTGATGGGCTGAGGGTGGCTTCGACTTTGGTCTTGAACGACTCGAAGCCCGCCCGGCCCATCAAGCCGAAGGTGCCCTGCTTTCCCAACTCGACGGCAGGCTGGTCGTAGGCATCAATCCCGAGCATGAGGCCGGCGTACGCGGTGGTGATTTCCCACAACGCGATGAACTGCCCGACGTGGTGGGCGTCGATCCGGGGCATCGTGATCGTGAAATTTGGGCGTTGGCTCTCGACGAGGGCGTATTCGGTTGCTCGTTTCTCGGCGTTGAGCAGGCCCCCCATGCGCTTGCCTTCGAGGTACTGGGTTGCGTCGATACCCAGACCAGTTGGGATGGTGAGATCGCCGCGGCCAGAGATCGTCGGGTGCGGGTGACTGTTAAAGTCTTGGACCTCGACGAATCCAAAGACCTTGTCGTTGGGCCCTTCGCGGTAGAGCTGGACCTGCGAGTGCTGATCGGTGGCCCCCAGAGCCTTGATGGGCGTAAAACCAGCAAAGACCTCTTGCTTGCGGACGTCGTGCTGCTTCCCGAGAGACTCGGCCCAGAGCTGACGGAACCAATCGGCCAGGAGGTAAAGCGCGTTGCTGTAGGGCATCATGACATGGTTTGACTTGCCTTTGGTCTGGCCCAGCTCGCAGAGCAGCGTCGCGAGCATCGCTGCGGGGTTCTTCGAGAGGTCGCCCACCGAGCAGCGGGCGTCCATCTCCGCGGCCCCGTCGAGCAGCGCGTTGATATCGATGCCCGTGAGCGCTGCGGAGAAGAGCCCCACGGGCGAGAGCACGCTGAAGCGGCCTCCCACACCGTCGGGAACGGGGAGAGTCGTGTACCCGTCCTGATCACAGATCTGCCGCATAGTTCCTTTGGCGGGGTCGGTGACCGCGACGATGTTCCGCTTGAATCCCTCGCCCATAGCGGCACGGAGGGCGTCCCGGATAACCATGAATTGTGACGCGGTCTCGGCGGTCTCGCCGCTCTTGCTCACGACGTTAAACAACGTACGTTCGATCCCGCCGCTGTGCCGACAGAAGTCAAGGATCGCGCCGAAGTACTGGGGATCGACGTTGTCGACGACGAAAAGGCGCGGCCCGCCTCGCTTCTCGGCGGGGAGGAGGTTGTACGTTGCGGGGTTCAGTGCGGCGTGCAGCGCGATGTTGCCCAGGGCCGACCCTCCGATGCCAAGGACAACGCAGTTCTCGAATCGCCCCTTGCACGCGCCGACCGCGGCGGTCACTGCGTCGACGTGGCCTTTGCGGAATTCACCGAACGGAAGATCTCGCCAACGCTCCCAGCCCTTGCCCCTTGTCTGCTGGAGCTTGGCCGTCAGCGCGATGACGGCATCGGATGCGTCCGAACCCGGGGCGAGCCTCGCGGGATCAAGCCCGTGGGCACCGACGCGTGTGGACAAGCAGTTGGCGTAATTAAGCGTGAGCATGTCCAAGAATATCGGCCGTTTCATCCCGCATGTTCACCGGCTGGATCAAGAGCGGCACCGCGGACCCAACTCGTGTCTGCACAAGATGTTGCGTGCGGCGATGTTGTTATTTCTTCACGCCAAGCACATAGATCGTGTACCCGGGTTCGGCGGGAGGAAGCGCCGCTCCTCGTTCATCGCACGTCGCGACGAGAGTCAGCCCCGACCGCTCGATCGCTTTGTACCACTGTTCGACGGAATACGCCCGCAGGCCGTAGGTCGTGTCGAAGTGCAGGTCTGCCGAGCCGGTTTGTGAAACGGTGATGTGGCTGATGACCCGTTCGACGCGGCTGCCGCGTGGGCCGCCCGACGGGGGCTCGTACTGGATCACCTGACTCACTCGCAGCGGGCGGCGAGAACCAGACCAGACATCTTCTGTCGGAATTTCGAGCCCATACGCGGAGGCAGACAACCCGACGGCGTACACGCCTCGCGGGTGGAGCACCCGCGCCACGTCGTTGAAGTGGCCCACCAGCGCGCGGTCGGAATCCAAGTGCCGGATGCTGTTGATCAGATTAAACGCGAATGCGACGGAATGCGGCTCGATGAGCCCGGCGAAGCTCGCCATATCGGCGACCAGGTAGCGAGATCGGCGACGGGTTCGGTCGGCCCGAGCGCGAGAGTCGGCAAAGGCGATCATCGCCGGGGATAAATCGAGCCCGACGACCGATCGGCCTCGTCTGGCGGCGAGCCTGAGGTGCCGGGCTGTTCCGCACGCTGGCTCTAGCCAGGCCAATGGCCGAGGGGCCCGCGAGTAGCGCTTCTCGATCGACTCAAGCCCATCGACTTCCGCCTTTGTCCCTGGCGCGTGCAGCACGTCGTAGACGAGCGGGCTTTCGTACAGCGTATTGCGAACGGCGGGCGCAGGAGGTTCAGTCGGCATCGAGCACTCGTGAATTCGTCTCGGGAAGCCAGATAATCCCGATGATCGCTGTCAGTAGCGCGATCGCTACGGGATAGAGCAGCCCGACGAACATCGATCCGCCGGTCAATCTCGCCAGTGGACCATCGGCGTGAGCGAATGGCGAAGCGGCGAGCCAGACTGCGACAAACGGCACGAGCCCGCCGAAGACACCGTTGCCGACGTGATAAGGGAGCGACATCGACGTATATCGGATACGGGTGGGGAACAACTCGACGAGGAACGCCGCGATCGGGCCATACACCATCGTCACGAAAAGCATCTGGATGAAGATGAGCGTCGCGAGCCACGCACCGACCCGAAACCCGGGCCTGACGACGACTTTATTTGTCACGGTCGGCTCGGCACCCGCCTCGGGGGGAGTGGTAGTCGTCGTCGTCGTTGTTTTGATCATTCCGTTGGTGAAAGGGACCGTCACTCGAAGCACGGCCACACGATTCCCCTCGGAATCGATCACGTCCGGGAGTTGGTCGCGCCCCGTCCCCGCAACCGCGACGCACCCGGTGGTGTCGACCGCACGGGCCATCGCGTTGTACAGCGGGATGTAGCACAGCGCTGCCAGGACGCAACCGGACATCATGATGGGCTTGCGACCGATGCGGTCGGAAAGCCCACCAAAGAAAATGAACAACGGAGTAGCGGCAAGCAACGCGCACGCGACGATGATGTTGGTGTCTGCCATCTCGACGTTCAGCGACTTTTGCAAGAAGGTGAGCGCGTAAAACTGCCCGGTGTACCAGACGACGCCCTGGCCCGCAGTCGCTCCAAGGAGCGCCAGGACAACGAGACGAAGATTTGAAGGGTTCGTAAAGCTGTCGCGGAGGGGGTTGGCCGACGCCTTTCCCGAAGATTTGACGCGCTGGAACAGAGGGGATTCCTGGAGCCGGCGACGCAGCAGGTAGCTCAGCCCCACGAGAACGACCGACAACAGGAACGGGATCCGCCACCCCCAGTCGGCGAACGCTTCCTCCCCGAGCCCTTGACGGCACCCCAGGATGACGCCCAACGACACAAAGAGCCCGAGGGTGGCCGTCGTCTGGATCCATCCGGTAAAAAATCCGCGACGCCCCTCCGGAGAATGCTCCGCGACGTAAGTGGCGGCCCCACCGTACTCGCCGCCCAGTGCGAGCCCCTGCAGAAGCCGGAGCACCAGCACGACCAGGGGGGCGGCGAGCCCAATCGTCTCGTACCCCGGCACCAGCCCCATCGCGAACGTTGCCCCTCCCATAAGGAGTAGCGTCACCAGAAAGGTGTACTTTCGACCCACGACATCGCCCAGCCGGCCGAAGAAGAGCGCGCCAAAGGGCCTGACCACGAACCCGGCGGCAAATGTCGCGAGTGTGGCCAGGAACGCCGCGGTCGGATTGTCCTTCGGGAAAAAGTGCGTGGCGATGATGGGCGCGAGAGCCCCGAAGATGTAGAAGTCGTACCACTCGATCAGCGTGCCGGCCGACGAGGCCCCGATGACTACGAATAAGTTCCGCCGCGACTCCACCGTCGGGATGGAGGGTGACCCGGCCACGGGTTACTTGAGCTCCACCAAGCGGATGTTTCGGAAGTGGATCTCGGCGCCCTCGCTCTGCAGGCAGATGAACCCGGCGACTTCTTCGACGCTGGTCGCTCGGTTCACTTCAACCCCGTTGACATGGAGGATCACATTCCCGCGATCAACGATGATCTCGTATTCGTTCCATTCGCCCAGCGGACGCTCGACCGATCCGCCTGCCGCAGCAACGGCGGCGGGATCTTTTTTGGTGTTGCGGCCGTTGGTGCGCGATTTCTCCGCGGTCATCTTGACGCCGTCGATGTTCCAGAAGTCTCCGGCGTTCCCGAATTCGAGCTGGGCTTCGACGCTCTTTGGCCACACTTTGTCCTCGCCGACCATGCGGAGCAGGACGCCGGAATTTCCTGGGCCCTTTGCGGGATTGAAACGCCACTCGAGTTTGAGGACGAAATTGGTGTACTTTTCGGTCGAGCGGATGTACCCGATGGGCTGGCCTTTGCAGACGATCACCCCGTCCTTTACGGACCAAACGTCATCTATTTTCCCCCCGCCGGGCAGTACCGCGTTCCAGCCGGTCATGTCTTTACCGTTGAAGAGGAGTTTCTCATTGGGCATGGGGGCCGAGGGGTCGCGGACCTTGAAGTCTTTGAGCGCCAGCTCGGTGTCACCGTGATCCTGGATCGCGATGTGACCCTTGGGCAGCACGCCGAAGCCCTTCCAATCCTTGAACTTGCTGGCCGCGATCTTGTCGGCCCACTCTTTGGTTGGCTTCCCGGAGTCGTCAAAGAGTCTGGCCTGCACAACGACCGCGCCGTTCACCCACTGTTGGAGCACGCCGTTCCTCAGCCTGATGCGGCCCAGATTCCACTCACCCGCCGGCTTCATGACCTTGGTCGCGGGTGGGGCGTACAGGTCGTACAACGCGCCGCACGAATGGGCATCCGTGGGTTTTGCACCATAGGTAGTGTCCTCGAGCAGCTGATACTCCGGGCCCGTTTGGTAGGTTGCGCCGTCGGTCTCGGCGACCCGGAACATGATGCCTGAGTTGGCCCTTTCGCCGAGCTTGAACGAGAACGTCATGTCAACGTCGGCGAACTGCTCGACTGAAATCAGATCGCCACCGCCGCCGCCCTTCGAGATCGACAGCACGCTGTCTTTCGCGGCCCAGGTCCACCCCTTTGCAGGAAAGCCCGTCTGCTTGTACCCACGCCACAATTGAGTGGCGCCGGCTCCGGTGTAGTCCTTCCAGCCGCTGGCCGCCTCGACGCTCGTTAGATCGACGCATGGTACGGTGGCGGGGGCAATCGATCCGGCGGCCAAAGCCAAAGTGAACGTCGTCAGCATGAATCGATCTCCTGAAGGGAAGGGCGACATGGTACAGCAGCTCAGGCCGGCATGCGCTCGAACCTATGCTTCTTGCTCTCAACCTTCGTCACCAATCGGAGCTCTCGATGACCGCTTCCTCGCCTCGGATGCCTCTGGGGACCATCGGCTGGATCGACCTCACCGCCACCGATGCCACCGGACTTCGCGACTTCTATTCCAAAGTCATCGGCTGGGAAACCGAGCCGGTGGGTGTCGGAGATTATGAAGATTTCTGCGTCGGTCCTTCGGGATCGGCTCCCGTCGCGGGAATCTGCCACGCCAAGGGACCAAACGTCGGAATCCCCCCGGTCTGGCTCATCTACTTCACCGTGGCCAATGCGGAACACGCTGCACAGGAAGCCGTCAAACACGGCGGTACCGTGGTGCGCCCGGTCTCGACCTTGTCCGGAACGGGACGATTCGTCGTCCTCCGAGACCCGGCCGGGGCAACGTTTGCAGCGTTTGAACAGCACGGATAGTTGGTTTTTGTTTGATATTTTGTAGTTTTTTGTTTGTGCATTTCACCAATGTTCTCGGCGGTTGCCGAGAGAGCGAGTTTCGCTACACTCTCGTTCTCAGCCGACGGAGATGATGTTGTTTTGGGGGTCGGGCAAGGGTCGGTTGGTAGTCGCGACGGTCAAGGCCCGTGGTCTTGGCGAGTCGTGACGGCGCGGGCAAGACGCATGGCGATGGGCCGACACAGCGGGGACGTGGGATCTGCGAGGCTTGAGGTGACTCTTGTCGTCGCCGGACCCACCACATGGGACGAGCAGGAGCGTCTCGGAGGCCGAGCGGATATGCCCTTGTCGGGCCTTGGGTTGGAGTTGGCACGACGCCACGCCAACGAACTCAATCGAACCAGGTCGTTAGGGTGTGTCGTCTCGGGAACGGACGAGGCCAGTCGTGAGACGGCACGTCTCATTTCACAACAATCCAACGATCCCGGCCGCGTCCGCGCTGAACCTGATCTTGTAGAGATGGACGTCGGACTATGGGAAGGGATGCGCCGAAGCGAACTTCTCGGACGTTGCCCCAAGGTGTGCAGAGGTTGGGAGGCCGATGGAAACGCCTTCACGCCACCTGAAGGGGAGTCGTTTGCCGAGGTCACCGATCGCATCGGCAGAGTCATGGAACGTCTCGTTGGGCGATCTCGGGGTGATGGGCTGACGCTGGTGGTCAGGCCCATCGTCGCGGGAGTCGTCAAGACGTGGCTTGCAGCCGAACGGGGCGTTGCAGTCTTGAACCGTGGTTGCGGCTCAGGTGCGGATATTTTCGAGACCCCCCACTGCACTCAGATCCCTTGGGGCGGAACGAGGCGGGGTGCGGTAGGCGGGGTCGTTGGTGGAGTCATGGGCTCGATCGGTGGGATGGTCGGCGGGGTCATGGGGTTCACGGGTTCGGGTGGGTTGCACAGTGGAACGGGCAACGCCAAGTGATTCGTCTGCCCGTGGCACAAGCCCGGGCAAGGAGTTGGTGCATGACGCAGTCAACCAAACAGGCCGCAAAGCAGGCCGCGAAGACGTGGACGGAGCTTCGCCCGGCACGCAAGACGAGCATCCCGGAGGGGCTGTGGCTTCGGTGCCCCGGTTGCGACAAAATGGTCTACCGCCGGCACCTCGAGGCGAATCTCCATGTCTGCCCAGAATGTGCGCACCACTATCGCATCTCGGCGGGCGAGCGCGTCAAGCAGATCGCCGACGAAGGGACGTTTGTCGAGTTGTTCGGGCATCTGCTCCCCGCGGACCCGCTGCAATTCAAGGACATCAAGTCGTACAAGGATCGGTTGCTGGCCGAACAGGTGAAGACCGGCTCAAACGACGCGATCAAAGCCGGGCGGTGCTTCATCAAAGGCCGCGAGGCGATGCTCGTCTGTCTGGACCTGACGTTCATGATGGGATCGATGGGGAGCGTGGTTGGTGAGACCATCACCCGGGCGGTGGAAGACGCGACCAAGACCGTGACGCCGGTGATCATCGTGAGT
>Ga0209573_1000274_pt1 | contig 122147 bp, 102 predicted proteins | sample TNRBio252014_DNA_FD_185870 | JGI IMG/M metagenome (GOLD analysis project Ga0209573, IMG submission 185870) | Wastewater treatment Type I Accumulibacter community from EBPR Bioreactor in Madison, WI, USA - TNR Reactor_6/25/2014_ DNA (SPAdes)... | ecosystem: Engineered > Bioreactor > EBPR >...
GGCAACGCGGGCCTTGAAGGCGGCATCGTGGTTCCGGCGTTTCGACATTCTGATCTCCTCTGCGATGAAGACCAGCAGACATCAGATCGTGGCTTCCGTCAGTGTCCGATTTTAGGGGAGTAGCTCAATAATCGGCTTTGGCCGTGGTCCTTCGCCAGCTTATCTCGTTGATGAAATTACGATTGCCAAACACCGCATCGAGCAAAATCTTGAGATAATGGCTCGCGGTGGGGTCGCAGTGGAGATAGAGGCTCCCCGTCGGCTTCAGCACCCGGTGCAACTCGATGAGCCGCACCGCCATCATGGCGAGATAGGCCATCATGTCATTGTCGCCCAGAAAGGTGCGCATGGCGCGCAGCATGTTCATGGCGTCCGAATTGCCCGAGGTCATCACCCCGTCGAAGGCCGCTTCCGCGCTTTCGTTCCAGTGCCAGGTATCGTCGAAAGCCTCGATCTGCGCCTGCGACTGGTGCCCATCCGGCGATTTGAACAGCACGTTGTAGGAAGCGTTCGAATTGAACGGCGGATCGAGATAGATGAGGTCAACGCTCTCGTCGGCGACATGCTCGCGCAGCACATTCAGGTTATCGCCGTAATAAAGCGTGTTGCGCATCGAATCCTCACCCCGCAATCCGCCGACTATAGAAACGGCAGGGCAGGGCGGGCAAGAGCGCCGACGCCGCAGCACCGGAATACCGGGCGCAGCGGCTTGCACAATGCTTCAAGACGTGGATGGTCCGCGCAGGCGGACCATCCACGTCTTTGAATGGAACAAACAATACGGTAAAATAATACCACTTATGATAATACATTGAAATTAAACGGATTATCCAATTCGTGCCATCACTCGGGGCCCTTGACGCCTTAAAATCAATCGCTTAGAGACGGGGCAACCTTGGCGGCGGGTTTCTCGCCGCCTTTGTGTTCCAGTTCACCCCAACGGGATTTATCCATGAAGACCTATTCGGCCAAGACCGCCGAGGTCGAGAAGAAGTGGCTGCTGATTGACGCGAAGGGTCTCGTCGTCGGCCGTCTCGCCTCGATCATCGCGATGCGCTTGCGCGGCAAGCACAAGCCCACCTTCACGCCTCACATCGATTGCGGTGACAACATCATCGTCATCAATGCCGAGAAGATCGTGCTGACCGGCCGCAAGCGCGACCAGAAGGTCTATTACCATCACACCGGCTTCATCGGCGGCATCAAGGAGCGGTCGGCCAAGTTCATTCTTGAGGGCCGCTATCCTGAGCGGATCGTCGAGAAGGCGGTTGAGCGCATGCTGCCGCGCGGTCCGCTCGGCCGCCAGCAGCTTTCCAACCTGCGCGTTTACAAGGGCGACAAGCACCCGCATGAGGCTCAGCAGCCCGTGGCGCTGGACATCGCTTCCATGAACTCCAAGAATTCGAGGCACGGCTAATGGCTACGCTCCAGTCTCTCGGTGATCTCGCGGGCGCCGCCAAGCCGGCCGCGCCGGAAGCTCCCGTCCATGTCCAGAAGCTCGACAAGCAGGGCCGCGCCTATGCCACCGGCAAGCGCAAGGATGCGGTCGCCCGCGTCTGGATCAAGCCCGGTTCGGGCAAGATCACGGTCAACGATCGCGATGTCGAGGTTTACTTCGCCCGTCCGGTGCTGCGCATGATCCTGCAGCAACCCTTTGGCGTGGCCAATCGCGTCGGCCAGTATGACGTGATGGTCAACGTGGTCGGCGGCGGCCTCTCCGGTCAGGCCGGCGCGGTGCGTCACGGCGTGTCCAAGGCGCTGACCTACTACGAGCCGGACCTGCGCGGTCCGCTCAAGAAGGCCGGCTTCCTCACCCGCGACAGCCGCGTGGTCGAGCGCAAGAAGTACGGCCACAAGAAGGCCCGCCGCAGCTTCCAGTTCTCGAAGCGCTAAGGCGACTTCGGGCGGGCGCCGCACGGCTCACCCCCAGCATTCAGGAAAGGCCCGGCCAACCGCCGGGCCTTATCATTGAGCGGTTGAAAACCCGGCAGCCTCGCGGCGCTGCCCTTTTCTTAAGCAGGCGGTGACGGCAATCTTTCCGCAAGATGGGAAGTCCGCCATGTCCGCCAAGCATCCCCCGATCGACAATGCCTTCACCGGCCCGCTGATGGGCGGGGCCGAGGAGCCGACCTTCTCCGGCGCGCTGTCGTTCATGCGCCGCCGCTACGCCAAAGACGTGGCGGAAGCCGATGTCGTGGTCTGGGGCGTGCCATTCGACACCGCGACCTCCAATCGCCCCGGCACCCGTTTCGGCCCTCAGGCGATCCGCCGCGCTTCGGCGATCTTCGATGGCGATCCGCAGTATCCCTCGCGCCGTGATCCATTCCAGCGCCTCGCGGTCATCGACTACGGCGATTGCGTGCTGCCGCGCGGCGACCAGAGCCTGGTGCCCGATGCCATCCACCGGCAGGCGTCCAAGCTGATCGCCGGCGGCCAGCACCTGATGACCATGGGCGGCGATCACTTCATCACCCTGCCGTTGCTGCGCGCGCACTGCGAGCGGTTCGGCCCGCTGGCGCTGGTTCAGTTCGATGCGCATCAGGACACATGGGACGACGGGCCGGGCGCCATCAGCCACGGCACCTTCATCACCGAGGCGGTGCGCGAAGGCCTGATCGATGTCGAACGCTCGGTGCAGATCGGCATCCGCACGGTGGCCCCGCGCGACTTCGGCATCGCCATCATCGACTCCTACGAGGCGCAGGCGCTCGGCGTGGCGGGATTGGCCGAGGATATCCGCGCCCTCATCGGCGAGGCGCCGGCCTATCTCACCTTCGACATCGACTGCCTCGATCCAGCTTTTGCCCCCGGCACCGGCACGCCGGTGGCGGGCGGGCTGAGTTCGGCCACCGCTCTGCGCACGCTGTGGGCGCTGCGCGATGCGAACTGGGTCGGCATGGATGTGGTGGAGGTTTCCCCGCCCTACGATCATGCCGACATCACCGCCGTGGCGGCCGCTTCGGTCATGAATCACTACCTTCAGGGCCTGGCAGGCAAGGCGAAGGGATGATCCCAAGGCGCTGATTTGACTCAGGACTTTCGCGTCACTTGAATCTGAATCGGAAGCTGAGGATTCAATCTCTCAACAGCCGGATTCAAACTGTGAACCGGCTTCCGTTGCGCAGGATGTTGAACAAGCCGGGGCAAGTCGCCGCCCGGTGCGCTGAGGCGCCGCCGCCTTCTTGCGTGAAAAAGGGGGAGTGCCCCGCTGCCGCGCCGTGCCCATCCCCTCCCGCGGGGGAGGGGCGCTGGTGGGGCGGACGGGGTTAATACCAGCGGCCCTCTGGCGTGCTCCATCGGAGCATCACAGGGCCGCTGACAGGCGCACAGCGACGCCGAGCCTTCGCGAGGGACGGCCCGAAGATGACCTGTTGCATGACAGGGCAAATCTGAGGGCCTTTGGTATAAGCCGCGTCAGGCGGTCTTGAGCGAGACCACGTTATGCAGGGTCGTATCGGCAGTCTTGAGGAACTTGCCGATATTGCGCGCTGCCTGACGGATGCGGTTCTCGTTCTCGACGATGGCGAGGCGAACGAACTCGTCGCCATGCTCGCCGAAGCCGATACCCGGGGCCACGGCCACCTCGGCCTTTTCGACCAGCATCTTCGAGAATTCGAGACTGCCGAGCGGCTTGAACTTCTCCGGGATCGGCACCCAGGCAAACATCGAGGCCTGCGGCACCGGAATGTTCCAGCCGGCCTTGCCGAAGCTGTCGACCAGCACGTCGCGGCGCCGCTTGTAGGTGGCGCGCATCTCGTTGATGCAGTCCTCCGGCCCGTTGAGCGCAGCGGTCGCGGCGATCTGGATCGGCGTGTAGGCGCCGTAGTCGAGATAGGATTTCACCCGGCCGAGCGCGGCGCACAGCTTCTCGTTGCCCACGGCAAAGCCCATGCGCCAGCCGGCCATGGAGAAGGTCTTGGACATCGAGGTGAACTCGACCGCCACATCGAAAGCGCCCGGCACCTGCAGGATCGACGGCGGCGGATTGTTGTCGTCGAAATAGAGTTCCGCATAGGCAAGATCCGACAGCACGATCAGCTCATGCTTGCGGGCAAAGGCGATCACGTCCTTGTAGAAGTCGAGGCTCGCCACCTCCGCCGTCGGGTTGGACGGGAAGCAGGTGATCAGCGCGATCGGCTTGGGGATCGAATGGATCACCGCCCTTTCGAGCGCGCGGAAATACTCCTCGTCCGGCGTCGAGGGCACCGAGCGGATCACCCCGCCCGCCATCAGGAAGCCGAAGGCATGGATGGGGTAGGAGGGATTGGGCACCAGCGCCACATCGCCCGGCCCGGTGATGGCCTGCGCCATATTGGCGAAGCCTTCCTTGGAGCCGAGGGTGGCGATCACCTGGGTGTCGGGGTTCAGCTTCACGCCGAAGCGGCGGGCATAGTAGTTCGCCTGGGCCTTGCGCAGACCGGGAATGCCCTTGGAGGCCGAATAGCGGTCGGTGCGCGGCTTGCCCACGGCATCGAGCATCTTCTCGATGACATGCTTGGGCACGGCGAGATCGGGGTTGCCCATGCCGAGATCGATGACATCCGCGCCGTTAGCTCGCGCCTGAGCCTTGATCCGGTTGACCTGCTCGAAAACGTAGGGCGGAAGCCGGCGAATGCGATGAAATTCCTGCATCTCGAAAAAGCTCTCGGTTGGGCGCTGCCCGAAGGCGGGGCGGAACAACTCTACCACGGATGGAACTCCCCTGCTGCGGTTCGATCCGTGACCCCGCTCCTTAAGCGAAAGCCTGCAGCCACGCCACAGAATTTGCGTCGGGCTGCTTACGGATCCGTCGAACCTTCGGCCAATCGGCCACGGTCCGACGCTTCACTGTGCCGGAGTTTTCTTGTCGTTTGGTTTCCGTTTGGTGGATTTTGCAGGTTTCGCCTTCGGCTTGCCAGCGGTCGCAGGGGGCGCCGCGGCGGCCGTCGACGCACTGCCCGGCGCCTCCACCCTCGGTCCGGTATACTCCGGCAACGGGGCGGGCGGCGGCGGCTTGTAGCCCGGCTCGATCTTGCCATCGTAGGGCGAGGGTGGACGCGGCGCGCTGGTCACCTGCTCGTTGCGCTGGCGCAGGGCGTTCAACTCGTTCTCAAGCGCGGAGACGCCGTAGGAGGGGCGCACCGGCACCGCGGGGGCGGGCGGCGTGACGCCAACCGGCGGGTATTCCTCCTTGCCGGTGCGGCTTTCCCGCACGAATTCCTGCGGTTCGACCAGTTTGCCGGTCACGCCGACGGTGGTGGTCGTCTTGCGCAAAAAGCCGTCCTCGTCGAACGGCGACAGCGCGCAGCCGGCCAGCGTCAGCCCAAGGGCGCATGCCAGCCCTGCTTTAAGGTGATTGCGCGCAGTATCAAAACCAAGCATGTTGCAACCAAATCATACCAGTCCGCCAGGGCAAGCCTGCCGCCTCAGGTGGTGTTAGCGCATGCGCACGGTGACTGCGAGGGGGAATACGCGCGATGAGTGGCAAGGACATCAGCAATCCGGACATGGAACCGTTCGCGGCTGCTACGGCTGATATCGAGAAGATTGCCGAGAATTCGGCCCAGATCATGGCCGAAATGGGCAAGGCCGCCGTCAATGTTGTCAAGGGCATGGAAGGCGGCGACGCCGCCGTGCAGCCCGGCACCACCAATGAAGTGACGGATGTCATCAAGACCTTCTCGGCCGTGGCGGAAAAGTGGATCGCTAATCCGCAGAAGGCCATCGAGGTGCAGAAAAAGGTCTCCGATGACATGATGGCGTTGTGGACCGAGGCATTCAAGATGATGCAGGGCGAAAAGCCGCATCCGGTGGTCGATATGCCGGCGCGTGACGCCCGCTTCACCGATCCCGATTGGGAGAACAACCCTTATTTCAACGTGCTGAAACAGGCGTATTTCGTCGGTTCAAACTGGATTTCCTCCTTCGTCAACGACGCCCAGGGGCTCGACGAGCACACCCGGATGAAGGCGCAGTTCTACGCCCGCCAGCTGCAGGCGATGATGTCGCCGTCCAACCATGTGCTGACGAACCCGGAACTCCTGCGCACCACCATCGAGGAGAAGGGCGCCAATCTGGTGCGCGGCATGCGCATGATGGCCGAGGACATCGAGCGCGGCCAGGGCCAGCTCCGCATCCGCCAGAGCGACGATTCCGGCTTCGAGGTCGGCCGCAATATCGCCAACACGCCCGGAAAGGTCGTTTTCCGCAACGAGCTGATCGAGCTGATCCAGTATACCCCCACCACCGAAAAGGTGTTCGCCACCCCGCTGCTGATCGTGCCGCCGTGGATCAACAAGTTCTATGTGCTCGATCTCAATCCGGAAAAGTCGTTCATCCGCTGGGCGGTGGAGCAGGGGCTGACGGTGTTCACCCTGTCCTGGGTCAACCCTGACGAGCGCCACAAGAACTGCGGCTTTGCCGAATACATGAAGCTCGGCCCCATCGCCGCGCTCGACCAGATCGCCAGGATCACCGGCGAGAAATCCTGCCACACCATCGGCTATTGCGTGGGCGGCACCATGCTGACGGTCACGCTGGCCTATCTGTGGGCCAAGGGTGAGGGCCGGCGGGTCAAGACGGCAACGCTGTTCACCACGCAGGTCGATTTCACCTACGCGGGCGATCTCCTTGCCTTCGTCGACGAGGAGAAGGTAAGCGAGGTCGAGGAGGCGATGAAGCCCAAGGGCTACCTCGCCGGCGCGAAAATGGCTAATGCCTTCAATATGTTGCGCCCGGTTGACCTGATCTGGAACTACTACGTCAACAACTATCTCAAGGGCAAGGCGCCGGCGGCGTTCGATCTGCTTTACTGGAACTCCGATTCCACCCGCATGCCGGAGGCGAACCACAGCTTCTACCTGCGCAACTGCTATCTTGAGAACAACCTGTCCAAGGGCAAGATGGTGGTCGACGGCGTCAAGCTGTCGCTGAAAAAGGTCAAGACGCCGATCTACAATCTCGCCGCGCGCGAGGATCACATTGCCCCCGCCAAATCGGTGTTCGTTGGCTGCCAGTATTTCGGCGGCCCGGTGCGCTATGTGCTGGCCGGCTCCGGCCACATCGCCGGCGTCGTCAATCCGGCCAACAAACCGAAGTATCAGTATTGGCTCGGCGGCGATCCGGTTGGCGATTACGACGCCTGGGTCGCAAAGGCGACCGAGCATCCCGGCACCTGGTGGGTCGACTGGATTGCGTGGGTCACCAAGGGCGACAAGCAGATTCCGGCCCGCCAGCCCGGCGCCGATGGCACCAAGCTGCTCGGCGAGGCGCCGGGGACCTATGTCAAGATGAAGGCATAGGGCCAATCGACATTCAGGATTTGGAGCGCGGTATGAGGTCAAACAGTCCAGTTTCAGGCCGGGGATCGCCGAAAGGGTTTTCCCCTTTCCAGATCATCGGCCGCAAAAATGGGCTGTTTGACCCATACGCCTTTGGCGCGCGGCGGATTTTGCGCCGGAATGCGGAAAATGCCTCTTGTGGGGGATAGCCCCACGGCGCGTCATTGTCTTGTCCCGCCACAAAATCCGACCCGCGCCGCGCCCGAAACCTGATTGTCGATTGGCCCTAGAGCATTTTCCGGCCAAGCGGATACCGGTTGGCGACAAGAAAATGCGACAAGACAATGAGTTAGAGCGGTCGATCTGATTCATTCTGATCGGAAGCCGCTCTAGGGCGCCGCCGCTCACGCGTTCTTGAGGTTCTCGGCGTAATAGGCGAGGGCGGCTTCCACCTCGCCGTCGAACATGATGTGCCCCTGATGCAGCACCATCGCGCGGTTGCAGAAGCGGCGGATGATGTCGTTGTCGTGCGAGGCGACCACGAAGATGTGCGCTGAATCGATCATCTCGTTGAGCCGCGCCTCGGCCTTGGCATAGAACGACTGATCGCCGACGCCGATCACCTCGTCCATGATGAGGATGTCGGGCCTGAGGCTGGTCGATACAGCGAACGACAGCCGCAGCATCATGCCGGCCGAATAGGTCCGCATTGGCAGATCGAGGTACTCGCCAAGCTCGGTGAAGTCGGCGATCTCCGGCACCAGCGCCCGCGCCCGTTCGAAACTCAGGCCGAGGAATACCCCGCGCAGGAAGATGTTTTCCCGCCCGGTCGCCTCCATGTCCATGCCCATCATCAGGTCCGTCATCGAGGCGGTGGTGCCGTTGATGATGATGCGCCCGCCGGTCGGCTCGTAGATGCCGGCCAGCGCCCGGAGCAGGGTGGTCTTGCCGGCGCCGTTGCGGCCGATCAGGCCAAGCTTGACCCCCGGCCTGAGCGTCAGAGTGATATTGTCGAGCGCCTTGACGGAAGTGGCGATGCCGTCGCCGCCGGCCTTGATCTGCCCGCCCACCGTGCGTCGCAGCAAGGCGCCCTTCAGCGAGCGCCCACGCGCCGAGAACAGCTGGTACTCGACCGTAGCCTTGTCGAGAATGATCGAGACGTCCGGGGCGGCAGCAGAATGGGTCATGCGCGCATCACAGCCAGTAGAGGATATGGCGCCGGTAGCGGCCATAGATGGGCAGCGCCGCCGCAAAACCGAGCAGGGTGATGATCCCCACGTACAGCCAGTCGGATGCGCGCGGCCACAGGCCGAGCAGCGGATCGCGCCCGATCGCCAGCAGCGCCGCGAACGGGTTGTGATCGATGATGAACTGCAGGTTCTCCGGCAGCAGGGCGGGTCTGAACAGCACCGGTGTGACGAAGAAGGCCATCTGGGTGATCGAGGCCAGGATCTGCGGCACATCACGGAACCGGGTTCCCAGGGTGCCGAACAGCAGGCCCAGCCACATGCCCGTCAGGACATAGGCGGCCAGAGCCGGCAGGAAGGCCAGCACCGGCCAACCCAAGCCTTTGCCGACAAACAGGAATATTGGCACCACCAGCACGATGTTATGCGCGAAAATGAACAGGTTGCGCATGATCATCTGCCAGACGAAGGCCGACTTAGGGAAAGTGTAGTGCTTCATCTGCGCTTCGGCATTGATGAAAACGCTCGGCGCATCCGCCGTCATGGTCGAAATCAGCGCCCAGATCGGAAACGCCACCGCAAGATAGGTGATGAACTCGACATAAGGCTGCTTGAACAATGCGCCATAGACGAAGCCGATGCCGCAGACGGTGACCGCCATGGACAGCGTGAACCAGAACTGGCCCAGCTTGGAGCGGCGGTAGCGCGACTTGATTTCCGTCGTCGTCAGCACATACCAGATGCGCCAGGCCCGCGCCCCGTCATAAAGATCTTTCAGCGCCGTCCTGACAGCCACAACACCAATCCCGGAATATTCGCCAGTGCGCCGAGGTGTTTCCACGCCCCGAGCCGGCAAGTCAACGGATTTTCCGGCTCCGCGGCGCCGTCTGGCTCAGGGAATGTTGACCACCGGGTCCTGCTCGGCCTCACCGGACATGCGCTCGCGCAGTTCGGAGATCATGCCTTCGATCGGGCGGAACTCGAACACCACGCGCGAATGGCCCGCCGGCACCTGCACGGCGCGGAACAGCACGTTGGCCTTGAGAATGTCGGTCTCCTCGCCGTCGATGCTCGCCCGCCACCACGGATGCCACACATCGTTGAGCACGACAAAGCCACGGTCGGGCGTTTCGACATCGATCTCGACGCGCGTATTCTCATAGGAACGCAAGCTGACGATGGCCATCCCGGTGCTGCGCGGAGTGGCAGGTTCATCCGGCGCATTCTCCAGCAACACCTCGGTGCGCGGGTTGAACGCCGGCCACTTGCCCGTTTCGGTCAGCGCCTCGAAATCGGCGATTTTCCAGCCACGCACGAACAGCACGCGCGGCAGGGCGCTGGTGTTTTCGTAGACATAGGCATCCTCGGTGCGCGCGACGAACTTGAGATCGCCCGGCTTGAGCTTCTTGTCGATCTGCTCGATCGGCACGCTGGAGGCGATGTAGCGCAGGCCGACAAGATCGGAGAACAGCGATTTATAGGAAGGCATCAGCGGCGTGAACTGGCGCTGGTCCGGCCCCGCGATCGTATCCTGTGCGCCCGTCGCTTCGACGAACTCGCGCATGCGCAGGGGATTGTAGCCGAGCACATGATCGAACCGGTGCACCATGCCCAGGTTGGGCCACTCAAAGCCCACGCCGAGCAGTTCCACCCGGTCGCGCTGGGTGGGCCCCGAGGCCTGCGCCAGCTTCTGCTTCAGCAGCAGAATGGTGCTGTTGCGTGTCGCCGGGTCCATCATCTCGAAGTCTTTCGGCGGCAGGCCGGTCGACTCGTTCGGCCCGTTACTGAGGCCGAGGTCCATCACCATGAATGCCGCCAGCGCCGCCGTCGCCAGCACCGGGAAGCGCGCCGCATGGCGCCGGAGCAGGTTGATCAGCAGCAGTCCGCCGCCGGCCAGCGCCAGTGCCATCAGGATGGGCTCGCCCGCCTGGCTCAGGCGGTCGAAATACCAGGCCACAATGAAGGTGGCAGCAAACAGCCCCCCGAGCACGGCACTCTTGACCCAAAGACGACGCGCCCCGGCGCGCTCCAGCCGCTGGGTCAGCCAGTAATGCACCAGATAGCCGCCGACGATGGCGCCGAGCCCGCCGATCAGGAAAGTAGCATCCGCCGGGCGGCGGAACCCCTTCACCCCCGGCAGAACCTCGTAGAACAGCCGGAAGGCCGGGGTGTATTTGCCCAGCGCATAGAGCAGCGCGAAAATGAGAGCGAAGGTGAAGAACCGGATCTCGCGCCGGAACAGCAGCCCGCGGGTCAGCCCGATGGTCAGGATCGCTACCAACGGCAGCACGCCAAAATAAATCTCGCCCATGTTCTGCGACAGGATGACGACACCAGGGCTCCAGACGCTGCTGGAGGGCCCCCAGTAGTCGACATCGTCGTTGCCGGCGCCAAAGAGGTCGCCCACCAGCCCGGTCAGCAGCGAACCCGGATGCAGCGAGCCGCGCACCGCCTCCACATAGGCGATCTCCGAGCGCTGCGAGGCTTCGGCGAACAGGATCGTCATCAGCAGCGGGCCGCCGGCCAGCAGCGCCGCCACCAGCGCCCCCACGGCCAACGGCTTCAGGCTGGCGATGAAGGCAGCCTTGCGGTCGTCCGCCGACAGCCAGTGATGCAGCACATAGCCCACCAGCACATAGACCGCGATCAGCCCGACCTGATCGGGCTTGACCACCATCAGCGCCGCAGAAATGCCGCTGAACAGGCCGTAGAGACGCGACGACCGGTCGAGCGCCCGCGCGAGCAGCCACAGCGTGATGCCGAACTGCGCGAAGCTCAGCACCTGCCCGACATGCTGGATGCGCCAGGCCGCGGCGCCGCCGAAGGCGAAGGCCAGCCCCGCCACCACCGCGCCGGCCGGATGCCAGCGCTTGTCGCGGAACAGCATAACCACCGCCAGCCCGCCCAGCCCGAGCATGGCCAGCACCAGACCGTCCAGCACGCGGAAACTCGGATCGGGCACCAGCCAGGCCAAAAGGATGGCGGGGGAAAAGATCAGCGACTGCGGATCGGCGATCTGCGGCGAGCCGCCGAAGATGTTCGGAGTCCAGAACGGCGACTGCCCGTTGTGCAGCGCGCTGGCGAGAAACTGCAACTGTGCCTGAAAATGCGCCTTGGCATCATAAGGAATGGTGACGCGTCCCGACAGCCACGGCAGGCCGAACGACGCCCAGGCCGCCGCGAAAACCAGCGCTACCATGATCGACCGGCGGCGCGTCCACAAACGCGCACCTTCAGAGCCGGTCACATCGTTGTGCTGCACAGGCTTGCCCTCGCCTTCCTCCGGTCGGTCCGTCCGCGACGGTTCCGTATTCCAGAATGGCTTTATCCTCAGGGCACGCTCCTGAACAGGGGCTGTATGACCGCGGTTAACGGATGGTTGCGGGCAACGTTAACGGCACGGCCGGCCGCTGATGCGCGCTCGATCGGGCCGATAGTTGCATGAGCGCAACATTTGTGGCTCACTTGGTGTGGGGCTTATGCACGAACTGAGGATAATGCTTGGCTTTTGCTCATGGCTGAGAGAAATGGTCGCCGAAAAGGCCGTCTGGGAGGGCAGCAATGAAACTGGTGCGCTTTGGCAAGCCGGGCAGGGAGAAGCCAGGCATCGTCGATCCCGAGGGGAAGATCCGGGATCTGTCCGGGCATATTGACGATATCGCCGGTGAGGTTTTGTCGCCGAAGGGGCTGGCCAAGCTCGCGCGGATCAAGCTCGACAAGCTTCCGGTGGTGCGCGGCAAGCCCAGGCTGGGTCCGTGCGTCGGCGGCATCGGCAATTTCATTGCCGTGGGCCTCAACTATGCCGATCACGCCAAGGAAACCGGCGCGCCCATTCCCAAGGAGCCGATCCTGTTCAACAAGGCGCCCTCCTGCGTCATCGGTCCCAACGATGAGGTTGTGTTGCCGAAAGGCTCGCAGAAGACCGATTGGGAGGTGGAAATCGCTGTCATCATCGGCACGCGCGCCAGCTACGTCTCGGAAAAGGACGCACTCGATCACGTCGCCGGCTTCTGCGTCTGCAATGACGTTTCGGAGCGCGAGTTTCAGGCCGAGCGCGGCGGCCAGTGGATGAAGGGCAAGGGCTGCCCCACCTTCGGTCCGCTCGGTCCCTGGCTGGTGACGCGCGACGAGATCCGCGACGTGCAGAAGCTTGCGATGTGGCTCGACGTGAACGGGGAGCGCATGCAGGCCGGTTCCACCGCCACGATGATCTTCCCGATCCGCATGCTGGTATCCTACATCTCGCAGTTCATGATCCTGAACCCTGGCGATGTCATCACCACAGGCACGCCGCCGGGCGTGGGCCTTGGCATGAAACCGCCCCGCTTCCTCAAGCCCGGCGATATCATGCGTCTCGGCATCGACGGGTTGGGTGAGCAGAAGCAGCTTGTCAGCGCGCACAGGATGATTTGATCCGCATCCGCCAAACCTACGACCTCGCGCCGATTGCCGATCGCGTGTTGCAGGAAAGCAACGTGACGATTTAAAGGCTATTCTGTGTCGCGGATTTGCGCGATTTGCCCGCCAACGCGATTGCCTACCCCCTCAAGACAGGCAATTAAGATGTTAACTATCTGGCAGTGACTCGCCGGCTGATCAACCATCCGCAGGGCAACTGGCGGAACCCAAAAACCAAACGCAGCATGAGGGACGGAATGAACCCCGCTTCGAATTTCAGGAAATTCCTTCTCGGCGCCTGCGCGCTCGGATCGCTCACCCTCGCTGTCTCAACGGCGGAAGCCGGCGGCTTCGCCAACCGGCAGCAGAGCGCTACGGGTCAGGGCTTCTCCTTCGCCGGTGCCGGCACCAGCGCCTTCGGGCTCGGATCCATGTTCTGGAACCCCGCCAACATCACCAATTTTGAAGGCCGCAACAGCGAGTGGAACGTGTCGGTCATCGCGCCGGATTCGCGCGTCGACACCACCAGCGCCGGCTTCGGCCCGGCTGCGCTGGCGCCGCTGAACGGTTTCGTCACCGGCCGCACCGTCAATTCAGGCAACATCAACCAGACCGCGGTCGCCCCGGCTTCCTACAATTCCTACCAGTTCAACAACTGGCTGTGGCTCGGCCTGGTGTCCGGTTCGCCGTTCGGCAACACCACCAAGCCGGATGCCGGCTTTGCTGGCTCGGTTTATGGCACCAGCACCAAGATCAAGACCATCGCGCTCACCCCGACGATCGGCATCAAGGTCAACGACTGGCTGGCCTTCGGCTTCGGCATCACCATTCAGGACGCCCACGTCGACCTCAAGAGCGGTGACACCCGCTATTGGCCGGCCATCGGCTTCGCGCCGGCCAGCGTGCGCGGCAACCTCTATCGCGCATCCGCCATTACCCGCCTCAAGGGCGACGCTTATGGCTTCGGCTTCACCGCCGGCATGACGCTGAAGCCCTGGGCTGGCGGCGAGATCAGCCTCGGCTTCCGGTCGCACATCCGCCATGCGCTTGAGGGCACGCTTACCGCCGTCAGCGCGGCCGGTGGCAGCGAGCAGCTGATCAAGGCCAATATGAACATGCCGGAGATGGCCACTCTCGGCTTCAAGCAGACCATCAATCCGCAGTGGACGGTGACCGCCACGGCCCAGTGGACCAACTGGAGCCGTCTGCAGTATCCGCCGATCATCAACCGCGTCACCAACGCGCCGATCAGCAGCATCGGCCTGCGCTACCGCGACGAGTGGTTCCTGGCTCTCGGCGCCCAGTATAACTGGAACGAGAACCTGGCGCTGCGCGCCGGTATCGCTTACGAGATTTCGCCGATCACCGACGATACCCGCGGCGTTCGCGTGCTCGACAACAACCGTCTGTGGTTGTCGGCCGGCCTTGGCTACAAAGTGTCTCAGAAGCTGCAGTTCGACATCGGCTACAGCTACCTGATGCTGGAAGACGGCAAGGTGAACATCGTCGCCGCCGGCGATCCGCGCAACCCGGCCGGCAACCCGTCCTACACCGCGTTCAACTACACCGGCAATTCCAAGGGCCACGGCCACATCCTGGCGGTCGCGCTCAAGTATCGCTGGGACGAGCCGGCTCGTCCGGTCGCCAAGGCGGTCGTCACCAAGAACTGATCGCGACGCTGACGCATCGCATCAAGCAAAACCCCGCCGCGAGGCGGGGTTTTCGTTTGCAGACGCAGGTTTTTCAGGGAGCGTTCGCGCCTGCGGGGCAGGGCTGAGTGCGCGCCCCTCGGGGGAAGCAGTCCCGCTTACATTCCCAGCATCAGCTGAAGGTTCTGGACGGCCGCGCCAGAAGCGCCCTTGCCAAGGTTGTCGAGCTTGGCCACCAGCACCGCATGGCCGCGCGCTTCGTTGGCGAATACGCGCAGTTCCATGTCGTTGGTATCATTGAGCGATTGCGCTTCGATCTTGCCGGTCTTCAGTGCCGCGTCATCGCCTCTGGCAACGCGCACGAAGCGGCTGCCGGCATAGCGGGCGGCCAGGACGGCTTCGAGATCCGCGGCTTTCGGCCGGCCGGCCAGGGTGTCGAGATGCAGCGGCACCGACACCAGCATGCCCTGCCGGAAGTTGCCGACCGACGGCACGAAGATCGGCCGCCGGGTGAGCCCGGTATAGGCCATCAGTTCGGGCACGTGCTTGTGTTCGAGGCCGAGGCCGTAAAGCTCGAAATCCGGCGCGCGACCGGCCTCGTAGGCCTCGATCATCGATTTGCCGCCGCCTGAATAGCCGGACACCGCGTTGACCGTGACGGGGTGGTCCTTGGCCATCAGCCCGGCGTCGATCAGCGGGCGGATCAGCGCGATTGCGCCGGTCGGATAGCACCCTGGATTAGCAACGGCGCGCGCGGTTGCGATTTTCTTGGCCTGATCGGGCGCAAGTTCGGCAAAGCCATAGGCCCAGCCCGGCGCGACGCGATGCGCGGTCGAGGCATCGAGCAGGCGCGGCGCCTTCGCCCCCATGCCGGCGACGATGGCCGCGGTTTCCTTGGCCGCGTCGTCCGGCAGGCAGAGGATAACGACGTCCACCTCGCCCATCAGGGCGGTCTTGGCGGCGGGATCCTTGCGCTTGTCGGGATCGATGGAGCGCAGCGCGATGCCCTTCATGCCGGTGAGCCGGTCGCGAATGCCCAGTCCGGTGGTGCCGGCCTCGCCATCAATAAAGACGCTGTGCAGTTTCGTGCTCATTTCGGCACCTCGGGCGGTTGGGAGCATCCAGACATGAAAAAGGCCGCGACTTTCGCGACCCGGCAGCGACTTTCCGTCAATCGACGAGCGTCATCGCTGGCGCAGGGGCGCGGCGAAGCGGCGTCGCAGGGCGGTCGTGTTCATGGCCCCGTTTATGCGGCAACTGCGCGCGCCCGTCAATGCCCGGCCGCGCGGCAGGTCTCGCCGCCGCGACACGCCGCGCATTGCCCCGCCCGCGCAACTCCGCTATCCCCACGCCAGCGCCCGGTGGGGTGCGACAAGGGGATTGAACATGGCGGACGCATTTCGGGTTGGCATCGCGGGGCTCGGCACGGTGGGGGTGGGCACGCTCACCATTCTGTCGTCGCGGGCGAACGAACTGGCGCTTGCCGCCGGCCGGCCGATCAAGGTGACGGCGGTTGCCTCGCGCGATCGGGCGCGGGACCGGGGCATCGACCTTTCCGGCTTCGCCTGGTTCGAGGACCCCGTTGCACTGGCGAAATCGCCCGCCATCGATGTGTTCGTGGAGACGATCGGCGGGGCCGAAGGGCCGGCGCATGAGGCGGTCAAGGCCGCACTGGCGGCGAAAAAGCCGGTGGTCACCGCCAACAAGGCCCTGCTGGCCAAACACGGCGCCGCACTGGCCCGGCTCGCCGAGCAGAACGGCGTCGCCATCGCATTCGAGCCGGCGGCAGCGGGTGGCATTCCGGTGATCAAGGCGCTCAAGGAGAGCCTTGTCGGCAACCGCATCAGCCGCGTCAGCGGCATCATGAACGGCACCTGCAACTACATCCTCAGCCGGATGGAGGCGGAGGGGCTGACCTTCGCCGAGTGTCTCAAGGACGCGCAGCGGCTCGGCTACGCCGAGGCCGACCCCACCTTCGATGTCGAGGGCTTCGATACCGCGCACAAACTGGCGCTGCTCACCTCGCTCGCCTTCGGCACCGAGGTTGATGCCGAGGCGATCTATGTGGAGGGCATTTCCGGCGTCACCCCGCTCGATCTGAAGATGGCGGATGAACTCGGCTATCGCATCAAGCTGCTCGGCGTGGCCGAGCGCACGGCGCAGGGCATCGAACAGCGCGTGCACCCCACGATGGTGCCGAAATCGGCGCAGCTCGCCCAGGTGATGGGCGTGCTCAATGCGGTTTCGGTGCTCGCCGATCCGGTGGGCGAACTCACCTTCGTCGGTCCCGGCGCCGGCGCCGGGGCCACCGGCAGCGCTGTGGTCGGCGACATCGTCGATCTGGCGCGTGGCGGCATGGTCGCCACCTTCGGCCGCCCGTCGGGGTCGCTCGACAAGGCCGTGCGCGCGCCGATGCGCCAGCACGAGGGCGGCTATTACATCCGCATGCAAGTGCTCGACAGGCCCGGCGCGGCGGCCACCATCGCCACCCGCATGGCCGAGCGCGGCATAAGCCTCGAAAGCATCCTGCAGAAGGGGGCGCGTGACCGGGTGCAGAACGGCGCCTCGGTGCCGGTGGTGCTGATCACCTATGCCACGCACGAGTCGGCGATTGCCGAGGCGCTGGCGGCCATCGCGGCCGACGGCGTTCTGGATGGCGCGCCGCAGTCGATCCGCATCGAGCGCTGACGGCTCACCGGGCCTGCATCGGCACCGGGATCGGTCAGCGTTGACTGGGAGGCAGCACAGGTGTGGCGCGTGGGTGGCATGCGCGCATCACGCCTGATCGGAAAGCGCTCTATTGGTGAGCGTTGATGGTTTAGAGCATTTTCCGGCCAAGTGGATACCGGTTGGCCGAAAGAAAATGCGACAAAACAATGAGCTAGAGCGGTCGATCTGATTCATTCTGATCGGAAACCGCTCTAGAGCATGCCGTGTTTATACAGAACCATTCTGCGGTGCGTATTTTGATCCAAAGGCCGGGAAAGCCCCCGCAGGGCCTACTCCTGTAGGGCCAAGGGGCTTTTCTGGAAATTTGGACCAAAAGACGCCCGCCTTTCAGGTTTTCGTGCGGCTGGCGCCCAGTTTGGACGCCGGCTCGACCGTATCGACGAATACGCTCTTCGCCGGCATCCGCCTGGCTCGCCGAGCCGCACGAAAACAGAATTGATTCCGTATGAACACGGCATGCTCTAGCGCTCTGGTCGTTACCTCGCGCCGCTGCCGTTCAGCGCCGCACCGGCCTCGGACATCGCCTGGCTGCCGACCGCGAAATAGACGCCGGCCAGCGAGCCGCCCCCGCTGCAGAACGGGCGGCGCCCGCCGCCCTTCGGCGCCAGTTCATCAATCACCAGTACATCGCCCTGCCGCCGCAGCACCAGCGTCCAGCCTTCGTTGGGGCCGCCGAGTTCGAGCGCGGCGCTTGCCGCCCCCACGATCAGCACGCCGGCCTGCCGCAACGCGCTGTCATCGAATTCGCACATCCAGCGGCCGACCGTTGGTTCCGCGGTGCTGACCCGCACCTGAATGGCGCCACTTGCATCTTGAATGCTGACCGAGCCGGCGGCATTGGCCCAATGCATCTGCCCCGTGCGCGCCGGCGGGCGCACCGATTTCAGAAAGTCGCGGCGCATCGACTGCAGGAGTTCGGCATCAAAGTCGCCACTGGTCTTGCCGTGTGCGGTCAGCGTGTCGAAAGCGGCCTGATCGCGTTCGAGATGGGCGCGCCCCGCAGGATCGAGCTGGCGCCCGGCTTCGCTGAGGGCGGCTCGGGTCTCCGCAGCCGGCGCTGCCAACGGCGCGGCGCAGCCGGCGGCGACGCCATCGCAGCGGCTCATGCCCACGGCCGGAAGGGCGAGAAACCCTGTTACGATCAGGGCCAGTGCCCAATGTCCGCTGCGCTTCATGCAAAGCTCCCTAAGGTGATGTTTGCACGGAAGCCGCCAACAGGGCGTAAACAGAACCGGCGGGTTTGCGCGTTTCCCGCATTTCGCGATTGATCGTTCGCCGCACCGGATCGGGGCAATTGTCCGAACGGATTGTCAGTTTTTCAACCGCAATCGCGCCTTCCGTCGCCCCTCACCTAGCGAAATGCCAAGAATCCATATACGAGCGGGCCATCGGACAGCGCTTATTGAGCAGGATTGCAACGATGGTCGAACTCGTCGTCTCGGAAGACAAAATCATTGAACGTGTGCTGGCCATGGAACTGGTGCGCGTCACCGAGCGCGCGGCGGTGGCCTCGGCCAAGCTGCGCGGCCGTGGCGACGAGAAGGCCGCCGATCAGGCGGCGGTGGACGCCATGCGGCGCGAACTCAACCGGTTGCCGATCGACGGCGAGGTGGTGATCGGCGAGGGCGAGCGCGACGAGGCGCCGATGCTGTTCATCGGCGAGAAAGTCGGCACCAAGAAGGGCCCCAAGGTCGACATCGCGGTCGATCCGCTGGAAGGCACCACGCTGTGCGCCAAGGACATGCCGGGGTCCATCGCGGTGATGGCCATGGCCCAGGCCGGCACCCTGCTGTACGCGCCGGACGTGTATATGGACAAGATCGCCATCGGCCCGGGCTATGCCAAGGGCATCGTCGATCTCGACGCTTCGCCTGAAGACAACATCATGGCGATGGCCAAGGCCAAGATGGTCAAGCCGGGTGAGATCACCGCGCTGGTCATGGATCGCCCGCGTCATGCCGATCTGATTGCCAAGCTGCGCAAGATCGGCTGCGGCATCCGCCTGATCACCGATGGCGATGTCGTCGGCGTCATCCAGTGCGCCGAGCAGCACAAGACCGGCATCGACATCTACCTCGGCATCGGCGGCGCGCCGGAAGGCGTGCTGGCGGCGGGCGCGCTGCGCTGCGTCGGGGGGCAGATGCAGGGCCGCCTCATCCTCGACACGCCGGAGAAGGTGGCCCGCGCCGCCAAGATGGGCGTCAAGGACCCCAAGAAGAAGTATGAGCTGAACGAACTGGCCTCGGGCGATACCGTCGTCGCCGCCACCGGCGTCACGGATGGCTCGTTGCTCAAGGGCGTGAGGTTCAAGGGCTCGATCATCGAGACCGAGACGATCATCTACCGCTCGCTGACCGGCACCGTGCGTCGCATCTTCGGCGAACACCGCGAACTGGAGAAGTTCCACCTGATCTGATCGGGGGGCGGGGCTTTCTTCACCCGCCAGCCGTCGATCCAACGCCGAGGTCGGCAAGCTCCGGCTGAACGCGTGAGGTCATGCCTTGCCGGTCCGGATCGGCGGCCCTGCCATCGCCCCGCGCGTGGCGGCCTCTGCCAGCACCGAGCGCAGCCAAAGGCTGCGCGGTGCCTGATCGTCCCGTGCATGCCAGAACATTGAAATCGTGAAGGTTCTGACTGCCAGCGGCGGCCGCACGACCTCCATCCCGAACCGGCCGGCGAAGGTGGTCGCGATCCGGCTGGGCAGGGTCACAAGCGCGTCGGTCGCTGCCGCAGCAGCCAAGGCGGGCAGGAAGGACGGGAGCGCCAGTGCAATCGTCCTTTTCCGCCCGAGCTTGGCCAGGGTGTCATCGACAATGCCGCGCAGATCACCGCCGGGCGAAACCAGAATGTGCGGCGCCTCGCAATAAGCCTCCAGCGTCACCGCCCCTGCGGAAAACCGATGGCCAAGCCCGGCAACCCGAAAGTCTTCGTCATACAGCTTCTGTTGCAGGATGTTGGCCGGCACGCTCCAGATGAAGCCGATGGCGAGGTCGATCAGCCCTTCGGCCAGCGCGTTCACAGCGTCCTGCCGTCCCAGGGGCAGGATCGACATCTGCAAGCCGGGGGCGGCGCGATGCAGGCGATCGGCAAAGGCGGGGATCAGCACGGCCTGCTCGGCATCGAGTGCGGCAATCCGGATCACCCCGCTTGCCTTGAGGGGGTTGAACCCCTGCGGCTTGCCGATCACCTGCCGCAAGGTTTCCACGGCGTCGAGGATCGGCGCCTCCAGCGAAAGCGCCAGCGTGGTTGGTTCCAGCCCATGCGGCCGGCGCAGGAACAATTCATCACCGAAGATGTCGCGCAGCCGCTTGAGCGCCTGACTGATCGCCGACTGGGTCAGCCCAAACTCCGCCGCAACCCGTGCCGCCTTGCGGTATTTGAGCAGCCCCAGAAAGATCAGCAGCAAGGTGAGATCGAGGCGCCGGAGTTCAAGATTTCGCAAATCAGACATAATTCGAATTCGATATTCATTAATTCGTCGGGCGTCTATCCCTTTCCGCGTTGACGGATTGGAGGTGCGACTTGGCGACTATTGCAATCATCGGCGTCGGGAATGTGGGAAGCGCCCTTGCAAGGGGCCTTCGGCAATCGGGGCACCGGCTCGTCTTGGGCACGCGCTCTGCCGCTGCGCCGGATGTCGCCGAACTGGCCCGGATGACCGGCGCGCGGATCGCTTCGCCAGCACAGGCGGCGGCGGACTGCGACATGGTCATCCTCGCGCTGCCCTGGTCCGCGATGGAGGCAGCGGTGCGCGATCTCGGCGACCTTGCGGGCAAGATCGTGATCGACTGCACCAATCCGCTCGGCATGGTGGACGGAAAACTGTCGTTGCTGTTCGGCCATGATCGCAGCGGCGGCGAACTGGTGCAGAGCTGGCTGCCTGCCGCGCGCGTCGTCAAAACGCTCAATCAGGTCGGCGCGGAGATCATGGCCGACAACAGCCACCTTCCGCATCGCCCCGTGATGTTCACGGCCGGCAATGACGAGGCGGCCAAGCAGACCGTCGCATCCCTGCTCAGGGACCTTGGCTTCGACCCGCACGATGCTGGCGACATCACCAAAGCCCGCCTGCTCGAACCCTTCGGCATGACCTGGATCAACCAGGCGCTGTTCCGCGGCAAGGGGCGGGCCTGGGCCTTTGCGGCGGTTTCGGGCTGAACCGCCTTACGGACAGCGCACAACACCCAAGACAGAAAGGAACAATCCATGACTGCATCCATTGACCGCCATTCGCAAAAGCGGATTCTCATGATTGCCGCCAATGCCGCGACATCGCCCACGACCGGATGGCCGATCGGCTTCTGGTGGGCGGAACTGACCCACCCCTACTGGGCCTTTGCCGAGGCGGGATATGCGATCGACATCGTCAGCCCCAAGGGCGGCGATCTGGTCGCCGACAGTTTTTCCGATCCGGAAGACGGGTCGGGCTATTCGGCGCATGATCTCGTCTCGCTTGGCTTCAAGAAGTCGCCGACCCACGCCGCGCAACTGACGGGAACCCGCAGCATCGCCGGGATCGATCCGCTGGCCTATGACGCCATCTTCGTGGCCGGCGGACAATCGCCGATGGTCACGATGATTGATGATACTCAGCTGCACCGATTTCTGGCCAAAGCCTACGAGGCGAACAGGATTGTCGCGGTCGTCTGCCATGGCACCTGCGTCCTGCTGAAAACCGTCCTCTCCAACGGCGACCTCCTGGTGAAGGGCAAGACATGGACCGGCTTCGCCAACAGCGAGGAGGCCTATGCCGACGCCTTTGTGGGCCAGAAGATCCAGCCGTTCTGGATCGAGGAAGAAGCCAGAAAGCTCAAGGACACGAACTTTATCGTCAGTTCGATGTTCAAGCCCTTTGCCGTGCGCGATGGCAACCTCATCACCGGGCAGCAGCAGTATTCCGGCGGCGCTGCCGCGGAACTGGTGATCGAGACGCTCGGAAAATAAGGCGCCATCCGGGCTGGAGCCGGGGGCCTCCGTTCCCCGAGGAGCGGGGGGAGGCCTTCACCAATGGCGCGTTCCTGCTCGGTCGACGAGCGGGGAATGTGAACGAACCCGCATGCGCTTTTGCGGCGCGGTGCAACGGCTGGGGTGAAAGGGAAGATGGCGCGCCCTACGGGAGTCGAACCCGTCTTGCAAGATTGAAAATCTTGAGTCCTAACCGATAGACGAAGGGCGCGTTGCGACCGGACCATGCCGGCACCGCAGAAGCGCTCGTATAATCGCAGGGGACGCCGGCGGCAAGAGGGATTGCCGGATTTTGTGCGGTCGGTTCCGCCTTCAGCGGCGCCCCGCCGGCGCCGCATCCGACAGCCGCAATTCGACGCTTTCGCGCCCGCCCCAGCGATCAAGCGCCAGATGCCCGGCCACATGCAGCACCCGTCCCTTGGCATCGGCGAGCGCCTGACCGAGCGGGCTGCCGCCGGCGCGGAACGCCACCGCATTCAGCCGCGTCCCGTCCCCACCGGAAAGGCGCAGTTTGAGATGGCCCTGGCCAACCTCGAACAGATCGTTGAGCCGCATCGCCGGGAAGGCGAACACCGGTTCGGGATTGCCCTGTCCGAACGGGCCGGCTGCTTCGATGTCCTTGAGCAGGGCAGGGGTGGCGGAAGCAGCGGTCATCGCCGCATCGATCTTCAACGCCCGGTCGGCGCGGGCGCGGGCGACATCGGCGCCAAGCCGCGTCTCAAGCGCGGCGCGGAAGCTGTCGATCCGCGGGGTTTCCACCGTGATGCCAGCCGCCATCGCATGGCCACCGCCCTTGACCAGCAGCCCGTCCTCGACCGCCTGCCGCACGGCGCGGCCGAGATCAACCCCGGGAATCGAGCGACCCGAGCCGGTGCCGCTGCCGTTCTCCCCCAGCGCGATGGCAAAGGCCGGCCTTTGGAACCGCTCTTTCAGCCGCGCCGCGACAAGGCCGACGACGCCGGGGTGCCAGTCGGCGCTGGAAGTGACCAGAACGCTGCCCGCCATTTCGTCGATGCCGACCTGCGCCAGCGCCTGCGCTTCGGCTTCCAGCACCATCGCCTGTTCCACGGCCTGCCGCTCGCGGTTCAGTCGATCCAGCGTCTCGGCGATGGTCCGGGCCTCGCTATCATCGCCGGTGCCGAGCAGCCGGGCGCCGAGCCCGGCATCGCCGATCCGCCCGCCGGCATTGATCCGCGGCCCGATCAGGAAGCCGAGATGCCAGGCCTCCGGCGGGCGGTCGAGCCGGGTGAGATCGAACAGCGCCGCCAGCCCCGGCCGGCCGCGCTGGCGCATCACCTTCAGACCCTGCGCCACGAAGGTGCGGTTCAGCCCCTGCAGCGGCACCACATCGGCCACCGTCGCCAGCGCGACCAGATCGAGCCCGGCGACCAGATCGACCTCGCGGTCCCCGCGCCGGCGGATCGCCCGGTTCACCGCCACCAGCGTCATGAAGGTGACGCCGGCCGCGCACAGCGTGCCCAGGCCGGAAAGATCGTCCTGCCGGTTGGGATTGACCAGCGCGGTGACCTCCGGCAACACCTCGGGCGCCTGATGATGATCGAGCACGACCACATCCATGCCGAGCCGCCGCGCCTCGGCCAGCGGCTCATGGCTGGCGGTGCCGCAATCGACGCAGACCAGCAGGCGCGCACCCTCGCCGTGCAGCATGCGGATCGCCTCGCTGTTGGGGCCGTAGCCCTCGAAGATGCGGTCCGGAATATGGATGCGCGTGCGCGCGCCGTGGTCGGTCAGAAATTCCGCCAGCAGCACCGAGGAGCAGGCGCCGTCGACATCGTAATCGCCGAAGATCGCCACATGCTCGCGGTCGAGCGCGGCGCTGGCCAGCCGGTCAGCGGCCGCCTCCATGCCGATCATGCTGTCGGGATCGGGCATGAAATCGCGCAGGCGCGGCGTCAGGTGCCGAACCGCCGCGTCGGCTGCCACACCGCGCCCGGCCAGCACGCGGGCGAGGATGTCGCTCAACCCGTGCGCCTGCACCATGGCCATCGCCTCGCGCTGGCTCGCATCATCGAGCCGGTCGCGCCAGCGGCGCCCCGTGAAGGAGTGGGAGACATCGAGGAAGGCGGCCGGTGAATCGTCCATGCCCTACTATGCGCATCGGGGCGGCGACGCAAAGGCCCGGCAAACGGAAAGCCCCGCCGCTCCTTTTCGGGAACGACGGGGCTGGCTGAACGATAGGATCGGGGGCGATGTCACCGATCGTCCAGAGTTCCGATGCGCAGCGTTGTTGCGTAATCGTTGCGTCAGTGAGGCCTTTTTAGGCGATGCCGCCCAGGCGCGCTGTGCGCCAGCGCACAGGACGCGCGCAATCTTTGCCGTTGCCGGGGCCGTTGCCAGCGATTATCGCTCCTCGAAAGGAAGCTCCGCCATGACCGAACCGACGCCCCCGCTCCAGATCGCCATCCTGCCGGTGACCCCGTTCCAGCAGAACTGCGCCATTCTCCGCTGCACTAAAACCGGCAAGGCGGCGATTGTCGATCCCGGCGGCGATGCGCCGGTCATTCTGGAGGCGGTGAAAAAGCTCGGCGTCACGGTCGAGAAGATCCTGCTCACCCACGGCCATCTCGACCACGCGGGCGGTGTTTCCGATGTGGTCGCCGCGCTGAAGGTGCCGGTCGAAGGTCCGCATATCGGCGACAAGCCGCTGCTGGAAGGTATTTCAAAGCAGGCGCGGATGTATGGGGTCGATGGCATGCAGGATGCGTGGTCGGATCGCTATCTGGTCGAGGGCGATACCGTCACGGTGGGCGAGCTGACGTTCGACGTGCTGTTCGTGCCCGGCCATTCGCCGGGATCGGTGGTTTTCGTCAGCCGCGAGGCGCCGATTGCCTTTGTCGGCGACACGCTGTTTCAGGGCTCCATCGGCCGCACCGACCTGCCGGGCTGCGATCACGAGGCGCTGCTTACCGGCATTCGGAGCAAGCTCTATGCTTTGCCGGAGGAGACGATCTGCCTGTCCGGGCACGGCCCGGCCACCACCATCGGCGAGGAAAAGCGCTCGAACCCCTTCGTGCGCGGCTGAGCCCTTGACCAACCTGCGTGGCAGGGCCGGGATGTCGCGTGTCTATGCCAGACCTGCCGCCGCAAGACATGCCCGGAGATGGGCGACACCCTTTTTCGCATAAGGCAACGCAGGCGCCTTCTTCGGGTCCTGCTCGGCTTCGACGACTACCCAGCCCGAATAGCCCTTCAACTCGTTGAACACCGCGAGGTAGTTCACCGCCCCGTCGCCCGGCACGGTATAGGTGCCTAGATCGCTGCCCGGCCCGAGGATCGCGTCGAGGAACGACCAGTCGCCGGCTTTCGCCCGGGCGATCACGGCAGGCCGCACATCCTTGCAATGCACATGGCTGATGCGGCTGCGATAGGTCCGCGCCAGTTCCGCCGGGTCCGAGCCGCCCCAGGTGGCGTGGCCGGTATCGAGCAGCAGCGTCACCGGCGCCCCGCACGCATCCATGAACCGGGCGATGTCCTGCCGGCTTTCGACGATCGTGCCCATGTGGTGATGATAGCAGAGGATCAGCCCCTCGTCGGCCAGCATGGCGGCAAACTCGGTCATCCGGGCGCCATAGCCCTGCCAGTCACCGGCCGCCATCACCGGCCGCTGCGACAGCGGCATCGCGCGGTTGCCGTGGATGGCGTTCGACGTCTCGGCGACGATGAACACCGAGGTGCCCATCGCCTTGAGCAGGTCGCGATGCTTTTTGGCGAGCGCGAACTCCTCCCGCGCACTGCGCCTGAGGAGTTCCACCGAATGCCAGCCGCCGATGCAGGCCATGCCATAGGGCGCGAGCGCGGCCTTCAGCGCCTCGGGCTCGCGCGGAAACTTGTTGCCAAGCTCCATGCCGACAAAGCCCGCTTCCCGCGCCTCAGCCAGACAGGTCTCCAGCGGCGTGTCGCCGCCGATTTCCAGAAGGTCGTCATTGGACCAGCCGATGGGGTTGGCGCCGATGCGAATGACCATAGTTGTCAGTCTCCAAGACGTTGATTTTTTATTGCTTTTTCGTAGGTGGCACGGGCAGCGCCAACCTCCTTGCGGGCCGACACCTCCGGCACCGCCACATCCCACCAGTGGCCGCCGGCATCGGTGGATTTGAGAGGGTCGGTATCAATCACGATGGCCTGCACGCTGCTGGCTCGCCGGGCAGCGGCCAACGCCTTTTCGAGCGCTGCGATCGAGCCGACCTTGCGCGCCTTCGCGCCCAGCGCGCCGGCATGTGCAACGAAGTCGATGGCCGGCAAGGTGGCGTGTCGCGCGTCCTTGAGCAGATTGTTGAAGTTGGCGCCGCCGGTGCCCATCTGCAGCCGGTTGATGCAGCCGAAGCCGCGATTGTCGAGGATCACCAGCGTGATCTTGATGCCAAGCATGACGGCGGTGGCGATCTCCGAGTTCATCATCAGATAGGAGCCGTCGCCGACCAGCACGAACACTTCGCGCCTGGGGTCCGCCATTTTGACGCCGAGCCCGCCGGCGATCTCGTAGCCCATGCAGGAATAGCCGTATTCGAGGTGGTAGCCGCCCGGCGCGCCCGCCTGCCACAGCTTGTGCAACTCGCCCGGCAGGCCGCCGGCGGCGCAGACCACGACGTCGGTCCTTTTCGCCATGCGCTGCACTGCGCCGATCACCTCGGCATCCGAAGGCAGGGCGGCATCGGTCGGTGCGGTATAGGCGGCGGCGGTTTGCGCCCAGCGGGCTTTGGTCCGGCCGGCTTCCTCGCTCCAAACGCTCGGCGCCCGCCAGTCGCCGAGCGCGCGGGCAAGCTCGGCCAGCCCGGCACCCGCATCGGCGACGAGCGGCAGCGCCCGGTGCTTGCCGGCATCGAACGGCTGCACGTTGAGCCCGATGATCCGGCGATCGGGATTTTTGAACAGCGCCCACGAGCCGGTGGTGAAATCCTGCAGCCGCGTGCCGATGGCGAGGATCACATCCGCCTGTTCGGCCATCGCATTGGCTGCCGCCGTGCCGGTGACGCCGATGGCGCCCATATTCATCGGATGATCGACCGGCAGCGCGGACTTGCCCGCCTGCGTTTCGCCCACCGGCAGGCCATGCCGGGCGGCAAGGCGCGCCAGCGCCTGTTCCGCCTCCGCATAAAGCACGCCGCCGCCGGCGACGATGAACGGTTTCCGCGCCGATTTCAGAGCGGCAACCGCCGCCGCCAATTCGACCCTGTCGGGGCGTGGGCGACGCGGCATCCACAGTTTTTCGTCAAAGAAGCTCGTCGGATAGTCAAACGCCTCGGCCTGCGTATCCTGGCACAGCGCCAGCGTCACCGGCCCGCAGTCGGCCGGATCGGTCAGCACCTGCATCGCACGGTTGAAGGCAGGGATGAGCTGTTCCGCGCGGCCGATCCGGTCGAAATAGCGCGACACCGGACGGAAGCAGTCGTTGGCCGAAACCGTGCCGTCGGAGAAATTCTCGATCTGCTGCAACACCGGATCGGGCCGCCGGTTGGCGAACACATCGCCCGGCAGCAGCAAGAGGGGCAGGCGGTTGACATGCGCTACCGCTGCGGCGGTGACCATGTTGGTCGCGCCGGGGCCGATGGAGGTGGTCACGGCCATCATCCGCCGCCGCCGGCTGGCCTTGGCAAAAGCGATTCCGGCATGTGCCATCGCCTGTTCGTTATGGGCGCGGAAGGTCGGCAGAACGTCGCGCGCGCCATAGAGCGCCTCGCCGAGGCCGGCGACGTTGCCGTGCCCGAAAATCGCCCATACGCCGGCGAACAGCGGCACCTTTTGGCCGTCGATCATCGTCATCTGGGCGGCCATGGCGCGCACCAGCGCTTGCGCCATGGTCAGGCGGAGAGTGCTCATGCCAGGCCTCCTTCATAGCTCCGGGCGCGCGGTGGCCTCAGGCTGCGCAGCGCCTCCGGAATGTTGCGGTTGACCGCCGCTTCCAGTGCGTCACGGCGTTTGACGTACCAGAGCCCCAGTCCGATCACGGCAAGGCCGATGCCGGTGAGCACGAACGGGAACAGGATCGAATCCTTGAACAGGCGCTGCGACAGATCGCCCAGCAGCACCAGCAGGCCGAGCGCGCCGAACACCGAATAGACCTTCCTGTCCATGAAAACCGAGAACAGGATCAGCCCGACGCTGAGCAGCCCGTACAGGACCCTGTCAAGGCCCGTGCCGCCCCATTTGAAAGTGACCCCGCCCCAGAAGATCATCATGCCGAAGACGTGCAGCCAGTAGGCCAGGTCGACCGGCCGCTCGCGCATGTCGACAACCCAGGCCACGGCCAGCACGACAAGTCCGGACCACAGCGACAGCCGCCGGTAGAGTTCCCAGTCGAGGCTGGCCTTGCCGGTCCACCAGTGGGCGAAGTCCATCGTCAGGAACCAGAGGCACAGCGCGATGATGAAAATCAGGAACGGGAAACGGTAGCGCATCAGCGCAACCAGCGCGGCAGCGATGGTGGCCAGTTCCATCGGCACCCAGCCGCCCCTGATCCAGAGATAGAAATCGTGCGGCGTACCCGGCTTGCCGGCGCCGCCGAACCAGCCGAAGCTTTCCTGCCAGCCATAGACGAAAAGCGCCGCCATCGACACCGCGACCGAGATCATCAATCCGCCCGGCGTGGTCAGGCCCTTCCTGGTCCACAAATGCTCGCCCACATAGGAGAAAATGCCGGCATAGAGGACGGCGGTTGCCATCAGCCCCTTGCCGCCCATCGCCGTGAAGGCGAGGGTGGAGAACAGCCCCATCGCACTCATGATGATGAGCGCGCCGACATACCAGAGCACATGCGCCAGATCGAAGCGGATGCGCGCCGGCGCATCGCCGGTGGCGACCACGCTGCGGGCATCCTTCATCAGGAAGGTCATCAGCCGTTCGGCGCTCGCAAGGTCGAGCACCCCGGCCTCATGCGCCCGCTTGATGTCGTCGAGCGAGAAATTGAGCTTCATAGGGCCTTTTCCCATGCGGCGCAGAGATTGGAAAAGCTGGTCGCCATCGCGCTGACAGCTTTGCTATCACTGATTTTGCCGGCGAACCATTGCTCGGCCACGCTGCGCCACAGCGTTCTGCCCACGGCGAAACCACGCACCGTGCTTTCCTGCCGCGCGGCCGCGAAGGAGCGCGCAAGCTCCGCCGCCGGCGCTTCCAGCCCCAGCACGACCACACCGCGGCAATGCTCGTCGTGGCGGCGGATGCTGGCGCCGATGGCACGCCAGGCCCGGACATCCGCCTGCGGTTCGAGCTTCCACCAGTCGGGCCTGAGGCCAAGACCATAGAGCCGGTCAAGCACGCGCGGCAGCGTGTCGGGTCCAAGCGGTCCGTGCTTGCCGGCGATGATTTCCACCATCACTTCCTTGCCGGTGGCACGTGCCGCATCCTGCACGCGGAACAGCTCGCGCTCCTGGCGCGCCTTGAGGTCGTCCGCATCGTCGGGATGGTAGAAGGCGAGGCACTTGATCGTCTGCGTCACCGGCCATTCCGCCAGATGGACGCCGAGCGAACCGTCGGTTTCGAGGTCGAACTCCAGCGGCCGCGAGCCCGGCCGTTCCACCGGCCGGCCGATCCACAACGGGTGCCCGGCGGCACGGAACAGCGCCTCGCGTCCATAGGTGCCGTCGAGCAGGATGCCGAAGCCCGGCCGGCCGGCGGCCACCTGCGCCGTTGCCTCCACCGCCAGCAGCTTGAACGCGGCGATCCGCTCGCGCGGGGCGCCCGCCGCATCCGCCAAAGCCTCGAACTGGGCGCGATGGTCGATGGCGAAAGCCTTCAGCTCCGGCGCCACCGCCCGCCGGGTGGTGGCCCAGTGGATCTGGTTGATCGCTTGATCCCTGCGCAGCGCCCGATGCGGCGAGCCATGCCGGAGGAAGAACTGCAATTCCTCCCAGGTCGGGATTTCCGGCGCGCACAACAGCCGCGAGACGGCGAAGGCGCCGCAGGCGTTGGCATAGGCACAGGTGGTCTCAAGGGGGTCTCCCTTCAGCCAGCCACGCAGGAAGCCGGACATGAACGCATCGCCCGCGCCCAGCACGTTATAGACTTCCACCGGAAAGCCCGGCCCCTTGATGCCCTTCTCGATGTCGTCGGGAATGGCCCCCGGAAACACCACGCAGCCCATCGGTCCGCGCTTGCAGACGATGGTCGCCGCCGACAGCGCGCGGATTGCGCGCAGCGTTTCGAGAATGTCCTCCGAGCCGCCGGCGATGGCGAGTTCCTCCTCGGTGCCGACGATGAGATCGCAGTCGGGCAGGATCGCCTTGAGATGCGCGGTGACGTTTTCCGAGCGGATATAGCGCTCCTCGCCGGCACCGTGGCCGGCCAGCCCCCACAGGTTGGGCCGGTAGTCGACATCGAACACGATTTTGCGGCCGTGTTTCCTGGCCAGCCGCATCGCCTTCTTCTGCGCTGCGGCCGAATGCGGGCGGGAGAAATGCGTGCCGGTGACCACGATCGCCCGCGCCGAGGCGATGAACGCCTCGTCAATGTCGCTTTCGTCGAGCGCGGCATCGGCGCAGTCCGTGCGGTAGAAGATCAGCGGGAAGGTCTTGTCGTCGCGCACGCCCAGCACGACCAGCGCCGTCAGCCGCTGCGGATCGGTCCTGAGCCCGTCGGTATTGACCCCCTCGCGGGCAAGCTGCTCGCGGATGAAGCGGCCCATGTGCTCGTCGCCGACGCGGCTGATCAGCGCCGATTTCAGCCCCAGCCGTGCCGTGCCGATGGCGATGTTGGCCGGGCAGCCGCCCACCGCCTTGGAAAAACTCGCCATGTCCTCCAGCCGGCCGCCGACCTGCTGGCCGTAGAGATCGACGGATGACCGGCCGATGGTGATGACGTCGAGAGTTGGCTTGACCATGGCTCAGGCCTCCGGCTCCAGCGGAGGATCGGACGTTCCCGCCACCATCTGGTCGAAATCGATATTGGCGCCGGTCATCAGCCCGGAGGCATCCGAGGCAAGATAGGCGACCGCGTTTGCGACCTCCTTCGGATCGATCAGGCGCCCGAACGGACGGCTCTTTTCCGCGCTTTCCAGCCAGTTGTCGGGCGCGTTGTGGTAGAGCTTCATGATGCGGTCCTCGCCCGGCGTCGCCATCCAGCCGATGTTGAGGCCGTTGACGCGGATGCGGTGCTTGAGGAGCGCGTTGGCGGTGTTCTTGGTCAGCGTGGCGAGTGCGCCCTTGGACATGCAGTAGGCGGCGATGAACGCCTGTCCGCCATGCGCCGACATCGACTGGATGTTGACGATCGAGCCGGCGATCTTCTCGCGCACCATCACCTTCACCGCCTCCTGCATCAGGAAAAACGGCGCCCGCACGTTGATCGCCACCATGCGGTCGAACAGTTCGGGCGTGGTATCGAGGATGTTGCCCCGATCGGTGATTCCGGCGGCATTGACCAGGATGTCCACCCGGCCGAACCGCGTATCCGCACGCCGCACCACGGTCTGCGCATCGACGGTGCGGGCAAGATCGGCCTCCACGAACAGGGTGGGGCAGCCGGCCTTGGTCAGCGCCGCCGCCACCGTCTCGCCCTTGTGCGTCTGGCGCCCGCAGATGACCAGGCCGGAAAGCTCGCGCGCCACAAGTTCCCGGGCGATGGCCTCGCCCACCCCCTGCGTGCCGCCGGTGACGACCGCCACCCTGCCTTTGAGAGAAGAGGAAAAGGCCGGCATCCGTCACCCCCTGCGCGATTGCGTGCCTGTCACTGTGGCATGGAATGTCCCCGCCGCCCATGTGACAATTTGAAACAAATATTCCATTCTTGCGTCCAATGAAAGAATGCATTCAAACTGTCGCATCGACAACAGGACGGAACAGCGATGATCAAGGTCGGGCTTCTCGGCGCCGGGCGTATTGGGCGCATCCACGGCGCCAATGTGGTGGCGCATCCGCTGACACAACTGGTCGCGCTGGCCGATGCCAGTGCCGCGGCGGCCGAGGCGCTGGCGCGCGACACCGGCGCGCGCGCCACCTCCATCGAGGCGATCCTGGCCGATCCCGGCATTGACGCGATCCTCATCTGCACGCCCACCGACATGCACGCCGATCTGATCGAGGCGGGGGTGAAGGCCGGCAAAGCGGTGTTTTGCGAAAAGCCGGTAGATCTGTCTTCGGCGCGCATCCGCGCCTGCCTCAAAACAGTAGAAAAGGCCAAAAAACCGCTGATGATCGGTTTCAACCGGCGGTTCGATCCCAATTTTGCCGAGTTGCGTCGCCGCCTCAGCGCCGGCGCCGTGGGCGCTGTGGAGCTGGTGACGATCCTGTCGCGCGATCCTTCGCCGCCGCCAGCCGAATATGTGGCCCGCTCGGGCGGATTGTTCCGCGACATGATGATCCACGATCTCGACATGGCGCGCTTCCTGCTCGGCGAGGAGCCGGTGGAAGTGCACGCGGTCGGCTCGGCTCTGGTCGATCCGGCCATCGGCAAGGCGGGCGATGTCGATACCGCCGCCGTGCTGCTCAAGACCGGCTCGGGCAAGCTGTGCCAGATCTCCTGCTCACGCCGCGCCACCTACGGCTACGACCAGCGCATCGAGGTGCACGGCTCGAAGGGACTGATTCGCGCCGGCAATGTGCACAACACCACCGTGGAAGTGGCAACCGGGGCGGGCGTGCTTGCCGATCCGGTGCAGAATTTCTTCCTCGAACGCTATGCCGATGCCTACCGTCTGGAACTCGCCGCCTTTGTCGAGGCGGTGACCAAGGGGGTCGCGCCCACCCCGTCGGGCGAGGATGGCTTGCGCGCGCAGGTTCTGGCCGATGCGGCCACGGAGGCGTGTTTCTCCGGCAAGCCGGTCAGGCTCTGACGGAGGCGCTGCGCGCTTCGGCCGCGCCGGCGGCGAGCGCCATCGCCAGCGTCTGGGTGGCGGCCAGCGACCGGAAGCCGGCATGGCTCGCTTCCGCCACCTCAAGCCACGCGCTGGCCAGCGGCACCAGTGGTGAAAAGCTCGAATCGGTGATCGCCAGCACCGGTGCGCCGCGCCGCTGGGCCTGGGCCGCAAGTTCGACCGTCAGCGAGGTATAGGGCGTGAAACTGAGCGCCACCACGACATCGCGTCCGCCCGCCTGATCCAGCGTTTCCGGCCCCATGAGCGCCGCGTGGTCGACAAGCACGCGCTTCAGCCCGAGCCGGCCAAGCAGGTAGGCCAGATAGCTGGCGACCGGAAAGGCCCGTCGCGCGGCCACCAGATAGATCGTATCGGCCTGAGCCAGCAGGGCGATGGCGGCATCCATCCGCTCGGGCGGCAGGCTGGCGGTCAGCCGTTCGATGGAGCCGATCGCGGCGCGCGCGAACCCCTGCAGCAGCGAGCCGCCGGCATCGCCGGTGCGCAGGCTTGCCAGCCGGTCGCGATACTCCGGCCATTGTCCGCGCAGGTGATCGCGGAACACCGCCTGCATGTCGGAAAAGCCCTGATAGCCGAGCGCCTGCGCCAGTCGCACCAGCGTTGAGGGCTGCACGCCCGCCGCTGCGGCAAGACTGGCCGCCGTGCCGAAGGCCATCTCCTCGGGATGATCGAGCGCATAGCCTGCGACCTGCGACAACCGTCGCGGCAGTGCCCGCCGGCGGTCGAGAATCAGCGCGCGCAACCCGGCGAGATCGCGCGCCGGCCCGGCCTCGTCTGCCAATTCCGCTGGGCGGATCGCCATCTGTCCCTCCACTCCGCGCGCAGGGCCGGATCATCGCGCCATGATGGAATGAATATTCCAATTCCGCAACATGCGCGCTGAGAGCGGGGCAGGCTCTACATCACCGACAGCCGCGCCACCCGGCGGATGTCGCCGCGCGCGATGCCAAGGTCCTTGAGGGTGCGGTCATCGAGCTGTTCGAGTTCGGCGATCGTGCGGCGATAGCGGCGCCAGCGCGCGAGCGCGGCGAGAAGAGTGGTCAGAAACATGATTGATCTCGTTCTTGGCAGAATGTGCCAGCCCCGATGGGCGTTGATGCGGGGGTAAGGGGTGTCGATGGCGAAAAAATGACGGGGCGGCGCAATCTTCTGTCTTGCGAGTTGCCTGCCGCTTGCCCGGCGGATCATAATCGGCCGGAGCGAAGGGGGCAGGGCGGCCATGCAGGGCAAGGAAAACGCAGCCGGAAAAGCCGGCCCGCGGTTGCTGATTGTCGGTTTTGCCGCGCAGGATCATGTTTTCCACCTGCCGGCGCTGCCATCGACAGGCATCAAGTATCGCGCGACGGGCTTTGCCGCCGTGGGCGGGGGGCTGGGCGCCAATGCGGCGGTGGCGGCGGCGCGGCTGGGGGCGTCCGTCACTTTCATCACCCGGCTCGGTACTGATTCGATCGGTCGCGCGATTCTCGATGATCTGGCGGCCGAGGGCATCGATGGCCGGCTGGCGCGGACTTTTCCCGGCCGCACATCGCCGATTTCCGCGATCATGGTCGATGCGGCGGGCGAGCGGATGCTGGTCAACTACGCGGATCCCGAATTTCCCGCCGATCCCGGTTGGCTGCCGCAGCACCTGCCGGCGGAGACCGCCGCCGTGATGGGCGACAGCCGCTGGCCGGAGGGCAGCGCACGACTGTTTGCGCTGGCACGCGCCAGCGGGGTTCCCTCTGTGCTTGATGCCGATCGCGCCCTTGCCGGCGACGATCTGCTGCATGCGGCCAGCCACATCGCGTTCTCGGCCCAAGCGCTGCGCGAAATGACCGGCTGCGATGATCTAGCCGCTGCGCTGGCCGGAATGGCCGCGCGCACCGCCTCCTTCGTGGCGGTGACGGACGGGCCGCGCGGCCTGTGGTTTGCTGGGGGCGGCACGGTGAGGCACCTGCCGGCCTTTGCGGTAACGGCGGTCGATACGCTCGGCGCCGGCGATGTGTTTCATGGCGCCTTGACGCTGGCGCTCGGCGAGGGCCAACCGGTCGAGGCGGCCCTGCGGTTTGCCGCAGGCGCGGCGGCGCTCAAATGCACGCGGTTCGGCGGCAGGGCCGGTGCGCCCACACGGGCGGAACTCGACCGGTTCCTGGCCAGCGACCCCGCCAGCGCGTAGAGCCCGGGGCTTGTCCTTTTTGATTTGGCCCACCTGTTAAACCTCTGTTTACCGCAGCTGCAGAATCCGGGCGCGGGGGGCTTTACGGAGTCACCGTTTTAAGAGTCGCCGCCTGAGGGTGACGTTGGGTTAGGGTCCTCCGGGCGCATTTCCGGGTCGGATCCCTCAACGGGGCATTCCGGGTATGTTGCGTAACACACGTATGGGATCGCGGGCGGTGGTGGGAATTTCCCTCATTGCCATGCTGATGGCCACGCCGTCGCTGGCTCAGACCGCCAACCAGTGGACCGGCGCGAACGGCTCCGATTTCTCCGATGCAGGCAACTGGACCGCTGGCGCGCCGGGCGGCAACGTCGTCGTCGATTATCGCACCAACAGCCCGGTTGTCGGCGGCGCCAGCACTGTGGGCACGGCAACCTTCAACTCGGATGTCACGGTCGCCGCCGGCGCGACGCTCACCGCCGACAAGATCACCCAGAGCGCGGGCGTGCTCGCAAATTCCGGCACCGTTTTGGCCAGCGGCGGCATCGTCAATGCCGGCGAACTGGAGAACACCGCCGGCAGTGTCATCAATGGCGGCATCGCCAATTCGGGCGGCATTACCAATTTCGGCACGATCAACGGCGGCATCGCCAACAGCGCCGCCGGCATAGTGCGTCTCAAGGCCGGTGGCTTGCTCACCGGCGGCTTCGACAACACCGGCACCATGCTGATGTCGTCGGATGTGCGCGGTTCCATGATCAACCGCAGCAGGGGCGGGCTCTATGTCTTCGGCACCAATCTGACTGGCGATTCCGACCTCATCAACTCGGAGCAGGGGCTCACGGTCATCTATTCGCGGCTGACCGGGCTCAAGAATGTTGTCAACACGGCCACCGGCCGCACCGATGGCGACATGCGCGTCGACACTTTCGGCATCGTCTCGGCGGATTCGGTGACCAACGGCGCCGGCTCGCTGCTGGTCAACAAGGGTGTCATCTCCTCGATGGGCGCCATCGCCAATGCCGGCACCATCAACAACGGCGAAACAGGCACGCTGAACGGCGGGCTCGCCAATGCCGGCACGCTCGACAACGCCGGCACGGTCAACGGCGGCATCGCCAATACCGGCATCGTCAACAATGCCGCGACCGGCGTCATCTCGGGCGGGCTTACCAATTCGGGCACCGTCACCAATCTCGGTACCGTCAACGATGCGGTGGTGCAAAGCGCCGGCCTGTTCGACAATCAGGGCCGGTTGCGCGCCGGCGTGACACTCGACGGCGGCCGGCTGGTATCCAGCGCCGCGACCTCGATCATCGAAGGCGGCCTCACCAATGCCGGCACGGCTGAAATCGCCGGCACGCTGGCCGGGCCGATCGACAACCGGGCGGGCGGGCGCATCGCCTTTGTCGGCGACACCAGCGGCGACGGCACCGTCGTCAACCAGACGGGCGCGACCTTCGCGCTCACCGGCGGCAACGCGCTTGGCCTGAACAGCATGACCAATGCCGGCACCATCGAGGTGAGCGGCGAACGCACCCTCGGCACCGCCGGCCTCACCAACGCCGCCAGCGGCAGCATTTCCATGGTCAACGGCGCCGCCGGCGACAGCCTCACCGTCAATGGTCCCTACAGCGGTGCGGAGGGGTCGCGCATCGCGCTCGACATCGACATGCGCACCGGCGCGCCGAAGGTGGCCGATACGCTGGTTGTCAACGGCACCGCCACCGGCAAGTCGAATGTGGTGCTCAACTTCGCCGGCGGTACGGCCGGCCGACTGCAGGCCCCGGTCGAGGTGGTGCGCGTGGGTGCGGGCTCCAGCCTGAGCCTCAACACCGGTGTTGTCGCGGCCCGGCCCTACATCAATTACAATCTGGCCGAGAGTGCTTCAGGCTCCGGCGTCTATCAGTTGACCTCAGCGCTGGAACTCTCCCCGCTCACCAGCATCGCCAGCCGCCTGTCGTCTGGCCTGGCCAGCTTCCATGCCAGTCTGCATCAGCCGATCCAGCCGCTGGTCGGGCGCATGGCAGCGAGCTGCCGCGCCTCGCAACTGGTGATCTCGCCGTTCATTCGCGGCGTCGGCGGCGAGGATCGCTGGTCCGACAAGGCCAATGCTGCCGGCGGCGGCACGTCCTATGACGCTTCGGTCAAGAGCACCAATCGCCTCGGCGGCGTGCAGGGCGGCATCGACGCCGGCCTGTGTAATGCCGGCGGTTCGGGCTGGAACGTGCATGTCGGCATCACCGGCGGCCTTGTCGGCATTTCCGGCTCGACCACGGCGCTTGGCGCCGGCACCGGTGCGCGCACCATCACCAGCGGCAGCATGAACCTGCCGTTCTTCGGCGCCTATGTGCTGCTCAATCGCGGCGGCTTCAACCTCGAACTCGGCGCCCGCTACGACAGCCTCGAAGCCGGTCTTGCCACAACCGGCGCCGGCGGCAGCTATCTGTCGTCCGCCGACAAGATCAAGGGGCAGGGCTGGTCGGTCAACGGTCTGGCTTCCTATCGCTTCGCGCTCGGCCGGGCGCTGTATCTGGAGCCGCATGTCGGTTTCTCGACCGGCTCGATGAACCTCGGTTCGGTGCAACTCGCCACCGGTGGCGGCGATGTGCTGACGCTCGGCCGCGCCCAGTCGGGCGCCGTGCGCGCCGGCGTCAACCTCGGCACAACCCTGCGCTCGGCCACCGGCATGCTGGTCTCGCCGTTCGCGCATTTCTCGGTGTGGAGCACGCTGGGCGGCAATCTCGGCGCAACGGCGGCGCTCGCCTCGATCGGCGAGACGGCGACGATCAAGGGCGCTGCGGGCGGCCAGTTCATGCAGGCCGGCCTCGGCGTGACAGCGCGCAGCGCGGCCGGCGGCCTGTCCGGCTTTATCCGCGCCGACATGCGTTTTGGCGAGGCGGTGCAGGGCTACGGCGTCAGCGCCGGCGTGCGCCTGGCGTTCTGATCGGGGGCGATTCGGGCGCCGCGCACCCTACTGCGCGGTATACCCGCCATCGACCGTGTAATACGCCCCGGTGACGAAGCCCGCGCGCGGTGACAGCAGAAACGCCACCACCTCCGCGACCTCTTCCGGCTTGGCGAGCCGCTGCATCGGATGGCGCGCGCGATAGCCGTCGATCACATCCGGCGCCCGGTTCATGATGAACGGCGTTTCGACAAATCCGGGACCGACGGCGTTGATGCGAATGCCATGCGCGGCATTCTCAAGCGCGGCGGTGCGGGTCATGCCGAGCACGGCGTGCTTGGCCGCGTTGTAGGGGCCGGTCAGCGCCCCGCCGACACTGCTCATCACCGAGCCGAGGTTGACGATGGCGCCGCCGCCGCCCGCCCGCATCGCCGGGATCTGTGCGCGCATGGCGTAGAAAACCCCGTTGAGATCGATGTCGATCACCGCCCGCCAGTCGTCGAGCGGATACTCGTGCATCGGCAGGCGCGGCCCCGGAATGGCGGCATTGTTGACGGCAAGATCCAGCCGTCCGAAATCCGTCACTATACTGTTGATCAAGCCCTGCAGGCCTGCGGCATCGCCGACATCGACAAGGCGCGCCGCCGACTTTCCGCCCGCAGCGTCGATCGCACTGGCGCAGGCCTCGGCGGCGGCGAGGTTGATGTCGGCTACCACAACCCTTGCCCCGCGCGCCGCCAGCATCCGGGCGATGGCCTGGCCGATGCCCGAGCCGGCGCCGGTCACCAGTGCGATTTTTCCCCTAAAGTCCGCAGGATGATCCATCAGCACACTCACCGCCACGGTGAAAATGCGGTGGGCACGCCGATCCAGCTCACCATCTCGGTCACGTTGTCGGCGGTGCCTTTCGGTGGCCAGATGCCATCCTTGACGGCAGCCGCGCGGACAGCGGCGCGCTCATCCAGCGTGCGGTAGGGCCAGATGTGGGTGATGCGCGGCGCCCCGTCGGTTGTGTACAGGAAGGTGGCGAGCGGCGAGCGCTTCACCCGCTCCGGAACGGCCTGTTCCCACGCCGGCGACAGCGCATAGCGCCCGCCATGCTTCAGCCGGTAGGTGCGGAATTCGTAGAACGCGCCATGCCCGCCCGCTTCCAGCGGCGTCACCCAGGGAAACAGGCCATAGGTATCGAAACTCATCGACTGGATGGCGCTGCCGGCCTGGAACGGATCGGCGCCATGCATGGCCCGCATCCGCTCGGTCTTCATCTCGGCGGCGTTGGAATATCCGCGGATCAGCGTGACCGTGTTCAGAAGGCCGATCTCCGCGACGAAACAGCCGATCAGCGTGCCCTGCGCGGCGCCGTCGCGCAGCCAGCCTTCCACACCGGCGACAACCTTGGGCGTGGCGCCGGGATAGGCGGTCAACGTGGCGATTTCATAGATCATCGAAAGCCTCGGAATTTTGGCGGGGAAGGGGGCTTGTGTTGGGCGGTGCCTCGCTGCCAAGGTAGAACCAAACGCGGGCCGCTGTCATCCGGCAAGGCAGCCTCCGGAGGAGAAAGCGCATGCATGTCATCATCATCGGGGCGGGCATCGGTGGACTGGCGACGGCGCTGATGCTGGAGCGGCGGGGCATCCGCGCCACCGTGTTCGAACAGTCCTCCGAGGTGCGCGAGGTTGGCGTCGGCATCAACACGCTGCCGCATGCGATCGCCGAACTCGCCGAGCTCGGCCTGCTCAAGGCGCTCGATGCGGTCGCGATCCGCACCCGTGAACTCCATTACATGAATCGCCACGGGCAGACCGTGTGGCAGGAGCCGCGCGGCACCTATGCGGGCCTCAAAATGCCGCAGTTCTCCATCCATCGCGGCCGCCTGCAGAAGGTGCTGCACGATGCGGTGATCGAGCGGCTCGGCGAGGGCGCGGTGATAGCAGGTCGCCGCCTGCTCGGCTTCATCGAGGACGAGGGCGGCATCACCGCGCATTTCTCCGATTCCCGCTTCGGCGATACCGGCGAGACCTGGCGTGCCGATGCGCTGGTCGGTGCCGACGGCATCCATTCGGCGGTGCGCGCCCGCTTCTATCCCGCTCAGGGACCGGTGAGCTGGAACGGTATCAAGATGTGGCGCGGCGCCGTCGATTGGCCGAAGTTCATGGACGGCGAGAGCATGATTGTCGCCGGCGGCATGCAGGCCAAACTGGTGCTCTATCCCATCGCCAAGGGATCAAAGCCCGACCGGCGCCTGACCAACTGGGTGGTCAACGTGCGCATCGGCGATCCTGCCCGTCCGCCGGAGCGCGAGACCTGGTCGCGGCAGGGGCGGCTGGAGGATGTGCTGCCCTTCGCCCGCCGCTTCGTGGTGCCGGAGATGGATGTGGAGGCGCTGGTCAAGGCCACGCCGACCTTCTGGGAATATCCGATGTGCGACCGCGATCCGCTGCCGCGCTGGAGTTTCGGTCGCGCCACGCTTCTGGGCGATGCCGCCCATCCCATGTATCCGGTCGGCTCGAACGGGGCCAGCCAGGCGATCCTTGATGCCCGCTGCCTCGGTGACTGGCTGGTCAAGGCCGAACATCCGGTGCAGGCGCTCGCCGCCTACGAGGCCGAGCGGTTGCCGAAAACCGCCGAGATCGTGCGCCTCAACCGGCTCGGCGGGCCGGAGCGGGTAATCGACGCGGTGGAGGAGCTCGCCCCGCATGGCTTCGACAATGTCGAGCGGGTGCTGTCCTATGCGCGGCGCGAAAGCATCGTCAAATCCTACGCCGGCACCGCCGGCTTTTCCGCTGCCCAGATCGCCGCCCGCGCCGGCAGGTAGCGGCGTCCGGCCCGTGAGGTCAGCGCTGGTCGCGCCGCGACAGGAAGGCCAGCTTCTCGAACAGCGAAACGTCCTGCTCGTTCTTCAACAGCGCCCCGTGCAGGATCGGCAGCAGCTTGCGCTGGTCGCGTTCCTTCAGCGCTTCGGGTGGAATATCCTCGGACACCAGCAGCTTGAGCCAATCCAGCAGTTCCGAGGTCGACGGCTTCTTTTTCAGGCCCGGCGCCTCGCGAATGCCGAAGAAGATGTGCATCGCGTTGGCGACCAGTTCGCGTTTGATCCCGGGGAAATGCACATCGACGATGGCCCGCATCGTCTCGGCATCCGGGAACTTGATGTAGTGGAAGAAACAGCGCCGCAGGAACGCGTCGGGCAGTTCCTTCTCGTTGTTGGAGGTGATGACGACGATCGGCCGGCGCGCGGCCTTCACCGTCTCGCCGGTCTCGTAGACGTGGAACTCCATGCGGTCGAGTTCGAGCAGGAGATCGTTGGGAAACTCGATGTCCGCCTTGTCGATCTCGTCGATCAGCAGCACCGGGCGCTGGTCCGAGGCGAACGCCTCCCACAGCTTGCCGCGCCGGATGTAGTTGGAAATGTCCGACACGCGCGGATCGCCGAGCTGGCTGTCGCGCAGGCGTGACACCGCATCGTATTCGTAAAGGCCCTGCGCGGCCTTGGTGGTCGATTTGATGTGCCAGGTGATCAGCGGCGCCTTCAGCGCGCGGGCGATTTCCTCGGCCAGCACGGTCTTGCCGGTGCCGGGCTCGCCCTTCACCAGCAGCGGGCGTTCGAGCACGACCGCGGCATTGACCGCGACGGTCAGGTCGTCGGTGGCGACATAGGTCTCGGTGCCGGTAAAGCGCATGACAGGGCCTTTCTTTCGGGCCTCTATTGGCGTCAGCAGGGGCAGGGGGTCAAGGGGGGAGGCAGGGCGATCGCGCGACGCCGAGCGATTGGCTTGGTCGACAGGTCCTAAGTCGTGGATGGTCGGGACAAGCCCGACCATGACGGCGGAAAGGTTGACGTGCACTGTGCGATCAGGCTTGTTTGCACCATGCTCCTCCACTTCTTCACCGCGCTGCGCGAAGCCAAGGTGCCGGTCACCTTGCGCGAATATCTCAACCTGATGGACGGGCTCAGGAATGATCTCGCCGGCACATCGGTGGAGGATTTTTATTTTCTCTCCCGCGCCGTGCTGGTGAAGGACGAGCGCAACCTCGACAAGTTCGATCGCGTGTTCGGCAGCGTGTTCAAAGGGCTGGAGAGCGCCGGCATCGATGGCGTCGCCGCCGAGGAAATTCCCCAGGAATGGCTGCGCAAACTGGCCGAGAAATTCCTCACCGACGAGGAGCGCGAACAGATCAAGGCGCTCGGCTGGGACAAGCTGTGGGAGACGCTGCGTCAGCGCCTCGCCGAGCAGAAGGGCCGTCATCAGGGCGGCTCGAAATGGATCGGCACGGCCGGCACCTCGCCGTTCGGCGCCTATGGCTACAACCCCGAAGGCGTGCGCATCGGCCAGGAGGGCAACCGCAATTTCCGCGCCGTGAAGGTGTGGGACAAGCGCGAGTTCCGGGACCTCGACGGCAAGGCCGAACTCGGCACGCGCGCCATCAAGATCGCGCTACGGCGCCTCAGGAAATTCGCCCGCAGCGGCGCCGCCGAGGAGCTTGACCTGGACGGCACCATCCGTGGCACCGCGCACAAGGGCTTTCTTGACGTGCATATGCGGCCCGAGCGGCGCAACGCCATCAAGGTGCTGCTGCTGCTCGACATCGGCGGTTCGATGGACTGGCACGTCACGCAGGTCGACGAGTTGTTCTCCGCCGCCAAAAACGAGTTCAAACACTTCGAGCACTTCTATTTCCACAATTGCCTTTATGAGAAGGTGTGGAAGGAGAACCGCCGCCGCGAGGCCTCCAGCCTGCCGACGCTCGATCTCATCCGCACCTACGGCAGCGACTACCGGGTGGTGTTCGTCGGCGATGCGGCGATGTCGCCGTATGAGATTGTCTATGCCGGCGGTTCGGTCGAGCATTTCAACGAGGAGCCGGGCGCCATCTGGCTGCAGCGCGTGCTCGACCATTTTCCCAAAACGGTATGGATCAATCCGCTGCCCGAGGAAAACTGGCGCTACGCCCAGTCCACGCGCCTGATCCAGCAGCAGTTCACCGGCCGCATGTATCCGCTGACGCTGGAAGGGCTGGACAACGCCATGCGCGCGTTGAGCCGGTAGCCCCGCTCAGCGCGGGAACATGCCTTCCGCCGTCGTCGAACCAAGGACTTTTCCGGACGCATCCAGCGCGTCGATCGACCAGATATACCGGTGCTTTTGTCCCGCTGGCGGGCAAGGGCCGACATAGGAAATTGCGCCTTGCGCCACCGGTCCCTTGCCGCTGTAGGGGATCGTCGAGCCGCCGTGATTGAAATTCGGCGCATGATAATCGCGCATGGCAAACCGCAATTGCGCCGTGCCCTTCGGGGCGCCGGATATCTTGAACGCCGGTGAATTTGAACTGCACGCTCCAATTCCGGCCCAGGAAAAGCTGGCGGACAGGGCATGAGCGCCAGTAACGGGGGTGAGTGACAGCAATCCTGCCAGAACGACGATCTTGTTCAAATGACTAGCTCCATAAATCGATCGGATACCGGAAAATATGCCCGTAGCCTGCCACAAGGCTAACTCTGCGTCGAACCGCAGGTCAAATCCAATCGATGGTGGTGCGTCACTTCCGCGTGATCGGGATCAGAACGGCGCGTCGTCGGTATCAGAGGTTGCTCTTTTCTTGAGCGCGGGACCCTTGGCCTTGGCTGCCGGCTTTTTGGCCGACGCTTTTTTGGCAGGCGCTTTTTTGGCGGCAGGCTTGTTGCCGCCGCCCGTGCTGCCCGCCTTCGCCTGCACCAGTTCGAGCGCCTGCTCGAAAGTCACCTTGTCCGGGTCCATGCCCTTGGGCAGCGTGGCGTTCACCTTGCCCCAGTTGACATAGGGACCGTAGCGACCGGGCCGCACCGTGAGTGCGCCGCCATCCGGGTGATCGCCCACGCTGCGACCGGCCATCGCGCCACCCTCGCGCGGGCGAAAACCCTTGCTTTCCTTGGTGGCGATCAGGTCGACCGCGCGATTGAGGCCGATGGTCAGCACATCGTCGCCGGCGGTGAGGTTGGCGAATGTCTTGCCGTGCTGCACATAGGGGCCGTAGCGGCCGATATTGGCGAGGATCACCTCGCCGCTGTCGGGATGCCGGCCTACCTCGCGCGGCAGCGACAGCAGTTGGAGCGCCTGTTCCAGCGTCACCGATGCGCGGGTGACGCCCTTGGGCAGGGTGGACCGTTTGGGCTTTTCGCCTTCGCCCAACTGCACATAGGCGCCGTAGCGGCCTTCGCGCGCGCTCACTTCCAGCCCGGAGGCGGGATCGGTGCCGAGCCGGCGCACGCCGTCGCCGGCGACATCCGCCTCGCCCTCGCTGCCCTCGCCGAGCACGGCGAGCGAGCGGGTGTAGCGGCACTCGGGATAGTTGCCGCAGCCGATGAACGGCCCGGTGCGGCTGAGCTTGAGCGACAGCCGGCCGGAGCCGCACCGCGGGCAGGCGCGCGGGTCCTTGCCGTCGCCCCGATCGGCGAAGAAATGCGGGCCGAGCAATTCGTCGAGTGCGGTCAGCACCTCGGCGGTGCGCAGTTCCTTGGTGCCGCCGATGGCGGCGTTGAACTCGGCCCAGAAATCGCGCAGCACCGCCTTCCAGTCGATCTCCGAATTCGAAATCCGGTCCAGCTTTTCCTCAAGCCCGGCGGTGAAATCGTATTCGACATAGCGGGAAAAGAAGCTTTCGAGGAAGGCGGTGACGATCCGCCCCTTGTCCTCCGGCACCAGCCGCTTCTTCTCGATCCGCACATATTCGCGGTCACGCAGCACGGCCAGCGTCGAGGCGTAGGTGGACGGACGGCCGATGCCCAGTTCTTCCATGCGCTTGACCAGCGACGCCTCGGTGTAGCGCGGCGGCGGTTCGGTGAAATGCTGGCTGGCCTCGATCGCCTTGCGGGTAAGGGGATCGCCCGATTTCATCGCCGGCAGGCGGCGGTTGTCCTCGTCCTCGCCGTCGTCGTCGCGATCTTCCGTGTAGAGCGCGAGAAACCCATCGAAGCGCATGACCTGGCCGGTCGCGCGCAGGTCGATCCGGCGGGTGCCGACCGCGGCGACGATGTCGGCCGTCGTGCGTTCCAGTTCAGCCGATTCCATCTGGCTTGCCACCGTGCGCTTCCAGATCAGCTCGTAGAGCCTGAGCGCCTCGGGTTCGAGATGGCTGCGCAGCGTGGCCGGCATGCGGAACATATCGGTCGGCCGGATCGCCTCATGCGCTTCCTGGGCGTTCTTCGCCTTGGTGGAATAGAGGCGCGGCTTGTCCGGCAGATAGCGGCTTTCGTAGTTCTTGCCGATGAAGCGCCGGGTCTGGTCGATGGCTTCCGGCGCCATCTGCACGCCGTCGGTTCGCATATAGGTGATGAGGCCGACGGTCTCGCCGCCGAGATCGACACCCTCATACAGTTTCTGGGCGACGCGCATCGTCACGGCAGGGGCCATACCGAGCTTCCGGCTTGCTTCCTGCTGCAGGGTCGAGGTGGTGAACGGCGCATAAGGATGCCGCCGCGCCGGCTTGGCCTCGACCGAGACGACCGAGAACACGCCCTTTTCGAGATCCTCTTTGAAACGCCTGGCGTCGTGCGGATTGCCGATGTCGAGCCGGTTCAGCTTCTTGCCATCGGCGCCGCTGAGCCGCGCCTCGAATGCCTCGCCCGCCGGGGTCAGCAGGCTGGCGACGATCGACCAGTATTCGCGCCTGACGAACTTCTCGATCTCCAGTTCGCGGTCGCACACCAGCCTGAGCGCCACCGATTGCACGCGCCCCGCCGAGCGGGCGCCGGGCAGCTTGCGCCACAGCACCGGCGAGATGTTGAAGCCGACCAGATAATCGAGCGCGCGGCGGGCGAGATAGGCATCCACCAGCGCCTGATCGATGGCGCGCGGCGCGGCCATGGCATCGGCCACCGCCTGCTTGGTGATGGCATTGAAGGTGACGCGATCCACCTTCACATCCTTGAGCACCCGCTTGCCCTTGAGGATTTCGAGGATGTGCCAGGAAATCGCCTCGCCTTCGCGATCCGGGTCGGTGGCGAGGATCAGCCGTTCGGCACCCTTGACCGCCTTGGCAATGTCGCTGAGGCGCTTGCCGGCCTTGCCGTCGACCTCCCAGCTCATGGCAAAATCGTTGTCCGGCTCCACCGAGCCGTCCTTGGAGGGAAGGTCACGCACATGGCCGAACGAGGCCAGCACCTCGAAGCCGCGGCCGAGATATTTGTTGATCGTCTTGGCCTTGGCAGGCGATTCGACGATGACGACGTTCATGCTGATGGCCTCTCCCTGAGGCATGGCAACTAGGCGCGGGAAAGCCCGATGTCAAATCGCGATCGCAGCGGCAGTCGGCGGCGTGCGTTGACCCAAGTCATATTAGAAAAAAGGAATATACGGTAGGAATGCAGCGGGGCCGGAGGCTGGCGCATTCGTCAGCCGTTGGGGCCAACCTGTGGAGATTGACCATGAAAAGACTGTTGTTGACCGTGGCGGGCGTTGTCCTGACCAGCGTTGCCGCGCTCGCCCAGCAGGGCATGGGCGGCATGGGTGGTGGTATGGGCGGCATGGGCGGGATGGGCGGCATGGGCGGCACGCCGGGCATGGGCCCTGTGGCGTTGCACTGCAACGACGATGCCGCCACATTCTGCGCCGGCAAGACGCATCAGAACCGCGAGGTCAGGACCTGTCTTGAGCAGAACATCGCCAAGGTTTCGCCGGCCTGCCGCAATGCCCTGAACAGCACCGGGCCGGGCCACCGGCGTTGACCAGCGGGGCGCCGGCGACGGCGCCCTTGCTTTTCGCGCGCGCCGGCCCAACATGGTTCGCATGAGACGCCGGACGCTGCTCGCCGCCATCGCCGTGCCTGCTGTCGCATTGTTTGGCTGGATGCGCACAGCGCGCGCCGGCAACTTCTATTATGACGGCCCGGTTTCCGATCATTTCGACGGCACGCGGTTCTTTCTGCCGGGGTTCAACATCGACAAGACCCCGTCCGAGGTGATGCGCTGGAACCTCACGCGCAGCCCTGCCGCCTGGCCGCTGGCGTTTCCCAGTCCGTTTGCCGATTCGCCGCCCGAACGGGTGGGAGGGCGCGGCCTCAGGGTCACGCTGATCGGCCATGCGAGCTTTCTGGTGCAGACCGGCGGGCTCAACATTCTCATCGATCCGGTCTATTCCGAGCGCGCCTCGCCGGTCAGTTTCGCAGGTCCCCGCCGGGTCAACCCGCCTGGCATCGAGTTTGACAAGCTGCCGCCGGTTGACTGGGTGCTGATCACCCACAACCATTACGATCATCTTGATCTTGAGACGCTGGCCCGGCTTGAGGCCCGCTTCCAGCCACGATTCCTGACCCCGCTCGGCAATGACGCGATCCTGCGGGCCGGGGGGATCACCGGCCCCGTAGAGGCGCGCGACTGGGGCGAGAGCGTGGCGCTGGGCGATCGCGTCCGGGCGCATCTGGTGGCGTGCCGACACTGGAGCGCGCGCGGCTTGATGGACCGCCGCCATGCCCTGTGGTGTGCTTTCGTGCTCGAAACGCCGGCGGGTGCGCATTTCCACATCGGCGATACCGGCTATCACAAGCCGATCTTCACGGGGGTGCGCGAGAGGTTCGGCCGGCCGCGCCTGCTCACCATGCCGATCGGCGCCTATGAGCCGCGCTGGTTCATGCGCGCCCAGCATGTCGATCCGGAGGAGGCGGTCGCTGCTTTTGCCGATTGCGGCGCCTCCGAGGCCATCGGCCACCATTGGGGCACGTTCCAGCTGACCGACGAGCCGGTGGAGGCGCCGCGCGAGGCGCTGGAACGGGCGCTTGCCGCCGCCGGCATTGCAGCGGATCGCTTCCGAGCCTTCCGTCCGGGGCAGGTGTGGCAGGCCGGCGGCGCTTTTAGCGGTTGAGAACATCAAACGGTGCTTGCCGTGCGGGGCTGGCAGGCTTAGTTGCTCATCTTCGACATGAGCCAAGAACCAAGCCCTTCGCTGTCGAACCCGCAGCCCTTCCCGCACCGCCATCTGCTCGGCATTGCCGGGCTGCACCGGCTGGATATCGAGGCGCTGCTCGATGCTGCGGAAGCGGAGGTCGCGACCTCCCGGCAGGTGGAGAAAAAGAAATCCACCCTGCGCGGCCGCACGCAGATCAACCTGTTCTTTGAGGCCTCCACACGCACGCAGGCGTCGTTCGAACTGGCCGGCAAGCGGCTGGGCGCCGATGTGATGAACATGTCGGTGGCCAATTCGTCCGTGAAGAAGGGCGAGACGCTGATCGACACGGCGATAACGCTCAACGCCATGCGGCCCGATCTGATCGTGGTGCGCCACCACGCTGCGGGCGCGGTGCAGCTTCTTGCCCGCAAGGTCGATTGCTCGGTGATCAACGCTGGCGACGGCGCGCATGAGCATCCGACGCAGGCGCTGCTCGACGCGCTGACCATCCGTCGCAACAAGGGCCGCATCGAGGGGCTGGTGGTGGCGATCTGCGGCGACATCGCCCATTCGCGCGTCGCCCGCTCCAACATCATCTGCCTGTCTGCGCTGGGCGCGCGGGTGCGCTGCATCGGGCCGACCACGCTGCTGCCCAAGGGGCTGGAGCGCATGGGCGTCGAGGTGTTCACCGACATGAAGAAGGGCCTGAAGGACGCCGACATCGTGATGATGCTGCGCCTGCAGAAGGAGCGGATGAACGGCTCCTTCGTGCCGTCGATGAAGGAATACTTCCACTTCTTCGGGCTCGATCAGGAAAAGCTGGCTTTCGCCAAGCCCGATTGTCTGGTCATGCATCCGGGGCCGATGAACCGCGGCGTCGAGATTTCGTCCGAGGTGGCCGATGGCGCCCAGTCGCTGATCCGCGAGCAGGTGGAGATGGGCGTCGCCGTGCGCATGGCGGTGCTGGAAGCGCTGGCACGAAGGCTGCCGAACTCGTGAGGGACGATGACGAGGATGTCGACAAGCGTCCCTACAATGCCGATCTCGCGGCCATGCTGGAAGGCGCCGTCCGCGCCAAGATGCGGTTCATCGCTTTCGGCATGGCGGTGGCGGTCGGCTCTTTCGTCTATGCAGCCAAGGATGCCGGCCAGCCGATGTGGCTCGTCGTCACCATCGGTGTATTGGGCGCGGTGCTCATCGCCTTCTTTGTCGTGCTGGTCTGGTTCTGGCTCCGGTTTCTCAGCCATTTCAGGGGCAAGTGACGTGGCCCGCTGGAATTCACCCGCCATGCTCCGGCCGGATCTGAACGGCCGTGCCGCGATCACCGGTTGCAAAGTCGTCGCGGCCGGCACGCATCCGGCCGCGAGAACGCCTAGAGGACATTGGCATGCCTGACACCGACCGCCGCCCGCTGCTGCTGGCCAATGCCCTGCTGGTCGATCCTGCCTCCGGCCGGCAGATGCACGGCGGCCTGTTGCTGGAAGGCGGCCTGATCCGCGATTGCGGCCCCGGCGTGGTGGCTTCCGCTGTCAGCGACGAGACGCATGTGCATGAGTGCCACGGCGCGGTGGTCGCGCCCGGTCTGGTCGACATGCGGGTGCACATGGGCGAGCCGGGCGCGGAATATCGCGAGACGCTGAAATCGCTCAGCGCGGCGGCGGCGGCTGGCGGTGTGACGACGCTTGTCACCATGCCCGATACCGATCCGATCGTCGACGAGGCGGCGATTGTCGATTTCGTGCTCAGGCGCGCCCGCGCCACCGCCTCCGTGCGGGTGCATCCGGCGGCGGCGCTGACCAAGGGCATGGCCGGCCGGGAGATGACCGAGATCGGCCTGCTCAAGGATGCCGGCGCGGTGCTGTTCACCGATGCGACGAAATCGGTGATGAACGCCCAGGTGCTCCGGCGCACGCTGAGTTACGGGGCGATGTTCGATGCCCTGTTCATGCAGCATCTGGAAGAGCCGGCACTGGTCGGCGAAGGCGTGGTGAGCGAGGGCGAATTTGCCACCCGCATGGGCTTGCCCGGCGTGCCGCGCGAGGCTGAGACCATCGTGCTAGACCGCGACATGCGCCTCGTCCGGATGACGGGCGGGCGCTATCACGCCTCGGTCGTCACCTGCCCGGAATCGCTTGAGGTGCTGCGCGCGGCCAAGCTCGCCGGGCTCCGGGTGAGCGCCGGCACCTCGATCAATCACCTGACGCTCAACGAAAACGACATTGGCGAATACCGCACCTTCCTCAAGCTGTCGCCGCCGCTGCGCACCGAGGACGAGCGGCTGGCGCTGGTCGATGCGCTGGCCGAAGGGCTGATCGATGTCATCGTCTCCGATCACAATCCGCAGGATGTGGAGATGAAGCGCCAGCCGTTCGCCGAATGCGCCAACGGGGCGATCGGTGTCGAGACCATGCTGTCCGCCGGCCTCAGGCTGGTGCATGCCGGCAAGGTGTCGCTCACCCGGCTGCTCAATGCCATGTCGACCCGACCGGCGGAACTGCTGGGCCTGCCCGGCGGGCGGCTGGAGCCCGGCGCCCCGGCCGATGTCATCGTGTTCGACCCCGAACTGCCTTGGGTGGTCGATGCTGAAAAGCTGCGCTCGCGCTGCAAGAACACCCCCTTCGACGAGGCGCGGATGACCGGCAAGGTGCTGATGACCATCGTCGCCGGGCGCGTGGTGTTCGAGGGCGACTAGGCATCGCCCCCTCCCTGACCCAGCCCCCTCCCGCAATGCCCCCTCCCTAGCCCTCCCCCACCGGGGCAGGGGATCAGGCGGGGCCGTCTCATAGTCTCCCTCGCTCACTAGGGGAGGGGTGGGGAGGGGGGCATCCCGGGAGGGGGATCCCACCGAATCCCTGACCACCTGCCGCCCTCATTTGCCCCCTTCAACCCGGCCCGGACCTGAGATAGGCTCGTCGGATGGATACCGTTCTCGCGCTCATTCTCGGCTATCTCCTCGGCTCGATTCCGTTCGGACTGATCCTCACCCGGTTGGGCGGCACGGACGACATTCGCTCCATCGGCTCGGGCAATATTGGCGCCACCAACGTGCTGCGCACCGGCCGCAAGGGGCTGGCAGTGGCGACGCTGCTGGGCGATGCGCTGAAAGGCACCGCAGCGGTGCTGCTGGCCCGGCATTTCTGGGGCGGCGATGCGCCGCTGGTCGCGGCACTCGGCGCATTTCTCGGCCATCTCTTCCCTGTCTGGCTCGGGTTCAAGGGCGGCAAGGGCGTGGCCACTTTCCTGGGCGTGCTGCTGGGCCTGCACTGGCCGCTGTTCGTGGCCTTTGCCTTCATCTGGCTCGCGGTGGCTGTTGTCACCCGCTATTCCTCGGCGGCGGCGCTGGCGGCCAGCGCCATGATCCCGCTGGTGGCGGCGTCCAGCGGCACGATGCTGCATGCCGTGCTGCTGCTTGCGCTGATGGCGGCGTTGTTATGGTGGAAGCATTCGGAGAACATCCGGCGCCTTATGGACGGCACCGAGGGCAAGATCGGGCAGAAGTCATGAGCGCTCCCGCGCAGCAGGGCGGCGGTGTTGCGCTCAGCCCGGCCCAGCGCATCGCCTGGCTCAGGCTGACGCGCACCGAGAGCATCGGTCCGCTCACTTTCAACACGCTCGTCAACCGGCACGGCGGTGCCGATGCTGCGCTGGAAGCCTTGCCCGACCTGCTCAGGGCGCGCGGGCGCGGCGACATCCGCATTCCCACCGTCGCCGAGGCGGAAGCCGAGCTTGAGCGCGCCGAGCGCATGGGCGCGCGGCTGGTGGCGATGGGCGAGGCGGCCTATCCGCCGCTTCTAAAAACCGTTGCCGGCGCCCCGCCGCTGCTGGCGATCCTCGGCAAGGCAGAGGTGTTCCGGTTGCCGCTGGTTGCCATCGTCGGCGCGCGCAACGCTTCCGGCGCCGGGCGCAGCATGGCCGACCGCATGGCGCAGGGACTGGTGCGCGCCGGCTACGGCATCGTTTCGGGCCTTGCGCGCGGCATCGATACGCGGGCACATGAGGCGTCGCTGGCCTTTGGCACCGTGGGCGTGCTCGCCGGCGGTCTTGACAGGCCATACCCGCCGGAAAACGTCGGGCTGATGCATAAAATCGCCGAAACTGGCGCCGTCGTCTCCGAAATGCCGTTCGGCTGGGAGCCGCGCGGGCGCGATTTCCCGCGTCGCAACCGCATCATCTCTGGGCTGTCCTATGCCACCGTGCTGGTCGAGGCGGCGCTGAAATCGGGCTCGTTGATCACCGCCCGTTTCGCGCTGGAGCAGGGCAGGGAGGTGTTCGCGGTGCCGGGCTCCCCGCTCGATCCGCGCGCCGAAGGCACCAACGATCTCATCCGCCGCGGCAACGCGCATTTCTGCACCTCGGCGGACGATGTGATCAGCGAGCTTCTGCCCATCGTGCAGCAGCAGGATCTGTTTGCGGTGCCGCGCGCCCGTGAGGGGGCGAGCGAATACGCCACGGAACCCCTGTGGGACGAATTGCTGGACCCCGCCGCCAGCCGTCCCATGGGGCTGGAGGAGCCGGCCTCCGAACCGCCGCTGCCCGAGGATGCGCCGGCGCGTATCGAAAGCCTGCTCGGCCCCGCTCCGCTGGAGGTGGACGAACTGGCACGCCTTTCCGGCCTTCCGCTCAGGCAGGTGCAGGCCGTGCTGACCGATCTCGACCTTGCCGGCAGGCTGGAGCGGCACGGCGGCAACCGCATTTCCCTGGTCGTGCCGGCTACCTGACCAGCAGCGTCAGCATCAACGGCAGCGTGAGCAGCGAAGCAAGAGTCTGAAACGTGGTGATTGCCGCCATCAGCCGCGCATCTCCGCCCATCTGCCGGGCGAGGATATAGGACGCCGACGCCGTCGGCACCGCCGCGCAAATGATCAACACACCAAGATCGGCCCCCTTGATGCCGATCAGCACGGCGAGCGCGAAGGCCAGCAGCGGCATGAGCAGCAGCCGGATGCCGCTGGCGAGCACCAACGCGCGGGTCGGCCGGCCGAGGTCGCCGAGTTTCAGCCCGCTGCCGACCAGCAGCAGCGCCCCGGCCAGCGCCGCCTTGCCGGCGATGCCGGTGGCATCGATGACCGATCTGGGCAGCTCGATGCCCGACAGGTTGAGCGCCAGCCCCAGGAGCGACGACCAGATGAACGGATTGCGGATCAGCAGGCCGAGGCTGAGGCCGCCGCTGCCATGCGCAAAGCGCTGCAAAACCCAGACGGAACTGACGTTGATGATCGGGATGATGAGGGCGATGGTGATCGCAATCAGGGCGAGCCCGCGCTTGCCGTAGAGACTGTCGACCAGCGCGAACGCCGTGAAGGTGTTCCAGCGGATCGCGCCCTGGAAAATCGAGGTGAAGGCCGGCCCGTCGCTGCCGGTCCAGCGCTGGATCGGCCCGTTGAGCAGCGCCAGCAGCATTGCACCCACCAGCACCGTTCCGACGGTGGCGATGCCGAAGGCAACAGACGGCACAGCGGAAAGATCGGCAGTGATCAGCGCGTTCAGCACCAGCGCCGGAAAGAACACTTGATAGGAAATATGCTCGAAGCCGTTCCACTGCTCGGGCCTGACGACGGACCAACGCGTCAGCGCCCAGCCAAGGGCCACAAGCAGCGCGACGGTGAGGATGGTATGTTGCAGCGACGACATTGATGTGGCGGGAAATGTGACGTTGGCGCTATAGTGGCATGGAAATTCCTTGCCGCCGACCATGTTGTCGGGTTGCTCAACAGATCATTCAGGGTGGGTTCACACCGCCGGCATCAATAAACCGGTGACCATCGCTTTGGTGGTCAGACAGGGAGACGACGCAATGTCGCGCATTTCCGGGTTTCGCCGCTTCGCCGCGGTTGTTCTTTCGGGTTCGCTTCTGGCCGCCACGCTGGCGCCGGTTCAGGCCCAGCCGATTCCGATGAGCCGCTCCCTGGCCGATGTGAGCGCTGTCGAGCAGGTGCAGTATCGCCCCGGCCCGCGCCATTACCGCCCGCCCTATGTCGCCCGCCGCAAGCGCGGCAACGGTGGCGGGGCCGCTGCGGCTGCGGCCATTGGCGCGCTCGCCATCGGCGCTGCGATCATCGCCAGCCAGAACCAGCGGCGTGAGCCGGTCTATTACGGCAACCCCGGCTATGATCCGCGCTATGCGGCGGACCCCTACGCTTACGAGGAAGAGGTCTATTATCCGCAGCCGGCCCCCCGTCGTCGCTGGCACGATGTGCAGCGTCAGGCGATCGATCCCGGTTCGCCCTATGCCATCGAGCAGGAGCGTGCCCGCCACCGCTGGCGCTGAGGAGCGCGCGCAATGACCTGAGAACCCCGGCCCCCGCGCCGGGGTTTTTTGTTTTTCAGGGATGGGAGGGCCGCGCCAGCCGGTCGAGTGCGCCCTGCAGGATATAGGCGGCGGCGGTGGCGTCGATCAGTTCGCCGCGACGGGCGCGCGAGAAATCCGCCTCGATCAAAGCCCGCTCGGCGGCAACGGTGGACAGCCGCTCGTCCCACAACAGCACCGGTAGCGGTAGAATCGGCATCAGGTTGCGGACAAAGGCGCGCGTGGCCTGCGCGCGCGGACCGGTGCTGCCGTCCATGTTGAGCGGCCAGCCAATGACCAGCCCCGCCAGATCGAACTCCCGCGCCAGTCTGGCAAGTTCGGCCGCATCGTCGCGGAACTTGCCGCGACGGATCGTGCGCATCGGCGTCGCGATCCGGAACTCGACATCGGACAGCGCAAGCCCGATGGTCTTGGTACCCAGATCGAGCCCGAGCAGGCGCTGGCCGCGCGTGAGCAGCGGCTGCAGTTCCTCGAGCGAGACGGGGCCGATAGGCAAGGATGCACTCCTGACAAGCGGGGCATCCTGCTGATAGACGTTTTCAAAAGCTCACCCAAGGGAGATTTCATCATGAAAGTCACGTGGTTCGGCCATTCCGCCTTCGCGCTGGAGTCCGGCGGCAAGAAGCTGCTCATCGATCCGTTCCTGAACGGCAACCCGAGCTTTGCCGGGTCGCGGGATGCGGCAGCGACGGCGGCGGCCTATCAGGCGGCCATCGCGGGCACGACCCATGTCGTGCTCACCCACGGCCACGGCGACCATGTCGGCGATGCGGCCGACATCTGCATCCGCAAAAATCCGGTGCTGTTCACCAACTATGACCTCGGCGTCTGGCTGATGGGCAAGATCAAGGCGGCCAACGGCGGCAACGACTCGGGCGCCAGCTTCGAATTGATGAACACCGGTGGCACGGTTGAGAACGGCGGCGCCTCGGTGACGCTGGTGCGCGCCGATCATTCCTCCGGCGCACAGGAAGGCGAGATGGCCCAGGCGCTCGGCCTGCCCAACGGCGCCATCGTGCGCCTGTCGGGCGGCCCGGTGGTCTATCACATGGGCGATACCGATATTTTCTCGGACATGGGGCTGATCAACGAGATCTGGCAACCCGAGGTGGTGATGATTCCGATCGGCGATCGCTTCACCATGGGGCCGCGCACGGCGGCGCTGGCGATCAGCCGCTATTTCCCCAAGGTCAAGGCAATCCTGCCCTGCCATTGGGGCACGTTCGGGCTGCTGACCGGCACGCCTGAAGCGCTGAAGGGCGCGCTGGGCCCGTTGGCGGGCAGGGTGATCAATCTCGCCCCGCATGGCAGCGCCAGCCTGTGATGTGCCGAAAGGGAACAGGACTTACCCAGCCACGTTAACCCTTCGCTAACAATAAAATCGCCGCGCACGGCAGGCTTTGCTACTTGTTGGCCGGATTGAAGGGCCAAGAGGAGCAGCGCCGATGCGCGTGCGCGACCCCGCCGATACCCCTGAGAGCGCCGCCGAGGCGCTTGCCGTCGACGTCGACGCGACGCTGATCGCCGCCGATAGCTGGCGCGCGGTCGATCTCGGCACGCTCGGCGGCCTGGCGTTCGGCCGGCCGCAGCCGGTGGCGCGGTTCGCCGGCATGGTCAAACTGGCCGAAAACGACAACCGGGCAGCGACACCCGCCGGGCAGGGGACCCCGGCGGCGGAACCCGTCGCAGAGCCCGAAACGGAGCGGCGGTTGCGCCTCGCCAAGCGGCTGCACCGGCGTGACGCCGCTCCGGACCTTGCCCGCGAAGCATCGGATCGGGAAGTGGAGGCGCTCGCGGCGGAGCTGTCGGCCCTCGATCTCGATCCGGTTTCCAATGGGGCGGCTTTCGTCGGCGCGCCGGCTGCCGGATCGCCGAGCGCGGAACATCCCGCCTATCAGCCCATGCGGGTGCAGCCTCTGCCGCTGCCGCCACCGATCAACTGGCAGGCGCCGCGCCGCCGCGCCGGGCTCGACCGCAGTGCGCTCAATAGCCTGATCGTTCTGATGATCCTGATCTGGGCCGGCGCCATCGGCAGCATTTTCTATCTCGGCAACCAGCCGACGAGCGGCTTCAAGATCACCACCCGCAAGGATTGATACCAAAGGTCATTGAAAATGACTCTTTGGGATTCTGCCCTGAATTTTCAACCCATTGAGTATGTTTGATAAATTCAGGTTCTTTCAAAGGCCCCATGCGTCAGCATACGGGGGCTTTGGTATGCGCCCGGTCTGAGCGAGGCGGTTGCCGAGGCAAACGACCCGGTGCTATAGCCCTGACACCATCAGTTCAGGGGACACCATGTCCGTCGATCAGGCTACCGTCCGGCGCATCGCGCGGCTTGCGCGCATCGCCGTCACCGACAGCGAAGTGCCCAAGCTGCAGGGCGAGCTTAACGCCATCCTCGGCTTCGTCGAGGAACTCAACAATGTCGCCGACGAGGGCGTCGAGCCGATGACCTCGGTCGTTCCCATGGCGATGAAGAAGCGCAAGGACGTGGTGGATGACGGCGGTATCGCCGACATTGTAACCGCCAATGCCCCGCAGGCCGAGGATAGCTATTTCCTCGTGCCCAAGGTCGTCGAATAAGCCCGCCCTCCTGCCAGAGCATCCCCCCGTGTCCGATCTGACCCGCCTGACCCTGACCGAAGCGCGCGATCTTCTCAAGGCGCGCAAGCTGTCCTCGCTCGAACTGACCGATGCGTTTCTTGCCGCGATGGCAGCGGCGCGCGATCTCAATGCCTATGTGCTGGAAACGCCCGATCAGGCGCGCGCCATGGCGCAGGCCGCCGATGCGCGGCTCAAGGCCGGCACGGGCGGTCCGCTCGAAGGCATCCCGCTCGGCATCAAGGATCTGTTCTGCACCAAGGGCGTGCGCACTACCGCGTGCTCGAAGATCCTCGGCAATTTCGTCCCCGGCTACGAGTCGACCGTGACGGCCAACCTCTGGCGCGATGGCGCCGTGATGCTCGGCAAGCTCAACAACGACGAATTCGCGATGGGCTCGTCGAACGAGACCTCCGCCTTCGGTCCTGTCACCTCGCCGTGGCGGGCCAAGGGTTCCAACACGCGGCTGGTGCCGGGCGGCTCGTCGGGCGGTTCCTCGTCGGCCGTGGCGGCCGACCTCTGCCTCGGCGCCACCGCCACCGATACCGGCGGGTCCATCCGCCAGCCGGCGGCGTTCACCGGCACGGTCGGCATCAAGCCCACCTATGGCCGCTGCTCGCGCTGGGGCATCGTGGCCTTCGCTTCGTCGCTCGATCAGGCCGGCCCGATCGCCCGCACCGTGGCCGATTGCGCCGCCCTGCTCGCGTCCATGTCCGGCCATGATCCGAAGGATACGACCAGCGTCGACATGCCGGTGCCGGATTTTGAAAAGGCGGTCGGCCGCTCGGTTCGCGGCATGAAGATCGGCATTCCGAAGGAATACCGCGTCGATGGCATGTCGCCGGAGATCGAGGCGCTGTGGCTCAGGGGCGCCGAATGGCTGAAGGCGGCCGGTTGCGAACTGGTCGATGTCTCGCTGCCGCATACCAAATATGCGCTGCCGGCCTATTACATCGTCGCCCCGGCGGAAGCCTCCTCCAATCTCGCCCGCTATGACGGCGTGCGCTACGGTCTGCGCGTGCCGGGCCGGGATATCGTCGATCTCTACGAAAAGACCCGCGCAGAAGGTTTTGGCGCCGAGGTGCGGCGCCGCATCATGATCGGCACCTATGTGCTCTCCGCCGGCTATTACGACGCCTACTACCTCAAGGCGCAGAAGATGCGCACGCTGATCAAGCGCGATTTCGAGACGGTCTATGCCGCCGGCGTCGATGCGATTCTGACCCCGGCGACGCCGTCCTCCGCCTTTGGCATCGGCGAGAAGGGCGCCGCCGATCCGGTGGAGATGTATCTCAACGACGTGTTCACGGTGACGGTGAACATGGCCGGACTGCCGGGGCTGGCGGTGCCGGGCGGGCTCGATGCAAAGGGTCTGCCGCTTGGCCTGCAGCTCATCGGCCGCCCCTTCGACGAGGAGACGCTGTTCGCGCTGGGCGGCGTGATCGAACAGGCGGCAGGGCATTTCCGCCCCGCGCGCTGGTGGTGACCGCCGCAGCCCCTCTGCTGCCATTGCACGCGGTTGCCGACATGCCTAAACATCGATCCTGAGCCTTCCACCGGCGCGGCCGGGGCAGGCGCGCTCGGTCCGGCACGCCGCTTCGGGGTTGTTCGATGGAAAAATGGGTTTTTCACGCGTTTCTGTCGATGTTCTTCGCCGGGTTCACTTCGGTGATCGCCAAAGTGGGACTCGCCGGGATTTCCGCTGAACTGGGGCTGACGGTGCGGGCGCTGTTCGTCACCGGCTTCGTGCTGATCTTCGCGCTGGCCACCGTGCCGTTCGAGCAATGGAGCCTGCTCACCGGCCACAACTATCTGTGGCTGTCGCTCTCGGCGCTGTCGACAGCGGCGACCTGGGTTTTCTATTATAAGGCATTGAAGTTCGGCGACGTCGCCACCGTGTCGCTGATCGACAAGGGCAGTGTGGTTGTTGCCATGCTGCTGGCATGGCTGCTGCTGAAGGAGCACATCACGCTGCGGATGGTCGCAGGGGCGGGGCTCATCATTGCCGGGCTGCTGGTGATCGCGCGGAAGTAGCCGCTTGCCCCGGGCGGCTCGCTCGGGCGAAAGCTCTCCATCGGGCCGCCCCACGCGACGGCTCGCTGTCACTTGGCTCACATGAGACGGCACCGGAGCGAGGGGAGTTCCGGGGCGGAAAGAATCGGCACATTCGCCAAGAAAAAGGGGCCTTTCGGCCCCTTGTCTCATTCCCCGGTCACGGCCTTCTTGGCCTTCGCCCACCAGCCCGAGCGCTTGGGTCGGTTGGGGTCCACCGGCTCTTCCTCGATGATCGGTTCCGGCTTCTTGGCCGGGGTCGGCACCGGGCCCTCGTCGGCCTCGGCGATGTCGGGCCGGGTCACGACCACATCGTGCAGCGTGCCGTCGATATGATGGACGACGGCCTCGGGCGCGGCATCGTCGCGCAATTCCGGCTCGTTGATCTCGATGCGGCGCGCGGCGGGAGCGGCTTCCGGCGCTTCCTCGCCGTCACCCTCACTATCGGCCTCACCGGCCTCGGCGGTGGCATCCTCATTCTCGCGCCGGTTGCGGCGACCGCCCCGTCGACGGCGGCGGCGACGCGGCTTGTCGCCATCCTCCGAGGTTTCCGCGCCTTCGGCGCCTTCGGCAGCTGCTTCGGCATTAGGGCCGGCGCCATCCGCCTGATCATCGTCTGAGGCCTCGCCATCGGCCGCCTCGGTAGTGCCCGTGTCCTGCCCGTCGGCGTTGAACGCCTCACCATCGCCGTTGCGACCGCCGCGCCGCCGGCGCCGGCGGCGACGCCGGCGGCCGCCGTCGTCATCGCGTGCGGGGCGTCCCTCGGCCGCGGCCTGGCCGGCCTCCGCCTCATCGGCGGTCTCGGCCTCGTCGGCTTCGGCCTCATCGGCTTCCTCGATGTCCTCGGGCGCGATGGAGGCGACATTGACCGTCGGCTTGATCTCGACCGGGCGGGTGGAGAGTTCTCCCCGCTCGAAGGCGTGGTATTGCGGCGGCAGGATCGTCTCGTCGGCACGCAGGGTGATGGAAACGCCGAAACGACCTTCCAGCGCCATCAGCATCTCGCGCTTGTGATTGAGTACATAGAGCGCGGTTTCGACCGGCGTGCGCACGATCATGTCGTAAGCCGAGTTCTTCATCAGCGCTTCTTCCAGCGCGCGCACCAGATTGAGCGCGATGGAGGCGGTGGAACGCCTGAGGCCGGTGCCGGCGCAGTGCGGGCAGGGGCTGGTCGAGCTTTCCAGGACGCCGGTGCGAATGCGCTGGCGCGACATTTCCAGAAGGCCGAAATGCGAGATGCGGCCAAGCTGGATGCGCGCCCGATCGTTTTTCAGGCAGTCGTTGAGCTTGCGCTCGACCGCCCGGTTGTTGCGCTTTTCCTCCATGTCGATGAAATCGATCACGATGAGGCCGGCAAGATCGCGCAGGCGAAGCTGGCGCGAGACTTCTTCCGCCGCTTCCAGATTGGTCTTGAGCGCGGTGTCCTCGATATTGTGCTCGCGCGTGGCGCGGCCCGAGTTCACGTCGATCGCAACCAGCGCCTCGGTCTGGTTGATAACGATATAGCCGCCCGATCTGAGCTGCACCACGTTGTGGAACATCGCATCAAGCTGCTGCTCGACGCCATGGCGGGCGAACAGCGGCTGCGGCTCCTTGTAGGGCTTCACCATCTTGGCATGGCTCGGCATCAGCATCTTCATGAAGTCCTTGGCTTCACGATAGCCGTCGTCACCTGCCACCAGCACTTCCTCGACCTCCTTGGAATAGAGATCGCGGATGGCGCGTTTGATCAGCGAGCCTTCCTCATAGACGAGCGCGGGCGCGGTGGATTGCAGCGTCAGTTCACGCACGCTCTCCCACAGCCGCATCAGGTATTCGAAATCGCGCTTCACCTCGGTCTTGGTGCGCGCCGCCCCTGCCGTGCGCAGGATGACCCCCATGCCGTCTGGCACCTCCAGATCGGTGGCGATCTCCTTCAGCCGCTTGCGGTCGGTCGACGAGGTGATCTTGCGCGAAATGCCGCCGCCGCGCGCCGTGTTCGGCATGAGCACCGAATAACGACCGGCCAGCGACAGATACGTGGTCAGCGCCGCGCCCTTGTTGCCGCGCTCTTCCTTGACCACCTGAACCAGCAGGATCTGCCGGCGCTTGATGACTTCCTGGATCTTGTACTGCTTGCGCGGGCGATAGACACGCTGCGGCACTTCTTCGAGGGCATCGGCGCCACCGATCTGCTCGATAACCTCTTCGGGACCATCGCCATTGTCGCCGTTGTCATCGGCATCGCCGTTGTCGCCGTTGTCACCGGTCTCGCCCCCCTCGTCGGTGGCAGTGTCCGCCGCGCCGGCATAGCCGTGATCCGCTTCCGCAAACGAGCCGTTCTCGCCGTTTTCGCCGTTCTCCGCAGCATCGGCAGCGCGCTCGCCCGCCTCGCCATTCTCGGCGGTCTCTGCGTCGGCGACCGCTTCGCTCACGCTCTCCCCGGCCGGGGCGCGCCGCGTCCGCTCGCCGCGCCGGCTGCGACGGCGCCCGCCGCGTCGGCCCTTGCGCTCCTCGCTCTCCTCCTCGTCCTCGGAACTGGCGCGCGCTTCCTCATCGAGCAGCGCCTGCCGGTCGGCCATCGGGATCTGGTAGTAGTCGGGATGGATTTCGGAAAAGGCGAGGAAGCCGTGGCGATTGCCACCGAAATCGATAAAAGCGGCCTGCAGCGAGGGTTCGACCCGCGTCACCTTGGCCAGATAGATATTGCCTCTCAGTTGCTTTCGGGAGGCGGATTCGAAGTCAAATTCCTCGATACGGTTGCCCTTGGTCACCACCACCCGGGTTTCTTCCGGGTGGGAGGCGTCGATCAGCATTTTGGAAGTCATCACAGTCTCGTATGGGTTTGCTGGGCGAGGCGGGCGCTGATCGCCGCGGTTGGCACGACAATGCCAGCCTCACCGTTGGTTCATTGGAATGGTTGAAACGCGCGACGCGCGACGACTGCCGGCGAACGGCCGAAACAGCAGACTGCGCGATGAAGCTGATGGCCGGGCGGGCGGAGACACGATGGTTCGCCGAACCTTTCCGTGGCGAAACCTGTTGACTACACCGCATGCGCCCAGTCCCTAAACATTTGTGCGGCGGCAACGCTATGGAGCCATCCGCCGATCTGCGCCCGCATTTTTGCAAAAGCCGGGCGTCGGTTCCGCCATCCTGCCGTTCCCTGGGGCACCTCCGGCGGAGGCGCCGCGACCACGGCGTGTCGACTCTTGGATCGAAACCGAGAATGACTTGTAAGAACGAAAGCCGACAAATGCAAGCACCGCGCGCCGGCACGGTTTCACCGCCACAGCTTCGACGCAAAAGCTATGGCAGGATGAACGCGGACGAATCACGATCGGTGGGCGGCACCTAGGCTATACCATCGGTCTGGGGAAGGACACGTGTCGTGTGACCGGTCCGCCGGATCGGCAGCGACGTGATGGCTCGCCGTTGGCGGCGGGCCGAAGCGGACCTTTCGAAAGAAGGGTCAAACCAGAGGGCGCGTGCATCGGGATATGCGAATGGTTGGGGTAGGCGGTCTGCGAGGTTTGGCGCGGTCCATCCTGTTGATCTTCATGACGATTTCGATGGGGGCGAGCGCCGCCGCGCAGGCGGTTGCGCCGGCGGCCGTGGCGGGCGCGGTGACGCTGACGCCCCGGCAGGGCGGGGCCACGCTGAGCCTCGACCTGACCGCCGAGATTGCCTACGACATCGCCGTGATGCGCCAGCCCGATCGCATCGTCATCGACCTGCCCAAGGTGGTGTTCGGTCCGGCCCCGGCGCGCGGGCCGGCCAGGATCGCGCCGGTGGCGGCGTTCCGGTACGGGCTGTTCTTCGCCGACCGGTCGCGGCTGGTCATTGATCTGTCCGAGCCGGGCCTGGTTGAAAAGGTCGATTCCGTCGAGGAGGGCGGGCGCCGGCGGCTGGTGTTCCACATCCAGCGCGTCGACCGCAAGCGCTTCGAGGCGGTGGCGGCCGAGCAGCAGCGCGAGCGGCAGGCGAGCCTGCCTGCTGTTCCCGCCGCGCCGCCGGCCAGGGTCGAGGGCAGCCTGCCGGTCGTGGTCATCGACCCCGGCCACGGCGGCATCGACCCCGGTGCCAGCGCCGTCGACGGGGAAAGCGAGAAGGCCGTGGTGCTGGCGCTGGGGCTGGCCCTGCGCGACCGGCTCGACCGATCCGGCAAGGTGCGGCCGGTGATGACCCGCACGACCGATGTGTTCGTATCGCTGTCCGATCGCGTGCGGATTGCCCGCGAGCATGGGGCGGCGCTGATGCTGTCGCTGCATGCCGATACGCTCGCCTATGAGCCGGGTGTGCGCGGGGCCTCGGTCTATATGCTGTCGGAAAAGGCTTCGGACGTGATTTCGGCGCGGCTGGCCGATTCGGAAAACCGGTCGGATCAGATCGCGGGCGTCGAGACGCGCGAGGAGGAGAACCCGGTCGGCGACATCCTGTTCGATCTTACCAAACGCGAGACGCGGCATTTCTCGCATGCGCTCGCCCGGCAGGTGGCCGACTCGCTGCAGCAATCGACCCCGATGCACAAGAATGCACTGCGCTCGGCCGGTTTCCGGGTGCTGACCGCGCCCGATGTGCCTTCGGTGCTGATCGAGGTCGGCTATCTCTCCTCCGCCGAGGATGCAAAGCTGATGCAGTCCGCCGACTGGCGCGCCGGCATGACCGCCGCGATGGCGCAGGCTGTGGAGAAGTTCATAGGCGAAAATGCAACACGCGGGGGCAATTCGCCGCCGCGGCCATGAAATCGCCCGCTTCTCACTTGAAGCGGAAAGTGCGACAATGCACGTCACGCAGTCTGGAGTCGTGCAAGTCCGTTGCGTTGAATTTGGCGTTGTAACCGCCGGTGTAACGGTGCGCGACGCCGGATATGCGTAAGTGACGACGGGTTCGACCGAACCCGGGAAGGGCGACGATGCGGTTTCTGGGACGCTTCATTGCGATGCTGTTTGCGACGGGCACTTTGCTCGCGCTGGTCGGCGTTGCGGCAGCGGCGATGCTGATCTCCTATTATTCCAAGGACTTGCCCGATCACGCGCAGCTCGAGAAATACGAACCGCCGGTGATGACCCGCATCCATGCGGCGGATGGCAGCCTGCTGGCCGAATATGCCAAGGAGCGCCGCCTTTACCTGCCGATCCAGGCGATGCCGACCCTGCTCAAGAACGCGTTCCTCGCCGCCGAGGACAAGAACTTCTACAAGCACGGCGGTGTCGATCCCGAAGGTGTGGCACGCGCGGTGATGTCCAACCTGCGCCGCTCGGCCGGTGGGCGCCAGCAGGGCGCCTCCACCATCACCCAGCAGGTGGCCAAGAACTTCTTCCTCACCTCCGAGCAGAGCTACGAGCGCAAGATCCGCGAGATGCTGGTGGCGTTCCGGCTGGAATCCACCTTCTCGAAGGACAAGATCCTCGAACTCTACCTGAACCAGATCTATCTCGGCGCCGGCAACTATGGCGTGGCGGCGGCGGCGCTCAACTATTTCGGCAAGTCGGTGCACGAACTGACGGTTCCCGAGGTGGCCTATCTCGCCGCGCTGCCGAAGGCGCCCAACAACTATCATCCGGTCAACCAGCGCGATGCGGCGATTTCCCGCCGCAACTACGTCATCGACCGCATGATCGAGAACAATTTCGTCGATCGCGAGGCTGGCATCAAGGCCAAGGCCGAGCCATTGCAGGTCAGCTTCCGCCAGCTGTCCCCGAACTCGTTCGCCGCCGGCTTCTTCGCCGAGGAAGTGCGGCGCGAACTGGCCGAGCGCTACGGCTCGAAGAAGCTCTACGAGGGCGGCCTGTCGGTGCGCTCCACGCTGGATGCCAAGCTGCAGGTGCTGGCCCGCAAGACGCTGATCGACGGGCTGGTGCGCTATGACGAGGCGCACGGCTGGCGCGGCCCGGTGGCCAAGCGCTCGCCCGGTGGCGACTGGGGCCTCGTCCTGTCCGAAACGCCCGCCTATTCCGACGTGCAGCCCTGGCGCCTCGCCATGGTGCTCGACGTGACCGACCAGACCGCGCGCATCGGCCTGCAGCCGGGACGCGAGGCCAACGGCACCCTGTCGCGCCAGCGTGAGACCGGCATGATCAATGCGGAGGGGATCCGCTGGACCCGCCGGCCCATGCGTCAGGTGCTCAGCGCCGGTGATGTGATCTATGCCGAGCCGGTCGGCACGTCCGGCACCTATCGTCTGCGCCAGGTGCCCGAGATTTCCGGCGCGCTGGTGGCGATGGATCCGTTTACGGGACGGGTTCTGGCGATGGTCGGCGGCTTCTCCTTCGAGATGAGCGAGTTCAACCGCGCCACTCAGGCGTTGCGCCAGCCCGGTTCGTCGTTCAAGCCGTTCGTCTATGCGACGGCGCTCGATAATGGCTACACCCCGTCGTCGATCATCATCGACGAGCCGATCGAGGTCGATCAGGGCGGAACGCTCGGCATCTGGAAGCCGGAGAACTACGATGGCAAGAGCACCGGCCCGCGCACGCTGCGCTATGGCATCGAGCATTCCAAGAACCTGATGACCGTGCGCCTCGCGCGCGATGTCGGCATGCCGCTGATCGCCGAATACTCCAAGCGCTTCGGCGTCTATGACGACATGCTGCCGGTGCTGTCGATGGCGCTCGGCGCGGGCGAGACCACGGTGCTGCGCATGACGGCAGGCTATTCGATGTTCGCCAACGGTGGACGCCGCATCAAGCCGACCATGATCGACCGCATCCAGGACCGCTGGGGCCAGACCATCTACCGGCACGATGAGCGGGTCTGCAATGCCTGCAAGGCGGAGGACTGGCGCGGCCAGGACGAACCGCGGCTGATCGACAAGCGCGAGCAGGTCATCGATCCGATGTCCGCCTATCAGATCACCTCCATGATGGAAGGTGTGGTCCAGCGCGGCACCGCGCAGGTGGTCAAGGATGTCGGCCGCACGCTCGCCGGCAAGACCGGCACCACCAACGATGCCAAGGACGTCTGGTTCGTCGGCTTCTCGCCCGATCTCGCCGTCGGCATCTATCTCGGCTTCGACAAGCCCAAGTCGCTCGGCGATTCGGCCACCGCCGGCCAGTATGCGGCGCCGATCTTCCGCGATTTCATGAAGGTGGCGCTCTCCGGCAAGCCGGACGTCAAGTTCCGCATTCCGCCGCAGATGAAGTTGATCCGGGTCTCCGTTGCCACCGGCCAGCGCGTCGGCTCGGGCGAGGGCGCGGGCACCATTCTAGAAGCCTTCAAGCCCGGCACGGCCCCGCCCGAGAGCGTGAGCTTCGGTTCGGGCGCCAAAGGCGGCGGTGGGGCATCGGGCGGCGGCGCGGCGGCGGCGGCGCCGACCACCGGCGGCCTTTACTGACGCAAGGATTTACAGCGCGGCGCCGGGCAGCTATGCCCGGCGTCGTTCGTTTTTTGGACAGGAACCATGCGCGCGGAACATCAGGCCTTGTGTGAGGCGATCAAGCAGTCGGTCGGGCTGCTGAGGAGGCATCTTTGACTGGGATGCCGCTGTCAAACGTCTTGCCGAACTGAACGCGCTGTCCGAAGCGCAGGATTTCTGGAACGATGCGGCCGCCGCGCAGAAGCTGATGCGCGAGCGTACCGATCTGGAAAGCCGCCTCAACAACCTGAAAAAGCTCGAAGGCGATCTCGACGATGCGGTGACGCTGATAGAACTCGGCGAAGCTGAAGGCGACGAGGCAACCATCGCAGAGGGCGAGGCGCAGCTGCGCGGCCTGCAGGGCGAGGCGGCCAGGCAGCAGCTTGAGGCGATGCTGTCGGGCGAGGCCGATTCCAACGATACATATTTGGAAGTGCATGCCGGCGCCGGCGGCACCGAGAGCCAGGATTGGGCTTCGATGCTGCTGCGCATGTATTCGCGCTGGGCCGAGCGCAAGGGCTACAAGATCGAACTGATGGACCAGTCGGACGGCGAGGAGGCGGGCATCAAGTCGGCCACGCTGCTCATCAAGGGCCATAATGCCTATGGCTGGCTGAAGACGGAGGCCGGCGTGCATCGCCTCGTCCGCATCAGCCCCTACGATTCCAATGCCCGGCGACACACCTCGTTCGCTTCGGTGACCGTTTATCCGGTGGTCGATGATGCCATCAACATCGAGATCAACGAGGCGGACGTGCGCACCGACGTGATGCGCTCCGGCGGTGCCGGCGGCCAGCACGTCAACAAGACCGAATCGGCGGTGCGCCTGGTCCACCTGCCGACCGGCGTGATGGTGGTCAGCCAGGGCGACCGCTCGCAGCACAAGAACCGCGATCAGGCCTGGAAGATGCTGCGCGCCAAACTCTACGAACTCGAACTGAAGAAGCGCGAGGAAGCGGCGATGGCCGAGCAGGCCAACAAGACCGACATCGGCTGGGGCCACCAGATCCGTTCCTACGTGTTGCAGCCCTACCAGATGGTCAAGGATCTCAGGACCGGCGTTACCTCAGGTGTGCCCTCCGACGTGCTCGACGGTGCGCTTGATCCGTTCATGGCCGCCACGCTCGCCCAGCGCGCCTATGGCGGTGGGCCCGGCGCGGTCGAGGATGTGGACTGACCCACCTCTGGCAAACTGCCGCGTCGGCCAGGTCTTGCCGGCCGCCGGCGTTTCCGTTTCTATGACCGCGATGGCGCGCCGCGACCAACGGGTGGAGAAGCGCTGAACGGGGAGAGGGAATGCTCAAGCTGATTGCCGATTTTGTGCTGAAGCTGACCGGATGGACGGTTCCGCCGATGCGTGACGTGCCGGAAAAATGCGTCATCATCGGCTATCCGCACACCTCCAACTGGGATCTCGTCATTCTCGAACTCGTCGCTTTCCATTTCGGCATCACGCTGAACTGGCTGGGCAAGAAGCAGATTTTCATGTGGCCGTTCCATAGGCTCATGCGCCGTCTCGGCGGAATTCCGGTGGATCGCTCGGCGCCGCAGGGGCTGGTGCAGCAGGTGGCCGACGAGATCAAATCCGCCAAAGGTCCGGTGCGTCTGGTGGTGCCGCCCGAGGGCACCCGCAGCAAGGTCGAGTATTTCAAATCCGGCTTTTATCGCATCGCGCTGGCAGCCGAGGTGCCGATCCTGGTGGCTGAGGTCGATTACAGGCGCAAGGTGGTCGGCTTCGGCACCCGCGTTGATCTGACCGGTGATGTCCGCCGCGACATGGACGCGATGCGCGCGCTGCTCGCCCTGAACCACGGCAAGTTCCCCGAACTGGCCGGCAATCCACGACTGAAGGACGAGGAAGTGCAGCCGAAGTGAAGGATTTTGCGGCGCTCCATGTTGCCACGCCGGCAAAAACTCCGATAGTCAGACAGGTTAGGCGTGGCATTCATCGAGGCTTGGCGTGGCAGTTCTGAAATCGACTTTTGATCCGTCCTCTCCCGAGGCGCGTGCCAATGCCGCGCAGTGGGCGGAGCTGCGCGCAACCTTGCAGGAGCGCCGCGCCACGGCGGCGCTGGGTGGCAACGTGAAGGCGCGCGAACGCCACGCGGCACGCGGCAAGCTGCTGCCCCGCGACCGGGTGATGAGCCTGATCGACCCCGGTTCGGCGTTTCTCGAAATCGGCAATCTCGCCGCCTATGGCATGTATGAGGACGACATCCATGGCGCCGGCATGATCGCAGGCGTCGGACGGGTGGAAGGGCGCGAGGTGATGATCGTCTGCAACGATGCGACGATCAAGGGCGGCACCTACTATCCGATGACGGTGAAGAAGCACCTGCGCGCCCAGGAGATTGCCCGCGAGAACAACCTGCCATGCGTCTATCTCGTCGATTCGGGCGGCGCCAACCTGCCGCACCAGACCGACGTATTCCCCGATCGCGAGCATTTCGGTCGCATCTTCTACAATCAGGCGACCCTGTCCTCGCTCGGCATTCCGCAGATCGCGGTGGTGATGGGCTCCTGTACGGCGGGCGGGGCCTATGTGCCGGCGATGAGCGACGAGACGATCATCGTGCGCAAGCAGGGCACGATCTTTCTCGGCGGCCCTCCGCTGGTCAAGGCCGCGACCGGGGAGGTCGTCTCGGCCGAGGATCTCGGCGGTGCCGATGTGCATACCCGCAAGTCGGGCGTGGCCGATCACTACGCCGCCAACGACACCCATGCGCTGGCGCTGGCCCGCCGCGTTGTGGCCAATCTTAACCGGGTCAAGCGCGTCGATCTGGCGCTGACGGAACCGCGCGCGCCGCGCTTCGACGCGGCCGAGCTGGAGGCTCTGGTCCCCACCGATCTCAAGAAGCAATACGACATCCGCGAAGTCATCGCCCGGCTGGTGGATGGCTCGGAGTTCGACGAGTTCAAGGTCAACTACGGCACCACGCTGATCACCGGCTTTGCCCATCTGCACGGCATGCCGATCGGCATCGTCGCCAACAACGGCATCCTATTTTCCGAAAGCGCGCTCAAGGGCGCCCATTTCATCGAACTCTGTGCCCAGCGCCGCATTCCGCTGCTGTTCCTGCAGAACATTTCCGGCTTCATGGTCGGCAGCCAGTATGAGGCCGGCGGCATCGCCAAGGACGGCGCCAAGCTGGTGACGGCGGTGGCCTGCGCGCGCGTGCCCAAGATCACCCTGCTGGTCGGCGGCTCGTTCGGCGCCGGCAACTATGGCATGTGCGGGCGTGCCTATTCGCCGCGCTTCCTGTTCACCTGGCCCAACAGCCGCATCTCGGTTATGGGCGGCGAGCAGGCCGCCAGCGTGCTGGCCACCGTCCGCCGCGACAACATGGAAGCCGAGGGCCGGCTGTGGAGCGCGGAGGAGGAAGAGGCTTTCAAAGCCCCCATCCGCGCGAAATACGAGGACGAGGGCTCACCCTACCACGCCACCGCGCGGTTGTGGGACGACGGCATCATCCTGCCCTCCGAAACCCGCCGCGTGCTGGCGCTCGCCTTCTCCGCCTGCCTCAACGCGCCGGTGGAGGAAACGCGGTTCGGCGTATTCAGGATGTGAGGTTAGCGGTCCGGCGCCCGGGCGCCGGCCGGCAGCTTCGCCCACTCACTCCCCGACGCCAACCCCGCAGGCCTTGGCCACCGCCGGCGCCAGCTTGGCATATCCGGTCAGCATGAAGCGGCTCGTCACCTTGTCGGAGAAGGTCGGGCCGGCCAGGGTCATATCCTTGGCGCCGGCCATGGCGGCAATCAGTTCCGGCGTCGCGGCGGCGCGCGTGCCCAGCATGTTGAGCGCATCCATGATCTTTGGATCCTCGACGAAGCTCAGCGTGGCCTTCACATCGCCGACGCTGACGGTCGTCGCGCCGTTGAACGGGCCGCCGCCCGGCGACATCGAGACGATCTGCCCCTTGCCGCCGACGCAGGCGACGCCGAGGCAGAACTCGCCCTTGCAGGCAATCGCCTTGAGGCCGAGCTTGCCGACCGCTGAGGGCGGCGCCTGCCAGGTCTGCGCACCGGCCGGCGTGCCGACATGACCTGTGGCCAGCGCGGCCGCCACGAGAAAGCGTTGGGTCATCGCAACCTCCTTGAAAGACGCGCCGATTGTCGTCCCGTCCCGCGACAAGGCAATGATTTGACGCAAGCCGCGCGTGGCGGAGGTTGCCGGCGACCTTTTTGCGGTTGACATCGGCGCTCTGCCTTCCGATGAACGCCTGCTCCAATCGCGCCTCGGCGCCACGCGATGTTTGCTGCCATGATGGAAAAGACCTACGACCCCGCCGCGATCGAAGCCCGCATTGCCAAGGCATGGGAGGCGGCGAACGCCTTTGCCGCCGGCAAGGGCGCCCGGACAGGCACGGAGCCGTTCTGCATCGTCATCCCGCCGCCGAACGTCACCGGCTCGCTGCACATGGGCCACGCGCTCAACAACACCTTGCAGGATATTCTCGTCCGCTTCGAGCGGATGCGCGGCAAGGATGTGCTCTGGCAGCCCGGCACCGATCATGCCGGCATCGCCACGCAGATGGTGGTGGAGCGCAAGCTGGCGGCGGAGAACAAGCCGGATCGTCGCGCGCTGGGCCGCGAGAAGTTCCTGGAGGAGGTCTGGGCCTGGAAGGCGGAATCCGGCGGCACCATCGTCAACCAGTTGAAGCGCCTCGGCGCCTCCTGCGACTGGAGCCGCGAGCGCTTCACCATGGACCCCGGCCTTTCCGAGGCGGTGATCGAGTTCTTCGTCGCCCTGCACGAAAAGGGGCTGCTCTATAAGGACAAGCGGCTGGTCAACTGGGACCCCAAGCTGCTCACCGCCATCTCCGATCTGGAGGTCGAGCAGAAGGAGGTGAAGGGCAGCTTCAAGTGGAGCCGCGACGACAAGGACGCCGACGGCAACGCTGTGCCGGTCAACCATGCCGCACTCGGCAAGCTGCTCGACAAGGAGCCGGGCGGCCATCTCTATTATTTCGATTATCCGGTGGTCGATGACGCCGGCAAGGACACCGGCGAGGTCCTCACCGTGGCGACGACCCGGCCCGAGACCATGCTGGGCGATACGGCTGTGGCGGTGCATCCCACCGACGCGCGCTACACCCATTTGCACGGCAAGCGCGTGCGCCTGCCGCTGGTTGGCCGGCTGATCCCGGTGGTGGCGGATGACTATTCCGATCCCGAGAAGGGCACCGGCGCGGTGAAAATCACCCCGGCGCATGATTTCAACGACTTCGAGGTGGGCAAGCGGCAGGGGGCGGCGACTGTCAACATCCTGCTCAGCGACGGCCGGCTCAACGACGACGTGCCGGCGGCGTTTCGCGGACTTGATCGCTTCGTCGCCCGCAAGGCGGTGGTCAAGGCGATGGAGGAGGCCGGCCACCTCGCCAAAATCGAGCCGACCGTGCAGCAGGTGCCGCATGGCGACCGCTCCGGCGTGCCGATCGAGCCGTTCCTGACCGACCAGTGGTATGTCAACGTCAAGCCGCTGGCAGACGCCTCGATGGCCGCGGTGAAGGCTGGAAAGACGCGGATGATGCCCGCCAACCGCGAGGCCGATTTCTTCCGCTGGATGGAGAACATCGAGCCGTGGTGCATCTCGCGCCAGCTCTGGTGGGGCCATCAGATCCCGGCGTGGTATGGGCCGGACGGCGGCTATGTGGTCGCCCGCAGTGAGGCGGAGGCGACAGCGAAGGCGGAAGCCAAATGGGGCAAGGGCATTGCCCTCACGCGCGATCCAGACGTGCTCGACACCTGGTTTTCATCGGCGCTGTGGCCGTTTTCCACGCTGGGATGGCCGGATAAGACCGCTGATCTCGCCCGCTACTATCCCAACGCCGTGCTCGTCACCGGGTTCGACATCCTGTTCTTCTGGGTGGCGCGCATGATGATGGCGGGCCTGTTCACGCAAGCGGAGGTGCCGTTCCGCGATGTCTATCTGCACGGCCTCGTCCGCGACGAGCGCGGCCAGAAGATGTCGAAATCGAAAGGCAATGTGCTCGATCCGCTGGTGGTGATCGACCAGCTCGGCGCCGATGCTTTGCGCTTCACGCTGGCCGCGCTCGCCGCGCAGGGGCGCGATCCCAAGCTCGGCGTCAAGACGGCGGAGGGCTACCGGAACTTCTGCACCAAGCTGTGGAATGCCTCGCGCTTTGCTGAGATGAACGGCTGCGTGCGTGTCGCCGGCTTCAATCCCGCCGGGGTGAAGGGCACGCTCAACCGCTGGATCGCCGCCGAGACCCAGAAGGCGATCGCTGCCGTCTCCGAGGCCATTCTCGCCTACCGCTTCAACGATGCGGCGGCGGCGGCCTATCGCTTCGTCTGGAACACCTTCTGCGACTGGTATCTCGAACTTGCCAAGCCGGCCCTGCAGGGCGCCGATGGCGCGGAGAAGGACGAGGCGCGCGCCACCACTGCCTGGTGTCTCGATCAGATCGTCAAGGTGCTGCATCCGTTCATGCCGTTCATCACCGAGGAACTCTGGGCCGCTTATGCCGAGCGGGCAGGGGAGACGGCGGGGCTGCTCTGTCTCGACCGCTGGCCGGAACTGTCAGGGCTTGAGGCGCCCGACGCCGAGGCGGAAATCGGCTGGATCGTCGATCTGGTGACCGAAATCCGCTCGGTCCGCGCCGAGATGAACGTGCCGGCGGCAAGCCTGATCCCGCTGGTGCTGGTGGCCGCCGATGCGGCGGTGGCGACACGCGCCGCCCGCCATGCGGATGTGCTCAAGCGCCTTGCCCGCCTCAGCGACATTGCGAGTGCCGCTTCCGCTCCGGCCCAGTCGGTGCAGGTGGTGGTGCGCGGCACGGTGGCGGCGCTGCCGCTCGCCGGCATCATCGACATCGCCGCGGAAAAGGCCCGCCTTGCCCGCGAGATGGCGAAAGCCGCCGACGACATCGCCCGCATCGATGCCAAGCTCGGCAATGCCGATTTCATCGCCCGCGCACCCGACGAGGTGATCGAGGAGCAGAAGGAGCGGCGCGACGAGGGGCTGGCGCGCAAGGCCCGTCTCAGCGAGGCGCTGGCCCGGCTCGGCTGACGCTTTTCCTGTCGCCGGCCGGTGGTGTAGGCTGGTCGTCAACCCGACACAGGAGGCTTTCATGGCCCGTTCGCCGCTGCCGGTCTACACCGATCCCTGCGGCTGGAACGCCATGCTGCCGCCGCGCGCCGCCCGGCCGGCGCTCGAAGGGGTTCAGGAGACGAAATATGCCATCGTCGGCGCGGGCTTTACCGGGCTCGCCGCCGCGCGCCGTCTGGCTGAACTCGATCCGGCCGCCGGCATCGTGCTGCTGGAAGGATCGACGGTCGGCGAGGGCTCGTCGGCCCGCAACTCCGGATTTGCCAATCCGCGCGATTCCAAGATCGGCCTGTCGCTGACCGAGATGGACCGCGCCGAAAAGCTCAATGGCTTTGCCGCCGAGGGTTTTGATTATCTCCTTGCCACGATGCGCGCGGGCGGCTTTTCGTGCGATCTCGAACGCACCGGGCGCATCACCGGCGCAGCGACCGAGGCCGGCGTTGCCAAGGTGCGCTCGATGGCGGAAGGCGCCCGCGCCCATGCGCTCCAGCACCAGTTTCTGGAAGGCGCCGCCCTTCAGGCCCGGCTCGGCACAAGCTATTACCGCGCCGCCATCGCGACCGAGGATGGCTATCTGCTGCAACCGGCGGCGCTGGTGCGCGGGCTGGCCGACAGCCTGCCGCCTGCGGTGCGGCTGCATGAACGCTCCCCGGTGCTGTCCATGGAGCGGCAGGGCGGCGGCTGGCTGCTGCGCACGGATCGCGCAAGCCTCAAGGCGGAGACGGTGGTGCTGGCCACCAATGCCGCCATCAAGCACTTCGGCCACTGGCGCGACGGGCTGGTGACCATCTACACCTTCGCCGGCATCACCGCCGAAATGACCGCGACCGACGCCGCCCATCTCGGCGCCCCCGCCTGGGGCCTGTTGCCGGCGCACCGGCTGGGAACCACGGTGCGGCGCATCGGCGCCCGGCGGCTGATGGTGCGCTCGCTCTATGCCTATGAAAAGCCACTGCCGCCCGCCGAGGTGCGCGCCGCGCTGACCGACCGCTTCCACCGCCGCTATCCGATGCTGGCGCATGTCGGCCTTGAATATGTCTGGGGCGGCACCACGGCGCTGACCATGAATGGCTCGCCGCGCTGGGGCCGGATCGGGGAAGGGCTCTACGGCTCGGCCGGCTGCAACGGATCCGGGCTGGTCAAGGGCACGCTGCTCGGCAAGCGGCTGGCGGAGATGATCGTCACCGGCGATCCGCAACAGGCGCTTCAGGCGGTCTATGGCCGCGCCAACCGCATCGCCCCCGAACCGTTCCGCACCCTCGGCTTCCACATCGTCTCGGCCATCGAGCGGCGCAAGGCGGGCGCCGAGATGTAGCGGACCCGCCGCTCACGTCCTATTGTATACAGCATACTTGACGGTGTCGCCCGCGCCTGTATCGTCGGCGATGGTTTCGATCCATTGCCGTTCGGGGTTCTGATGGCGCTTCCTGTGATTGCCCATGTGATAGGTTGCCCGGCCGGTATCGCGCCCGAACTGTCGGCGCGAATGCTCGCCGATGCCGGGCTCAACCGCTCGGCACGGATCGTCGCCATCGGCGATGCGCGCATCCTGGCCGGTGGGGCGGCGGTGGCAGGCGTGACGCTCGACCTGCAGGTGATCGGGGAGAACGAGGCGCTGCCGCCCGGCCACGGCCCGCTGCTGATCGACGTCCGGCGCCTTGCTGCCGAGGATGTGCGGCGCGGCACGCTGGCAAAGCCGCACGGCGATGCGGCGATGGCCAATTTCCGCAAGGGGCTGGAACTGGCGCGCGCCGGCCTCGTCGATGCGGTGACGTTCTCGCCCTTCAACAAGGCGTCGATGCGCCTGTCCCACCCGTCCTACGAGGATGAGGTGGTGTTCATGAACGAGTTTCTGCCCTTCCACGGCGTGGCGCAGGAGTTCAACATCCTGCCTGGGTTGTGGAACGCCCGCGTCACCTCGCATGTGCCGATTTCCGGCGTCGCTCCGCTGATCACCCGCGCCAATGTGCTGCGCGGGCTGAAGCTGACCCATGCGGCGATGTCGGCGGCGGGCTTTTCCCCGCCGCGGATCGCGGTGGCGGGACTCAATCCGCATGCCGGTGATGGTGGCAATTTCGGGCGCGAGGACATCGACGAGATCGAGCCGGCAGTGCGTGACGGCAAGGCGCTCGGCATCGCCTGCGAAGGGCCGTTTCCGTCCGATACGGTGTTCGTGCGTGCCCGCAAGGGCGAGTTCGACGCCGTGCTGACGATGTACCACGATCAGGGTCAGATCGCCATGAAGCTCCTCGGCTTCGAGGCCGGCGTCACCGCGCTCGGCGGCTATCCGTTCCCGATCACCACGGCAGCGCACGGCAGCGCCTACGACATCGCCGGCAAGGGCATCGCCAATCCCGGTGCCATGCGCAACGCGATGGAAATCGCCATCCACATGGCGGCGGCGGACAAGGCGGCGCGCGCCGCCTGAAGCTCTCGGCAGGTGCCACCTCAGCGCTTGCGCAGGCCGGGGCCATGGATTAATTTATACTTGAAATAATTGACGGCCACAGCAGGCCGCGCCTCGCTATGGGAGGATCTGATGCGCCGCCATCAGCCACTGCACCGCTCGGCCCATGTCGACACCTTCGCGCGCGACCGCCTGCCGGCTGCCGAGGACTGGCCAGTCATCGATTTTACGGGCTTTGGCACCAGTTATCCCGAGCGGCTCAATGTGGCGCGCGAACTCACCGATGCCATGGTCGAGAAGGGGTTTGGCGATCGCATCGCGCTGATCGGCAACGGTCGTCGCCGCACCTACAAGGAACTGGGCGACTGGTCGAACCGGCTTGCCCATGCGCTGGTCGAGAACTTCGGGCTGGTGCCGGGCAACCGCGTGCTGATCCGCTCGGGCAACAATCCGGCGTTTGTGGCCGCCTGGCTGGCGGTGACCAAGGCCGGCGGCATCGCCGTCAATACCATGCCGATGCTGCGCGCCGGCGAACTCGGCGCGATTGTCGACAAGGCGGAGATTACCCTGGCGCTGACCGACAGCCGGCTGACCGAGGAATTGGAAACGGCGGCGAAAACCAGCCGTTTCCTCAAGCGCGTCGTCGCCTTCGACGGCACCTCCAACCACGATGCCGAACTCGATCGCGTCGCGCTCGACAAGCCGGTGCATTTTGCCTGCTGCGATACGGCCGCCGACGATGTCGCGCTGATTGCCTTTACCTCCGGCACCACCGGCGGGCCGAAGGGGACCATGCATTTCCACCGCGATCTTCTGGTGATCGCCGATGGCTATGCGCGCGAGGTGCTGGCGATTACGCCCGACGATGTGGTGGTTGGCTCGCCGCCGCTCGCCTTCACCTTCGGGCTCGGGGGGCTGGCGATCTTCCCGCTTCGCTTCGGCGCCACCGCCACGCTGCTCGAACAGGCGACCCCGCCGAACATGATCGGCATCATTGAGACCTACCGCGCGACGATCTCCTTCACCTCGCCCACCGCCTACCGTGCCATGCTGACGGCGATGGATGCGGGCGCGGATCTGTCCTCGCTGCGGCTGGCGGTGTCGGCCGGCGAGACGCTGCCGCCGGCCGTCTATGACGCCTGGGTCAGCCGCACCGGCAAGCCGATCCTCGACGGGATCGGCGCCACCGAACTGCTGCACATCTTCATTTCCAACCGGGTTGGCGATGCCGCGCCGGGCGCCACCGGCCGGCCGGTGACCGGCTACACCGCCCGCATCGTCGACGAGGCGCTCAACGAGGTGCCCGACGGCACGCCCGGCCTGCTGGCGGTGCGTGGGCCGACCGGCTGCCGCTATCTCGACGATCCGCGCCAGAAGAACTATGTCCGCGAGGGCTGGAACGTCACCGGCGACACCTTCCTGCGTGATTCCGCCGGCGTGTTCCATTTCGTCGCCCGCGCCGACGATATGATCCTGTCGTCGGGCTACAACATCGCCGGACCGGAGGTGGAAGCGGCGCTGCTCACCCATCCGGCAGTGGCAGAAGTGGCGGTGATCGGCGCGCCCGATGTCGATCGCGGCCATATCGTCGAAGCGCATGTGGTGCTGCGCGCGGAGAACACCGGCGATGCGGCGATGGTCAAGGCCCTGCAGGAGCATGTGAAGGCGACCATCGCGCCCTACAAATATCCCCGCTCGGTGGTGTTTGTCGCCGGCCTGCCGAAAACCTCAACCGGCAAGGTGCAGCGTTTCGCCCTGCGCCAGCAGGCCGAGGCGCGCTTTGAGGCGCGTCATGCCAAAGGTCATTGAAAATGACTCTTTGGGATTCGGTCCTGAATTTATCAACCGATTGAGTATGTTCGATAAATTCAGGTTCTTTCAAAGGCCTCATGCATCAGCATCCGGGGGCCTTTGGTATCAGTCCTGATCAGTCTCGCCGTCTTTTGCCTGCCGGACGGAGTCCTTCAGACTGCCGAGATCGCGCATCAGGCTGGCCAGCCTGTCCTCGGCGAGGCCGGCGAACAGGTCGCGGATCCAGCCCTCGTGCGCCTTGGCCACCTTGGCAAATTCGCTGCGCCCTTTGGGCGTGAGGCCCACGACGAAGGCGCGCCGGTCGTTCGGCGACATCTCGCGCGCCACCAGCCCGTCGCCGACCAGCCGTTCGACCAGCCCGGTCAGATTGCCGTTGGACACCATCATCCGCCGCGACAGATCCGACAGGCGCAACCCTTCGGGTTCGCGATAGAGCTGCGCCATCAGGTCAAACTGCGGCAGCGTCAGCCCGTACTGGACGCGCAGGCGCTGGCGAATGTCGGTCGAGATCAGGTTGGCGCAAGACAGCATGCGCAGCCACAGCCGAAGCTCCGGCTTGCGATCCGCCGGCACGGCACGCACCATGGCTTCCACATCGGCAACTTCGTCCATCGAGGAGTGTCCGTCGCGATTTCCCAGGGGCCAAGAATTTCAGACTTCAAGCACCCCGGCAAGCGCCTTGACAACGGTGCGCGGTGTTTTACTTTAAATTTAAAATAAGGTCGGGAGGCGGATTCCATGCGCATCGTCTGTATCGGAGGCGGGCCGGCCGGGCTTTATTTCGCGCTGCTGATGAAAGCGCGGCACCCCGCGCACCAGATCACGGTGGTCGAGCGCAACCGGCCCTACGATACGTTCGGCTGGGGCGTGGTGTTTTCCGATGCGATGATGCAGGCGATGCGCGCCTGGGACCCCGAGACCGCGCGCGAGGTCGAGGATGCCTTCAACCACTGGGACGACATCGAGCTTCTGTTCAAGGGGCGCAGGCTGCGGACCACCGGCCATGGTTTCGTCGGCATTGGCCGCAAGCGGTTGCTCAACATCCTGCAGAAGCGGTGCGAGGCTCTGGGGGTCGAACTGGCGTTCGAGCACGATGTCGTCGCCGACACCGAGTTTCCCGATGCCGACCTGATCATCGCCGCCGACGGGATCAATTCGCGCATTCGCGAGCGCTATCAGGAGGCGTTCCAGCCCGATCTTCTGGTGCGGCCCAACCGCTATATCTGGCTCGGAACCGAGCGCACCTACGACGCCTTCACCTTCGATTTCCGCAAGACCGAGCACGGCTGGTTCCAGGCCCATATCTACAAGTTCGATGCCGCCACCTCGACCTTCATCGTCGAGACGACCGAGGAGGCGTTCGAAAAGCACGGGCTTGGCGCGCTCGACCAGCAGGGCTCCATCGAGTTCTGCGAAAAGATGTTCGCCGAGGTGCTGGACGGGGCGCGCCTCAAGACCAATGCCCGGCATCTGCGCGGTTCGGCCTGGCTCAACTTCAATCGGCTGATCTGCGGCCGCTGGAGCCATTTCAACGGCCGGTCGCATGTGGTGCTGATGGGCGATGCGGCCCATACCGCGCATTTCGCGATCGGCTCGGGCACCAAGCTCGCCTTCGACGACGCGATTGAGCTGACCCGCCAGTTCGAGCGGATCGGCCATGAGGTGGCCACCATTCCACAGGTGCTGGCGGAGTATGAGGCGGTGCGCCGCATCGATGTCGCGCGCATCCAGAACGCCGCCCGCAACGCGATGGAATGGTTCGAGGTGGTCGGCGCGCGTTATGCCGACCGGCTCGAACCCGAGCAGTTCATGTATTCCATGCTCACCCGTTCCCAGCGCATCAGCCACGAGAACCTGCGCCTGCGCGATGCCGCCTGGCTCGAAGGCTACGAGCGCTGGTTCGCCACGCGCGCCGGTGTGCCGCAGCAGGGCAGGGCGCGCCCGACCTTGCCGATGCTGACGCCGTTCACCGTGCGCGGGGTGACGCTGCCCAACCGCATCGTCGTTTCGCCGATGGCGGTCTATTCGGCGCAAGAAGGGGTGGCCGGCGATTTTCACTTCCAGCATCTGGCCGCGCGCGCCCATGGCGGCGCCGGGCTGGTGTTCACCGAAATGACCGCGCCCACGCCCGATGCGCGCATCACCCCCGGCTGTCTCGGCCTGTGGAATGACACCCAGCAGGCGGCGCTGACCCGCATCGTCGACTATGTGCATCGTCACACGGCGGCGAAGTTCGCCATCCAGCTCGGCCACGCCGGCCGCAAGGGCTCCACCACGATTCCCTGGCAAGGGGCGATGGACCGGCCGCTGCCGAGCGGCGGCTGGCCGTTGATTTCCGCCTCGCCCGTGCCCTATCTGCCGGATGGGCCGCTGCCGCGCGCCATGACCGAGGCCGACATGCACGCGGTCAGCGGCAGTTTCGTCGCCGCCACCCGGCGCGCGGCCGCCACCGGCGCCGACTGGCTCGAATTCCATGCCGCGCACGGCTATCTGGTGTCGAGTTTCCTGTCGCCGCTCACCAACCGGCGCGACGACGCCTATGGCGGCAGCCACGAAAATCGCGCCCGCTTCCCGCTGGCGGTGTTCCGCGCCATGCGCGCGGCCTGGCCGAAGGATCGGCCGATGTCGGTGCGTCTGTCCTGTCACGACTGGATGCCGGGCGGCAACACGCCAGACGATGCGCTGATCTTCGCGCGGATGTTCCGCGAGGCCGGTGCCGATGTCATCGATTGTTCTTCTGGTCAGGTCTGGCATGGCGACGCGCCGGTCTATGGCCGCATGTACCAGACCCCGTTTGCCGACAAGATCCGACATGAAGCGGACGTGGCGACCATTGCCGTCGGCGCCATTTCTGAAGGCGATCAGGCCAATTCGATCATTGCCGCCGGGCGAGCCGATCTCTGCGCCGTCGCCCGGCCGCATCTGGCCGATCCTGCCTGGACGCTGCATGAGGCCGCGCGCCTCGGGGTCACCGACCTAGCCTGGCCGCGCCCCTACCTGTCGGGCAAGCAGCAGTATGAAACCGGCTTTGCCCGGGCGGCGGGAGTCTGAGCAGGATCAACGACATTTTCCTCCTTTTGCGCATGCTTGCAGCGAAAGGGGATGACTCATGTCCGCTATCCGCCTGTTTGCCGCCCTTGTGTTGGCCGCCTCGCTGCTGTGGGTGCCCGTCCCGGCGGCAGGCTGGGAGCCGCAGCGCGGCTCGCCCGAGCGCACGGCGATTATGGAGAGCCTGCGCCCGCTGGTGGAGCGCGATCTGGGCCAGAAGCTGCTGTTCCGGGTCGTGGCACTCAACGTCGAGGGGCCGTGGGCCTATGTCTCCGTTCGGCCGCTGAACGCGGCGGGGCAACCGCTGGATTGGTCGGGCACGCGCTTTGCCGGACCGATCGCCGCCGGCTCGATGAGCGATTCGATCCTCGCGCTTCTGAAAGGCGCAGGCCAGAACTGGAGCGTTGTCGAATACGCGCTTGGCCCCACCGATGTCGCCTGGGAGGAGTGGATCGACCGCCACAAGCTGTCACGCCGGCTGTTCGAGGCCGCCTATGAGAAATCGCAGGCCGCCCCGCCACCGGCACAGGCCCAGCCGCCGTCGCCCGCGCCGTCGCGCACCGATCCGGTGCAGACCGCGCCGGGCTGGCGCCAGTGGACCCTCGGCGATGTCCGCCTCGAAACGCCGGAGAGCTGGCAGAGCCTTGATTCGATGATCTCCGACCTCGTGCTTGGCGGCCAGCCGTGGAGCGTCACCTTCTCGGACAAGCCGATGTCCACCGGGCGCGGCGTGATGCTGGTGCTGGCCTGGGCGAACGACGAATACCTGTTCTCGGCGAGCCTGTCGGGCGGCCAGATCCTCGGCAAGGGCCGCCAGGTCTTCGCCAACGATCTTGTCGGCACCCGGACCTTCTTCCGCATTCGCGACCGCTACAACGACGCGCAGGGCTGGGATGTGGTGACCAACGCGCCGCTGAAAGGCGGCAGGTTCCTGATCGGCTGCCGCGCGCCGGCGGGGATGTGGCCGCGTGTGCAGGACACCTGCGAACGCGTCCTCGGCACGGTCATGTTCGCCAGCCTTGAGACCCCGCCCAAGCCCGCCGATGCGCCGGTGGCGTCGGTGGTCCCCAAGGGCGAGCCGCCGGTCGCCAGCCCGTCCCCATCCGCCCAGCCGTCCTCGGCTGCCGGCAGGGAACAGGCGTTCAAGTTCTACACCGCCGCGCTCGAACACCTTGAGAAATTCGAGAAAAGCCAGGCCGTCGACGACTGGAAGGCCGGGTTTGAGGCCGCGCAGAACGCCGTCGAAGCCGATCCCGGAACCGCCGACTACTGGCGCGTGCTCGGCTATGCCTATTCGCTCGGCACGGGCGAGATGGAGCTTGCCGGCGCGCTCGCCGAGGAAGCCTATGAGAAGGCGATCGCGCTCGATCCGAAGAACAGCGGCACCCGCATGCTGCTCGCTGCCGAGCTGATCAAGCGCACCTCCTATGCCCGCGCGCTCGACAACGTCGAGGCGGCGCTGACCATCAAGGCCGATCTCGCCACATCGCCGGTGGTGGCGGATATGTGCCGCCTCTACATCCTTGACGAACTGACCGCCCGCGGGGTGGCGTTCTTCACGAAGTTCTCGGCGGCGCATCCGCGCAACCATTCGGCGCGGCTCGGCCTTGCCATCCTGCTCAAAGAGAGCGGCCGAAGGGCTGAGGCGCTGCCGCTGGCCGAAAAGGTCGGCAACGATCCGCAGGCGCCGCAGACCGATGCCGAACACGCCCGCGCCCTCATCAAGGCATGGAAGGAGTGAGCCCCATGCGCACCCCACTGATCCTGTCGCTGCGTGCCGGCTGCTGTGCGCTGGCGCTTGTCGTCGCCGGCTCCGGCCTCGCCCAGACCGGCGTGCCGCCCGGCACCGTGCTGGCATCGCCCGATCCCGATTTTGTCGATCTGGATAAGCACAACAGCGAGATCGAGAAATGGCGGTCCGGGCAGCAGGCAGAATTGCGACGCCAGGGCCGTGCCACGGCGGAGGAATTCCGCCGCATCGACCAGCAGGCGATTGAACGCGCCCGCGCTGCCGAGGCGCATCGCACCCGGGCGCTCGATGCGCTGGCCAAGCGCACCAACACCACGCTCGGGCAGGGGCCGGGCGGCACGCAGCCGGCGCAGGGACGCGGCACGCTCGGCGACATCGATACCGCCTCGCTGTCGGGGCGCGATTATCACAAAGTGCTGCAGGAGGCGAGAAAGGCCGGCTATACCATCACTCCCCAGCAGGGCGATGCCTTCACCATCAAGGAACTTGACGTCACGGTTCACCGCGAGCCGGTGACCCGCTCATCCTCGCCGGTCGGCAGTTCCGCCCGGGCGGCGGAAATCGCACGCGGCAACAACCCCGAGACCGCCATGGGTTTGGGCCGCAACGATCCGGCCATTTCGGTGGCCGACAATCTCAAGAAGGCGGCCCATACGGTCAATACGCCGCCTGATAAGATAGACGGAACCGAGTTGCAGAAGCTCGGCAAGATGACCGGGCGCAATGCCGATGCGATCGCTCAGGTCACCGGCCAGCCGGTCGATCCGGTGACACGCGCCCAGGCCGATGCGCTCAAGCAGGGCTACTCGCCGGAGGCGGCGGGGATCGTGCGGGACAACGCCACCCCCGAGCAGCGCGCGCAGGATATCGCCGATTTCCAGAAGCGCTCCAAACAGGTCAGCGTCGAGGCTGTCAGGGCTGCCGACACCCATGCCAACACCCAGATGGAAAAGCTCGCCGGTGAGGCGCGCCATGCCAACGAGGTGCTGGAAGCCACCAAGGCGACGGGCGATACCGCCCGCACTCAGAGGGCACAGGCGGCAGCGGACGCAGCCAACAAGGCGGTGATCGAGTATCACGAAACCCGCGCCGCCGCGCAGAACGCCGCAGCGGTCAATGATGCCGATGCCGCCAAGATCGTCAACGAGGCGCGCGGCGTGTCGAACGAGGGCAAGTCGCCCAGCCAGATCCGCGAGGCTGCCGTTGCCGAAGGCCGCAAGCAGCTCACCAGCGCCGCGGCCGAACCGACCAGGGCGCCGACCACGACCGCCGAGCCGGTGAAAGGTCCGGGCACGGCGGAAGCCGGGGCCGGCGAAGCGGCGGCAGGCAAGGGCGGCGTGCGCTCGACGGTGATGAAGGGAGCCGGCGGCGCGCTCGGCGTCTATGCCATCTACCACGGTATCAAACGCGGCGCCGAGGAAGCCGGCAAGGAGGCCGGCGAACAGGGTGACGGCGCCTTGAAAAGCGCCGCCAAGACGGTGGGCTATTCGGCCTGGTATGGCGTCGGCATCGGCGGGGCCATCGAAACCGGCAAGAAGGCTGGCGAAGAATCGGCCAAGCAATGGGAAAAGGACGTCAAGGAAGGCAAGGTCGATCCCAACAGCAAGCTGTCGCAGGCCTGGGCGCATATCCGTGGCGTTGGCTGGGGCATCAGCGAATTTACCGGCCTGACAGCCATCAAGGATGCGACGGTCGAGGGCGCCGGTTACGTCAAGGATCGCTACACCCAGTATAAGGCGGAAAAGGCCGAAGCCAACGCGAAGGCAGAGACCGCCGCCAAGACGCCGGCGGCCGGCGACAAGACCGCCGGTGACAAGGCCGCCGGTGACAAGGCTGCCGGCGACAAGACCGCCGGTGACAAGACCGCCGGCGACAAAGCTGCCGGCGACAAGGCTGCCGGCGACAAGACCGCCGGCGACAAGGCTGCCGGCGACAAGGCTGCCGGCGACAAGACCGCCGGCGACAAGGCTGCCGGCGACAAGACTGCCGGCGACAAGGCTGCCGGCGACAAGGCTGCCGGCGACAAGACCGCCGGCGACAAGACCGCCGGTGACAAGACCGCCGGTGACAAGGCTGCCGCTGACAAGACCGCTGCCGACAAGGCCGCCGCTGACAAGGCCGCTGCCGACAAGGACAAGGGCACCCGCGACAAGGACAAGGCGGACAAGGACAAGGCGGACAAGGACAAGGCGCCGATCGGCTCGGCCATCGGCGCCGCCGGGGTCAAGCAGTTGCAGCCGCCCAAGCCGCCGCAGCCGGTGGCCGTGGTGCCGCCGCCCCCGCCGCCACCTCCGCCCGCGCCGCAAACCACCGAGGTCGAAGGCGGCTGGGTCAAGAGCAAGGACGGCATGACCAAGGTCGTCTATATCAACGATGCCAATGGCAACCGCATCGGCGGCTACTACGTGAACTATGACGCAAGCGGCAAGGAGACCGGGCGCCAGCACTTCAAGGAGAGTGGCGGAGCCGATTCCCAGAGCGCCAGTGCGCCCAATCCGGCGCTCGATGGCACCTACTCGGGTCGCATCACGGGCGGTTCATCCGGCTCGCTCACGATCACCGTGTCGGGCGGGCAGGTGAGCGGCACCATCGGCGGCGTGCATGAGGGTGATCCGATCACCGCGAGCTTTTCGGGTCCGTTGTCGGCGGACGGCGGGTTCTCGGCCGCGGCGAAGGGCACCCTGCGCACGACCTGGAGCGACGGCAAGACCGCAAGCTTCACCTTTGCCGGCAAGGTGAGCGGCAAGGTCAATGGCCGCTCCGGCTCCGGTAGCTGGTCGGGCGGTAACCAGTGGGGCGCTTCGCAAGGCACCTGGAGCGCGCGCAAGTAGAGCGCCTCTCCGGGCCCCGCGCCGCCGGTCAGTGCGTGGCCGGCGGCAGAACGGCGAGCGCGCGCTTCATCGCCTCGCACTCCCTGTAAAGATCGATATATGAGTCCATCGAACTCAGAAGCTTGTCGCGCCGGGGGTCATCAACGGCAAGCTTCTTTGCCGCCTCACGCTTAAGTAAAATCAGGGTGTCATAGACGCTTTGCTGCTGGTTGATGCGGTGCCTGTACCTGATGCGCGATCTTGCCGAAAGTTTGCTCAAAGCACTTATGGCTGTCGGATTTTCCAGGATCTGGCCAAAGTCGTGATGCCGCCTGGCCAATCCGTCGCCATTGATGATCATGCTCGATGTATAGCCACCGCCCCTCAATGCGTGAATGTCATTGGCCGAGGGCATGACGCCGGCGTAGTCGCCGAGCATTTGAGTAAGCCGCTGGCTGGGCGGATGGGTGTGGGCGATGGGCGCATGGCCGAAAGTCGGCAAAGATACGTTGCTGTGGTCGCCGCGCACCAGCAGCCGCTCGCCGGCGCCGCTGCCCGCCTTGGTCCGGACCAACAGGAACTCCGTGTTCCCGAGCCGTTGCAGGGCCGCCATCATCGCGCCCTTGTCGCCGCCCTTGGGCACCACGATCTGCTCGGCACCGGACCTTTCCATGATATGCAGGATATAGCGGGCGCGTTCCTCGGCGGTTTTTGCGGGGCCGTAGCTGTCGATGGCGAGACTCTGACCCCAGGAATAGTTCCGGATCATGGGATCGGGATAGTCATCGAAAGGCTGTTTATGCGCTGGCTTCGCCGGCGTGGCGGGCGGCTTGGGCCGGTCCGGCAGATCCGTGCGCAAGGTCTGCGGTGCGGGCTTTGGCTTGGGCGCCGCGGGTTTGCCGGCCAGACGGTCGCGGGTGTCGCCAATGGTCTGGCGTAGCTGGTCGAAGCCGTTGCCGGCTGCCCTGAGGATGTCGCCGCGCTTGCTGGCGATATATGCGGCAAGTTGCGGATGCAGCGCGGCTATCTGGCTCAGGGCCTTGCCGATGGCGCCGAGCAGGTTCGCCTTCATGTCACCTGCGCGCGCCAGGAAGGTGTCGATGCCCTTGCGTACCATCGGCAGGGCGAACAGTTTGCGGGCGATTGCCACCGCATCGCCGGCCTTGCCGGATGTCAGTTCACCGGCCGCCTTGAGCAGGATCTTCAAACTGCCCTTCAGCGCCGATCCAAGTTCGGGAATGGCGCCGATCGCGGTCAGCGCGATGGCAAGCCCGTCGGCCCCATCGATCCGCCCCTTCTTGTAGCATTTGAGAAGGTTGGCGCTCAGATCCTGTATGTCGCCGCCCTGATCGACGCCCGGGATCATGGTCAGCAGAGAACGCGCCACGGTTTGGCCGACGGTAGGGTTTTCGGCGAAGTCTCCCTTGAAAACACCGCCCCACCAGTCGATCACTTCGCTGGCATACTGCTGGATGCCCCTTGCGCTGGGCGCCGGCGGGCGATCGTTGCAGGACTTGCTGCTGCGCGCCAGCGAGGCGGCGAAGCCCCGGCCCCGGTCGTTCGGGGGCATGGCCCCGCACGATTGCTCCCGCCCATTCCAGGCAACGCTACCAACCACACTGCACTCCGCAACCGAATTACTATGTAAAAATAATAAATATTCGTAATTGTTGCAAGAACGATGTTGGCCATGCGTTCCGTGTTCGCGAGTTGATTGAAAAGGACCTCGATCCGGCGCCGGGTTTGCTGCCAAGGGTCATTGAGAATGACTCTTTGGGAGTCTGCCCAGGATTCATCAACCCATTGAGTTTGTTTGATAAATTATGGCTCGTTCATAAGCCCCTGCGTCAGCATCCGGGGCCTTTGGTCTCAGGCCACTTCGGCCGATGCTGCGCGGGCGAAAGGAATCTGGTCGATGGGTCTTGGAGACGCGATCAGGAAGCCTTGAACATAGACGCAGCCGAGCCGGGCGATCTCGACCAGCTGTTCGCGCGTCTCGATGCCCTCGGCCACCACTTCCAGCTTCAGCGCGCGGGCCAGAGCGATGATCGCCGTGATGATCGAATTCGAGCCGTCGCGCTCGCCCAGCCGATGGACGAACGAGCGATCGATCTTGACGCAGTTGATCGGGTAGTTCTGCATGTAGCTCAGGCAGGAATAGCCGGTGCCGAAATCGTCGATGGCGATGCGGATGCCGAGCGCACGGATCGCTTTGAGGACGCCGAGCGTTTTCCTGTCGTTGTTCATCATGCTCGACTCGGTAATCTCGATTTCGAGGCGGGCGGGATCGATGCCGTGCCGCGCGACAGCGCCTTGCAGGGTGTCGAGCAATCCCTCGTGCTGGAGCTGGCGCACCGAAAGATTGATCGCGATCTGGAAGCCCGCACCGCGCCTTGCCAGTTCCGCGCAGGCGGTCTGGATCACCCATTCGCCGATGGGCACGATCAGGCCGCTTTCCTCGGCGATGGGGATGAAGGTCGCCGGGCTGATCAGGCCGCGTTCGGGATGGTGCCAGCGCAGCAGCGCCTCGAACCGCACCGCCTTGTGCGTCACCAGCGAAACGATGGGCTGGTAGTGGAGTTCCAGCTCGCCACGGCTGGCGGCCTCGCGCAGATCCGCTTCCATCTTGCGACGGTTGAGCAGGGCGAGATTGAGTTCCGCGTTGAACATCTCGCAGCGCCCGCGGCCGGCGCCCTTGGCGGCGTAGAGCGCAAGATCGGCGGCGATCAGCATGTCTGGGGCGGTGCGGGCGTCGCTCTTTCCGCGGGCGATGCCCACCGTCGCGCCAATGGACAGAGCCTGGCCGTCGACCACGATCGTTTCGCCAAGCGACTGGCAGATCGCTTGGCCGAGATCGCGCAGCGCTTCCGTCGAGCGCTTGCCGTAGACCAAGAGGGCGAATTCGTCGCCGCCGAGGCGCGCAATGAGATCGCCGGGCTGGCTCAGCGCGATGAGCCGGTGCGCTACCTGCTTGAGCACCTGGTCGCCGGTGTCGTGGCCGTGCGTGTCGTTGACGGCCTTGAAGTGATCGAGATCGATCAGCACCAGCGCGCATTGGCTGGCGCCCCCCGGATCCTTGAAGGCGCTTTCCAGCGCGGCATGCAGGCGGGCGCGGTTGCCGATGCCGGTCAGGGCGTCGTGTTCGGCGAGGAAATAGGCGCGCTCGTCGGCCTTGAGGGATTCGCGCGTGCGCCGTTCGACCAGCACCAGACAGGCGAGCAGCATGCCCGATGAAATCAGCGCGGCGACCAGGATGCCGATGGAGATGATCTGGCTGCGCTCTTCAGCGGCCGCCAGATACGGCTCGATGAACTTGGTGACCTCGAACACCGCGCGCACATCGCCGACCTTCCAGTCGCGCTTGGCCGACAGCGGGTCCGAGTTATGGCAATCGACGCAGGTCTGCGACACCATCCGGTCGGCGACGGCGACGCGCATGACGCGCTGGCCATCAATGAACTCGATGCGTGACTCCACCGCGTCGGGATGGGTCTGGAACTTCTTCCAGGCCGCGCTTTCGAAATCGTCGAGCACACGGTCGGCGCGGTGCGGCCACGGGTAGGGGCTGATCAGCCCCAGCCGCGTATGCTGCTTGCTCATCATCTCGGAGATGTCCTTCACCAGCGTCGCCGGCAGCGGAATCTGGTTGAGATGGTCCCTGTAGGACATGCTCGGCTTGAGCGTTTCGGTCTTCAGCGCACGCGCGACGATGGTCTGCGTGTAGTAGCTGCGCATCAGCTTGATCTGGTCGATGGTCTCCAGATTGCTCTGCCGCGCCGTATCGATGGCGGCGCTGCGCATGGCATGCGGCAGATAAAGATAGATGGCGATCGAGCCAATGACGATCAGCGTCAGGATCACCGCGACAAACATGCGGATCGGGCCGATCGTACGCCCCGCCGACAGCGGTTTGTCATGTCTTGCTGGCACTGAATGCGGCATCCTGACCTTTGTGCAACCTGTGCGATTCGCCCCTTTGTCCCACACAAGCTGTGCAAAATACCTTAACCAGTTGACGTAATGACGCTTTTTCGGTGACCGTGCCGCCGGTTTCCCGATTTGGCCCCGCCTCGGAGCACTCGATGAGCACTTACCGCCTCGACAAATTGTTCGCGCCGCGTTCGGTGGCGGTGGTCGGCGCCAGCACGCGCCCCGGCTCGCTCGGCAGTGTCGTCCTGCAGCGCATCATCGCCGGCGGCTTCGCCGGGCGGCTGACCGGGGTCAATCCGAAATACCGCGAGGTGCAGGGCATAGCCTGTGTGTCCAGCCTGTCGGCGCTCAAGGAAGCGCCCGACCTTGTTGTCGTCGCCACGCCGGCCGAGACGGTGCCGGAGGTAATCGCCGACGCGGTGGATGCCGGCGCCAGCACCGCCATCGTGCTGACCGCGGGGCTGGGGCGCGGCCCCGGTTCGCTGGCCGAGCGGGCGATGAGCCGGGCCCGCGCCGCCGGCCTGCGCATCGTCGGGCCGAACTGCCTCGGCATGCTGTCGCCGCGCGCCCGCCTCAACGCCAGCTTTGCCGTCCACCTGCCCAAGCCTGGCCCGCTGGCGCTGATCTCGCAGTCGGGGGCGATCGCCACCTCGGTGGTCGAATGGGCCGAGGAGCGTGACGTCGGCTTTTCCGGCGTGGTGTCGATCGGCGATGCGCTCGATGTCGATTTCGGCGATCTGATCGACCATTTCGCCGAGGATGCCGGCACGCGGGCGATCCTGCTCTATGTCGAGGGCATTCTGGACGCGCGCAAGTTCCTCTCCGCCGCGCGCAAGGCGGCGCGCGTCAAGCCGGTCATCGTGCTGAAGTCGGGCCGGCACAGCGAGGGCGCCCGCGCGGCTGCCACCCATACCGGCGCGCTCGCCGGCTCGGATGCGGTCTACAACGCCGCGTTCCACCGCTCGGGTTGCGTGCGTGTGCTGGACCTCAACGCCTTCTTCGCCGCTGCCGATACGGTGTCGCTGCAGACGAGTGTGGCCGGCGAGCGGCTTGCCATCCTCACCAATGGCGGCGGGCTGGGTGTGCTGGCGGTCGATCGTCTGGTGGACCTCAAGGGCACGCTTGCCGGGCTCGGGCCGGAGACGGTGGTCGCGCTCGATGCGGTGCTGCCGAGTACCTGGTCGCGCGCCAATCCGGTGGACATCATCGGCGATGCGCCGCCGGAGCGTTATCGCGAAGCTTTCCGCGCGTTGCAGGACGATCCCGGCAACGATGCCATCCTGGTGATGAACTGCCCGACCGCGATGACCTCGCCGGAAGCCGCCGCAGAGGCGATGATCTCCGTCGCGAACGAGCGTCGGGCGAAAGGCGAGCCGGTCAAACCCGCCTTCGCCGTGTGGCTGGGCGCCGACCGGGCGCTGGCCGAAAGGTTCCGCTCCGCCCGCATTCCCGCCTATGCCAGCGAGGCCGAGGCGCTGATCGGCATCACGCAGTTGACCCGCATCCGCCGCCGCCACAACGCGCTGCTGCGCCCGCCGCCGGAGCTGCCGGCCCACATCGTGCCCGATCATGCCGCCGCACGGGCGGCCATTGCCGCCGCGCTCGCCGCCGGCCGGCGCTGGCTGACCCAGATCGAGGTGACGGCGCTGATGCAAGCCTACGGCATTCCGCTGCCGCCGGTGCATCTGGCCACCACCGCCGAGGCGGCCGAACGCATCGCCGCCCCTTATCTCGCACGCGGCGAGGCGCTGGCGCTGAAAATCCATTCGCCCGACATCGTGCACAAGTCAGATGTCGACGGCGTGCGGCTGGGCCTCGCCTCGGTAGAGGCGGTGCGTGCCGCCACCGACGACATCCTCGCCCGTTCGCGCAAGCTCCGGCCGCAGGCGCGCATCGACGGCGTGTCGCTGCAACCGATGGTGCGTCGCTCGCATGCACGCGAACTGATCGTCGGCATGGCGGTGGACCCGACCTTCGGCCCGGTGATCCTGTTCGGCCATGGCGGCACCGCGGTGGAGGTGATCGACGACAAGGCGCTGGCGCTGCTGCCGCTCGATCTGGCGCAGGCGCGCGACCTCATCGCCCATACCCGCATCGCACGCCTGCTTGCCGGCTATCGCAACGTGCCGCCGGTCGATACCGAGAAGGTCGCCGAGGTGCTCATCCGCGTCTCGCGGCTGGTTGAGGACAACCCCGAGGTCATCGGACTGGACATCAACCCGCTGCTGGCCGGCGCTGAAGGCGTCATCGGGCTCGATGCGCGTGTCGAGGTCACGCCCGTGCCGGCCGAGACGCGGGCGATGGTGGCCGGCAGGCGCTTTGCCGTCCGGCCCTATCCGCGCCATCTTGAGCAGCAGGCGCGCCTTAAAGACGGCACCAGCCTGCTGGTCCGCCCGATGCGGCCGACCGACCAGCGCGCGCTGACCGAGATGCTGGAAAAGACCTCGCCCGAGGATCTGCGCATGCGCTTTCTGGCCACCGCGCGCAGCTTCAACATCGAACTGATGGCCCGCCTGACCCAACTCGACTATGCGCGCGAGATGGCGCTGGTCGCGCTCGATCCGGCTTCCGGGGCCATATTCGGCGTGGTGCGCCTGCATGGCGACGCCAATCTCGAACGCGGCGAATACGCGATCCTCGTCCGCTCGGACCAGAAGGGGCGGGGCATTGGCTCCGACCTGATGCGGCGCATCATCGCCTTCGCCCGCGCGGAGGGTTATTCCGAGATCTTCGGCGAGGTGCTGGCCGACAACCGCGCCATGCTCGCGCTCTGCCGGACACTCGGTTTCGTGCAGGAGCGCGGCGACGACGGCGACACCTTGATCGTGCGGCTCGAACTGGACGAGGTGGAAGGCGCCGCCCCGCCGCGTTGATCTACGCCAATGCGCCCACAAGTCCGGAGTCGACAATGAGGTGATGCCCGGACCCGTCGGGCAGTCGAACGAGACGCGAGGCGGTGAATTCCCCGTGAGCCACCCTGGAGTGTCGATCCTTGCCGGCGCCCTGCGCCAGATATTGCGACAGGGCGTCATGCTGGCCGGCGGCCTCATGCTGATCGGCGCGGTCGCGCTGATGGCCGACGATCCGCTGCGCATGTTCTTCCGCCTGCTGTCGCTGGCCGGCACCGCGCTGATGCTGCTGTCGGTGGCGCTGATGCTGGTGACGTTCCGGCGCGCGCGGGTGCTGGCGCCGGCCGCCTTGCTGACGACGCTTCTCGCCAGCCTCATCAGCACCGGCTTGAGCCTCATCCTGAGCGGGGCCGCCGTGGATCCCGTCAGCGCGATTGCGATCACCGCCGGCGGGCTGGCCATGGGGGTCGGCTGGTCGCTGACCACGCTGCTGTTCATCGATGGCGAGATCGTGCGCGGTCGCGGCACGCCGTGGCATCTGATGGTCTGGGCGCTGAGCCTGGCGGTCAATCAGGTCGTCGCGGTGACCGGGGCAGGTAATCCCGCGACCGCGACGCTCATGATGCTGGCCGGCGCCGGGCTGACCATCGGCCACTCGCTGGGGCTGATCGTGCGGGTCCGGCAGGCGGGGCGGTGGGCGCGACCGGCCGCGCCGCAGATGAGGGAGGTCTGAGCCATGGCATTCTGCACCCAATGCGGCGCACGGCTCGCCGGGGGCGAGCGGTTCTGCACCCAGTGCGGGGCGGCAATTGCGGCCGCTGCTCCCCCGCCGGCATCGCCTGAGCTTCCTGCGCCCATCCCGCTTGCGCCGGCCCCGGCGCCGACTGCGCAGCGCCGCGCGCTCGGGTTGCCCGCGCTGCTGCTGGCCATGGCCGGTGCCGGGCTCGTCTATTGGATCGCCATGCCGGCCGATCCGCCGAAACGACCGCCCGTTGCCGGCGCGCAAACCACCGCGCCCCCGCCTGTGGCGTCACCTGTCGCCACGGCGCCTCCTGTCGCCACCGCACCGCCGGCACCTGCCGCGCCGCCGGCACCTGTCGCGCCGCCTGTGGCCGCGCCGCCACCGGAACCTGCGGGGAGCTGGCGCTTTTTCTCCAACGAGGACGGCATCGTGGTTCTTCACGAAAAGGCCGGCGCCGGCGCCGATGAGCCGGCGCTGTTCCGCCTTTCGTGCGTGCCCGAGGATCGGGTGGTGATCGCCCAGTCGCGCGGCCTCATCGACGATGCGGTGGAGCAGGCGGCGGAGAAGGGCGAACTGGCCCTGATGCTGACAGCCGCTGCTGCCGCGCAAAAGCTGCCGGGCTATGTGGCGCGTGCGCCGGAGGCGACGGTGGCCGCCTTCGAGGCACCGGCGACCCCGGCGCTGCTGGCGCTGCTGGCCGACGGGTCGCTGACGATCGCCGCGCCGGGCCTTGCCGTGCGGATCGCCAGCGATGACGCGCGCGCGGCGCTGAAGCAGTTTGCCGCCGCCTGTCCGCCCGCGCCCGCCGCCGCCGACCCTCAAGGCTGGGGCAGCTACACCAGCCTGCTGCATGGCTACCGGCTCGAACTGCCGAAAGCGCTCCTGCGCCTGCAATCTGGGGATCGCAACGGGCGGCTCTACACCGCCGAACGCGGTATCCTGGAACTCAGGATCTATGGCGAGGTCAACGCGCTGGATCAGAAGTTCCCCGCCGTCGTCGCCGCGCTCGCCCCGGACATCGACAAGGTAACCCTGCGCCGCACCGGCAAGGATTTCATGGTGCTGTCCGGCTACGCCGGCAGCCGCATCGTCTATTTCCTTGGTCGCGCCACCTGCAACGCCGCCAATGTCGCCTTCATCAACCTCGCCTACGATCCTGAGGCGAACGACTATTATGCGCCCATCATCACCCGGATCGCGCAGAGTTTCCTCAAGGATACGCTGCCGGATGGAAAGCCGCTGTGTCCATGACAGCGATGCGGCGGCTGCTCGGTCTGGTCGGCGCTGTTGTGCTGGCCACTGCGTCCGCGCTGGCCCAGCAGGCGCCGCGCCCGCCGGAAGCGGAGAAGTTCATCCTGTCGCCGACCCCCGGCAGCGTCCGGGTGGAAACGTCCGGCACCAACCCGCGGTTCGACCAGCGCTTCGACTGGACGGTGCGCTACACCCGGCCGGTCGCCGGCAATGACAATTACCGCCGGCGCATCTTCGCCATCATCACCGTCTGGAAGTTCAAGACACGCGACGGCGCGATCGCCGAATGCACGCGGTTGAAAACACTGGTCGAGCAGGCGCGCGACGTGCCGCCCAGCCCGCGCATTCGTGGCTACGATTGCTTCGGCGCCCGCCAGTTTGAATCGCTTTCGACCTTCCCGGCCAGCTTCAACCGCGAGACCCGCGACATCTCCCCCGGCTGGCAGAGCCGCAATGTCACGCTCACCAGCTTCTTCAGTCGTGGTGTCTATTGGGTGAGCCATTCCTATCTGTCCGAATCCGACACCGCGCTCGGCCCGCCGCTGCCGTTCCCCGAGCCGAACGGCATCGATGAACTCGCCGCCATCGTCGACACGCTCGATTCCTCCGGCAAGTCCGCATCGACCCGGCCGCCGGCGCCGCCCCAGACTGCGCCGTCGCCGCCGCCCGGCGCGACATCGAAATCCGGCGATGCGCCTGTGCTGACGAAACCCTCACGCGATCTCATCTCCAGCCTCAAAACGCCCGAGGGGCAGGCGCTGCTGGCCGCGCTCGGCGCCTCGGCGGTCTCGGCGCTCGGCGCGCTGCTGGCGATGACCCAGTCCGGCGTGCCGGCGGGCCAGGCGCTTTCCGATCTCGGCAATCTTTTGCGCGGGCGCCTGCCGCCCGATGGCTACGCCGAATGGCTGGCGCGCCAGCAGGCGGCGGGCAACAACGTGCGCGTCGACGGGCGCCTCGCCTATGTCGAGGATCTCGGCCGTCCGCCACCGCTGCTCGATCCGTTCAGGGACCTGCGCGGCCGCATGCCTGCCGGCGCGACGTCTCCTCCCGCCCCCCCTCGCGACGGCGAGGCCAACCCGCGGACCGGGGAGGTGTGGAGCGACGAGGATCGCGGCTGGGTCAGCCGCAACATGTATGAGTGGGAACAGCGCAACCGGCGCGAGATCCAGCGCATTGCTGACTACAACCGCACGGCGGTGATGAGCTGGGAGAAGGAGGCGCAGGAGCTTGGCCACCGCATCGCCGAGAACCGCGCCCGTCAGCAGGCCGCCGCCGACGAGGAAGCCCGGCGCCGGCAATGGCTGACCCAGCGCCTGCAACGGGCCTATGCCGACGAGGGGCGTGATGCCGCCGCGGTCAGCGCCGGCCTGACCGGTGCCAGCAGCGCCGAGCTTCAGGACATGTATGGCCGCCATCTGCGCGCGGCGATGCAGAAATCCTCGGCGGAAGCTGCCTATAACGCCAATCTCGCGACCGCGCTCGATGTCGGCTACTACGCCTCCAAGGCGGTGCTGGCCGGGGCCAAGACCGGGCTGGTGGTGGCGGGCGGGCCGATGGGCGCGGCGGTCAGCATCGGCGCGTTCGGGCTGATCACCGGCGTTGAGGAAGGCACGACGGCCTATCTCGATCCCGCCGGCGGCAAATCGGTGGTTGGTTCGTTCGCCACCGGCTTTCTGTCCGGCGTCAAGGATGGCGCCATCGGCCGCTACACCAACCTGCCGGGCACCTCGACACTGAAGAAGGTGCTGCTGCCTGCGGTCGGCGATGCCGGCGAGATGTATCTGCGCACCGGCGATGGCAAGATGTCGCTGCAGACGGGGCTCCTGTCGGCGGCGGGCGGTGTGGTTGGTCTCGGCACCGGCAGGATCGAGAACTCGATCCTGCGCGGCGGGGTGGAGGACCTCACCGGCGGGGTCATCGGCGGCGCACAGACGGTCATCTCCGGCGGTTCCTTCTCGGAAGGGTTCACCGAGGGGCTGGTTGACGGCATCGGCGCCAAGGCCGGAGGCCACATCACCGCGTCGAACGCGCCGATGAGCCGGCAGGACGTGGCGATGGATGCCGAATATGCCGCCAATCAGGCCAAGGCGCGCCAACATGCCGCCGACCTCGACCACGCGATCCGCAATGGCAGCCCCGAGGACAAGGCCAAGGCGGTGAAGGCCGTACTCGACCATCGCGAGTCGCGGCAATGGCTGAAAAACAGCCGGGACGACAAGCTGAAGGCCGATTATGCCGCTTTGGTCGATCAGAACCGCACCCAGCCGCTGGTCGAGGGGGCCGTCAACCACCTCAACAGCGTGACCATGCAGGCCCCCGACGGCACCACCACCCAGCGCTATGGCGCGCTGGTCACCGGCGAGCGCGGCACCGTGCTGATGCCGCTCGATCCGGCGCATCTGAAGAGCGGCAGCGGCAGCGCCGGCTCCGCGCCGGGCATGGACCTTGATCTTTACGCAGGGGTGACGATTTTCGATAAGCAGACGCGCCAGCCGGTCAAACCGGAGGTTGTTGGCGCCGCCGTCGATGAAGCCTGCAAGCAGCTCGGGATCAATCCGAAGCAGCAGGAGATCAACTTCATCCACAAGACCCATGCCGAGGCTTTCGCCCTGCGGCCGGGGGAGGACCCGAAGGCGTTCATCGCGCGCGGCGGTTCGCTGACCGGGCGGGAGGGTCAGTCGGTGACGGAGGTGACCGGCTTCAAGCTCAATGATGCCCGGCTGCTGCACGGATCGGAAGCCGGCGGCTCGGCGGTGTCCGAGATGAGCCGCATTGCGATCAAGGATACCGACCGGCTGACCCAGAAGCTCCTGGAAACCCACCCCGATGCGCGCCTGCCGGAGGTGTTCACGCGCATCGACGCCACCACCGGCGAGACTCCGCTCGCCATCATGCGCAAGGTGGGGGAGGGCGAGCTTGCCCCCGGCACCGGCAACGCGCGCTTCCGCGCGATCACCGGCATGTCGCTGGAATCGGGCAGCCAGAAGCTGGCGAGCCTGCCCGAGTTCATCGCCAAGGGGGTGGGCGCCGGCGGCGAGGCGCCGGCAACGCCCGGGCTCTACTACCGGCCCGGCACGCATTCTTCGGACATCACCTCCTCCGTGCTGCGCGAGGCAATGCGCACCACGCTCAACCGGCGGGAGCCGTGATGGCTGAGACCTCGCCGTTCCTTCTCGAAACGGAGATTGCCGCTGCCGATCTGGCCGGCTGGAAGGCGGGTGCCGTGCCGGCCGGTCTTGCGCCGCGTCTGCAGAGGGCGGCCGCGATCCTTGCCAACCCGATGACCACGCTCAACCTGCGTCTTTGGGGCGGGGTCGACGCCAATGCCGAGACGAGTGTCATCTTTCCCGATGTCATCGCAGGCGGTGGCGGGGTCATGCTGATGCCGGTTTCGGCGGAGCGACTGTTGCTGCGTGCCTTCGTTGATGGCGATACGCCGGCGATGCTGGTCGCCCGCATGTTGCCGCCCGGCCGCCCGGCGCCCGACCTCGCGCTCCAGGTGCCGGCAGCGGCCCTGCAGGTGCTGGCCGGCCTCATCGACATGACGCTGACCGATGTGCGCGCCGCCCGCGTGGCCGCGGTGCAGGCCGGCAAGGCGCGGCCGGCCGCTGTGCTGGCCGGTGCGGCCGGCTATGGCGCTGAAGCGGTCGCCGGCTGGCTGTCGGCCTGGTGGGGGCTCGGCGGCTTTGGCGCGCTGCTCACCTATGCGGTGGCGCTCGGCAATCGGCCGGCCCCGCCCGATGCGGCAACCGTGGCGCAGCTGCTGGAGGCGCTGACGCAAGCCGGCCTGGCCGTGCGGTCGCGGCAGGCGTTCCGCCTCGCCCCGGTGCTGGAACCGCTGGCCGCCGCCGCGCTCGGCCTGTCGGCGGGCATCCAGTGGCAGCGCCTGACCCGGCGCGATGCCGAAACGGTTGAGGTGAGCGAACGGCTGTTGCTGTTCGGCGGCGGCGGGACAATCCTTGAGATGCGGGTGCCGAGGGCTGGCATGCTGCATCTCGGCTTCGTCGAGCGCGAGGCGGTCGAGCAATTCATCTCGGAGGAATGTCTCGCCACGGCGGCGGCGCCCGCTCCCGTTACTGGCCCGGTCAAGAAGTTCTGCGGCGCCTGCGGGCAGCGCCTGGCCATCGCGGCGCGGTTTTGCGGTGCGTGCGGCGCACCGGTGTGAGGTATCGCACCGCTATCGGAACAGCTTGGGCAGCCACAGCGAGAACGCCGGGATATAGGTGACCAGCAGCAGCACGACGATCGACACGCCATAGAAGGGCCAGATCGTTTTCATGCTCTCGCCGATCGAGATGCGCCCGACCGCGCAGGCGACGAACTGCACCGAGCCGACCGGCGGGGTGTTCAACCCGATGCCGGCGTTGAGGATGAGAATCACGCCGAAGTGGATCGGATCGACGCCGAAGGCGGTGACGACCGGCAGGAAGATCGGCGTGCAGATGATGATCATCGGCGCCATGTCCATGAAGGTGCCGAGAACCAGCAGGATGGCGTTGATCATCAGCAGCACGGTGAACGGATCATCCGACACCGTCTTCATCCAGGCCACCATGGTCTGCGGCACCTGCAGGAAGGCCATCAGCCAGCCGAAGGCGCCGGCGGCGCCGATCACCAGCAGCACCATGGCGGTGGTGCGCACGGCGCCCTGCGTCGCCGCGATGAACTCCTTCCAGCCGAGCCCGCGATAGACGAAGGCCGCGATCAGCCCCGCATAGATGAGCGCGATGCACGAACTTTCCGTCGCCGTGAACCAGCCCGAGCGGATGCCGCCGAAGATGATGAAAATCAGCAGGATGCCAGGCATTGCCACCACGAAGGTGCGCAGCACCGTGCCAAAACCGGGGAATACCCCTACCGGATAGCCGCGCCGCACCGCCACCACATAGGCCGCGATCATCAGCGCGCCGCACAGCATCAGCCCGGGAATGATGCCGGCGGTGAACAGGTCGGCGATCGACAGGTTGCCGCCCGCCGCCAGCGAATAGATGATCATGTTGTGCGAGGGCGGGATCAGCAGCGCCACGATCGCCGCATTGGCGGTGACGTTGACGGCGTAATCGGCATCATAGCCGCGCTGCTTCATCTGCGGGATCATGATGCCGCCGACCGCCGAGGCATCGGCCACCGCCGAGCCGGAAATACCGCCGAACAGCGTGCAGGTCAGCACATTGACCTGTCCCAGCCCGCCGCGCAGATGGCCGACGAGGCTGGCCGCGAAGTTGATCAGCCGGTCGGCGATGCCGCCGCGGATCATCAGGTCGCCGGCGAAGATGAAGAACGGGATCGCCATCATCGCGAACGCGTTCATGCCGGAATTGATCTGCTGGAACACCACGATCGGCGGCAGATCCATGTAGAGGATGGTCAGGAGCGAGGAAATGCCGAGGCAGAACGCCACCGGCATGCCGATCAGCAGCAGCAGCGAGAACGAGCCGAACAGGATCCAGAGTTCCATCCCCTTTACTCCAGGCCCGTTGCAGCAGGCTCGCCCGGCCCGCGCAGCACGGTGTCCTCGCCCCTTGCAAGCTGGTTGACGAGGTTTTCAAAGGAGAACAGCGCGAACAGAAGTCCTCCGCCGACCAGCGGCAGATACTCCATGCCCTGGGGCAGGTTGATGCCGGCGGTCTTGGCGCTCCAGGTTTTTTCGGTCAGCTGCCAGCCATAGACCGTCATGTAGAGGCCGAAGGCGATGATCAGCCCGTGCGTGATCAGTTTCATGGCCAGACGCAGCGGCCTGGGCGCATAATGCAGGCCGATGTCGAAGGCCATGTGCTCGCTCTCACGCACGCACACCGCGCTGCCAAGGATGATGAACCAGCTCATCAGCAGCAGACTGCCGGGCTCGGTCCATGTCGGGGAGTCGTTGAGCACCTTGCGGCCGAACACCTGCCAGGCCACCGCCAGCGACATGGCGATCAGTCCGAACGCCGCCAGCCACAGGCAGAGGCGCGAGATCGGCGCAAGGATGCGGGCAAGCGCGGCGGCCAGTGCGGTCATGGCACGTCCTCGGCAATGAATGTCGGGTTTGCGCATGGCCCGGGGGCTACGCAGCGGGCCGGCGAGGCCCTCCCCGGCGCGAGGCGGGGGAGGGCGGTTGCGTTAGCTTACTGCACGGCCTGGATACGGCCGAGCAGGTCCTTCAGCTTGGCATCCTTCACATACTTTTCGTAAACCGGCTTCATCGCGTCGATGAACGGCTTCTTGTCGACCTCGGTGATCATCGCGCCCTTGGCCTTCACCGCAGCTTCCGAAGCTTTCTCGCGCGCTTCCCAGAGTTCGCGCATCTTGGCGACGGAGTCCTTGGCAGCCGAGCGGAAGATGGCCTTGTCGGCATCCGACAGCTTGTCCCAGGCGCGCTTGGACATCGCCAGCACTTCCGGCGTCATCGAATGCTCGGTCTTGGAGTAGTGCTTGGCCACCTCGAAATGGCGCGTCGATTCATAGGACGGCCAGTTGTTTTCCGCCCCGTCGATGACGCCGGTCTGCAGCGAGGAGAACACCTCGCCGAACGGCATCGGCGTGGCGTTGGCGCCCAGAGCATTGACCAGATCGATGAACATGTCCGACTGCTGGACGCGAATCTTGAGGCCCTTGAGATCCTCCAGCTTCGTCACCGGCCGCTTGGTGTTGTAGAACGAGCGGGCGCCGGAATCGTAGAAGGCGAGGCCGATCATGCCGTGCGCCTCGAAGGCTTTCAGGATTTCATCGCCGATCGGCCCGTCCATTACCTTGCGCATATGCGCGACCGAGCGGAACACGAAAGGCAGGCCTGGCACCGCCGTTTCGGGGATCAGGTTGTTGAGCGGGGCCATGTTGATGCGGTTCATGTCAATGACGCCGAACCGCGTCTGCTCGATCGTGTCCTTCTCCTGCCCGAGGGTCGAGGAGGGGAACATCTGGATCTTGTAGCGGCCGGCGGTGCGCTGCTCGATGAGCTGGCCCATGAACTTGACCGCTTCCACGGTCGGGTAGCCGTCGGGATGGGTGTCGGCCGAGCGCAGTGTCACGGTCTGGGCGCTGGCGCCGGCAAGGCCGAGCGCGAGCGCGGCGGCGGCGAGGCTGGTCTTGAGGGCAATGCGTCTGGTCGCCATGGGGGTTCCTCCGGTTTTCTCAGGTGAGCTTGTAGGCTTTTTCGGCGAGCCTCCAGGCAAGGTCCGCCGCCAGTTCATGCGCTTCGTCTTCGTCCAGCCGATGTTCGGCGACGAGCCGGGCGAGGAAGGCGCAATCGATACGGCGCGCCATGTCGTGGCGGGCCGGAATGGAAAGATAGGCTCTGGTGTCGTCGTTGAATCCGACGGTGTTGTAGAAGCCGGCGGTCTCGGTGGTCAGTTCCCGGAAGCGGCGCATGCCTTCCGGCGCATCGAAGAACCACCACGCCGGCCCCAGCTTCAGCGCCGGATACACCCCGGCCAGCGGCGCGAGTTCGCGGCTGTAGCTGGTCTCGTCGAGCGTGAACAGGATCAGCGTCAGTCTGGGATCGGTGCCGAAGGCATCGAGCAGCGGCTTCAGCGCCGCCACATAGTTGGTCGCGGTGGGAATGTCGGCGCCCTTGTCGCGGCCGAAACGGGCGAGCAGTTCCGGGCTGTGATTACGCCAGGAGCCGGGGTGAAGCTGCATCACCAGCCCGTCATCGAGGCTCATGCGCGCCATCTCGGTCAGCATCTGGCCGCGGAAGGCTTCCGCCTCGCCCGCGCTCGCCGCGCCGGCGATGACCTTGGCGAACAGCTTCTCCGCGTCGGTCTGCGACAGGTTCTCGGTGCGCGCGGTCGGATGGCCGTGATCGGTGGCGGTGGCCCCCATGGCCTTGAAGAAGGCGCGGCGCTGGCGATGGGCGGCGAGGTAGCCGCGCCAGGTCGCGGTATCCTCGCCTGTAATCTCGCCGAAGCGGCGGACATTTCCGGCAAATCCACCGAAATCGGGATCGACCACCGCATCGGGCCGGTAGCAGGGAAGCACGCGCCCCGTCCAGCCGGAGGCCCGCACCGCGGCATGGTGGGCCAGATCGTCGAGCGGGCTGTCGGTGGTGGAAATCACCTTGATGCCGAACCGTTCATAGAGCGCGCGCGGCCGGTTTTCGGGCTTTCCCAGCGCTGCGGCGATGCGGTCGAACAGCGCATCGGCGTTCTGCGGTGTCAGCCGCTCGTCGATCCCGAACACATCCTCCAGCGATTGTTCGAACCAGAGCCGCGTCGGCGTGCCCTTGAACAGCCCCCAATGGGCGGCAAACACCCGCCAGATCGCCCGCGCGTCGGTTCCCACCGGCCCGCCATCAACGCGCGGCACGCCCAGACGCTCCAGCGGAACGCCCTGCGAAAACAACATGCGGAACACATAATGGTCCGGCTTGACGAACAGCGTCGCCGGGTCGGCAAACGCCTCGTTGAGCGCATACCAGGATGGCTCTGTATGGCCATGCGGGCTGACGATCGGCGCCGAGCGGATGCCCGCATACAGCGTGCGTGCGATGGCGCGGGTGCGCTCGTCTGCCGGGAAAAGTCGGTCAGGATTGAGGGCCATGCGAGATCGAAAACTCCACCTGATGGCTTGTCAGTAAACTAATATACTAGTATGTCAATTATCAGAATGCCGCACGGAGCGGAACGACATGAATGTCCTTCCCGGATTTTCCGGAGAAAACATGCGGCCGTCGCTGCGCCAGCCGCGCGCCACGGCGGCAAGCCAGATCCTCGGCCGGTTGCGGCAGGCGATCCTGGCGCTGGACCTGCCGCCGGGCACGCCGTTATCCGAGAAGGAACTGACCGAGCAGTTCGGCGTCAGCCGCACGCCGGTGCGCGAAGCGCTGATCCGCCTCGCCGAGGAGCGGCTGGTTGATATATTTCCGCAGTCCGGCACCTTCGTCAGCCGCATTCCGGTGGCCGGACTGCCGGAGGCGATCGTGATCCGCAAGGCGCTGGAACAAGCCGCGCTTGATCTGGCGTTCGAGCATGCCGGCAGCGCAGGCCTCGATGCACTCGACAAGGTGATTGCCCGTCAGCGGGCGATGGCCGGGCTTGATGATCGCGACGGCTTCCACGCCGCCGATGAAGCGTTTCACGAGATGCTTGCGGCGCTCGCCGGCCATCCCGGGATCTGGCGCGTTGCCCAGCAGGCGAAGCTACAGATCGACCGTTGCCGCCGGCTCACGTTGCCGATTCCCGGGCGCATGCAGCAGGTCATCGCCGAACACTGTGCCATCATCGCGGCAATGCGTGACCGTGATCTGGCCGCAGCGCGCCACGCGCTCGACCTGCATCTTTCAGTGGTGCTGCCGGATCTGGCCGAGATCCGCGCGAGGTATCCCGATTATTTTGCCTGACCGGGGACGTGCGCCACGCGCCCGCGCTTAGGGGGGGGGCTGAAATGGAAAACGCGGCACTCCCGAGGGAGCACCGCGTTATTCCGGTACGGGAGACCAGAGGGTCAGGCGCGAATCTGCAGGCCCTTCATGAACTCACGCAGCGACAGGCAGCCATCGCCGTTGCGGTCCATGCTGCCGTTCTGTGCGCAGTCGCCCTTGGCGCCGCCGTTCATGAAGTTCTCAAGCTCGCCGATCCCCAGCCTGCCGTCACGGTTGGCATCGAGACGGTTGGCGTTGTCGCCGCAATGGTGGTGATGCGGCTTGTCGGCGCCGGAGCAGCCCGACGGGTTCGGCGGCCGGCCGGGACGGCCCGGAAGATCGGCATGCCGCGACGGCGAATACGGGCTGGGCCCCTTGCCGCTGCAGCCGCTGGCGTCGCCGGAACCCATGCCGTTGCCGGCGCCACCGCCGCAAGAGCCCTTGCCGCCGCCGTTGAGCAGGGCGCGAAGCATTTCCTCGCCAGACACCTTGCCGTCGCGATTGCTGTCGGCAGAGCGGAAGAAGTCCTTCTTCTCGCAACGGGACAGCCGACCGTCGCCGTTGGTATCGGCGGCGCGCATGATGGCATCTTGATAGTCGTTCTTCGACCCACCGAAAGAGGCCGAGCAGGAACCGTGAGCAGAGCCGCGGTGGAACGCGTGCGTGTGAATGGACATTGAAGTCTCCCTGGGCGGACAAAATACAAAACGCCTGTGCCGCTTTGAGACAAGGATTCACGAGGACGCCGGTCGCGTCAATAGAAATTATGAAATATCAAGGGGTTAGATTATGAGGAATTATTAAAAAAACATAAGAATAAGGAAATAAGACTGGTTATGTTGATTAACTATTAAAATTAAGTCTTACCCTCCGGGCGAAAGCGGCCCCTGATGCTGTCCGTGGGGCGCCACTCCCGGCCCGATCGCGGCCTGCCAGCGCTCGCCATTCCCCCCGGCGGGGCGCCGCTCACGAACGCATCGACTTCAGCCGTATGGACTTGTTGACGTTTTGCCGGGTGATGGCGATGTGGCTGGCGGTCACGTCCTTGAAGACCCAGCTCCCGTTCAGTGTTTCGCCGGGGCCGACGCTGGCGCCGGTCCGCAGGATGGCCCTTTTGCGCGGGCTGATCGCCAGTCCGTCGATGCCAAGCGCGGTGAAGGTTTCCTCGCTGTAGGGGATGTCGAGGATCGACAACGGTTCGTCCGGAGAAAGCCGGAAGCTGTCGATCTGCGCCGCAAGCGCGATGTTGCCGGCGCTGTTGCCCTGAAGGCGGATCGTCGTGGTCCTGCCCTCCGTGCTGATCAGCGGCCGTTCCTGGCTGGGCCAGCCCTCGGTCAGGCGGCGAACCTCGGCGGCCACCTGTTGGCCACTCATCAACGAAGCGTTGGCGAGGGCGCCTGGCGATGGCTCGCTCTTGCGGCCTTCAAGGAAGCCAATCCCCAGATAGCCGAGCGTGAGCAGCACGCTGAGCGCAAACAGGGGCAGGGGCGACAGGCCAGCGCGGGGCGCAGCCACGAGTGTCGCCGTTGCCGGAGCCTGAGGTGCCGACGCGGCGGTGGTCTTCGCCCCGCCGGTGGCCGCCTGCGGCGCGGAATGCGTCATGGACAGCGAGCCCGCGTGAAGGCGACGACCGGGCGGCCATGCCACGGCGCTGCCCACAGGCAGAACGGTCTCCTCCAGCCGCAAGCCGGGCGCTCTCGGGATGATGGTGACGCCGCCGGCCTCCGGCGAGACATCGATGGTGAAACGCGGAACCCCATCCCTGGGGTTGAAGTAGAGATCGCAGTCAAGATCGCTGCCGGCCTGGAACAGTCCGGGTTCCAGCGGCACCTCGTGGGCGCTGTCGTCCGCATGCCGGATGGTGATGCGATGCTGTGTCATGACGGTCGAGGACGGCTAGAAGCCCGAGCCGGTCCGCGCACGCGGGCGGGGACTGGCCGGCGGCACACGCAATTTGCCGAGAAAGAGGTGTTCGCCCACCGCCAGGTCGATGCGAGGCGGTGGCGCTTCGATGGTCGGCGACGGCGCCCGCGCTGCCGGCGCCGTCTCGTCGCGGGCGATTTCGTGGCGTGCGATCCGCCGCAGCAGGGCGAACAGATCGTGGTGATCCTTGAGTGCCGCGCGCGTATCGGGCATGGGCGCGGCCTTGCCGGGGCCGGCATGCGCGACGCCTGCCACGGTCCCGGCGAGGGCGGGGGGTGGTGGGCCTGCCGTTCCGGCGGGTCGGCCCTGCTCGGCGCGCATGGCATCGAGCATGCTGTGCAGCGCGCTCAAACCGTCGCCGATGGAACCCAGCCGGTCAAGAAACGAGGCTACCCCGCCCGCATCATCCCGATGGTCGGTGCCCTGGTCGCGTTGCTGACCGGAATGACGCGCGGGCAAGCCGTCGCCGCGGTCCTTCTGGTTGATCCTGGTGTCCATCCGGTGGCGGACTCCCGCGAAAGCCCATGTTTCTGAGCCGACAATGCCCCCGCTGCCGATAAGATTTCGTTAAGCCCGATGCGGGAGAGGGGCGTCAGCGCACCCCGGCGGGATCAGCGCCCCGCGATCCCGAAGCGGATGACATCGACCTTGCTGCCGGCGTCGTCCTTGGGGATGGACAACGCCGCCTCGACCGCGCGAATGAACGCATCCGAACCGGTGGCCCGCACGAACCGTTCACGACCGTTGAACTGGATGCGCGCGCGAAAGCGTGCCAGCCCGGTTTCCGCCAGGCGGGCGTTGAACTGCTGCCGGCTCATGTCGTCGATACGGAACAGGTGCGATCGCTGGTCGTCGCGCGGATCGACATGGATGACGTAGCCGTCGTTGAACCAGAACAGCGAGAATTCCTCGGCCAGGCTGTCGAAGATCTTGTCCACCGTGCCTTCCAGCATGCGGTCGCGCAGCACGCCCTCAACACCGGCGGCGACATTAACGGTATGTCCGGTCAGCTTGCCCACTTCCTTGAGGGCGGCATCCAGCGGAAGCGACCGCACCAGCAGCGAGACCGACGCGTGCGACAGGGCCGGCGCAGCGATGCGCTCGCCCCGACGGCCGTCGCCGTCCTCGCCAGACGCAGGATCCCGCACCGGCGGCTGGGCGCGGGCGCGGGGCGCTTGCAGGATCGTGAAACCACGGGGCGGTTCTTCTTCGCCGTCCTCAATGGGGGTGTCGGCCATGTTGCCGGGGTTGGGCGGGCCGCGCGGTCGTCGTCGCAGCCGGGCATCGGTCTCGGCGGGCTGTATGCCGACATCGCCGGTGGTCAGCGCGTCATCGCCTGGCATGTCTGGGGGCCGGGCAGGGGGGATGGGAACGGGAGTGGCCGGCGCCGCCGTCGAAAGCGGGATGACCCGGGGCGGACGCCTCTCGGTCAGCTTTCTGGCGACGCCCTCGGTGGCAAGCCGGGAAATGGCCGCCTCGACATCGGCAGGCAGTTCATAGCGACCGGCAGCAGCGGCAGCGCTGGTCTGCTCGGGGAGCGGTTCATGACCCTGTGGGGGCGGACGATTGGAGCGTGCCTCGCCGCCCGGCTGCTGGGCCAGGGCGACAGCCGCGAAACCCGCGACGAACGACAGCAGCAGGGCGACTTTTGCCAGAAAAACGCTCAGCCCACCGCGCCGGCCACCCTGTTCCGGAACCGCCGCGTGCCGCACGCTGTAGGAGGATCTGGCGGACCGCATCCGTTTCCTGTTTCGCCCTGCATCATCCGGCCGGTAAGCCGGACCCGGATCAAGGGCGCAAGAATAGGCAAACGCGGTGAATCTTTCCTTACAGGAAGGCCGGCGGCGTAGTGGGGCGAAAGCCAGCGCCGGCCATTGTCACAAACGAAAAGGCGGCCACCCAGTGGGCAACCGCCGTTTCGACACGATAGAAGACGAAAAGTGTCAGCCGACGCCGCAGTTGGACATACCCTGTCCCTGGCCCTGTCCCTGCTGTCCGCAGGCCTGCTGCATCATGGCCATGAGCTGCTTGATCATCTCTTCAAGACCATTGTTGTTCTGGCCGCCCTTGTCGCAGCCGCATGCCTTGTTCATCGACTGCGAGAACTCATCCCGCGCGCTCCTGTCGGAACCCTTCGAGCCATGGCAGGAAGACTCCCGCCCGACATTCGAAGTGCCGCAGCCATTCGATTTTTGCACTGATCCGCAGCCCATTTCTTAACTCCTACCCGATGGATTTGCGCTCGCTGTTTCATTTCGGAACAGCTTGGGCTTACGCTAAACCCGGAAACTTGCCGAAGTAAACACAATAATTCATTAACTTTTAGCTGGACTTGCAATATCTTATTAAAATTTCATAAAAATAAATAATAATAAGGAACTAAGGAATATTAACCATATTTATAAGGGCTGGCATCCACGCCCCCCCTCCGCAAGAGGTGGGGTGGCGTGCTGAAAATGCACAGCCTGACCTGCCACCCTCGCATGCAATAGGACAAGCGCACGGCAGTCCGGGCAAGGGCGCGACCGCCTCCAGGCGTAGCTAAGTAACGGAAAAGGCGCAGAAAATGGTCCAGGCGCTGAACCGGCCTATCCCGTCCACAGCGCGGGCATGGCCAATACGCCGATCGCAATCTCCCGCAGCTATATGGAGTTTCGGGCGGGAGGAAAGGCGCTGGGAGCGTCTCTGAAAATTTTCTAAAAATTCGTATTGACAACGTAAAAAAACGATATTTTAATAAAAATCAACAACCCGAGGTTTTTCCTGGATCGGCGTAAAAGCTGACCAGCAATCGGGGGACAGGGTTAACGCGGCGGTTTCAAATAGGGGCGAATGAACGCTCCATCCGAGGCCTGCCAGGCAAAAGGCGAGTTGGAGGGTATCAACATGGACGGCATTTACGGCTGCAACCACCACCACCATCACCATCATCATCATGGTGGGCATTTCCAGAACTGCGTGGATCATCACCGCCATCATCATCACCACCATCATCACCATCATGGCCGGCATTGTGGGCATCATCATAACTACTGGAATCCGTGGCAGCAGGGATTCAGGAACTTCATGTGCGGCCTCAGCGCGTTCTTCAATCGCTGCCGCTGGTGGTAATCGAGCGGGTCGTCAGTGATCTGACGACTGTCCAGGGCGCTTGGCTGCACAGGGTGTGGCACGGCAATTGAGCAGAAGCAGGAGGGCGTAATGACCGATCCGGTTGGATGTCGACATCACAGACACTGGGATAATCACTGCCATGTCGGATGGCAGGGGCGCTTCCAGCACATGCTAATGCATGCCCTGCGCCAGCATCACAACTGCCACGGCAATCACCACCACCACCATCATCATCACCATGAGGCGCCGTCGACGCAGGGTGGACATCACCATGCAGCCCATGGTCACGATAACGGTGGGTTCCTGCAGAAGCTCGGCAGAGCCTTCGGCGGTTGGCTGAACTTCCAGGGTACGCTGGCCTCGACGGTCGGGGCATTCATTCCTGGTGTCGGCCCCATCGTTGCCGCGGCGGGAGGCGTTCTGAAAACCGTCGGCAACTTTTTTCGCAAGCTGTTTTGAGGAGTGCTGCACCATGGACGGTATCAGCGCATATGGTTCGAGCGGTTCGTCAGGCATGAACGCGCAAGTCAGCGAGGCCATGCCTTTCGAGGAGTGGATGCAGGTCAACGGTGGCAAGTACAAGGGCAAGGACGACCCGCAGGCCAAGCTTGACTACCAGAAGTATGCCGCGCAGAAGCAGAACGAGAACGACATGGCGCTGGCATCCTTCCAGAGCGCTGTGAAGCTGAATCAGAGCATCATCGATATGGCCAAGCGCATCTGATTGCGCGTCAAGCCATCGAACGAACACCCCGGAGCGTCCCTCCGGGGTGTCGTCGTTTCTGCGGTAACCTTTTTCTCACGCGGCCATGTTAACCATCCCCGTCTGGCGGGGAGAATTGATGGAGCAGGTCCGGGCATTTCTGGTGATGGCGAGCAGGCGCGCGGACCTGGTCCTTGCGACCATTTTCGTGTTCGTGACGCTGATGTTGATCATCCCGATGCCGACCTGGCTGATGGATGTCCTGATCGCGCTCAATCTGGTCGGTTCACTGCTGGTGCTGATCACCAGCACCTATCTCAGCCGCTCGATCCAATTGTCTACCCTGCCGTCAATCATCCTGCTGTCGACGGTGTTTCGTCTGGCGCTGGGCGTTTCGACCGCGCGCCTCATTCTCGCCAAGGGCGATGCCGGCCATATCGTCGCCAGCTTCGGCAAATTCGTGGTCGCCGGCAACGTGGTGGTCGGCCTGGTGGTCTTTGCCATCATCGCGCTGGTGCAGTTCCTGGTAATCACCAAGGGTTCGGAGCGCATCGCCGAGGTTAGCGCGCGCTTCATGCTGGATTCGCTGCCCGGAAAGCAGATGAGCATCGACGGCGATGTCCGCTCCGGCGACATCACCAAGGAGGAAGCGCGCTTCCGCCGCGACGCACTGGCAGCCGAGAGCCAGTTCTTCGGCGCGATGGACGGCGCCATGAAGTTCGTCAAGGGCGATGCCATCGCCGCCATCATCATTGTGCTGATCAACCTCATCGGCGGGCTGCTGATCGGCATGATCCAGCGCGGCAACAGCTTCAGCGAGGCGATCAGCCTTTATGCGCTGCTCTCCGTGGGCGACGGTCTGATTTCGCAGATCCCGGCGATGTTCATCTCGCTGGCGGCGGGCAACGTGGTCACGCGCGTCGCGCTGGACAACGACTCCGACCTTGCATCGGACATCGGCAAGCAGTTGTTCGTCGATCCGCGGGCTTTGGGTGTTGCTTCCGGTTTGTCGCTGGTGCTCGGCCTTCTGCCCGGCTTTCCCAAGGTGGTGTTCATCCTGCTGTCGGCCGGGCTGGGCGTTGCGGCCTACATGCTCTACCAGCGCAGCGCGCAGGCGCGTCTGGCGGCCGAAGGGCCGCCCGGCCCCATGCCCGCCGAGGCAGGGGGAAGCGGCGAGGCACCGGCACCGCCGCCCGTCGTGCTGCCGCGGTTCAAGAAGTCCGATGTCTATGTGGTCCGCGCCAATCCCCGGACGACGCTGGCCTGGGCGCACGGCAACCTGCCGCAGGCGCTGGCCGAACGCATGGCGCCGCTCTACGAGATGGTCGGTTTCCATCTGCCGATGATCGGCTTCAACCCCGACCCCGGCATGAACCAGGGCGACTACGTTTTCGAGGTCGACGGGGTGCCGGTTGGCTTTGCCACTTCCGAGAGCATCGAGGCCGACGCGGAGCAGATGACGGTCTGGAAACGCGAGTTCGCTGCGAGCGCCTTCGGCATCGTCACCGCCAAGCTGATGATCGCCGACATCGAGGAAAGCATCGAGCTGATGGGCAAGGAGTTCGGCGAGGCGATCACGCCGGTGCGGCTCGTTGAACTGGTCCGCCTGTTGCTTGAGGACGAGATCTACCCGCGCCCGACGCGCCTGTTCGTCGAAACCGTGCTCCGCCATGCTGCTACCGTTCCCGATACCGAGGAACTGGCAGGCCGTGTGCGGCTGAGCTTTGCCCGCCAGATCGCGTTCCAGCGCTCGCGCCGGCAGCAGTTCGTGCCGCTGGCCGTGCTCGGCCCCGGCATTGCCGCATTGCTGGAGAACATCGCCCGCACGGTGCCGCCGGGCGAGCCGCTCAACTTCGCCAATCAGGATGTGGCGCGCATCATGACTCCGCTCGAACAGGGCGTGGCCGAAGCGCGCGCCCAGGATGAGAACGCCAGCCTGCTGGTCGACTCCCGCCTGCGCGCGACGCTGCGCCGCGCGCTGCGCTTCGGCAACATCCGCTGCTCCATCACCACGCATGAGGAGCTGTCGAGCGAGTTCCCGGTGCGTGCGGTGACCATCATCAATGCGGCTGACGATGAGCAGGCCGACGCCGGCTCAGCGGCGGCATGAGCGCTGATCCACCGCGGAGGGCATTCCTGCCCCGCACACTATCGCTTCGCGCCTGTGGAATATGGTGAAATCGCCCGCCGGATGGGCGGCGGGTGTTACCAAATTTTTGAGCTTTCCCGGTATGGTAGCCCCAAATCTGTGCGCGGGATCTGGATCGGAATGGCTTCTGCCCTCAACTATGGCTTGAGATTGCGCGCCGGCCGTGCGCGCGGGCTGGCGGTCGCCTGCTGCCTCGGCCTGCTGCTGGCGGGCTGCAAGGACGATCTCTACAGCGGTCTGTCCCAGCGCGATGCCAACGAGATGATGGCGATCCTCGCGACCGCCGGCGTCGCTGCCTCGCGGGATCTCAGCGAGAACGGCACCTATGTGCTGCGCGTCGAGAAGGACAGTTTTCCCGCCGCGACCAAGATCCTGTCCGAGCATGGCTATCCGCGCGACAAGTTCCGCAGCGTCGGCGAGCTGTTTCCCGGCACGTCGATGATCATCTCCCCGTTCGAGCAGCGGACCCGGTATCTCTATGCGCTCAATCAGGAACTGACCCAGACGGTCGCAGAGTTTGAAGGCGTGGTTTCGGCGCGCGTGCATGTCGCTCTGCCCGAGCGCGAGGCCAGCCTTGTGACCGCGCCGGTCAAGCCATCGGCCTCGGTGGTCATCCACCATCGTCCCGAGGCGCATGCCGAACAGCTGGCCAGTCATGCGCGCAACGTGGTGGCGACCGCGGTGCCGGGGCTGGATATACGCAACGTCTCCGTGGCGCTGGTGCCCGCCAAAGGCTCCCCCCGCCCGGCAGGTCTGCAAACCGCCGGCGGCGGCATCGCGCAGGCCGCCGTTGTCGAGACATCGAGCGGCTTCTTCGGAATTCTCCGCATGGTCCTGGCTGCCGGTGCGGTGCTGGCCGCCGCGCTCGGCCTGCTGCATCTTGCCCGCAGTGCGGGGCTCCGCCTGCCGCCTCCGAACGGCGGGGCTGCCGGCGAGCCCCCCACCGCCAAATTGAAACAGGGCGGCAACTGACATGGCGGTCGTTCCGCATCCAGCCACTCCTGCCGCGCATCGCCGCACCGGGGGCGGCCCGTGAGCGGCGGCGCCTCCCTGCATTCGATCGAGGAACTACGCCAGCGGCTTGCCGCCGCCGACATGCGCCGCCGCTTCGGACCGGTGCTGTCGATCGGCTCGGTCTCGCTGAATGCCCGAGTGCCCGGCCTGATGCGCGGCGAGATGTGCGAATTGCGCGATGCCGAGGGCACGCTGGTGCGGCGCGCCGAGGTCGTGGCCATCGCCGAGGATATCGCCACGCTCGCCCCCTACGGCAGCACGGCGGGGCTTTCGACCAACCTGCGCGTCTATCCCACCGGCCTGGCGCCTTCGATCGAGATCGGCCCCGCCACGCTCGGCAGTCTCATCGATCCGTTCGGCACCATTCTCCAGCGGATTGCCGACCGCCCCGCCCAGGCCGACAATGTCACCGATCTGCCGCTGCTGAAGCGCCCGTTGCGCTGCCAGCCGGTCGATCCGATGCAGCGCAGCGTCATTTCCGACCGGCTGCCCACCGGCATCCGGGTTATCGACGGTTTCGTGCCGCTGGGGCAGGGTCAGCGGGTCGGCATCTTCGGCTCGCCCGGCGCCGGCAAGAGTTCGCTGCTCGGCCATATCGTCAGAGGCACGGCGGCGGATGTGATCGTGGTCGGCCTGATCGGCGAGCGCGGCAGGGAAGTGCGCGAATTTCTCGAACTGCTCGCCGAAACCGGGCGCACGGATCGCTGCACCGTGGTCGTCTCCACGTCGGATCGTTCGGCCTCGGAACGGATCTATGCGGCGCTGGCTGCCACCTCGGTTGCTGAAGCGTATCGCGATTGCGGCCTCAACGTGCTGCTGATGATCGACAGCGCCACGCGCTTTGCGCGCGCCATGCGCGAACTCGGGCTTTCCGCCGGCGAGCCGGCCACGCGGCGCGGCTTCCCGCCTTCGGTCTTTGATGAACTGCCCAAGCTGGTCGAGCGCCCCGGCACGTCCGACCGGGGCAGCATCACCGCGCTCTACACCGTGCTGGTCGAGGGCGACATCACCGCCGATCCGGTGGCCGAGGAAATCAAGTCGCTGCTCGACGGGCATATCATCCTGTCCAACAAGATGGCGGCGGCCGGCCGCTTCCCGGCCGTCGACGTGCTGGCCAGCCAGAGCCGCCTGTCCGGGCGGCTGGTGCGGCCCGAGCATGCCCGTGCTTCTGCCCGCCTGCGCAGCCTCATCAGCCGCTACGATGATGTCGAGCTTCTGGTGCAGATCGGCGAATATCGCGCCGGCTCCGATCCCGAAGCCGATGCGGCCCTCAGGATGATCGGCCCGATCCGCCGCTTCCTCAGCCAGCCGATGGACGAGATCGCCGAGATCGACGAGACCCTCGCCGGCCTGTTGGCCCTGGCCGAGGGCTGAACGCCGTGACCCAGACACCGACACTCCGGCGGCTGTCCGTCATTCGCCAGCGCAAGCAGGATCGCCTGCGCGAGGAGGCCGCCCGCTTGCAGGGGCGGGTGCTGCGCCTTGAAGAACAGGTGGATGGCGCCGCCGTCGACCTGACCGAGGGCCGGCAGCAGGCCGCCGTCAACACCGCCGGCCGCCACGCCGCCATGAGCGCCGAAGCGGGAACGCTCAGGGATTTCGGCGCACTTGTCTCCGCCATCGAGGCCGACCGGCAGCGCTTGCTGCGGCTGCGCCAGACCCTGGAGGAGCTGCGCGGCGCCCATGCCGAAGCGGTCGAGGAACGCACGATCCATAACCGTCGCCTGACCCGCGTGCGTCGGCAATGCGAGAACCTTGCGACAATGATCAGCGAGGCGGAACTCCGCGCCGAGAACATGGCCGAGTTCCATCAGGATTGAGCCGTCAGCCGGCCTGCACGGCGGTCAACTGGCGGTCGAAAACCCCGCAATCCAGCTTGCCTTTCCCATCAATCGGCTCATTTTGGGCGCGGGTGAGGGGTGATTCATGGCGGTCAGCGACGACCAGCAACCGGCGGTTGGCGAAGCAAATCTCGAGGATGTGCCGCTGGAGGTCCGGTTCGATTTGGGCTCGGTCAGGATCCCGCTGCGTGAGCTGCGCGCGCTCGGCGCGGGCCAGGTGTTCCGCCTTGCCAGCGGCCTCGACGAGGTGGTGGAAATCCGCTTTTCGGGCGAGTTGCTGGGGCGCGGCGAACTTGTGCTGGTTGATGGCACGCTTGCCGTGCGTGTCACCCGGGTCGTGGCGCAATGAACGGTCAGCTTCCCAGCATCACCACGATCATTGCGCTGATCGCGGGCCTTGGCCTGCTGCCGGTGCTGGTGGTGACGGTCACCTCCTTCGCCAAGATCGCCATCGTGCTGGCGATCGTGCGCAATGCGCTCGGCATCCAGCAGGTGCCTCCCAACATGCTGCTCTACAGCCTTGCCATCATTCTCAGCGCCTTCATCATGGCGCCGGTGCTGAGCGAGGTGCATGACCGGGTGACCAACCCGCGCAACCGGCTCGAGTCCTATTCCGATTACGAACGGGTGGCGCGCGAGGCGGGCGAGCCGCTGCGCCAGTTCATGTACCGGCATTCGACCCCCAAGGCGCGCACCACCTTCGCCAATGCCGGGGCGGTGGTCTGGGCCGGCAGCAACCGGCCGCGCCCGCAGGAATCGGATGCGGTGGTTGTGCTGCCGGCGTTTCTGGTGTCGGAACTGTCCAACGCTTTCCAGATCGGATTCATGCTGTATCTGCCGTTTCTGGTGATCGATTTCGTCGTCGCTTCGGTGCTGATTGCGCTCGGCATGTCGATGCTGTCGCCCACGGTGATTTCGACCCCGCTCAAGCTGTTGCTGTTCGTGGCGGTGAGCGGCTGGGAGCGGCTGCTGGAAGGGCTGGTTCTGTCTTATGCCAAGGTCTGAGCCGGGCCGCGCAGGCGGGCAGGGGAGGGGCGGATGACCGAGACCGTCCGGGACCTGATCTACTCCAGCTTCGCGGCCGGCATGTATTTCATCGTGCCGATCCTGACGCTTGCCGCGTTCCTCGGGCTGTTCATCGGGATCATTCAGGCGTCGATCCAGTTGCAGGAACAGACGGTCCCGCAGATCCTCAAGATCTTCGTGGTGGCGACGGCGGTGATTTTCTTCGGGGCGAGCCTGTCCTATCCGATCATCGAAATCACCGAGCGGATTTTCACCTCGGTCGCTCGGAACGGGCGGTAGCTTGGAGTGCTTTACGATCGGATTGAATCATTGCGATGACCAGTTTCCGGCCAAGGACATGGAAAATGCGACAAGCGCATCGCGCGATACGATTCGAGTATTCATCGCCGGATCTGGCCAGAAAATGGTCATCCCTCCGGGCGTTCGGGCCGTGGGCGCCCGGTTCGGGCGCTGGCTCGACCGTTTCGACGGATACGTTTCTCGCCAACCTACGCCTGAATCGCCGCACGGCTGGAAAAGCGCAATCGCTTCAAGCTGATCGGAAAGCACTCTAGATGGACCTCAGCGTGACCGAACAGGTGATCGGTCTTCTGCAGCGCTACATGCTGCCGCTGCTGCTGGTCTGCGTGCGCACCCTGGCGATGTTGCAGGTGTTCCCGCTGTTCTTCTGGTTGCGGCTGACCAGTTTCATGCGTTTTTCGGTGGCGATGGCGCTGGTGCTGCCACATTTCATGATCATGCATCCCGAGCTTGAGGCGGTGCGCGCGCTGCCGGCGTCGGCCTATCTGTGGCTGATCATGAAGGAGGCGCTGCTGGGCGCCGCGCTTGGCCTGCTGCTCGGCCTGCCGTTCTGGGCATGCCAGGCGGCGGGCGACATCGTCGAGGTCTATCGCGGCGCCAACGTCGCCAACGTGGCCGATCCGGTCAACGCTTCGCAGACATCAGTATTCGGCCAGGCCATGCTGCTGATCGGCCTCGGGCTGTTCGTGCTGGTCGACGGCGTTCTGGTGCTCGCACAGCTGCACATGCTGTCCTTTGCCGCCTGGCCGGTGCTGGCGCCGCGGCCGACCTTCGAGATGGCGCAGGTGATGGCCTTCGCCAGGGGCACGACCCGGCTTTTCGAAATCGGCCTGGTGATGGCCGCACCGCTGATGATCGTGATGTTCTTCGTCGAACTTGCGACGGCGTTTTCGGGCAGGGGCTCGAAGCTGTCGGCTCTCAACGATCTGTCGATCACCTTCAAGAACCTCGTGCTGGCGCTGCTGATCCCCAGCTACATGCTGTTCATCAGCGACTATGTGCGCACGCATACCTTTGCGCCGGTGACCGACTACCTGCGCGTGTTCGCGCGTTAGAGCATTTTCAAGCGAAGTGGGTCCCGGTTCGCATGAAGAAAATGTGATAAAACAATAGGTTAGAGCGGTCGATCTGATTCATTCAGATCGGAAGCCGCTCTAGAGCATGTTTCGCAAAAGTGGCAACGGTTTTGCGTAAAAACATGCGACAAGACAACGAGATCGAGCGCCGTTTTGGTTCCATCAAAACGAAATGCGCTCAAATAAAAAACCCTCCGCGGCCTGCGCCTGCGGAGGGTTTGATGCGTTTGTGAGTGGCCGACTTACTGCGGAGCTTTCCGCGCGATGTCCTTCATCGTCTGAAGCTTCGTCGTCACTTCGTTGGCCTGAAGCTGAGCCTCCGTGGCCTGCTGGAACATGGCCGCCACGCGCCCGAGAGTGCTACCTGCGCTGCCGCCAAGGCCATTCGAGGCGCCGTCGCCGAAACCACCCTTGCCGCCAAGGCCATCAACTAAGGGATCCATGATACTCTCCCGAACTCATTTCGGCTGAGGCAATTGCCACCAATTCGGCAGCCCGACCTCAGCTAACCGAAAACTTAATAACATTTGAGATTGATCCATTGCAAGAGAATTTCGCAGGTGTTGTCTGTGTCGGCATGTTTAACCCTAATAGCGAGAAATATTAAAATTTATTAAAAATTCATATTTATTGCCATATTCGTTAACGGTCAGGAAGATTTACGCTTCCTAAAGTTCACCCTTGAACAAAATTAACGGATTTGGGACAGTATACGGCATAATTCCTGCATTTTGGGAAATCAGAAAAGCCAGCGTGGAGTTGGGTATGGCTGTGGAATCCGTGTCGGGAATGCTTGCCAGCAAGATCAACGCTGCTGCCGAGGCGGTCGAACCGATCGCGCGCAGCTCGGGCTTTCAGCAGTTCACCGGCACGTCGGACGCGCCGCACGGCGGGGCGGCCCGATCCGACCGGCAGTCGCCGCTGAAGGATCAGCTCGACGATCTTGCCCGCAACGATGCGCGCCAGAATGTGGGCAAGGGCGCCGATCCCGGTCATTCCGGCGTTACCAGCGCCAATACGCCACCGGCGACGAATGTGAAGGAAGTGCTAAATCAGCTGCGCTCCATGTATGAATTCTCGATCAAGGCGACGCTCCTCTCATCGGTCGCCACGCAGGGCGTCAGCGCGGTGACGACGCTGGCCAAGAGCCAGTAAGGGGGACGCTTGCGTAGCGCCGGAACCGACCAGAACGATGCCGCAGGCGAGGGCGAGACCCCCGCGCTCGACGGCTATTCGTTGCCGGCGCTTGCCGGTCTGGCGGGTTTGCGCTCGGTCAAGCCGCTGGAGCGCCTGGCGCGCTCGCCGCGCTATCAGGAGCGCCTGAGCCGTTTTGCCGCCGAACAGGGTATCGATGCGATCGGCGGAAGCGACGCAGCGCGTGGACGCCTGCTCAGGCTTTCGCTCGCGGACTGGCAGACGCTGTTCAGTGGTCTGGGGCTGTGTTGGGGGCTGGCGCGTTTGATTGCCGCACTGACGCCGGCCGATATTGCGCGAATTCGCGAGATTCACGAGCCGGCCGTCATCCAGCTTGCTCATGACGGGCTTGCCCGCGTCTCCATTGCGCCGGCCATGGCCGTTTCTCCGGGACTGGAAGGGATCAGTCCGGACAATTGCCGGCATTTCGGTCGGAGGGTTTTTCTCGGCTGGCTGGCGGAAAGCCATCCGGATATGGCGCCGCTGTTGCGCCCCGTGCTCGGTGCCGAGGATGAGGCGGACGAGCCACGCCGTCTGGCCGCGCTCGATCCTGTGATCGAGGCGTTCCTGAACGGTCCAGAGGGGGCTCAGGGATGAAGCAGGTTCGTTTTCAGCCCGAGACCAAGCTGATCAAGGCCAAGGAACTCGATGCCATCACCGAGGCCGAGACGCTCATCGCCACCGCCCGCACGGCCGTGGCCGATGCGGACAAGTTCCGGGCGGCGATCGCCGAGGAAACGCGCAAGCAAGTCGAACGCGGGATGACGCAGGAATTGCGTGCGCGCGTGGCGGTGGAAGTCGGCGACGCCGTGCGCCAGTTGCAGCAGCAGCTTCAACCCCATTCGCAGGAATTGGCGTCCATCATCAGCGATATTTCCGAGCGGATCTGGCAGGAGACGCCGCCGTCCGAACGCATCCGCGGTCTGGTGCAGAAGGCGCTCGACGACTATCAGGACAGACAGATGGTGGCGATTTGCGTCTGCCCGGCCGAAGCCGAGGAGATGCGCAGGATCGTCGACCAGCAGATCAAGACCAATTCGGTCCTGCCGATCAAGGTCGAGGCTTCGCCCGATCTCAAGCCCGGCGACATCGTGCTCAAGACAGCCAAGGGCCTGGTCGAGATCGGTTTTTCGCGCCAGATCGCCGAAGTGCGTCGGGCGCTGGGTCTGTAGGCGATGCTCGGGCCAGACGGCACGCTCTGGCCGGAGGTGCCGGCCGGCACGCTCTGGCGTTACCTTCCGCAGCCGATGGATGGCCAACAGGCCTGGCTGGCCCGATTTCTCGGGTTGAACAGGCGCCCGCTCGCGGCCGGACTGGCCGGTGAACCAATCCAGGCGGCAGTCATGCCGGTCGACCGGCTGCCACGGCGCCCCGATGGCTGGATGCAGGTGACCGATGCGAGTGGCGAAGCGCGGTTGCTGCTGCCCGTCGGCACGCTCAGTGAAATCCTCACGCGGCTTCTCCCCGGAGAGGACCTCAACCGGGTTGCCGAGCCGCTGAAGCTGATGATGCTGGAAGAGGCGCTGGAGCCGGCCCTGCGCGCGGCCGAGGTGGCGCTGCACCGTCCGGTGCTCCTCGCCACGCTGTCGCCGGCCGACAATCTTCAGGTGCGCCACGCCTTCGGGGTACTGCTGAGCGGGGAGACACTCGGCAGCCATCCGGCGGTGATCGACCTGCCCGAATGGGCCATGCCCGCGCTGCTCGCGCTGATCGAGACGCACTGGCCCCCGTTGCCGCGGACGCCGCTGCGCCTGGCGGCCAGCCTGCGGTTCGGTTTCACCGTCCTGCCACTGTCCGAGGTGTTCGATCTCAGGTCGGGCGATGCGGTGCTGCTCGACGGCCATCTGCTGAGCGAGCGCAAGGCGGTGGCGGTGATCGAGGAGCATCTTGCGGCGCCCTGCCTCGTCGATTCCGAACTCAAGGTGTTGACCGACGCGCTGGTGCCGGCCTGGGGCACACCGCTTCAGCAATGGTGCGGCAGCCTGGCCGGCGCCCCCGGCGAAGCGATGCTGCCGCCCGATGTCGCCTCGCTGCGCCTCGACTTCGACGGCTGGAGCGGTTTTGTCGCCCCCGAGGTTCTGGCCGGGCTTGCGGTGGGCGGTGGCGAAATCGTCCAGCTCTCCGAGCGGTTTGCCGTGCGCGTCGATCACCTGAGGATCGCGCACTGACATGGCCGGCGACAGCGCGGAAGAACGAAATCTACCCCCGACGCAGCGCAAATTGCGCAAGATGCGTCGGGAAGGGCAGGTGGCGACCAGCAAGGAATTCGTGTCCATTGCGGTCTTCGTTTTCATCTTTGCCTATGCGTTTCTGTTCGCGACGACGATCTACAAGCTGATCCTTGCCTATTTCAGCGATGTGTTCGGCCGCTCGCTGCGCCCCGATGCGCTGGATGCCGGCACGGCGCTGAGCGAGGCAGTGCAGGTGGCGGGCAACATCATCGGCCCGTTGGGGGTGCTGACGCTGGCCGGCGCGGTTCTGGCCAGCGCGTTGATCATGCGTGGCTTTCCGTTTTCGCTGAAGCCGCTGGCCATCAAGATGGATCGGCTGAGCCCCGCGTCCGGCTTGAAGCAGATCCTGTCGGTCAGAAATCTCATTGATCTCGTCCAGAGCCTTCTGAAGTTCCTCATCTGCTTTGCCATCATCTACCTCTACGTCACCTCATACCTGTCGTCACTGTTCTGGTCGCCGCTGTGCGGGGCGGGGTGCACGGTCAGCCTGTTTCAGAAGATGGCCGCCGTCGCCGTCGGCCTGATCCTGCTCGGGATGGTCGTGATCGTGCTGATGGACATCAAGCTGTCGAACTGGTTGTTCATGCGCGATGCCAAGATGGGCATCGCCGAGTTGAAGCGCGACCTCAAGGAGGAGCACGGCGATCCGCGCATCAAGCAGGCGATGCGCGAGGAGGGGCAGCGGCTGACGCGGATCGAACGGCGCTATTCGTTTGAAGACGCGCATTTCCTCATTTTGGGCCACGGCATTGTCATCGGTATCTATTTCGAACGCGGAGTCTCTGCGGCTCCGATCATCGCCAGTATCTCGGCCGATCAGGAAGGTCAGTTCCACCGCAGGCTTGGCGACGAGCGCAAGCTTCTGCACTACACCGACCCCGATCTCGCTCTTGACCTCGCCCAGAAGGGGCGGGCGGGGCGGATGGTGCCGTTCGAATTCTTCGATCGGACGGCACGCGCCATGGTCCGCTCGGGCTTCCTCAGCTGATCCACGCTGCTGCGCTGCCGGGCCTCTTGACAAGGCGGACCTATCGCGGCTTTTTGTCTTCTTGAGCATCCGGTCTCACCCGGAATTAGGTTATTCCCGCCCTGCATCGACGCAAGGCGGGGTGATGGCGCTTAATCTGAGGCGCTTGAGAATTTTGCACAGGGGATCAGGTCGGCCACTTGATTTTCAGTGCGATCAGGTTTATTAAACTATCCTAACAATTCCGAATCGAAGAGTGGTGCCATGTCCTCAACCAAAGTCATCAGCGTTTCTCTGCCGCCCAAGCAGGTGGCGAGAATCGAGCAAGCGGTCGAGAGCGGCGATTTCAACACCCGTTCCAGCTTTGTGAACACCGCAGTGCGCGAGTTGTTGAAGCGGCTGGACGAGGAGAAGGAAGCGCAGCAGCGCTCGTCCGGCCGGTCTTCGTCGCAGTCCTCTCAGGACGGCGTGGCCTGATCGCACGCATCAATTCTGCGGCCTTCATCCGGGGCGCATCGACAGATTTAGCCCGCGCCGAGCCTGATGGGGTCGGACGCGGGCTTTTCGTTTCCGGAGCCTCCGGAGCCTGCGTCGCGCGTGCAGCCTGCCCGTCTGGCCTGCCGTGCGCCCCTGCGCAGTGAGGATCGAGCAACCGGTGTGGCGTCCGAACATATCAAGAAAAAATAATTGTTATTAAAATTTAGTATGCTATTTTATCCCTGATAGCGCGGGTGAAAGAGCTCCCATGAGGGGCCTCCTGGCACATGTCGCTTCTGCAGCCCGAAGGGGCGCGCCTTTGTGGTGGGAGGCTTCCATGGGTACTTTTTCGGGTGTTGATGGATCAACTGGCAGCGCGCAGGCCTATACGCCGCAGGAAGACGCGAACGCGCCCTCTCCGAACAATTTCGGCGAGAAGGTCGAGGCCCAGCAGCGCGAACATGTGGTCCGCAGGGGCGAGTCGTTGTCGCTGATCGCCAAGGAGAGCGGCATCACTCTGACGCAATTGCTTGCACTCAACACGCAGTTCGATGCCAACTCGGTCGACAAGGGGCGCAGCAAGAAAAGAGCAGTCGCCGGCAAGCGCGATGCCGATCAGCTGCGCATCGGCGAGAAGGTTTTCGTTCCCGCCGCATCCGGCACGGGTGTCGAGGGCGTGGCAAAGCCCGTGAACTTGCAGACGTCGACTGCAAACACCCGTGTGAACGAGTCGCCGTACCGCGCGGGCAGCAAGCCACCGCAGAATAGCACTCAGCAGCAGGCCGTGACCACGACGCCTGCCGCGACGACCAAGACCACGACGCCTGCCGCGACGACCACGACCACGACGCCTGCTGCGACGACCGCGACCACGACGCCTGCCGCGACGACCGCGACCACGACGCCTGCTGCG